>Ga0115002_10010154_pt1 | contig 10157 bp, 8 predicted proteins | sample ArcticOcean_MG_C_8_FD_89576 | JGI IMG/M metagenome (GOLD analysis project Ga0115002, IMG submission 89576) | Marine microbial communities from western Arctic Ocean - ArcticOcean_MG_CB11_86 | ecosystem: Environmental > Aquatic > Marine > Oceanic | place: Arctic Ocean: Canada Basin | collected... | reverse complement strand
TCGGGACTGTTTGTGTTCAGATTCATGGCGGCCCTGCACAGGAAGTTTGGTACAAAGACATTACGATTAAAGAGACAAAATGACAGCTGTCACATAGTGTAGTGTTATTCAAGTTAGAAAGACAATATATTGGCAAAATTAAATTAACTAATCATCTTTTCCAGATACTCAAATAATTCTAAACTATATAAAAATGAAAAGTAATTATATCGTGCTCCTACTAATGGCCGGGCTTGTGTGCTCCTTTTTTGGTTGCTCCACTGATGGAATCGAGGGGTCCTATGACTATGAGCTCTATTTTGAGGAAGATGACCCGTCGAATGGAACTTTAAAAATCGAAAATGTAAATGGGAACTATAAGGGTTCTTTGATTTCTTTCCAATTAGGAAAAATTGAACTTGAAGGTTTAAATATCATTGATAATGAGTTATCGGGTAGTTTCAAAAAGTGGGGGATGGATATGCAGTTGCAAGGAACTTTTAACGGAGACAAATTCGAAGGAAGGATACTGATAGATGATGAAGAAGTACCGTTTTACGCCACAAGGCAGACGACTGAATATGAGGAAATTGATCGGTCTGGCATCAAATACATCTTGCCAGATAATGATCTGCAAGAGACCGAACTAAACATTGATCATGCAGGGATCATAGAAGAGCTAGACGAAGATGCCCTGGACAGAGGAGCTAGAATTTACAATTCCAATTGCATCAACTGTCATGGTAATGAAGATATTGAGGGATCAATTCCATTGTCCGTGAAGTTCTGGGAGCAGCCTTTCAAGGCAGGGGGCGATCCTTTCTCAATGTATCAAACAATTACCCGTGGTTTTGGTGCAATGCCACCCCAATTGACAATGACTCCACAGGAAAAGTATGATGTAATCACTTACATCCGTGAGGAGTTTGTAAGACCCAGTAATAAAGATCAGTATTATAAACTATCTCCCGGTTATGTGGCCTCTTTACCTGAAGGAACATCCCGTGGGCCGGAGTCAAGACCGTATCATCCCTGGTCAGATCAGGATTATGGTAATTTCTTTATGAATACCTATGAATTGGTAGATGAAGAAACCAGCCTGGAAAGATATCATTCTCCCGGCCCCACACCATTTCCAGATGAAGATTATTCTAAAAATAATTTTGCCTATAAGGGCATAGCGGTGCGTTTGGACGAAGGTGAAGGTGGCGTGTCGGACGGGAATACCTGGATGATTTTTGATCATGACGTGATGAGAGTAGCGGGTGGTTGGACGGGTGAGGGTTTTATTGATTGGAATGCCATTCTGCTTAACGATCGACATGAGACTTATCCACGAACTATAGGTAAACTGCACTTTGAAACTCCGGTTGGACCAGGTTGGGTAAATCCTGCCAATGGAACCTTCGATGATCCGAGATTCACTGCCCGGGACGGCCGCCAATTTGGACCACTTCCCAAGAAATGGGCAGACTACAAGGGACTCTACCACCATGGGGACAACATTATTATCTCCTACACTGTGGGTACGGCTAAAATTTTAGAACAGCTGGGAATGGAGAAAAAGGGTGATCAAACAGTGTTTACAAGAACGCTCAACATAACTCCCTCTTCATCATTGTTAAAACTTAGAGTGGCTCCTGTGGCGAACAAGGTAAAAATTTCTGGTAAAGGAGCGACGTTATCTGAGGAGAATGGGTATGTGATGATGACAGTGAATAGATCCCAATCTGCACAAGTGAAATTGTTTATTGCCAATGCACAAGTAACAGATATGGAAGGTATGGTGGGCGTCTCGGCAGCACCGGAATCTTTAACAAAATATACAAAAGGTGGTCCTGCCCATTATCCCCAGGAATTGACCAGTATAATTACCAGGGGTTCGGAAGACGGACTTTTTGCGGTCGATCAGTTGTCACCTCCGTTCGACAATCCCTGGTATGCAAGAATGAAATTAAGTGGCATCGATTTCATGAAGGATGGGAATAGGGCTGCAGCTTGCACCACTGACGGGGATGTTTTCTTAATTACTGGTCTGACTGATGGTGGCAGTGCATTAAAATGGAAGAGAATCGGGGCTGGCCTTTTTCAACCTTTGGGAATAAAAGTGGTTAATGAAAAGATATACGTCACCTGTCGCGACCAGATTGTTCTACTTCAGGACTATAACGGAGATGAGGGAACCGATTTTTACGAGAGCTTCAATCATGACCACCAGGTGACTGATCACTTCCATGAGTTTGCCATGGGATTGCAAACAGATGAAAAGGGTAATTTCTATTATGCGAAAAGTGGCAGACACGCCCGGGAGGCCTTGATTCCGCAGCATGGGACTTTAATAAGAGTCAGTAAAGATGGTTCAAAATCTGAGATTATTGCGTCGGGATTCCGGGCAGCAAATGGAGTTTGTCTCAATCCAGATGGTAGTTTTCTGGTGACCGATCAACAGGGCTATTGGAATCCAATGAATCGTATCAACTGGATAGACGTGAGTGGTGAGAGTAAATTTTATGGTAATATGTGGGGATATAATCCCCCAAAAGATTCTACCAATGATGCAATGGAGCCACCCATGGTATGGGTTGATATGGATTTTGATCGCTCACCGTCGGAACTTTTATGGGTTGATAGTGAAAAGTGGGGTCCTTTAAATGGAGGTCTTTTGAGTTTTTCCTATGGCTATGGCAAAATACAGTTGGTGCTCCATGAAGAAGTCAACGGGCAGAAGCAAGGCGGCGTAATTGATATCCCTGGAATGAAGTTCTATACTGGAGTAATGAGAGGAAGGTTCCATCCGGAAGATGGTAACTTATACCTGTGTGGTATGTCAGCATGGAGTACTTCTCAGAATATGAGAACCGGAGACCTTTATAGAATTCGGTATACAGGAAAGCCAATGTCACTTCCGGTAAAACTTGCGGCGGAAGAAAATGGTGTAAAATTGTTTTTTTCCACGAATCTGAATGCAGAAAAAGTTCAAAATACTGGAAATTATGAGGTACAAACCTGGGATATAGTGAGGAGTAGTTCATATGGATCAGATCGCTACAATACCCAAACCTTGAAGATATCTCACGTTGAGGTTAGCACGGATGGAAAGACTGTGAATCTCATACTACCTGATATTAAGCCTATTGATGTAATGACCATAGCTTACAAAGTTGAAGATGCCGAGGGCAACGTTTTTGAAGGAAGAGTTCAAAATACTATTCACAACCTTGGAAAAGCGAGTTCAATTCAGATTCCCGGACCAATTTAACTGTTCCGAACCCTTGAAAGTTTGATAATAAGTTAATTAAAAGGATGTAGTTTCGTAATTGGGATTCATCCTTTCTTACTAACCAACCATTACATGATTAAATCGGAATTAGTAGAATGCGGTAAATTAATTTCACTTCTATTTGTACTGAGTATTGCTTGTTCACCTCCAGAAATCCCTGAATCAACAAATAAAGATTCCAACAATAATAAGGTATGGTCTAAAGAAAAATCCTGGGAGTGGTATGACCAGCAGGAGTGGCCTGTTGGAGCAAATTTCACTCCAAGTACAGCTATCAATCAGATTGAGTTCTGGCAGGAAGAAACATACGATTCACTAACCATTGATAGAGAATTAAAGTGGGCTTCAGAAATTGGTTTTAACACCATGAGCGTTTATCTCCACTATTTGGTATGGGCAAGAAACCCGGCAGGTTTGAAGGATAGAATAGATAATTTCCTAACCATTTCTGATAAGTATAGTATCAAAATCATGTTTGTGCTTTTTGACGATTGCTGGAATGACAAGCCTAATTTAGGGAAACAGTCAGAACCGCAGTTTGGGGTCCATAATTCCGGATGGGCACAGTGTCCCGGGGGATCGAGGGTTGATGATGAATCGTTGTTTCCGGTACTAAAAGCCTACACAAAAGACATCATTTCCAATTTTGCCGGAGATAGGCGCATTTTAATATGGGATCTCTATAATGAGCCCGGCAATTTCGATATTTTGGAAAGATCTCTTCCATTGTTGAAAAACGTCATCGGATGGGCGCGGGAGGCTAGACCTCAACAACCAATTACCATCGGACTGTGGGCTTGGGGTGAGAAATTCGATGTGTTTAATAAAGTACAAGCTGAAAATTCTGATATCATCACTTTCCATCATTATGATGAGGCAGATCACTTGAAAGATAAAATAGCTGAATTCGAAAAATTTGGAAGACCAATGATCTGTACTGAGTATATGGCTCGAACCAGAAACAATACATTTCAGAGCCATTTACCGGTTTTTAAAGAGAAAAATATTGGTGCCATCAATTGGGGATTGGTAAGTGGTAAAACGAATACAATTTACATGTGGGATTCGGTTTATCTGGCCGAACCGGATCTTTGGTTTCATGATGTCTTCAGAAAGGATGGAAGACCTTTTGACAATGACGAAATTGCCTTGATTAAAAAACTAACTGGTTATCAGCCCTATGGTTAATTTTGCGGGACAGACTGTACAAAATAATGAAAGTAGCAACAGGAGTTATAATTCTAATTTTTCTTACAATGAATTTTATGCAACCTAAAGGTTCAGTGAATGTCACGGAACGTTCATTTGGCAAAACGAAAGACGGTTTACCTGTTCAGTACTATAAAATCACTAATGATAATGGAATGATCGTTGGGATCACTACTTATGGTGGTGCAATAACAAAAGTAGTTGTGCCGGATAAATTCGGGAATTTTGGTGATGTCGTGCTTGGTCATGACAACATAATTGGTTACGAGGAAAAGAATGACTACTTCGGCGCTATTACGGGAAGATATGCTAACCGTATTGGCAAAGGCCAATTTACAATCGATAAGAATTCCTACCAGGTACCAATTAATAACAATGGCAACTCTCTTCATGGAGGTATACGAGGTTTTGATAAAAGGGTATGGGATGGCAAGAGTTTTGAAAATGAAGACAAAGCAGGAGTAGTATTGACCTATATCAGTGGGGATGGGGAGGAAGGGTATCCGGGTGAATTAACTTGCATGGTAACCTATACCTTAAATAATGAGAATGAATTGAGGATTGATTACAATGCAATCACAACTGGCCCTACTGTATTAAATCTCACCAACCATTCATATTTTAATTTGAAAGACGGTGGTGCCTCCAGCATACTGGATCATGAATTACAGATAAGAGCATCTTCTATTACGCCAGTTGACAAAGGATTGATTACAACCGGTGAACTCACACCAGTGGAGGGTACACCTTTCGATTTCAGAAAGCCACGAAAAATCGGAGAAAGAATTAATGCCCATAATCAGCAACTTGAGTTTGGCTTGGGTTATGACCATAACTTCGTTCTTGATAAGGAAGGTAGTGATTTGTCATTGATAACAACTGTCTATGAAGCGGAATCGGGAAGAATTATGGAGGTCCTTACTACTGAACCGGGTATTCAATTTTATTCAGGGAATTTTCTTAAGGGTAATATCACTGGGAAGAGAAAGGTAGCTTATCAACACAGGACTGGTTTTTGTCTCGAAACCCAACACTTTCCGGATTCTCCAAATAAACCAAATTTTCCCTCTGTTCTGTTAAGGCCAGGAGAAAAATTTGAGAGCACAACGATCTACCGCTTCGGACTTAAATAGCAGATTCTTGTCTCCTGAAAAAAATCATGAGCTCCTGAAAATACTCCCAACACTCAGCTGTTTATCACTTGCCTTAATCATCCTTAGCTGCGAGCTAAAAGGTCCATCTCAGCCTAATATACTTTTTATCTATTCCGATGATCATACTTTTCAGGCCGTAAGTGCCTATAAGAGTTTTTTGTCTGGAGTTATTGAGACTCCTAATATTGATTGTTTGGCAGCAGAAGGGATGCTTTTTGAAAACGCATTCTGTACAAACTCTATCTGTTCACCGGCCAGGGCCAGTATACTAACGGGAAAATACAGCCATAAGAACGGTGTAAAATCGATAGATGTCAGTTTTGATGGCAGCCAGCAGACGTTTACAAAATCACTTCAGGAGGCCGGGTATTATACAGGCATAGTTGGCAAGTGGCACCTGAAGTCGCAACCTACAGGCTTCGACTACTATAATGTGCTTAACGGACAGGGGTCCTATTTCGATCCAACTATGAGTGAATCAGGTATGCCCTGGTGGATTGTGCCAGGTGGAGATCCCGATACACCGTTTTGGCGTGTTGAGAATGGTAAACCCGGTGGAAGAAATCTCGTAGGACTTAAAAAACATAAAGGGTATGTTACTGATATAATTACCGACATCTCCCTATATTTTATAAAAGAGCGACATAGGGATAAACCCTTCCTTTTAATAAGTAAATTTAAAAATTGAACAAAATTTCTTACTGCTATTTAGGCTCAACACAAGAATGTTATGATATTTATCATCCCATTTCATCAGTCATTAACTAAAAAATAAATTAGATGAAAGTAGGAATGAACATGCTGCTTTGGACGAATCATGTTACAGAGCAGCATTACCCCATTTTTGACCAATTAAAAGAAACGGGATATGAGGGGATAGAGCTACCCCTGGGGGATGGAGATATTGCTCATTATACCACTATCGGAAACCAATTAGCCAGTATGGACATGGGAGTTACTTGTGTAACATCCCTCCTCGAGGAAACGAATATTGCGAGTCCGAATCAAGCCGTCAGGCAAGCAGGTCTTGACAGGTTGAAGTGGTCAATTGATATGGCAGAAGCTGCTGGTGCAGAGGTTATCTGTGGTCCAATTCATTCTGCATTTGCATATTTCAGTAGAAAGCCACCAACGTCTGATGAGAAAAAGTGGAGTGCTGAAATGTTATACAAGGCAGGTGAATATGCACAACAGGCCAATGTTATGCTGGCACCGGAAGCACTCAATCGGTTTGAATGCTATTTGGTCAATACGATGGTTGGTCTTAAGGGTCTCTTGGATGAGGTTAATCATCCTTATGTAGGTGCTATTTTTGATACGCATCATGCAAATGTGGAGGAGAAAAGCCAAAGGGAAGGAATTCAGTGCATTAGTCCACATCTAAAACACGTACATATCAGTGAAAATGACCGGGGAGCACCGGGCAAAGGGCAGATTAATTGGGACGATGTTTTTAGCACTTTGAAAAGCGTGAATTATGATGGGTGGATTACAATAGAAGCTTTCAGTACTGTAATTCCTGAATTTGCTAATGCCATTAATGTTTGGCGTGACTATTCACCCACAAATGAAATTTACCAGGAGGGTTTCAAATTTATCAAAAAAAAATGGAGCGAGGATTAATGCTAATAAATGGATGATATGAGTAATTACGCAGATTCAAACGGAACTAAAATATACTACCAAATCAGAGGTGAAGGGGAGCCTCTTGTACTCATTATGGGATTCTCCGCTGATGGAAACGTCTGGGAAAAGCATGTTGCTGAATATGAAAAACATTTTAAATGCATTGTTCTTGACAATCGGGGGGTCGGGTTATCAGATCAACCGAAAGGACCTTATTCTACTGAAATGTTGGCCAACGATACCATCGCTGTAATGAACCACGCTGGAGTAGACAAAGCAAGGGTCGCAGGCATTTCTATGGGAGGGGCCATTGCTCAGCAGTTGGCCTTGAATCATCCTGATCGCGTCCGAAGTATCGCACTTATCAGTACCTGGCCGAAGTTTAACAATTACGCCAAAACAGTTTATGAAAATCTTAAGAAATTGAGGGTGACCAGCAATCCCGCAGATTTTATGGAATTGTTGCAACTCTGGATATTTGCGCCACCTTTTTATGAGAATGGCTTAGCAAATCTGAAAGAGGGTCAGGCTGGCGCCACCGCAAATCCTAATCCTCAATCACGTGAAGGCTTTGAAGGGCAACTGGATGCCTGTATTCACCACGATACTGTTTCCAGGTTGTCTGAAATAGATATACCGACATTAATTACGGTTGGTGATATGGATATTTTCACACCACCAGCTTTTTCAGAGGTTCTGCACCGGGGAATAAAAGATTCAATATACCTGACGTTTCCTGAGGGTGGCCATGTTCATCACTGGGAAGATCTGGAGAGATTCAATAAAGTAACGACTGATTTTTTATTAAAAAATTAGGCCAATTGAACTAATCGAATTTTAAGTCTGTAAGCAGAAATTTTAATAATCACCAAAGAGACAATCATGAAATCACTCTATTACCTTTTTGTAGCTTTTATGCTTTATAGTTGCGGAAATTCAGCCACTAAAACTGCAGAAGAGTCTTCAAGTACAGCAACTGAGGCTCCCCAACAATGGCTAACCTATGAGGGAAACAGTGATATGCCAAGTGTTGTCCTGATTTCCGGTGATGAGGAGTATCGATCAGAAGAGGCTTTGCCACAATTGGCCAAAATACTGTCTACCAGGCATGGTTTTAATTGTACCGTACTGTTTGCACAGGATCCGGAGCAACCAGGTATTATTAACCCAAATTATTCAAACAACATACCAGGATTGGATAAGCTTCAATCTGCTGACATGATGATCGTCTTTCTTCGATTTCGGGCTTTACCTGATGAGCAGATGCAGTATATCGATGATTACTTAAAAACCGGGAAGCCAGTATTGGGAATAAGGACTTCTACTCATGCTTTTAATTTCAGAGCGGCAGATTTCGAATCTAAATTCGCGCACTATGGAAATTTTTATGCAGGTGAAGACGAGTGGAAAGAAGGTTTCGGAAGGTTTATTTTAGGCGAAAAATGGATATCTCATCATGGGCAACACCGCCACCAAAGCACGAGGGGTCTCACAGCGCCAGGGGCTGAGGGTCATCCTATTCTTAACGGTATTACAGAAGGCGAGATTTGGGGACCAACAGACGTTTATGGAGTTAGGCTGCCGCTTCCTGGTGATTCTCAACCAATAGTTTTGGGCCAGTCTATCAATCGGGCGGCTGAATATGATGAAGATGACGTCCTATATGGAATGCGAATAACTGACGACGAAGTGGCAGGAGTTGATCTTGATGAGGATGAGGATGAAAGGTACGACCCAAATGATCCTATGATGCCGGTAGCCTGGACCAAAAGTTACCAGATTCCGGGAGGAAATAAAGGTAAAGTTTTTGCTACTACTCTTGGGGCATCAACTGATTTACTGACCGAAGGGACAAGAAGAATGATGGTAAATGCAGTATTCTGGTGTCTTGATTTAGATGTACCTGAAAAAGCAAATGTTGACATCGTTGGTAGTTATCAACTGACCCCTTTTGCATTTGTAGATGAGGATTATTGGATTAAGCAAAATAGAAGCGTTTCTTCGGTAGAATAATAAATTGTACTTACATCATGCGGCATTCCTTTACAATTTTAATTATATGCTTGCTATCGACCAGTGTTATTGGACAGTATTTATATCAAATCCCCAAACCACTAATCAAGAAGGCCGACCTGGAAGAGATAATTGGGCCTTTGGCCAGGGATCCGCTACAAAAAAAAACTAAATATTCTTTGGGTATATGGTTACGATGAGCACCACATTGCCGGTGCACATGATTACGTAAAGGTTAAGGATTTAATGATGGGGCTTCTTTCAGATGTCCCCGAGGTGACTGTTGATGAGGCCTTCGGATTTCCAAATGATGAACAATTTGAAAAGGCTGATTTGTAGGTAATGTATCTGCATTTACCACAACTGAAGAAAAGTCAATACACTTCACTGAAAAATTTCATTGCCAATGGTGGAGGAGTAGTCTCATTGCACGAGACGGCCATCATGCGCCCGGCATCGAAAGGAAAGATGTTAGCTGAGTGTCTTGGCAGTGCATGGAATGAAGGTTCCTCAAAGTGGGGGGCAATTTTCGATGAAATAAGTATTGATACTGAACATCCAATCTTCAAAGGATTCCCGGATAAACTCACAATCAGAGATGAGTTCTATTGGGATTTGTACCAGGAAGAGGGCATCAAGGTCCTGGGGTCTGTACGTACTGGTCCTGATGAAGACAGTGATGGACCGATCTCTAGAGAATTACTTTCAGAGGAAGAATCGCCTATGTTTTGGACATATAAACTTGGTGAAGGGAAAGTTTTTGGTACAACAACCGGTCATCACACTTTCACTTATTATGATCCGGAATTCAGAATTATATTGTTCAGGGCAATGGCTTGGGTAGTCGATGAAAAACCTGGTCCGTTTATGCCCTTGGTTTTTGAAGGAATTATCAG
>Ga0115002_10010149_pt1 | contig 10161 bp, 6 predicted proteins | sample ArcticOcean_MG_C_8_FD_89576 | JGI IMG/M metagenome (GOLD analysis project Ga0115002, IMG submission 89576) | Marine microbial communities from western Arctic Ocean - ArcticOcean_MG_CB11_86 | ecosystem: Environmental > Aquatic > Marine > Oceanic | place: Arctic Ocean: Canada Basin | collected... | reverse complement strand
TTACTTCATTACGCTCTTTCCCCTCACCCCCAATAACTCCATGCAACGCCGCCAATTCATCTCCGCTACCAGTTCCTCGCTCATCGCCAGCTCGCTTTGCGCCGGTGAGTCCAAACCTGAACCGCTGATACAGTCCATCGCTAAAGAAACGCTTTGGCAGAATCGGGATGGCAAGACGCGGACGTGGTTTCACCCTCGCGCATGCATGATGCCCGGTGCAGATGGCAAGCCGGTTGCACTGATGAATCTACAGGAGATCGGCGGCTCCGACTATTTTGGGCAAGTGCATTGGTCAATTTCAAAGGATCTTGGCAAGACATGGAGCGAGCCGCAACCGATTGCTGCGCTGGGGCGAGACTCGGTGGCAGGCCGCGACGATGGACTCAAGGCTGCCGTTTGTGATGTCACACCGCAGTACCACCCTCAAACCGATTCGGTGATTGCGCTGGGCCACGTGGTATTTTACAAAGGAGCGTATTTCGCTCGCAAAGAACAGCTGTCGCGATACCCTGTTTACGTGACGCGTTCCAATGACGGCACTTGGTCGAAGCGAAAGATACTCGACTGGGATGACCCACGCGGCAGTTCTATCTATACGAACAACTGCGGTCAACGAGTGGTTATGCCCAATGGCGACGTGCAAATGTCATTCACGTTTGGACCAATGGCCAACAATCGAATGGTCGCTGGCGTCCACGCGTCTTACGACGGAGACGAACTCTCAATTCGCAAAGTTGGCAAAGCCCTTCACAATCCCAAGGGCCGCGGACTACTCGAACCAAGTATCACTCAATACGGAAAGCAGCTGTGGCTGACGATGAGAGCAGAGGACAGCCGCGGATATGTCTCGGTCAGTAAAGATGGATTGCAATGGGACGGAAAACGAGCATGGGCGTGGGACGACGGTACGCCCATCGACATGTCGACAACGCAACAACATTGGCTCACTCACAGCGACGGTCTCTTTCTGGTCTACACGCGCAAAGATAAATCCAACACCAACGTGATTCGCTGGCGTTCGCCTTTGTGGGTTGCTCAAGTCGACACCGACAAACGTTGTCTGATAAAAGCCACCGAACAAGTCGTGCTGCCATTGATCGGCGATGGCGTGAAAGATCCCAACAATGTCGCGATAATGGGCAATTTCAATGTGACCAACGCCAGTCCAACGGAATCTTGGGTCACCGTCGGCGAATGGATGCCAAGAGGCAACTATCGCGGCGACGTGTTACTATCGCGAATTCGTTGGAGTCGACCCAATCGCCTGCCACTGTGGTAGAGACTGTGGTAGAGACTGTGGTAAAGAACAATTACTCAAGACCAAAAGTTCACCAGTCGTTCTTCCGCGGGAACTTTGAATGGGAACTTTTTACAGAACTCGTGGTCTTCAATTCCAGCAAGTTCGCGCAATGCGGTGTGAATAGTTTCGGGCCGCACGCGAATCCCCTTCTCCTTGTCCAGCTTTAAGGTCTTCGGATCGACGGGAACGAGGAATTGCTTTTCATCTGTTGAGCCGACGACGCGATTCCCCTTGATACCGGGCCCAATAAACATGATGGAGCCGATGGACCAGTGGTCCTTGCCGTCCCCGTTATTGTAGGTCGGATTCCGCCCCATTTCGCTTTGCATGACAACGACGAGCTTGTCGCGAATCTGCATCTCTTCGGCTCGTTTCAGTGCGTAATCGACGCCCGCTAGGAACTCCGGAATAAGTTTCATTTGGTCGGGATCGTTATTCTTGTGGCTATCGAATTGCCCGATTGATAGATTCGCCGATACACAAACCCCGGCCTTAAAAGTGGCGAGTGCGATGTCTGCTTGCTGGTGCAGGCGTTCTTTCGGCGTCGTTTTTGGAACGAACGGAGTGACTCGTTCGAGCGATTTTGAATTCGCTTGCGCCGCGTACAACATATTCTGAGCCCGCTCGATTCGCGGCAAACGCGACGTTTTCACCCGCGCGTCAAACTGCTGTTGCAATGCCTGCTCGATCCGATCGCTGACGAAATCGTCGTGGTACGGATTTCGAGCTGACCCGTTTACGCCTCCTGCATTCGCCAACTTCAAAAGCGAATGCGCGTAAGGGACCCGTGACATGGGGACGAGGTTACCAGTGCCAGAATAGTTTCCAAATGTGAGAAATGCCAACGGCTGATCGATACCGCGACAGGCTGAAACCAAAGCCGCAAACGTTGGAAATGCGAGGCTATCGAGTTCGCCGGTCGCCATGTAACGCGAACAGGGGGAGTGATTATTGACGGAGTAATCGAGTCCGTTGAAGACCAACAATTCCTTTCCGTACTTGGAATAGAAATCTTTGTTACTCATCCCATTTTCGATTTGCTCGGCAATGGGAGCGTAACGGTGATTGCCCTCGGTGAGAATGTCGCCCTCTTTGTACAGTCGATTGATGTCGTTGATCCCTTTGGGATCCATCATGTACGTAGTATCCCACCCGCCCGATGCATTGAAGACGAGGTAGAACGGGCCGTCGTAAGGCTCGTTGGCGTCTTTCTTGTCGGGCTGCGCGTGCAGAGCTTGCTGCAGCGAAATCGGGGCAGCGAAACCGAGGCCGGCAAGGCTACAAAGTTTGAGAAAGTTTCTTCGTTTCATCTCACGCCTATTCGTACAAAAAGTCTTGTTGACGAAGCAGGTAGGTCACAACACCGCGCCAAGCGCGATAAGTATAGAGTGGGTCTGCCGTGCGATCGTTGCCCTCGCCACGACAGTGATAGCTTTCTTGTTTACTCAGGTCCTTTCGCGAGTTCGCGTCCTCAACGATGCCGGCGAACAGCTGAAAGGTCCGTTCCACTTCGGGATGATCCACGGTGTGTTCTAAGCCCAAAATGTGCTCGTGCAAATGAACGATGGCGCGGCGAATCGATTCGTCGGCCTCTTCGCTTCCAGGTACAACCGTTGGCTCGATTCCCGGGAAGAGAATTCTCTTTTCTTTAGGAGCGGTGAAGTCGAGTGCCACGTGTTTACAAGCGACGTCGTTCGCCATCATCCGTTGAATTGCACCCATTGCTCCACTCGGACTCGAAATTCGTTCGGTGATCTGTTTCGAATCGATACCTCCGTAGAGAATATCGATTTTGGTGTAGTCCTTTTTCAGGCGGCCCCATTTTTGGCCGAAGACAGCAAAGATCTTGCGTTCTAACTGCTCGGGGGTCAGCAAGTGTACAACGCCGATGTCGTCGAGTTCGGCACTTCTTTTGGGATCCAACAGTGCCGTCGCAAGTCCATCCGCTCGATAGAACTCCGACTTTATCATCGCTTTGAATGCAACTTTTAGATTGTAGTCGTGCTTCACAAATTGATCGACGACTTCCTTGATCAAACTCCGCTGGGCAAGGTAGCCACGCCGTCGACTAGCGAACAATGGATCGTCGATTCCCTGCGGTGCCCGCATCACTTTGCGACCCGTCAAGACATAGTAAACATGCTCGACCATCGCCGTCGGAAATCGAGGGTCCTTTGCCGTGCGTTCTCCCAGCCACTGCATGGAACGCCAACGTTCATCCTCCGGCAAATCTTCGTCGTCGAGACCGGGCCCGAACATGTCTTCGTACCAATCTCTCGTAGCAAAGTAGCCGCCCTTATCGTAATCGCGAAAAAGTCCAGCTACTGGATCGATGGTCTTGTGGCAGACAACACAATCGGCGGCTTGCATCGTTGGAATTTCATATTTAGCATCGACCGCAGCGGCATCCGTGACTCGCGGGGCCATTGCCATGATGTCGATTCCGAGGAAGTGCTGATAATACATCCTCGCTCGCAACCGATTGCGATTCGTATCGGTCGTGGGATAACGACGAACGTAGTGGAATGTGCTGAGCAAACCCGAGTGAGGATAAAACCCCTCTTTTGTTTCTTGAACTTTCCCATTGCGACTCTTCAACGCTGGCAACTTCGTTTGAATAAACTCGAGGGAATCGTCGGAGTCATTGAACTTGTCTTTCAACTCCTCAAAGATGCCATAGCCTCGAGCGGTATGAGGCGAGACCATGATATAGTTGGCTGTTACGATCTCGGTGAATGGTCGTTCTTGACGAACGATAAACTCGATTAATTCGAGCGGCTCACGCAAGACGGATTCGCGATACAGATCATACATTGCGTACTTGGCTTGGCGTTCTTCTTTCTCGGGAAGATCGCCGTAGTCGTAGTTTTGAGGCCAACCTCGGGTCTTGTTAAAATGATCGTACGAAAAGACGGACTCGGCGTTGTCATCGTAACCGCGGACTAAAAAGATGTCGTTGAAAGCTTCTTGCAGACGTTCGTAAAATGCGTCTTCCTTCATGACGCCGTCGAGCACTCGGTCGATGCCCGCCAGTCCATCTTTGGCTACGACTGTTTTCTCGGCAGGGGAGGGGAGTCGACCAGTCAGCGACAAGGTAACTCGACGCAACAGTCGCTGATGTGAGACCATCTTTAGGCCAGCGTAGAAAGGGCCGTCATCCATTTGCAAAAGTGGCTTGGAAGTAGTCGATGACGCAAGCCGCTTTACGTAGGTTGTGAGAATCTGCAAACCGGTGGCGTTCTTTTTCAACACTTGGCCGCCGCCGTGATCCAATCCACCACTGGCCTTTGCGAGCAATCGCGAAATCGCCTTCTCTTCCGCCTTAGCCATCTGAAGAAACGCCGCTTGATTGCGATAGAGCGCTTCCGCTTGACCGCCTCCTTGCTCGGCAACGTTTCGCAACAAAAACTTGCTGTCTTCGGCGTCACCACCCTTGCGATGACATTTCAAGCAAGTCGTCTCGCCAACTTTCGCCCAAACTTCTTGCGCGAAAAATCGGTCTACCGGCATACATTCCGGCCCGCGGTGCTGCGCCTTCTTGTGCACTTCGTTGGTCTTACTCGAAACGCTTTGAGCAGGCTTTGAATCCAATTCTTGCGATACCGCAATAGAACAAAACGACAAGACACAAACGACTAATGAAAGTTGCACTATCCGCATAGATACGTTCCGTCCGACTCTCTGAATAATCATTGCATAGTATTGAGCTAAAGTGTTCGAGGACCAAGCGAGACGATTTGTCGAATCGTTTTCTGATTGATGAATCAATCTCCTCAACTCTGTTTATCACACTCCGTCATTATACCAATCAATTTTGCTTTATGCATCGCGGTCTGGTACGACAGTGGCTTAAGGAAATGGAAACCATTGGTATTTCCAGACGAGACGTTCGTTTTGGCGTCTTCCTTTCTGAGTAAAGTCGGCGAGTCACAGCTTGGAGTTTTTGAAGATGAGAAACTTAGCACCCGTGTTCGTGGTGATTCTGTTGAGCGCCCTGTCGTCGACAGCATTATCTGACGAGCTCTACAAGAACGATCCTGCCGTTCTCAAATTGCTAAACGACCTTTCGGACAAGACGTCTCTCGTCTTACCTAAGGTGAACGTGGAATCGGGAGAATTTGACTCATACAACGTGAAGAGGTTTGGACCCGGTCAGCGCGACTACTGCAATCGTATGGCCTATGCACCCGACCGGCAAACGGCACTTTACGCCGGCGGCAATCACCAAGTACCTCATCGAATGAACGACGTTTGGGAATACCATTTGGGCTCCAATACATGGCACCTGCTCTACGGCCCCGATGGCGGCAATCCCAGCAAACACAAAGGCGCCTATTTCTTAACGTCACGCACTTTGGTTCGAGATCCACAAAAACAACTCAGTGACAAAGAGAAAGAGCAAATCGCGGCCTACAAAGTCTGGTGGAAAGAGCACGTCGTGTTGCAGGACGGTCACCTCGCGACAGTTCAAGGCGGCCCCATCATGCCCGCTCACACTTGGGACGCATTTTGTTACGATGCTCGCGCGAAGAAATTGTTGTGGGGTATGGGAGCCAGCCCTGCCGCACAACTTAGTACACATGCTTATTACACTGGCAAAACGGTTGAGGAACTCACCAAGGAAACGGATCCCAACTATTCTCCCATGTGGATGTTCGACCCGAACGAGCGAAAGTGGATTCACTATCGCACCTCGAAGACTCGTGCCCAGCTACGTGGCATGGGCGCCACCATGACTTATCTACCCGATGTCGGCAAAGAGCTGTGGTATGTCTCAGCCCAAAACGTCTCACCTGCTGCTTACGAAATGTGGTTGTTCGACGCCGTTGACGACCACTGGACTGAGCTAAAACCCAATGCCGGCAAATCAATTTCGCAACTGGCGACCAAAGACAAAATCGCTCCGATGGCCGAACAACAAACGGCCTACAGTGTAAAACACAAAACGCTGCTCGCCGTCGACAAACACAACACTTACGCTTACAACGTCGCCGCTAACGAGTGGTCAAAGCTGGTCAGCGACGAACGGATCTATGGCCACGACGCCCATTCCGTTTTTGCATATGATGAACGTGCCGATGTTTTCTTGCTTGCGTTCGCGCCCAATGGCCGAGGGAAAGACCTGCAACTGGCCGCTTTCTCGTTGGAAACCAAACGGTGGGAGATTATCAAACCCAACGGCCCCGCCATTCCCGCAACCAAGTACGGCAGCTATACCGGCTACTACGATCCCCTACATAACGTTTTTGTCATTCAAGGCCGATATAGTGATCAAATTTGGGTTTATCGCCACAACACCAAATAGCTATCTAGAAGAGTCGAGTTCATGAAGCTAAAACTCACAACACATTCAATTCTATTTCTGTCACTCGCAATCGGATTTGCATCCCTGAATGCGGGAGCGGACGATCTCAAGTTTCGCGAAGTGCCGGGCACCGGACTCGACACCATCCTGCAACAACGTCGAGCGGAATTAGAGAAACGAACGGGCGGGAAACTCAAAGGCCATGCTTGGTGGCTCTGGGGTCTTTCGGCTTTTGACTACGACGGCGACGGCGACGAAGATTTTATCGTTTGTATCCACGGTAGTACGAACGGTTTGATCATCAAAAATCTACAGCAAGAAACAGGTCAACTGAAATTTGCCGATGTTACCAAGGAACTTGGTGTGGATGGCATCATTCCATCGACAGACGACTATCCACTCGCTTGGGACTTCGATGGCGATGGCGATTTGGACATTGCTGGACTCCTGGACGACAAACCCACTCCATGTCTCATCAACGAAGAGGGGAAGAAATTTACAGAAGCCAAGTTTACGCTCCATCCGCTGAATCATCCTCAGGGAGTAAGAGACCTCAACGGCGACGGCTATTTGGATGTATTTCAATACCGTCGCGGCAAACGCCTTTCGTTTCAATACAATCCAGCGACGAATACGTTTCAAAAAACCGAAGCGGAAATCGAACATCCTTTTCAACTTCCCAAAAGCGTTCAAGATCAAATCGAAACGCTGCGTGGCAAAAAAGAAAACCGCTTCATCAAATTCAAATATCTTACGACCGCGGATCTAAACAACGACGGATTGAAGGACGTCATCGTGAGCGGGTTTAGTTCTTATTCGGGCGATCGAGTTGGTTGGTATCTCACTTCAAATGGCGACGGTGCACTCGAAGATTCAACCGATCGCCTAGGTTTGCCAAGAGAGGGTGCACCTTTCTTCACGGAAGACTTCGATCGCGACGGCTACGACGATTTGCTGATCGCATCGGGAAATGAAGCTGGATTCTATCGCAGCGAACGGGGCAAGACGTTCCGCAGAATCGAAGGCGAGTTAACCGATTTCCTCAAACGTCGTTGCCCCTACTTGCATGTAGCAATGCGAGCAGACTTCGATAACGACGGCGATTTCGACTTGGCGATATCCAATCGGCGTTATGGACAGCAACGAGTTTTCGAAAACAAGGGCCAACACTTTGAAACGCGTCTGAGTTCGCGAGGCTGGGACGCCGATCCATTGGTGATCCGCGATCTAAACAACGACGGCCGACTGGACGTTATTATTGGCGGTGCCGGGACCAAAGAGAATATTGGAATCTTCCTGAACGAAACGGGTTCCACCGGCGCCTATTGCAAAATCAAACCGAGGATGGACGGTCCCAACAAATTTGCGGTAGGTACCAAACTCGAAATCTACGAAGTGGGCGATCTAAATCGCAAAGACGCCAAACCCATCGCGACCGAAACAGCACCACCCAACGGCTCGCCAATCCACATCGGCCTGGGCACCGCCAAGCGATTTGACATGCGAGTTACTTTTCCAGGGATGAAACCACAAGAAGACACCAACACGGAAGTGAAAAGCGAACTTACGATCAAACCAACTAACTGAGTTTTTGTTGCCCGTCAGTTTCATAGTCGATTTCCCCGTCGATTCCTCCCTCAGCTTCATCTTCGGCTTCGTCGTTTTGAAAAACTTCCGCAACTTGCTCTTCCGATAGTGAGTAGCAAGCAAACCGATATCCTTGATAGACTGCGATTCCGTAGAACAAGAAGTCGATAGGTTGAGTCGTCAACTTGAGTAGTTCGAACGCCAGTAACGGCGAAGTGAAGATTGCCAACAGTGACGCCACCAACGGAGCGCCCTGGTCTTCCGCGATGATGGCACCGAAGGAAACCAAGTTTCCAGCAACACAACCAATCAGCGCGAGCACAGCTCCAAGAATCTGGAACTTCATGGTCATCCCTTTGCCCGCAAGGCGAACAGAATGTCCAACGAGAAATCCGACACCGACAGCCATGTATCCAATTTGGTAACCCGTGATGACAGTAACAGCCCCCCAAATTCCAGCACAGACCACTGCAGTTATCGAACCCGCCAAGAGTCCCTTGATGAAGCTCTGATTCGCCAAAAGTTCGTCGTACATTTCTTTGAGGCGTTCTACCTCGTGTTCCGTAACTGTGGAATCTTCGTCGCTCATCTGTGAATACCCTCGAAAAGAAATTAAGGGGACTTGTGTCGCCGGAGTCGGCGACAAACCCGGCTTGAGCATAACACCAACGCACCGACTCGTAAATCGAAGGCAGTCCATTTTCCCCAGTCATGGAAAATTGCGGAGTGACCTCGTACTTTTGATCAGATAAATGACGTCGCAAAAGAGTGACGTATAATGTTGGTATGCACCAAACGACAACCAAACACCTTCGCAAACGCCAAACGGGATTTACTCAGATAAGTCTCAAATGGATGTTTATCCTGTTAACAAGCAGTTGCGTGTTGCTAGGCGTTTTTCGACCTAAGTGGCTCGGGCGTCCGTTCGACCACCCCGAACAATACCAAGGCTGGTGTATGACTGAAAACTGTGGGCTGTTCTGGAACAAAGTCGGCGAACGGCATTTAGGGAACCGGTCTGATGTAGGGCTCGGCATCTATGCAGCGTTGCCCGCGTTGGACTCAAGTTATATGATCGATTTTCCGTTAGAGGTCTCCCAGGAAGTCGATCGGTCCAGTGAATTTTCCGACGAGTATTTCCACGGGCACGAGTACCAGTACGACGATTCGCTTGAATACCCAGCGGACGAATAATATTTCGGGGTTATATTTGAAGGCCTGCACCCCACCATTGCGGGAAGCAATTGGCCATCTATCGAGCGAAGGGGCGCATCCGTTAGTTCTATGTTTTGCCGCAATTCCCTATTCGCTTCTGCCGAAAACGGTTATACCACTCTCATTCGCAATAGATCTCAGCACGCGAAGAATCCGCATTATTGCTTAAATAGTTGAGTCACATTCTGAGTCGGAATTTTCATGACGTCATTGAAAATCAGAGTAGTTAGGCGCCATGGATTTACGCTCGTTGAATTGCTCGTCGTCATTGCAATCATTGGGGTCTTGGTAGCCTTACTCTTACCCGCTGTGCAGGCGTCGAGAGAAGCGGCTCGGCGGACACAATGCAACAACAATTTGAAGCAAATCGGATTGGCTTTACTCAACTACGAGAACTCGCATGGCGCGCTTCCGCCGGGTGGCTTAAACAGCCCTCGCGGTGGCTACGGTCATTCGTGGTGGATCCGAATTCTCCCGCAGCTTGAAAAGTCGAGTGCCTTCGATGCTTGGGACCACGACGGTGAACACCACCGATCCACCGGTTGGCTCTCCGCATACCGAGGAGCTGGAAATGCTCACAATCGCAAACTGGTGTTCGATGTTCGTTTTGCGATGATGCGTTGTCCTTCCTCACCACTTCCTCAAATGGCTCTCACGAATCCACTTCACAACGCGAACGTTGCATGGCCAAACTACGCAGGAATTTCGGGTGCGACCGATCACAGTACCGCCCGCGACAAAAGCCTCGGTGGCG
>Ga0115002_10010147_pt1 | contig 10161 bp, 6 predicted proteins | sample ArcticOcean_MG_C_8_FD_89576 | JGI IMG/M metagenome (GOLD analysis project Ga0115002, IMG submission 89576) | Marine microbial communities from western Arctic Ocean - ArcticOcean_MG_CB11_86 | ecosystem: Environmental > Aquatic > Marine > Oceanic | place: Arctic Ocean: Canada Basin | collected... | reverse complement strand
TATCTGAGCGTCGACACGCCTACTCAGCGCCTTTAAGCTTTATGAGAACTTCGTAGACTTGCTAACATTAACGAGAGTTAGGACGGATGATGAAACTATATGGCTATTTTCGGTCTTCGGCAGCTTTCAGGGTCCGCATTGCGCTCAATCTTAAATGCCTGACCTATGATACGGAACTTGTGAACCGGTCGACGGGGCAACACCTCTCTGATGAATTCAGACGTGTTAATCCTCAGGGACGCGTACCGGCGTTGGTTATCAATGATACTGTCCTTTTGCAGTCACCGGCGATTATGGAATATCTGGAAGAGGTCCATCCGACCCCCGCATTTTTGCCCGAAGGCGCGGAAGCTCGGGCTCGGGTAAGGGCGCTTGCCGATATCATCGCTTGCGATATTCACCCGCTGAATAACCTAGCTGTCCTGAACTATCTTTCTGGGCCGTTATCAGCCAGCGATGAACAAAAGACGACCTGGTACCGTCATTGGGTTATGGAAGGCTTCAATGCCGTTGAACCCCTGCTCGCCGGGAGTGCGGATACAGGTCGGTTCTGTCATGGTGACGCCCCGGGATTAGCTGATATCTGCTTGGTACCTCAGGTGTTCAATGCGCAGCGGTTTGATTGCGATTTGTCCCTTTATCCGACAATTGAACGCGTCTATACCACATGTATGGAACATGAGGCCTTCGATGCAGCTCAGCCGGCAAAACAGCCTGAAGCCGCGGATATAGCTTGAGCCGTATAGGGCTTTTTACAAAATGGAAATATGGGAATCCGGGGCACGGTTACTTTTTCGGGTCGATTTGATTCTTAATATCCTGGGCCCGTAACCAGCTTGGCGATCCAACTTTGAGAATTTTAAGGGCCCGCTCAACTTGTACCCGCGCCAAACGTTTTCGGCCAATGAGGACATTGTACTCTGCCAATGACCAGGAAGAGAGGCCAAACTGCTTTTTGCGGCCATAGGCGGTTCCTGCGAGGCGCCAGGCAAGCGGCATGAATCGCTCGACCCGCAATGCCTGCTTGATATTGCTCAACGCCAGATCATTGAGTTTTGGCCGATTCATCTCGAGAATTACGTGCGCGAGGCTTGTTCTGATCAGCGGTGCGCTAGGTAAGAGCTGCACTGCTTTCTGATAGCTCTTCATCGCTTCTTCCAGGCGTCCGTTTTCGAATAGCATTTGAGCCTTAAGTTCGACGAGATAGGGGTTCTTCGGGGAAGAAGCGATAAGTGACTCAACGAGCGGCAGTGCTTTACTGAGATCGGCCATACGATACATCGCGATAGCTCTGGCATAGCGTGCTGGAAATGAGGTGTCGTTTTCTTTGTATTTTTCCAGCGTTTTTTCTGGTGGGTCGAGAAAACCATCCAGCTTGGCAACCATCCGGCGATGTCTTTTGGCGAAACCTGGCGGCAGTTTATTGTTGGTCGCTGGGGAGTTCGCTACATGATTCTCCATAAAGCTGATCCGGGATCGGGTCAGCGGGTGGCTCCTTACATAGGGGTCCTGGCTCGTGGTTTGAAGAAATTCTTGTCCTGACAGGATGTTGAGAAATTCAAGGAGGCCCTTTCCAGAAATTCCAATGCGGTCCAAATATTGAGTAGCAGCCTGATCGGCTGATTGTTCCTGACCACGGCTGTAATTGAGAAAAGATCGGGTCGCTACGTGTTGTCCGCCAGACACAATCGCTGATGCACCAGCTGGATTCCGGGCTAGAGCACCAGCCGCGAGCCCTAAAATTGTCGTTATAAAGGCGGTTTTCCTTGCTCTTTCGATCGCGCCGTGAAGTCGCGCAAGATGGCCACCAGAAATGTGGCCTATTTCATGGGCCATGACGCCGAGAACCTGCCCAGCATTTTTGCTGTGCCTAAGCAGACCTGTGGTGAGAAACAATCTTTGACCGCGTGCGACGAAGGCGTTTAAAGCAGAGCTTCTAACAATGTGGATACTAAAGGCTTCGTCTTCGAGGCCTGCAGCTGTCAGGAGTGGCGCCGCATAGATACGAATGGTAGCTTCAATTTCTGTATCGCGGATTAAGGGAACGGCTTCCGCTCTTGATAATCCCGGTCCCGTAAGGCACACAGTTGCTATGAAGAGCATGCCGAAAACTGAAAATATAGATTTGCGTATTTGCACGGTCAGTTTCCCTAGGGTGAAGTGGAAAAGTAGGTACGGTAGAGCACTGCGTCAATGTATGAGCGCTGCCGTTGTTTTGGTCGCAGCCGCTTGTTCGGGAAGCTACCCCCAACCTGTTGGAACTGTCGGCCACCTGAAATCATATTTTGGAGGTGTCGCCGCTGATGAAGCGCGCGCGGCACTCGTCGGCCGGGATGCCTTGTCTGCCGGAGGGTCTTCAGCAGACGCGGCCGTTTCTATGGCCTTCGCGTTAATGGTTAGTCGACCAGATGCTGCGGCTCCCGGTGGCGGTGGTGTTTGTGTGCATTACGACAATAAAACGAACAAAGCGGAGACGCTTGAGTTCTTTCCTCACTTGCCGATAGCCGTCCCTCCGAAAGGACGATGGCCAGCGCTTGTTCCTGGAAGTTTTCGCGGTTTGTTTGCTTTGCACGCTCGCTTTGGAAAGCTCCGCTGGGAGCAGCTTGTGCAGCCTGCGGAGCATGCCGCCCGGTTTGGTTGGCCCATTTCAAAAGGGCTTGTCGGCGCGCTAAAGGAACACGGCGGCAAAGCGATCAAGGACGTCCGTACGCAAAAGCTGTTTACCGATTCAAAAGGTAACGTTTTGTCTTTAGGGCAAACTGTTGAACAAGTTGGTCTGGCAGGGACGCTTGGTAGCATTCGGGGCCTCGGTCCGGGTGATTTTTATTCAGGGCGTTTAGCGCGAGTATATCTAAATGGTGTTAAAGAGGCCGGCGGGTGGTTGACCATTGAGGATTTAAGGGCGTATCGCCCGGCTTGGAAAGCGACCGTACAGACGGAAGCTGGAAATCATATTCTCCATTTTCCCGTTTCAAAAGCGCTAGGAACGGAACTTACCACCGGTATCTGGGAACAGATCGGGAATAAGAGAGGATTCTTATCTTCTGATGCAGCAGGTCAAGCGGCACTGTTAACAGCCGCCGCCCGTAATGTTGGCGGCGCTGGTGGCGCGAAATGGGCTGGTAGCGGTGGCTCGGCGGGCCTTTTTGCGATGGATATTGCGGGCAATGCGACATCATGCGTATTGACGATGAACCGTCCATTTGGCCGGGGCGTCACCGCAGGAGAAACCGGGATCATCCAAGCCGCTCCGGCGGTTGCTGGAACAGGATTGAATATAGCGCCGGTCATTATGGCGAACCACAATGTTTCGCAGGCCTATCTGGCGGCGACAGCAGCAGGCGACCGGTATGCGGGTGTTGCCCTCGCATCGACATTGATGCATCTGGTTGATGGCAATGTTTCTCCCGAAGAAGCGCTTGCGAAACCGCGCTATGCTCCAGGCGTGGGCGCTGCTGATGTTTTAATTGAACAGTCTCTGTCACAAAAAATTCGTGGTGATTTGGTTCGGAAAGGGCTGAAAACGTTTACCCGCAAAAGTATCGGGCAGGTAAACCTCATGTATTGCGATAGAGGTATCGTCATCCGCCCGGCAAATTGTGTCGTTCGGACAGACCCTCGAACAGCCGCCTATGGTGTGAACTCGGAGCTCTGATCTATGGTGCTCAAGATTTCAAAGCGCGGACAGATTCCGCCATTTATTGTCATGGATGTATTGCGAGCGGCGAACCGCCGTCAAGCGGAAGGGAAGGAAGTCCTTCATCTTGAGCTTGGCCAACCCGCAACCGGGGCGCCCGCCGGTGTCATAGCGGCAGCCCATCAGATGCTCGACAGTGATTTGCTTGGTTACACAGAAGCTTTCGGCATCCTATCTGTGCGTGAACGGATATCGGAATATTACGCGCAGTTACATGACGTAAGCGTTGATCCTGAGCGGATTATTATTACCACCGGATCATCCGGTGGTTTCGTGCTCGCCTTTACAGCTGCTTTTGACGTTGGGGATCGCGTTGCTATTGCAGATCCTGGTTATCCGGGATCCCGCAATATTTTGCTTGGGCTGGGGATCGAGCCGGTTCTTGTGCCGACGGGGCCTGAAACACGGTTTCAGCCGACCCTTGAATTGTTGGATAAGATTGACGGAAAACTGGATGGTTTGATCGTGGCCAGTCCATCGAACCCGACTGGGACTATGTTGGATGAAAGTGAGTTGCAGGCGCTTAGCGACTATTGCCGGGATAGGGGTGTACGGCTGATCTCAGACGAGATTTATCACGGGATAACCTATGAACAACCAGGCGTGTCGGCATTGCGGTTTGATAATAACGCGGTGGTGATTAACAGTTTCTCGAAATACTTTTCAATGACGGGTTGGCGTGTTGGCTGGATGGTTGTCCCAACCGACCTTCTCAGAAGCATCGAATGCCTGGCGCAGAACCTCTTTATTTCAGCGCCAACGCTTTCTCAATATGGTGCTGGCGCCGCCTTTGATTGTACTGACGAGTTGAATGCAAATGTGGCGCGGTACGCTGAAAACCGTCAGATATTGCTTTCTGGTCTGCCCGTGGCCGGGTTTGATCGTTTGGCGCCGGTCGATGGTGCCTTTTACGTTTATGCGGATATTTCCAGTCTGACGAATGATAGCGAAATTTTTTGCCGTCGTATGCTGGATGAAACAGGTGTCGCTGCGACGCCAGGTACAGACTTCGATCAGGGACGCGGCAACGCTTATGTCCGCTTCTCGTTCTCTGGCCCCACAGCAGTAATTGCTAAAGCTGTGGAACGGCTACAGCACTGGACGGCAAAGACCGGTTAAACTTATTCGCGCTATTGCGTGATGCGTTTCCACCAACCACGCTTGGGTGATGCTTTCGAATTCTCAGTTGCTTCTGCTGCACCGCTTGAACTCTCTGATTTCGGTTCCGCGACGGCCTCAGATTTACTTTTTGCAGCTGCCGCAACGGGAGCGTTCTCGCCTTCACCGGAACTCGAAGGCGTGGCAGGCAGTAATGTGTCTCCAGCGTTGGCATCAACCGAGGAGGCGTCGTTGTTACCCTCTGCAGTTTGATCGCTGCTGGCATTCTCGTCGGCTGCATCAGAATTTGACGTGCGTGGATTGCGGCGTCGGCCACCGCGTCGACCGCGTCTGCGACGACGTGGCGCGGCTTGTTCGTCAGTAGCCTCACCATTGGTTTCAGAGCCTTCTGCGAGAGAGGTATCAGCGCTCTGCTCACCATCGCTATCGGCAGTAGTGTTGTCGTCACTACTCTGATTGGGAGCATCGTTGCTTTTGCGCCGCCGTCTTGGCCGGCGCTTCCGTGTATTTTCCTTGGGGGTGCTTTCTGTGTCGTCAGTGTCGTCGTCGCTCGCAGGTTCAATGATGACCGCATCACGGACGACTTCGTCGGACTCTCCTGATCCGGATCGCCCCTGTATTTTTTCAAGCCGCATATCCGGTGGGATCAGGCTGTCATCGCCGAGCACATTTACCCGGAAGCTATACCGGGCTTCAATCTGGTTCACTGAATCACGCTTTTGATTGAGAATATAAAGCGCGATAGGCGTTGGGACTGTCACCGTAATTTCGCTGCTGCGGTTCCGGATGCCTTCTTCTTCAACGGAACGGAGTACATGCACCGCTGTTGATTCGGTAGATCGGACGACACCGGTTCCATCGCAATGAACACAGGTCTCGGTGCTGTTTTCTACGATGCTTGGCCGCATGCGCTGCCGGGACAGCTCGAACAAGCCGAAATTGCTAATTCGTCCAAGTTGGATACGGGCGCGGTCAGTTTTAACAGCCTCTTTGAGGCGCCGTTCAACGCCGCGTTGATTTCGGGAAACATCCATATCAATAAAGTCGATAACGACTAGTCCGGCGAGATCGCGGAGACGAAGTTGGCGCCCAACTTCGCTGGCGGCTTCAAGGTTTGTCTTATAGGCGGTTTCTTCTATATTCCGTTCGCGTGTCGAACGTCCCGAGTTCACATCGATCGCAACCAAGGCTTCTGTTGGGTTAATAACGAGATAACCCCCAGATTTCAGTTGAACCACTGGGCTGTGCATCGACTCAAGCTGAGCTTCGACCTGATACCGGTGAAACAGAGGGATCGTTTCATCGCGATAGGGTTGAACGCGCTTGGCATGGCTCGGCATCATCATCCGCATCAGCTTTTTAGCGGCGGTGTAGGCATCGTTGCCTTCAACGAAGATTTCTTCAATTTCCCGCGAGTACAGATCCCGTATGGCGCGCTTAATCAAGTCGCCTTCTTCATAGACTAAAGCAGGTGCTGCTGATTGCAGGGTTAGTTCACGAACATCTTCCCATAGCTTGGTCAGGTAGTCGAAATCGCGTTTGATTTCGGATTTATTCCGTTCCATACCAGCGGTACGCATGATGACGCCCATACCCTCTGACACGTTCAGGTTTTTCAATAAGTCACGTAACCGTCTGCGGTCTGCAGTACTGGTAATTTTACGGGAGACGCCACCGGCACTCCGCGACGTGTTGGGCATCAATACGCAGTAACGTCCGGCGAGTGACATATAGCTGGTTAGCGCGGCGCCCTTATTGCCACGTTCTTCCTTGACTACCTGCACCAGCAATATCTGCCGCCGCTTGATAACTTCCTGGATTTTATAGCGGCGCATCGGATTGTCGCGGCGTTCTGTTTTTTTTGCTTTGCCGTCGTTTTCTTTGACAGGGACCTCTGCAGGGTCTGATGCTTCTATTACATCGGCATCTGAATCAGCCGCAGTTTCATCATTTTTTGTGCTGTTTTCGGCGTTTTCCTCTGAAGACGTTGTGACCTCTTCCGAACCACTGTTGTCGTCTGCGCTATTTTCAGCGTCATCTTCACTTGTTGCAGCTTCGGCGGCAGCAAGGTCCTCGCCGGTCTCTTCTTCTCTAGAGACCTCAGCGTCACTGTCATCATCTGATGAGGGAGTCTCGCCGGACTCGCTAACCTCGGTTGTGTCTTCGTCTAAATCATCTGCGGCATCGACGTCCTCGACGTCACCATCAATTTGGTCGACGTGGGCCTGAGCGGCTGACGCGTTTGCTTCAAACTGCGCGACGTCACGTTTCAGCGCTTCGCGATCTTCGACCGGAATCTGATAATAGTCGGGGTGAATTTCGCTAAAGGCCAGGAAACCATGTCGGTTCCCGCCGTAATCGACAAAGGCAGCCTGAAGTGACGGTTCAACACGCATCACTTTTGCGAGATATATATTGCCTTTGAGTTGGGTTTTTGTTGACGTTTCGACATCGTATTCATCTAGTCGATTGCCATTCGTAATCACCACCCGAACTTCTTCTGGATGGGTGCCGTCAATTAACATTCGTTTCGTCATGGAAACTGTATCTCCACGGTCGATGCGGACAGCCCGTGCGAACATCGGGCAGCATCAGACCGCTGTTATTCAAAGCCGGCGGCGCCTGCGTCAACCCAACTTTTTAATTGGAAAACCGGTTACGATCTTTCCAAGGGGGACGCGCTTATGCAGCCGCGACGAGCTTCAAGTTTCTACAAAAATAACCGCAAATTCAAAGCGCAATCTCACGGGTCGTAACGGGTTTTGCCGTCTCGCCCGATTGTCGCGCTCCCAACCATGCCGATATTTGGCAGGTCAGATGTTCACGGCCGTTCGCAATGTCAGCAGGATACGCGCCACAAACAAATACTACAATCAGTATATTGATTTCGCGACCATCGAAGATTGATCACCGAATTCTGCGGCCCGTGGTATTGTATATTGATTGATGTTTTACCCGAATAACCCTATATCTTGCCGCGCTATGGCAAGATACCACAATATATCTGGTTTTCGCAGAATCCTCGCGCAGCTCAGTTGGTGTACGGCGGTGTTCAGCGCATTTGCCTCTGGCGCATCAGCGATGCCTGTCGTCGACTCAGTGCGGATAGGCGATTATCCCGAAAAAACCCGGTTTGTTATCGAGTTTGACAAGCCGATTAAATTCAATGTTTTTACGCTTGGCTCACCCTATCGGGTCGTTGTCGAACTTCCAGAAGTGGCCTGGCATATAAAACCGGATGCGGTTCCTCGGGGAAAACGCATTACTGGTTACCGTTTTGGGCTTTTCCGCCCCGATCAGTCACGTGTCGTTATCGACCTTAAGTCGCCAATTAGGGTCACAAACTCATATACTCTTCCGCCAAACGCCAAACGCGGACACCGGCTCGTTCTCGATATTACCGAAATTTCGCCAGCAAGGTTTGCGGCGTTGCAGAAGCGGCGTCCTGTAATGCGATCGCCGACACCAAAAGTGGCTCCTGTCGTCCGGGCGCCGCGGCCCCCAATCAAGAAACCCAAAACGCGCCGCAAAGCTCTTCGACCGTTAATTGTTCTAGATCCAGGCCATGGTGGGGTCGATCCTGGGGCTCGCGGACGAAAGGGTACCTTAGAAAAAGAACTCGTTCTGAATCAGGCTAGGGAAGTGCGGCGTCAATTGCTGGCCACCGGCCGTTATCGCGTGGTGATGACCCGATCACGGGACGTTTTTGTAAGATTGCGCGAACGAATTGCGATTGCTCATCGAGCAGGCGGTGATTTGTTCATATCGCTTCATGCCGATTCTATAGGCAATCGAGATATCCGCGGCGGGTCGGTCTACACCTTGTCGGAGCGCGCTTCAGATAAAGAAGCGGAAGCATTGGCGCGTCGGGAGAATAAATCTGATATTATTGCCGGTGTCGACCTTAATGATCAAAGCAAGACGGTCGCTAAAATTCTCATCGATCTGCGGCAACGGCTTACCAAAAATGATTCTGTGGCTTTCGCAAAAACATTGCTCAGCCAACTCAGTACAAAGACCCGCATGCTACGACGAAAACACCGATTTGCAGGATTTGCCGTGCTCAAAGGTCCAGAGATACCATCTGTTTTAATAGAGATGGGGTATCTTTCCAACCTGCAGGATGAACGATTGCTGCGCCGGAGCTCTCATAGACGTAAAATTGCCGGAGCGATTGTTCGTGCAATCGATAGTTATTTTTCTCGCCAACAGGCTTTAAGGCAGCCATAAAACGGCCAATATCTGATAGTGTATTGGGTCTGTCAGGGGGCAGTTAGGTCAGGCGATAGAGTTGGTTGATGAAGAAGCTCTTTAAGGTATTGGCGGCACTCGGCGCGCTCACACTCGTTTTGGGCGTTCTTGGCGTTGCCGTAATTGTAGCTGTGTTCTGGCATTTCGGCCAAGGGCTGCCCGATTACAAACAGCTCGCGAGCTATGAGCCGCCGACCGTAACGCGTATTCATGCCGGCGATGGCAGCCTTCTCGCAGAGTTTGCCAAGGAGAAGCGGGCATTTGTACCAATTGGCTCCATCCCGAAGATGGTGGTGAAAGCTTTCCTCTCCGCGGAGGACAAGAATTTTTATGAACATGCTGGCGTGGATTTTATTGGTGTTGCGCGCGCGATTGTCACCAATTTGAGGCGCATGGGGACCGGTCAGCGGCTTGTTGGGGCGTCAACGATTACGCAACAGGTTGCCAAGAATTTCCTTCTGACCAATGAGGTTTCTATCGACCGCAAGGTTAAGGAGGCAATCCTCGCCTTTAGGATTGAACGGGCGTTATCGAAAGACAGAATTCTCGAACTTTATCTCAACGAGATTTATCTTGGTGTTGGCTCATACGGCGTTGCCGCGGCGGCACTGAACTATTTTGACCGCTCGCTCGATGAGCTAACTTTGCCGGAAATTGCATATATCGCCGGGCTGCCAAAAGCACCGAATAATTACCACCCGACGCGGAAATCAGATGCAGCTAAAATAAGACGTAATTACGTTGTCGGCCGTATGCTTTCTGATGGCTATATCACTCCGGAATCCGCTGAAGCGGCAAAGAAGGCGCCGCTTATTGTTCGAAAACGCAGCGGCGCTTCAGTCACCCAAGCGGATTATTTTGTTGAAGAAGTTCGTCGCGAGCTTACGGATCGCTATGGCGACAAGCAACTTTATGGTGGTGGTCTTTCTGTTCGCACGACCCTTGACCCCCGATTGCAAAAAATAGCGGAGACGTCCTTGCGGGAAGGCTTGATCTCTTATGATCGGCGTCACGGTTGGCGCGGCCCATTGGCACATCTCGACTCGGAGAGTGACTGGCAAAAAAAGTTGGACCAATTTCCGCTACCTGCAGGG
>Ga0115002_10010142_pt1 | contig 10164 bp, 10 predicted proteins | sample ArcticOcean_MG_C_8_FD_89576 | JGI IMG/M metagenome (GOLD analysis project Ga0115002, IMG submission 89576) | Marine microbial communities from western Arctic Ocean - ArcticOcean_MG_CB11_86 | ecosystem: Environmental > Aquatic > Marine > Oceanic | place: Arctic Ocean: Canada Basin | collected... | reverse complement strand
GCTCCCCTTTCCAAACGCTCTTCGTAACGACTCGCGCGCGACCCCATTGCGGAAGTCGTGAGACGGAAAAGGTTTCCGGAAGTTCGCGTCCTTTACGGTGACTAGGATGTAACCAACCCTCCTCGAACTTTCTTGGAGTTGGTTAACGGCGTTCGTCGATTCACGGCGGCAAGGTCGGCCGAGATTACGGCCGATTAGGTCGATCAGCGTCTTCCGCAGCTGGTGACGCAGCGTCGTTTCAGTTTCTTGACCCTACGGGCGAAACGCTACCTGCAAATCACCGACGAGCATTTCGCCGATGCGTTGCAGACGATCGACAAAGCGGCGCAGAATCCGGCGCAGTCAGCGCACGCATCGGCTCGTCAGACGTCGCAAGTCGACTCGACTGCGCATGAAAAAACCCCTGTTTTGCAGGGGCGTGCATTCAAGTGCGAACACTTGCATGAGCGTCAAGCTCCCCGTGCGAAACCCTGCACGTAAAACTGCTCTCTCGGTTAACAGCTTTCGCTGTGTCACGAGAGAAAGAGAGAGCGCTCAACTCGGCGACATACCCCGACCTTGTTGGCCGGGGTTGGGGGGGCCTCTTCTCCCAACCCATTCGCTCGCCCCGCGATTCGACAGAAGTTAAAATCGGTGGCCGACTTGGGTCAAGCACTCGTTTTGTACCTTGCGGGAATCCCTGCACGGTTCGACGCGCCAATTGACTCCGGTTATCATACGTCGCAAATTGGGATATTGAGGAAAGGACTCAGGCGCCATGGTACATCGACTAGGCACACTCGTCTCGGCTGGACTGTCGGTCTTTGTCTGTTCGCTGTTAATCGAAGCGAGTGCAGCCGGACAAGAGACTGGTCCTCCAAGTGTCGCCGGTCAGTCGAATCTGGAGAAAAATCGACATCAATTCACGATTGTCACTCTGGGCGACTCAATTACCAAGGGCGTGCGAAAAGGAGTGACATCCCAACAGACGTTTGCTTCGTTGCTTGAAAAGGAACTGAGAAAGAGCGACATTTCCGTTCGGGTGATCAATGTCGGCATCGGTGGCGAGAGGAGTGACCAGGCGTTGAAACGGCTGAACCGCATCATCGAACTCAAGCCGGACATCGTCACCATCATGTATGGCACGAACGACAGCTACGTCGATCGGGGCAAGGCAGCCAGTCGCATCACCGTCGACGAGTATCGAAAGAACTTAAACACGATCGTCATCGAGTTCTTGCGGCGCGGAATTCAGCCAGTCCTGATGACGGAGCCGCGTTGGGCGGACGATGCGCGGCCAAACGGAGTGGGCGAAAATCCAAACGACCGTCTCGAACGCTACGTCGCAGCCTGTCGGGAAACGGCGCAGAAGTGGCGCACTCCGCTGATTGATCACTTCGCCGAGTGGACCGCCGCTCGCCAGAAAGGTACGAAACTCCGCGAGTGGACGACCGACGGTTGCCATCCCAACCCGCTTGGTCATCGCAATCTTGTCGCCGCGATGTTGCCGGCGATTCGCCAGGTGATTGGACCGGAACTCAAAGTTCGTCGGAAACTGATTTCCGGCGAGAAGGTCCGCGTCGTCTGCTTCGGCGACAGCGTCACCGGCGTGTACTACCACACCGGCAGCCGTCGGGCTTACACCGACATGTTGGGAATCGCCCTGCGCCGTGGCTCTCCCCGTGCCAAGGTCGAGATGATCAACGCCGGGATCAGCGGTCACACGACCGTCAACGCGTTGGCTCGCATTGATCACGACGTGTTAGCGCACAAGCCGGACGTGGTCACGGTGATGTTCGGTCTCAACGACATGACGCGCGTACCCCTCGAAACGTACCGGGCGAATCTAAAAACGATCGTGGCGAAGTGCCGAGCCATCGGGAGCGAGGTGGTGCTAGCGACTCCGAACAACGTGGTCACCACAGGCAGTCGGCCGACACAAAAGCTGATTCAGTATTGTGACGTCGTGCGAGAGGTGGGGCGAGACTTGGCCGTACCGGTTTGCGACTGCTACCGGGAACTCGCTGCGGTTCGAGTGAATCACAGCTTCAACTGGCAACTCTTGATGAGTGACGCGATTCATCCCAACATGGCCGGGCATCAACGGCTCGCGACCGCGCTCGCCCAGACAATCACGGGACTTCGGATTTCTCTCAATGACGTACCGCCGCCACAACCGGCCATCGCAAACACCCTTGCATCGTTGCGAGGTAAGAAGTCGATCCGTGTCCTGGCAATGCCGCCGTTTGACAAATTGATCGGACCGGCTCTCGGCAAGCTCCATCCTGGCGCGAAAACCATGGTTGAGTCGTGGTTAGTAAGTAAGTTATCGCTCGCAGCAATCGAACAGGACGCGAAAAACCGGGTTCGGAAGATGAAACCGGATCTCGTCGTGATCGCTATTCCCAGATCGGCCTCGGTGAAAGACGACATGTCGTTCGTAAAGTCCTACACTTGGACTATGAACTGGTCGCTCAACTTTGGCCCACCGACGTGGGACTCCGTCGTCGTCCACCCCTCTGTCTTTGAGCCGAATGCAAAACCTCACAGTCGTGACGCTCTCATCCGCCGACTCGTGTGGGCGCAAGACCTCAGCCTGATTGACCGGCCACCCAGTAGCAAAGCCGACGCAGCGAACATTCTCCACGAGTGGCTCCGCCAGACAACACGTCAGTAAACTCGTACCTCGCACAGCCGCGCATGGCCCAGGCCGTAGGTGACGGTGATGCGGAGCGCCGTGGCAGCAAGCCGTGGCAGCAAGCGGTGTCTCAAGCCGGTGTCTCAAGCCGGTGAAGCGGTCCAGCGATTTTTTGTATACGTCCGTTCATAGCAAACGATTGCTTTTCAACGATTCTGAGCCGATCGGGGCTGATCAGATCGCTCGAGCGCGGCGCGGACTGAGGCTCTCGGCTGGAATCTTGATTCCATCGGTCGTACCGATGCACGCTTGTGGCGAATTCGACCTCATTTGACATGCCTCGGGACGTCGAAGCTCGAACTCTTCGACCGCAGTTGCTCGCCATGTGATTCAACGCAAGCCGAATTCGCATGTCGAATTGCGTTGCGCAGTCGATTTGTACCGCGCGAGTTGAAACACGGTCAGGCCTTCATTTCGTTGATTTGCTTGGTCGCGATTCCAATCATCCGGTCCAAGGGCACGCCGGCGCAAGAGAGCAACGTTGTGAGCAGGTCCCCCTGGTTACCTTTGGTGTTTGGCAGGAACCGGCCGGTCTTGACCGCGCCACCACCTTTTCCGGCGATTATGAAGGGGAGGTTTTCCCGCCGGTGCTTGTTGCCGTCTTCCAGGCCCGATCCCCACATCATGATGCAGTTGTCGAGTAGCGTGCCTTCGCCCTCCTTGAGAGTGTGCATCTTCTTCACCATGTAGGCGAACTGTGCGATGTTGAACTCGGTGATCGCTGCCACCTTCCGAACCATCTCCTTACGGTTGTTGTGGTGAGTCTGGGAGTGGTGCTTGTCGGTGAAGCCCAGTTCCGGATAGGACACGCCGTTCGGCGTGGACCCGATGTAGGTGCTGACGCGCGTCGTGTCGGTCTGGAATGCCAGAACGGTCAGGTCACACATAACCTGCATGTACTTGCTGCGCTCATCTCCTTCGGGGATCTTCACCTCGATTGGCGGCGAGTCGCTGGCGTGACGCTTGGACGACCGGACGCCCGCCTTCTCCAAGGCGGCCTCCTTCTGGCGGTACTCGATCGCAGCGATGCGACGCTCGACTGCGCGCACGCTGTCCAGGTACTCATCGAGCTTGCGCTGGTCGGTCCGCGACAGAGTTCGGCGCAGGTCCTTCGCGCCCCCGAGTACCTTGTCCAGCATCTGCCGATCAAGGGGGTTGGTGCGGGTGACCTGTGCAGACTTGCCACGTTTGCCGAAAAGTCTCTTCAAGACGTTTCGCGGGTCAATCTCGGCTGGGACGGGCCGCGTGGGAGTGCGGTAGCTGCAGTGCGAGTAGTATGCCTCGTGCAGCCCCTCCTGGTTCTCCTTGTGTGTCTGGGGCATCGTGGCCAATTCGAGGGAGGGTAACGCTGTGCGACCACCCACCGTATTGGCCATGATTTGGTCGGCCGAGATCGCGATGTTAACACGGCTGCGAGTGCCCGCATCCGGCAGCGTCGCTGTGAGCCAGGTTGACAGCTCCAAAGCGTGCGGCGCGCCATTGAACGGAGAGATTGGCACGCCAGAGATTCCCTTCATCATGAGGCACTGGTCCAGGACGGGACGGAGCGATTCGATGGCCGGCGGCGGCGACTTGAGGAATGCTTCCGGGGTTTTGGGCCAGAATTGGTCCATGATAATCCCGTGTGGCATGTACATGAACGCGAGTCGCACGAGTGGCTTGGGGGCCTGCCGGCGGGACTTCGCCCAGCCCACCGAATCCAGCAGAGGCAGCGCGAGGGAAACCCCCACTCCTTTGAGGCAGGTGCGACGATCGACAAGAGAATGGCTACTTAGTTTGGTCATCATTTCACTCGTCGGTGCGTAAACAGGTAACTGGTGATGATCTCAGTGATAATCGTCCGCACTCGGTACTTTTCTTTTGTAATGTTAACCATCAACTGGTCCACGACAATCTCATCGTAGCCTTCCAGCTGTCGCCCAAGCGCGTAGGCCATCAGCCTTTCGGTCAGGTTTCGGGCCAGGTCTGCCTCTCGTTTGGACAGGAGCCCCTTCAATTCTGCGGGGGTGGTGAAGCGTTTTCCGTCCGGAAGTTCTCCTGCTGAGTCGATCGCAACGCCATCGGCATTCTTTTCCCGCCATCGGCCGATAGCGTCGAAATTCTCCAATCCGAAGCCAATCGGGTCAAGAACCCGATGGCAGTTGGCACATGTCGGTTCCGTCTGGTGCAATTTCGTCCGTTGCCGCAGCGTCAACCCCTTCACTTTCTCGCGGTCTTGCTCCTTGAGTTCGGGAACGTCGGGCGGCGGCGGTGGGACGCGTTCACCCAGGACCCGCTCGAGCACCCACACACCTCGCCGAACGGGGCTGGTCCGATTGGGCAACGACGTGGTCGCCAGTGTGGCCGGCATACCGAGGATGCCGCCCCGGTTGGGGTTCTTCAGCTTGACCTTGCGCATCTTCGGACCTTGAACGGATTGCTCGAGGCCATACAACCTGGCAAGCGGCTCGTTAAGGAAGGTGTAATCGCTGTCCACGAACCGCAGTACACTCCTGTTTTCGCGTACGATGCTTTCGAAAAACAGGCGGGCTTCATCCATCATCGCCGTGCGCAGCGCCGGGGTCATCTGGGGAAACAAGTTCGAGTCGAAGACTTGCTGATCCAATCCGTTCAGACCCAGCCACTGGGCACCGAATCCGTCGAACAGTGCCCGAGAGCGAGCGTGCTTCAACAGCCGCTCTACCTGGGCTCGAAGCACCTGGGGCTTGTGCAATTCATTGCGATCAGCCAAGGCGGATAACTCGGCGTCCGGGGGCGCTGACCATAGTAAGTACGACAGGCGCGAGGCCAACTGGTGGTCGTCCAGGTGGACGATCGGCTCGTCCGATTTGGCCTTTGCGGCGGGCGTGATAAAGAGGAACTGCGGAGAAACGAGGACAGCCTTAAGCATCAGTCCCAGCGCCCCAGGGTGGCTGAGCTTGTTCTCTGTGGCGAGATCGTAAACGTCCACCAGGACATCCAGCTCCGAGTCGGACGGCGGCCGACGGTATGCATCTCGGGCCAGGGAACGCGCGACCTCGCGGGCCGCCTTGCGGAGATCGGCGCCCTTGGGGGGCGTCTGGCCAAAGAGTCGCTTCTGTACTGCGGTGGGCGCCTTACCTTCCGGTGCCACGACCTGATCGATCACTTTGTTGGCGATGCCGAGGAACAGTTCCGACTGCAGCAGGGAGATTGAATTGAGAAAACCCTCCCCGACGACCTCATCGGGCAGGTTGTGGACGATTGAGGGGTCCACTCCGTAAAGATCGTGTAGCGTGTTAGCGTATTCCACCTTAGTGAGTCGTCGGATCACGAAGGGCCCAGGGTCGCGCGGAGCAAGGTACTTGATCTTGCCGACCCACTCGATGAACTGGCGGCGCTCGTCATCGGTGGGGATCTTGTCCGCGTAGTTGGGCGGCATGTCGTGTACTTTGACGTTCGCGACCGCCTTCTTCCAATGCAGGAATGAGGACGGGCTGCCCGGGCTTTTGATCGCCGACCGGAGGTTGACCCCTGCTTTAGGGCGAGGTCCGTGGCACCTCAGGCAGTACTTGTTGACGAAGGGCGTGACCCTCTCCTTGAGTGTTTTCTGGGCGTCCGCCCGGAGCGCCGCCTCGTCCGGTCCGCCATTGCCGGTCTCTGCCAAACCCTGTGAAACCAAAGACAAGACCAGAGCAACACTCAGGGCCGCAGCTCTCGTGGCAACATTCTGGACAACGCGTGATGCCTGCATGCTTGGTGTCCAACATCCTTTAGGGTGACGCGGAAGCATGGATGGAACTCTTAGAGAACGTACCTCGGATATTTTGCCGCCCGCGCAAGAGAAAAAGGGCGATCGCGAAGTTCGTGACCGTCGAGTTCATTTGAGCAGACCAGTTTGGAACCTGCAACTACAAGGTTGTCTGTCATCCCGGATCGTGAAGTGGTCGTGGTTGGAAGCGGCGCAATTCGGCGAATCATTGAGTTACCCATGAAAGAGACACCCACGAGCTAGGAAAACTTATGAATCTAGATGCAATCCAAGATGAGCGTCGTGCCAGAATAAAGGAAGTCCTTGAGGACGGGGATGGATATTCGCTTAGCGCATTTGCCTATCCAAATGGTGCGTTGCAATTCGTGACTGACAATTCTGAATGTCTAATGCGACATGGTCTCTATGAACAGAGTCTTTTTATGGCATACAAGATTTGCACACCAATTAGGGAGCCACATTCTTCCACGACCGAGGCCGCCCGGAAAATCCAGAAGGAGACAAATCCATTTCTTTTCTATGCCAACAAGAGTTATCCGCAGTCCATGATCAGGGAGCTTTTTGAGACCGCAGATAGCGATAGGCTCCTCGCCGCCGGAGACCCGCTTCCCCGAGACGAACCATTCACCATCTATCGTGGAACGCCTTCAGCGAGCTGTACGAAAAGCGTGCGAGGATTGTCATGGTCCGGTGAGCGTGCTGTTGCTGAGGCCTTCTCAAAACCAATCTGCGTAGAATCTGCTGCACGTTTTAATGATCCAGGTGTATTCACGACGATTGTCTTCAGGAAACACCTCTACTGCTACTCCAAATTCGAGATGGAATTTGTGGTAAAGATGTCTCCCGATCTTGAAATCACACGGATTGAATAGCGAACATAATTTAATTGGGGCAGCCACAACTCCCTTTGCTGCCTTGCGCAACGGTCAATGGCAGCCTGATTCACGGGAAAGTGATTCCAATTCCACAACTGGTAAGCGGCACCCTTGAAGGGTCAGGCTACTGGGTGACGTGGACGGATTGGCTGAAACGGTCCCCGACTCGGCGGGGTCAATCGAAACGCCGCTGCCCATGGCGTTATTTGATGATTCCGAGCAGCAATTACAGAACGCGTTCGGCAGCCTGGGTGGGGTTCGCGACAGGCCGGGATTCGATTTCTATTCACCGACCGCCTTCAAGAACGCGTTTCAAATACCGGGTACGAATGTCTTCATCAAACCGGGTGGGTACGTCAAAGCCGACTTCATTCAGGACTTTGACGCCATCGGTTCGCCTGACAATTTCGTCGTGCGAGAGATTCCGACCGACGGCACCGATTTCAAAAATGCTCGCTTTCACGCTCGACAATCGCGTTTCGGTCTGGATACCCGTTGGGTCGACGAGACCGTCGGCCCGCTGCGAGTCTACTTTGAAGGGGACTTCTTCAGTGAGGGCAACCGTTTTCGACTAAGGCATGCGTACGGGACGTTCGGTAGGTTCCTGGCCGGTCAAACCTGGACAACATTCACCGACGTCAACGCCTTGCCGACGACGCTCGACTTAGAAAGTTCGGTCGCCTTCGTCGCACGCCGACAAGGGCAGATACGGTACACGGCACCTCTCGGACCCGACGGGTGGACGTGGTCGTTTGCCATCGAGGATCCCCGCAACATTATTGCAGTGCCGTCCGCAATCGCCGGAGAGCCGCGCACGCCGATTCCTGACTTCTGTGTCTTTAGTGACCGTCAATTGGGACGACGATCATAAGGACGACAAAGTGTCGCCTCACTGGGACACGCACGTCCAGAATTTCACCCAAATTAAAAGACCGCTTGTCCCCTCAATTCGACCGAGCGATGGCTGGATTCCTGGACGACTTGGATCAACGCGGTTTGCTAGAAACGACGTTGATCGTTGCCTTGGGCGAATTCGGTCGCACTCCAAAAGTTGGAGTCGTCACACAAAACGGAATGACTCAAAAAACGGGTCGAGATCATTGGCCTCACGCTTTCACCGCTCTGGTTGCTGGTGGTGGGGTGCGTGGGGGTCAGGTTTTTGGGGCGACGACTAACACCGGAGGCTACGTGGCCGATGAACCGGTGACGCCCGCCGACCTGGGCGCCACGATTATGAAACACCTCGGAATCGATCAGTCTCTTGAATACCACGACGAATTCCTGCAGCTGCGCCAGCAACTCGCCACGGGAAGACCCGTCGATCTCACATGAATCGCTGCGAAGAACGGTACATCGCGGAAGTTGGGGCTGTCATGCCGAAGGCATTCAAGCGAGGGTGTCGTTTTCGGAAACTCTTGCGTTCGGAAACCCATCGTCTTACGACACTCTCCCTTTGGGATGGTCGGACGCTTTAGCGGACGGGGAGGGTTTCGGCGGGCCAGATTGGGTGCGCAGTCGCCCTCCCCGCTCGTTCCTCGCGACCCTCCCAAAGGGCGGGTGTCGTCTTCGAGGCTATTATGGCGACGACGACTCTCACCTTAAACGCGAGAGAGGAGCTAGGCCGCGACTTAACGTTCGGCCACACTGATCGTACGTGTCCATTTTTTGATTTTGTGCATTCTGTGAAAAAAGTGGAAACTGGGGGAGGCAAGGCGAGTTGAATTTGATATTCATCCAACATGGATGTCGAGCAACTTACAAAAGATGCCGTGGATGGATCGCTCTCTGCTGAGCAATTGGTGCAGATTATTGGGTTTCTACAGCAGCAGAATCTCAAACTCGGCTTCCAGTGACCAGGACGATTCCGGCTCAAGTTACCTTGCAGGTGATACCACCGTCGACGACAAGCTGCGCTCCCGTAATGTACTTGGCTTCATCGGAGGCTAGAAACAGCGAGGCGTGAGCGACGTCCCACGCATCACCCATGCGTTTCATAGGAACCATCTCACGACGCGTCTGCAGCATCTCTTCGACGTCGCCGGTGTAACCCGAGCCCACGTAGTGTTCGACCAGAGGCGTGTGTATCAACCCGGGCAATACACAATTCGCACGCACGCCCTGGTCGGCGTATTGAACGGCAATCTGCTGAGTGAGCTGGTTCACCGCGCCCTTGCTGGCGCCGTAAGAAACGCACGGGTAGCCAAAGTAACGAATCGATCCGATCGAGGAAATGTTGACGATCGCTCCGCTTCCTTGTTTCACCATGTGTGGCAGACAGTAACGGGACGTGAGATACATGCTCTTGACGTTGACCTCGAAATGCCGGTCCCAGGTTTCTTCGTCAATCTCCTCGGGGCCGCCGACTTCCGGGATTCCCACGTTGTTGTGCAGGATGTCGACTCGTCCAAATTCACTAAGGCATCGGTCGACCAGAGACTTGACGGCCTCCGAATTCGTCACGTCCGCTTCATGAGCCAGGCATTCACCGCCTTCCTCGCGGATGATCTCGCAGGTTTCCTCGGCGGCGGCGGGGTTACAGTCAACGGCGAACACTCGCGCCCCCTCGCGCGCATACAGCACGGCTGCCGCCTTACCGTTTCCCCATCCCGGACCAATCGAACCGGCACCAGTTACGAGGGCGACTTTGTCTTTAACTCGCTGCGTCATGATGTTTCTGATCCTTGTTTGTTGTCGGCGGAAACTGGTGCAAATCAATCGGCTGGTTGAGGAGCGGGCCTGAAGATCGGACACGCAGGCGCGTCATCACTCCCGACGCTGTCGTCCTGGTGCAGCACAAGCCGCGTGCCGATCCTGATGTTCTCTGGACGGTTCGTGTCAACACCTTCGATTCGGGCAACAACACGCGGGCCTTCGTCGAGTTC
>Ga0115002_10010140_pt1 | contig 10166 bp, 10 predicted proteins | sample ArcticOcean_MG_C_8_FD_89576 | JGI IMG/M metagenome (GOLD analysis project Ga0115002, IMG submission 89576) | Marine microbial communities from western Arctic Ocean - ArcticOcean_MG_CB11_86 | ecosystem: Environmental > Aquatic > Marine > Oceanic | place: Arctic Ocean: Canada Basin | collected... | reverse complement strand
CAAGTGCATTGGATGAAACTTTTCCAAAGAATCGACAGAGAAATTATCTTAATGATTTAGAATATGAAATAGAAAAATGCAAAGAAATATGGAACTGTTATAGATTAGAATTTTTTCGATATTATAATGCCAGTAATTTCTTTCATATTCCATTAATATCATGTAGTGTTGATTTACCAAAACAACAATATAAAAAATATGTTGACATATATGAAAATGAAACCAGAAAAAGATAATACGTATTGTGCATATCCTTTTAGGTCTGTTATGTATTTAAACTGGGATAATAATAAACCAACTACTGCATGGCCGTGTTGTTTTATAGGAGGATGGAGTCAACAGAACAGTTTTGATGAAAAAGATGAGTTATTACATAATTTGGATAAAAAAACACCTCAAGAAGTATTTGATTCAGAAACTTACAAAAAATTAAGACATGATGGACTGAATAATATTAAAAATCCACTATGTACCGTATGTTGGGATTTAGAAGAAAAAGGTATTACATCTTCAAGATTTTATTCTCAAGATTCTTTTCATGAAGAAGATGGTACTTTGTCAAATATGCAAATAAAATTGGATAATAACTGTAATTTAGGATGTAGAACCTGTAATCCATCTAATAGTTCTTTCCTAGAAAAAGATTTAAAATATTTTAATGACAATAATATAAACATTGAAGATTTTAAGCAAGGAAAAACAGATATTCGTGATAGTAAAGTATATGATTGGCTTTTAGATAATACTCACAAATTAAAAATATTATCAATTACTGGGGGTGAGCCATTTTATTCTAAAAAATTTTATAATATTGTAGATAGATATATTGAAACAGATAATGCGAAACACACTAAAATAGTTATTCATACAAATGGAACATTATTTAATAAACGTATTATACAAAAATTAAATAAGTTTAAAAAATTACAAACTTCCATATCAATTGATAGTGTAGATGAAAATTATGAGTATATAAGATTTCCTATGAATTTTTTAAAACTTGAAAAATCAATTGAAACATTATTATCCACATCAACTAATTTGGATTTTGTTGTAATTTGTCTTGTGATGTCTTGTTTAAATTTTAATTTTTTAAAACAACACGAAGAATGGTGTAAATTAACATTTAAAACAGATTTTAAAATATTTTATTCTGAACTTTGGAATAGAACACAAGGAACAAGTATCAATAATTTGAATAAAAATTTATTGAAAATTGCCATAGAGGATGCTGAACGTTTAGATGAAAAGTATTCCGATAAAGATCGAGCAATAAACTTTTATAAAACTGCTTTAAATGAAAATATTTTTAATAAAAATAAAATGTTAAAAGAAATTGTTTCATTTGATAAATCTAGAAATCAAAATTTTAAAGATTTTTTAGATCCAATGCTTGTGGATTGGTTGATATGACTTTTTGTGCCCCATTTGTTCATATGGTTCAAAATCCTGATGGTCAATATAGAACATGTTGCATGTATGAAAAACCATTGGGAGGAAAATATAATGATATAAAAGAGGCATTTGATGGAGAAGAAAATCAAAAAATAAGACAAAGAATGTTGAGTGGTGAACAATTACCAGAATGTAAAAAATGTGATATAGATGAAATGCATGATGGTAAATGTTGGACATCTTATAGACAAGAATTTAATACAAAATATGGAAAAAAATATATTGATGATCCTATTCTTAAAACATTGGAAATTTCAGTATCTAATAAATGCAATTTCAAATGTATTGACTGCGGTCCACGATTTTCGAATCAATTTGGAAAAACTATAATTAATAATTTGCCTAACTATGATAATTTTGATGAATTGGATCATTTAAAAATATTAGGAGGAGAACTTTTTTTAGATAAGAGAAATTTTGAATTATTTCAAGAAATACCTAGAGAAAATATTAATTTATTTATAATAACTAATAATTCAATATTTCCTAATAATGAAATTTTAAATTTGTTATTAGATTTCAAACATATTGATATTAATATTAGTATTGATGGCATACAAGAGGTTGCGGAATTTGTAAGGTCTGGTACTAAATGGAGCAAATTTGAAAAGAACTGGAATAAATGGTTTAAATGGCAGTCTAAAATAGGCAAGCATCAGGTTTTTATCGAGCCCCATTTTGTTATGCATACATTAAATGCTCCGTTTTATCAAGATACTTTAGATTGGTCAAATGTAGAAATAGAAAAGTGGTCTTGGGATTTTTTAAACGAGCCTGCTTGGTTAAATATGAAATATTTACCAGAACATATAAAAGAATATATTTTGGGAAAAAATGAAAAATTTGATAAAGCATTTAATGGTTCATTAAGACGATTTTTATCCTCAAATTCATATTCAGAAAAATATTTTTTAGAAATAAAAAAATATATTTCAAATAATACTATTCCTGAACAGATGGATGAATATATGGATTTATTTTTTTAATTAGAAAGAATGTTTATGTGGTCTAACGACACGATTGAATGGATTGATATAGAATTGACTTCTTTTTGCAATGTAAATTGTCCAGGATGTCTTAGACAAGTAAAAAGAAAGGTTGTCAATCATATATTAAATAAAGATTATATCGAATTTAAAGATTTAAAAAAATGGATAACAAAAAAAGAGTTTCCTAATTTAAAATTATTAAATTTTTGTGGATCAATAGATGAACCCACCATTCACCCTGAAATATTAGATATTGTAAGACATTTTAAATCTTTTACGGATATTAATATTGCTACTAATGGTTCTACTAAAACAAAAGAATTTTGGAAAGAATTGGGTGAAACAAGAATATCGGTATTTTTTGGAATAGATGGAATAGATCAAAAATCATTAGAAAAATATCGAGTTGGTTCTAATTTTAAAAAACTTCGTGAAAATTGGAGAACTTTTATTAAAGCAGGTGGTAGTGCTACTTGGCAATTTATAGTATTTGATCATAATGAACATTTATTAGATCATGCTAAACGTATGTCAGATTATGAAGGATTTAAAAATTTCAGAACAATTTGGTCGCATAGAACTGATAATAAAGAATCTAAAACGAAAACAAAAACTGAAGAGCAAGAAATAGTTTGTAAATATGGAAAACAAAAAAGAGTCTTTTTGAGTCATACTGGAACATTGCTTCCATGCTGTTTTTTCAATTCAGAATTTTTACAAGTATATTCTGGAGGAGGAACTGAAACAAGATATACAAAAAAGTATTTGGAACTTGGAGGTCCCTTAGAGAGCAATTTAAAATACTCTACTCCAACAGAAATAATTGAAGGTGATATGTTTAAATTTATTATAGATTCGTGGTCTAATAAACCATTAGAAAGATGTTGGGAAACATGTAAAAAGGCAAAGCAAGATATATTTGTTGATGAGAGGAGTTGAAATGATCACTTGTTTTTATGCACTAGGAGGAATAAATTATAAAAATGGCGTGATTACGACATGTCCAAGACAGGCTAATCAATTGGTTTTTGCAAACGAAACTATTTTACCTTCACAAATATACAATCATAAAAATTTTAAAGATTTAAGAAAACTTCTTTATAACAATAAATGGCCATCTGGATGTGATACATGCGAAGATATGGAAAAAGACAATTTAAAATCCATGAGGCAAGATTATATAGTGAAAAATGGTAAATTTTTCAAAACTCACGCAACTACTCTAACTCAAGCTGAAAATAATGAAAAATTTCTACTTGATTGTTATGATCAAACGAACCATGCTGTTGATTTTGAAGGATTAAGACATGTAGAATTGAGATTCAGTTCGGCATGTAATTTTTCATGTTTGCATTGCTCAAAGGTATATTCATCTGGCTGGACAAAAAAATTACAAAATTACATACCAGATAATGAGGTTGTGAATCACGACTTGAGACAATTGATGGGTACTGAACATAGACATGGACCAAATGATAATTCTGAAATGAGTTTGACTACAAAACAGGCTCTTGAAATAGTAGAAGATTTAAACGAAAATTTTCCATATGTTAGATATATTGATTTTGCAGGTGGTGAATTATTATATCAAAAACAGTTTTTTCCTACATTAAGAAAATTGGCGGAACACCCAAATGCAAAAAATATGCACATATCATTTCATACAAACTTTAATGCCGATTTTAGTGTAGAAGAATTGACTGAAGTTTTATTTCCTTTTAGAGAGTCAGCAATAATAATATCAGTCGATGCTGGTAAAAGAATTTATTCGTATTTTAGAAATGGGGGTGAATGGGACAAATTAAAAAATAATATTATTGAATTTAAGAAAATTAATACGTTTACTAATGTCGATATTTCTTGTACGACTTCTATCTATCAAATAATGGAGATTTACGATTTATTTGAATCGTTTTTCGAACTAAATTGTGAATTTGATGCTTCAATTGTACAAACCCCAAAATATATAAATCCTTCAATAATTATGTTTGATTTTGAAAAAGAAACATTAAAAGATTTTCAAGCCACTGAAGATTTGATAAACCGCAAGACAAGAGTGTATCCAAAAGCAATTCAGTGGTTTCAATATATAACTGATTATGTTAAAAACACTAAATTAAATTATAATCAATTTAATAGATTTTTAGTGTATCGTAAAAAATCAGATGAAATATGGGGTCAACACTTTAATGACTATTTTGAAAATTATCAAATAATAGATGATGAATTAATCAGAGTAAAATAAAGCAGATTGTTTATAATTCATATTATACGAATCATAACTTCTCTATTGAAAATAAAATCTACATCTGCATTAAATTCTCTACGAAATAAATTTATATCAGGTGCGGAGAATTTACCATGCTTTAGAATTTCTTGATTTTGTTCTTTAATGCATTTCCGCATACGTTCATCATTAACATACCAGTCATATTTTGGATAAGTGATATTCCAACCACCCGCTTCATGCCACCATTTAAAACATTCTTCATCAGAACGATAGCAAAGAACTATTTTGCTTTCAGGAAATTGTTCTCTAATTTCTTTAATGTAATAAGCAAAATGATGACTCAATATGAGTTTGATTGAGTCATCAGGTCCATTAAAACTTTTTGAAATTACGTTTTTCCATTCATCAATTGAACCAAGACGGTGTTTTAGAAAATTACTGTAAGACTCTCCTGGTCCGTAGTAATTACCCACATGACCAGAAAAGATATTGCTTTCATATTTTTTATCAGGTGTCATATCAGAATTATCTACATTTGGTAGATTGTCTCTGAACACTCTACTGACTCCGCTCCATCTACTGCCTGGAGCACCTGTAAAAAATATCCAGTTTTTCATTTTACAAGATGGTTCTTGTATACACTTGAAAGACCGAGTGCTTCAGTATTGAACTGGATCAATGTTTTCAACGCATCTTTCGTAATAAAAGTCATCAACGTATCTCTATGGGAATCACCGTTTGTACCAATAATCCAATCGTAGTTGCCTACCTTTTTAGCAATGACAGACATTGCTTTTGAGTCATTTGACATCTTAGTAAGTGCAGTTACTAATGCATCTTTATTTGGATTACCTTTATTGACCCATAGTGCTTTTTGTAATCCATCTCGAAAGGATTTTACAAGTTTGTATGCATCGTACATTTTACCTTGTGGTTTAGTGCCCCATTTTTTCTCAAACAGATTTTCAAACTGATATCCTGGATAGTTAGGATCATCATTGTGTGTTCCGTTTGACTGAAGAATGCCGTGATGAAACCAAAGTTCTGCATTCTCATTTGGTGCAACGTGTTTCTTGTAGGCGGCTGGATTCTCTCGGGTGCCGTTCAATTCACCTCTCTTGAAAGCAAGGCGTCTTTCACCTCCACTCATACCTTTGACCCAAATGACATTTTCATCAAAACATCCTACATAATCATCGATTGATTTTTTAGGACCACATTTTAACATTGTAAATGCGAATGCTTCAGGCACCATGCCCGATCCAGCCGCAAATTTTATGGGATTCATATCTGAATCTTTTAACTTTGCAGAGATGATGTTTAGATTCATAAGACCAATGTTATCATACTCAGCATAGTTGTATTTCACATTCTCTTGCAAGAATGCTACACCATTACCTCCATGAGAGACCATAACAACCTTGTCATCGAATCTCAACTGTTCATGCCACTTATTGAAACCAGGTATGTCTCTCGCACCTGGAATGTGTTTAAGAACTATTCGTTCTCCTAAAAAAGGCTCTAATTGTTTCGCAACAATTTCAGCCCACACACTCGTACCACCACCCGGTTTTTGTGGAATGATGAAAGTATATTTTGCAAATGCCGTAGATACGGACAATGATAAGATCAAACTTAAAATAATTTTACGCATATTCAAGGGTGTTCCTTTTTGATACGCTATACACGAAAAGAGACAATACACAAATTATCAGAACAAGAAATATTGGTCTGCTAATAAGTGAAGTCAAATCGTATAAAGTAGTTAATTGAAGAGTTAATGCTTCTAATTTAGAAGCAAGAATGAATGCCATTAACATGGCGGGGCGACTAAACTTATAATGTTTAGCAAAATATCCTAATGCACAACATATCATTAAAATTATATAATCTTCCCAACCACCAGTATATTGTACACACGCCCATACGATAAATGCTACGAGAAAAGGAAAGTAGTATTTGTATGGCACATAACTGATGAGAGCAATATACTTGTTGAATATAATACATATGATTCCTACAATTACTGTAGCCCACATAAAACCAAATGTCATACTATCGAAGAATTTAGTATCATAAGCAAGATCAGGTGTTCCTAATTCAAACCCTAAGTACATGAATAACGCCATAAGAACAGCGGCAAAACTTGCACCTGGAATACCAAAGAGAACTGTGGGTATCATAGAAGTTGCTTTCTGTGAGTTGTTAGCACCTTCTGGACCAATCACGCCTCTTATGTTTCCTTTACCGAATTCTTCTTTTGGATGACTTGCAACTGTAGAACCATAAGCCATCCAGTCCCCCATAGCACCACCTATGCCAGGAAGAAAACCAATGAATGCACCAATGGCACCGCCTCTCAATGCATCCCATTTACAACGCCATACTTCTTTCAATCCTTCTAATGTCTGTTTGCTATGTGAATCTTTACCCACATTTGATATAGATTCTCCTTGTTTCCATCCGTCAAATATTTCAGGAAATGCAAAAAGACCAGCAACGAAAGGTAGAAGTTGAATGCTATCTGCTAGATAATCCCAACCAAACGTAAAACGATCAACATTAGTTGACGGATCTACGCCTATAAGACCGACAAATATGCCGAATAGAATTGCTAGAATACTTCTGAACCAGTATTTGTTACTAACAAATCCTACACAAGCGAGACTCAAAATTATAAATGCCCACATTTCAGGTATGCCAAAGTACATAACAATCTGAAGATACCAAGGAAGTAATGCAAATGTTAATGTACCCCAAAGCAGACCATTGATTGTGCTTGTTACAACTGCGGCTGTTAATGCATAAGTTGCTTTACCTTGTTTTGCGAGTGGGTGTCCATCTACCATAGTAGCGGCGGCAGAGTTTGCTCCAGGGATACCGAGCAATATTCCAGTATATGTGTCTCCTGTTGTGCTTGATGCAACAACTGCCATACAAAAGATAACACCTAAGTAAGGATCAAAACTAAAATAACTTATAAAATTGAATAGAACTACGAGACCAGTTGTAGCGCCTGCACTAGGAATAATTCCAATCACTAGACCATAAAATGTACCAGCCAACAAAGTCAATATTTCATTCATAATAATTTTTCATAATATTGTAAATTTTCGTTCAATAAGAGATTGTCGGGAACACAGAAGTCTAAGAATTTTTTGACAATTGTAAGATTTTTTCTAGAATATTCTAATATTTCTTGTTCAGTTGTATTGAAAAAATAATCATCGTAGTTGATTTTTTTAAAAAATTTACCAAATGATTTTACTTCTAAAAGTCCTTTTTTGTATCTTTTATATTCTTCTGACCAGTTTGAAATGGAAAGATTTATTATTCCAATAAAATCTTCATTGTATTCTTTGGGTTCTTTTAAATATTTTTTTGATAACCATAATAAATTACACCAAATATAACATTCCAAGCTATTACAAATAATACAATAAAAATTTTCTACTTCTATCTGATTTGATTTCCAAAGACTTTTCGGATTTGTAACGGAATTATTCCCTCTCCAAGAAGATAGGTGAGAAGTCGAATAAAAGTAGGTTGCATCATTTTTTTCATAGTCATCATATTTAAACCATATACTTTTTGGATTTGTACAAGATGTAATAGTTGCATCTTCAAAAGATGCTCCATCTATATCTTTTTTTTGTTCGACAGTTATTACTTTATTTTGCGAATCACTAGGTGTATATTCATTTAAACTATCACATTTCATTTTTATATTCAATTCACGTTCAAGAAAATAATGTCCTCCAGCCCCTCTAATGAAATATATATAATTTTTTATTTTGACCATACCGAATAAATTCTATTGATGTCCCACTTACACTCTAAAACCTTGCAATCATATTTATCTGCAAAATAATAGTTTAAATCAAATGTCCATGGAAAAAATTCAATTTCAGACACTCCTTTCCATGGATGATCTCTTACACCTGGATTTTGTCTCCAATATATTCTACCATTATCTTTTACAAAAGTTACAAGTTTTTTTATCTGATTATCAATCGTATCAAAAGAACCAAAATTGATGCTACCTAGACACAATAATACATCCCATTTTTTATTGGATTTAAAATTTTCGATACTAACAACTTCATCAGCATTATCATTTGCAGGATCAATACCATATAATCTATTTTCAAAATATGGTTTAAATAGATTATAACCACATCCTATATCTAGAATTGTTTCGTGTTCTTTTATCTTATCAAGCAATTTCCAGCCCGAATAAATATATTTATTGGGATCTGGTTTCCACTCATTTGAGAAATAATTATGAAGTATAGTCATTATGATTTTACAAAAATACCATGGGATAAAATTGAAAGAATTGGAACACATAAAATGTTGTTTTCCGATTTATTCACAGTTTCATGGTTACTAGGAAGATTTTGCAATTATCGATGTTCATATTGCTGGCCTTATGCGAGAAGTAATACAAAAGACCATCGTCCTACTGAAGTATGTATACGTACAATTGATGAGATTAAGCGACAGGCAAGAGAGAGAAAGTTTAATAGTTTTCATTTTAGTTTATCTGGTGGAGAGCCAACATTTCATCCAGGATATTTAGACATACTTGAATATCTTGCCGATGATGTAAAAAATACGAATTATACATCTGTTCATATGACTTCAAATTGTTCTCGTTCTATGAAATGGTTTGAACGATATGTTGAATCAGCGAAGAAATTTTCAAGAGCATCTATTACTGCATCATTTCATCGTGAATATATTACAAAAAATAAACTTAATGATTTTGCAGATAAACTTGATTTTTGTCAACGTAATGGTGTGAGAGTAACAATTAATTCTGTAATGGTACCAGAAAAGTTTGATGAAATATATAAAGACTTATTATATTTTTATGAACGAGGTATAAACATAACACTTAAACCACAAAGTGATCCTACTGCATCATTTGTTGTTGATGGATATACTAAAGAACAAATGCAAATATTACATAATGGTATGCCTCAGATTACAAATATGGAGGTTAAATCAAAAAAACTCAAAAATATTCGTCAAGAATTTGAAATCATCATGAATGATGATGAAGGAAATGAATGGTATCTTGACCAAGCTGAAAGATTCAATGCATTCAATTTTAATAACTTCAAAGGGTGGTCTTGTTCTTCTGGTTATCGCAGTTGTATTATTCGTGAGCCTGATGGGAGCATTAAGCGGTCTTATTCTTGCGGAGATGTTCCTTTAGGAAATATTGAAACAGGATTTAAATTGTTTGACTCCCCAAAAGAATGTATTACGAATGCATGTGTAAGTTCTGCTGATAGTAAAATCCCAAAAAAGAAACAGACTTGTATCTTACCATTATGGAAATAGATAATATTATAAACGATTATTCTTTGAGAGAATTACAAACTATTTCTTCAAGAATATTATCAGAACACGAAGCTACAAATAATTTTATAAAACAATTCAAGGCAGATCATGATAGTCATCAGTTTTATAAAAATGTTATT
>Ga0115002_10010139_pt1 | contig 10166 bp, 8 predicted proteins | sample ArcticOcean_MG_C_8_FD_89576 | JGI IMG/M metagenome (GOLD analysis project Ga0115002, IMG submission 89576) | Marine microbial communities from western Arctic Ocean - ArcticOcean_MG_CB11_86 | ecosystem: Environmental > Aquatic > Marine > Oceanic | place: Arctic Ocean: Canada Basin | collected... | reverse complement strand
TGGATGCGGCCGCGCGGACCTCGCTTCACACGTGTGTCCAATCGGCTTCGAGGAGGTCCGGATTGCCGTCGCCGAGCCAGACACCGAGCGAGATGGTCGCATCGACATCGAGGTTGAGGTCCTTCCGCTTTTGTTGGACTCGCCGGATGATTTCTCTCGCGAGTCCTTTAGAGAGAAGTTCGGGAGTGGTCGTCATGTCGAGGACCAGGGTGACGACACTGTCCTCTGCGGTGAGGGCTGCGTAGCCCTCACGCTCGACGCTTCCAACATTGGCTCCCAATTAGGCCGTCACCCGACGGTGAAATCGATCACGCAGAGCCCGGCAGCAAGTGGTTCTATCGAGGCCTCAGTAATACTATAATTTCTAGAAATGATGCAGGGGGTAGGGACCTTTATTAGATTGTAAAGACATACAATAATTGTACGAGGGGCGCGTGGGCCGGCGGCTGGATTGCCACAAACTGGCCCGCCCTGAAATATTCATCGATGAAATCAGAAAAACCACTGTGCTGCAATTGATTTATCCCAATTTACACTACCAAATATGGATGTACATTGCATTGTACATCTGAGTTGGAAAGAGAACCAAAATCGCTTGATTGGAACGGACTTCTTTCCGTGCGAACAAAATGAAAACAAATTGGGGTTGGGGTGATGAGGAATGTTCGTGAGTACAGCAGTGGATGGCTGGAGGTGATCGACGCCGAACAGATTGACAGTTGGCGCATCTATCTGCACCCCGACAGCCCAGATAAATTGGATGAACTGTGGCAAGAGACAACCCGATACTTAGCAGAGAGGGAAATGAATCACACGGCCCTCATCAAGCGAAGAGGACCACCCTTCTATCTGCTGGCATGGAGGAAAAGAGATGATTGACGTTGAAGATATTCAGGACCACGATGATTTGTACTGGACCTGCAACCTGAGGGGCATGCTTGGAATGATGGACCAAATCATGCGCTTTTACGGAAATGACGAGGAGCTATTCAGGTCCCGTATTGCTGACTTCATGTGGAATGTGGTTCAGAAGAATTTGGACCAAGACACAGAGGCTCGTCACGAGGATGAATTTGAGCGCTGTGGAACCTTCCCAAAGTACCCAGGTGAGCCTGGAATCAGTCACCTGATTGCTGAGTATATGCCGCGCCACCATCCCGGCGAAAAGTATTGGCGGGAAGATCGAGAATCCTAAATGGACGACTGAGAAGCTTCGGTTACAAACTACTAAGAAAAGTATAGTTGTGATTCGTTGCTGATTTCTTTGAAATCAGCAAGGATGACAATGAGAGGTGAACATATGATGGATGAAAATGATAAATTTGCAGAAAACAGGACAGAAACCCACTACGGGCTTTGGAGAATTCATTGGCGAATCGCTGGTGAGGCGGGATGGGTCGTCGGGAGTTCAATTCAAAGACTCAGAAAACGCGCCAGGAACAAAGTCGCTTACCGGGCGCTGAAGGCTGCGGGCCTTCCCCCCATCCTTGACTGGCAAGGTATGCCTGGAAGTCAACCTTCCAAGACGTGGACCGACCGGTTCATTGGCGCACCGATGGGCATTTCATCCACCCATGAATCCCCCACAACTGACGAACGAAATTCAGCACCTGACGTTCAACTGATGCTCGATGAAGTCGAGGATCTGTTCGGCACATTGACGACACCACTTGCTGGCCAAACCCAACGAATGATGACAGCCAAGGAGATTGATGCAGATGGCGTGTGGTGGGATGGTAAGGTCCCAGTGCCCCTCCTGGGCAGTACTATTCCGGTCCCACAGACGGCTCGCCTTCGAGGTGAGGATGAGCAACAGGAAGTTGTGCTCCTCGTGCAAGCGAGAGATTTTGTTGACAAGTGTCACGCATGCGGATGTCAGTTGTCTGACGACGCAATCATTTTGCTGACACAGCACGCCAAGATGATGCCAGCGCAATGTTGTGACACGATTGTCTGGATGACCGACGCGGAACCGTATGATGGTGAAGACGATGTTTGAATCAGCCACAGAGGGTGAGGAGCAGATGCGCGACATCGAACTTGAATCGATTCTGAATGCAGCGTTGGCCAATGGCCATCACATCTGGGTGATTGGGGATGTGCACGGATGCGCAGATCCGCTGATTGAGTTGCTTGGAAAACTCGAACTGACCGAGTACGATCACGTCGTCCTGCTCGGTGACCTCATCGACCGAGGGCCGGCATCAGCCAGGGTCATCGAGTTGGTTCGAGAGAAAGACCATATTCACACCATCAAGGGAAATCACGAGTACATGATGATTGAAGCGATGAATGAGATGAACAAGCGTGGTCATGCAAGCATGGACACGCTCCTGTGGGTCTCGAATGGGGGTACCATCACCCTAGATTCGTTCGACGACTTGTATGGAAATGAATCTGAGGCCAGACAAGCAGAGGCGAAGGTATGGCTCGAGCAGTTACCGAGTCAGATTGTACTCAACGGATTCAGACTGGTACACGCTGGTTACGACCCGAATCTTGCAATCGAGTACAACACAGATGCTGAGATGCTGGGGGTGCGCTCCCCGTTCCACAGTCATCCAGAGCCGTTGGATGAAGTGCGCCAGATCATCTTCGGCCACACACCGACTCAAGCAATCCGAATCGATGGCAAGAAACCGGGTACAAAGGGGCAACCACTTGAATCCCCTGTCCAACTCGAGGATGGGCGACCCAGCTGGATTGGAATCGACACAGGTGCATGTAAGAAAGAGAAAGAAAATCCCACCCTCACCGCATATGACCTCCAAAAAATGGTCTTCAAGGAGGTGAGGCTGTATGACTGATCAAGAAACTACGAAGTGGATATCGCCGCCGTCGACCTCGAAGTGATCGGCATCGGCCGGCGGGGTGTCGTTGGCGAAGGCGGATGCGGCCGCGCGGACCTCGCTGCACACGTGTGTCCAATCGGCTTCGAGGAGGTCCGGATTGCCGTCGCCGAGCCAGACGCTGAGGGTGATGGTGGCGTCGACTTCGAGATTGAGGTCCTTCCGCTTTTGTTGGACGCGTCGGATGATCTCACGGGCCAAGCCCTTGGAGAGTAGTGCAGGTGTTGTCACCAAGTCTAGGACCAGGGTGACATCGGATTCGTCCGCGGTCATCGCGGCGAATCCTTCTCGTTCGACGCGCTTGATCTCGACATCAACGGCCTCGATGGTGTAGCCATCGATGATGCACTTGCCGTTCTCGATATCATCGAGGATGGCTTCCGCATCCATCTCGAGGATGGCCGCCATGACCTTGGTCATGTCTTGGCGACACTTCTTGCCCAAGGTCTTGCGATTGGGCAAGACCTCGATCATTTGGAAGCGGTCCAAGTCGCCTTCGGTGAGCAGTTGTTCGACGTTGAGTTCCTTGGCGAGGATGGGATAGAACTCATCGATATTTGAAGCACCCACAAGCCAGCCCGTGGCACAGGGCAGGCGCTGGCGGTGGTCGTTCTCGGCACGGATCTTCCGTCCGGCTTCTGCGAGGTTGCGCACCAAGCTCATTCTCTGCTCCAAGCCGACATCACTGACGAGGGGGGAAGGCCAATCTGCGAGATGCACTGAGGTGCCCGTCAGGTTGCGATGAATCGAATCGACCATGAACGGAGCGATGGGTGCAATCAACCGACAGATTGTGGTCAGCACGGTGTGCATGGTGTGCTGGCAGGCCAACTTGTCCGCGGACTCGTTGGAGTCCCACAGTCTGCGTCGACTCCTTCTGACGTACCAGTTGGACAGATCGTTGACGATGAACTCCTCGAGGTCGCGTCCGGCCTTGTGGAAGTCCCAGGCCTCGAACTGCGCAGTGTAGGCGTTACTGACTGTAGCGAGCCGGGACAGAATCCAGCGATCCAGACTTGAAGCATCACCCTGTGATGCTGAAGATGAATCGAAAGAGTCCAATGAGGCATAATCGGCGTGGAACTTGTAGCAATTCCACAGGGTGAGGAACATCTTGGCATATGTTTCGCGGACGCCATTGGAATCGAACTTGAGGGGATTCCAGGGCGCGCCTGCAGTCACCATGTACCAGCGCGTCGCATCCGCGCCCTCGCGGTTGAAATGATCCCACGGGTCGACGATGTTCCCTTTGGATTTGGACATCTTCTTGCCTTCGGCATCGAGGATGAGTCCGAGGGAGAGGCACCGCTTGTAGCAGATGGAATCGAAGACGGTGGTCGATACTGCGAGGAGGGTGTAGAACCAGCCTCTCGTCTGATCCACACCTTCGCAGATGTAGTCGATGGGGAAGTTGTTCTCGAACGTTTGAGGGTCATCGAAGGGATGGTGCCACTGGGCGAAGGAAGCGCAGCCACTGTCGAACCAGCAATCCATCACAAAGGGTTCTCTCTCCATTCGTTCTCCTGTAGAGGATACGAGGACAAAAGCATCGACAATCGGTCTGTGAAGATCCACATCATCTGGACATTCAGGATTAGAGATACCAGCAGCAACCGCGATCTGAACTTCAGCTTGGAGTTCAGCAATACTGCCGACACACTTCATCTCACCAGAGGCAGACCGCCACACGGGGAGTGGGGTGCCCCAGTAGCGTTCCCTAGAGATGGCCCAGTCCTTGACATTGCGAATCCATTCGCCGAAGCGGCCTTCGCCGACCCAATCGGGTGCCCACTCGACCTGATCGTTGAATTCGATGAGGCGGGCTTTGACTTTGGTCATCGCCACGAACCAAGAGTCCATCGCGTAGTAGAGCAGGGGGTGGCCGGTGCGCCAGCAGTGTGGGTATTCGTGACTGTACATCTTCTCGCGATACAGCTTATTTTGGCTGGCGAGAAGATCGATGAGGGGGTCATCACAATCCTTGACGTACTTTCCATCGAGTTCGGGATGTGTGCCCTCGAGGAAAGCGCCATCCATGCCGACGGTATGTTGTGCGGGCAAGCCCACCTCCATGCCGAGATTGTAGTCATCCTCACCGTACATGACGGCGGTGTGAACGACGCCGGTTCCGTCGGTGGTCGTCACCCAGTCCGCACTGAGGATGGTCCAAGCGGTCTCTGAATCTCCCCTCTCAACGGCATCAGGGAACAGCGGCTCGTATTCCAATCCGATCAAATCTGAACCTTTCATCTCGGAGATGATGCTGCAATGATGACGAATGACTTCTTTGTACAAGTCGCGAGCGAGAATCATCTCTTCACCGATGAGTGCGCCACCGCGCCCATCCCAATTCTCGGGGATGGAATCCACACGGACCCGGATGTAGTCGACCTTCGGCCCAACGGCCAATCCCACATTTCCTGGAAGCGTCCACGGTGTGGTCGTCCAGGCGAGCACGGAGGCGTCATCACCCGCGAGCTTGAATTTGACGTAGACCGAGGGTTCCTCGACCTCTTTGTATCCCTGCGCAACCTCGTGGGTGGAGTAACTGGTGCCGGTCTGCGGACAATAGGGCAAGACCTTGTGGCCACGGAACAGGAGTTCCTTGTCGAACATCTGCTTCAGTGCCCACCAGCAGGATTCGACATAGTCGTTCTCCAGCGTGACATAGGGATTGTCAAGGTCCACCCAGTACCCCATGCGCTCGGTCATCTCGCGCCAGGCTTTCTCATAGGTCCACACAGAGTTGCGGCATTCCTGATTGAACTCGGCCATGCCGAATTCTTCGATCGATTCTTTCGAAAGCAGGTCGAGTCGCTTCTGCACTTCGATCTCGACCGGGAGTCCATGTGTATCCCAGCCGCCCTTGCGCTCGACGAAATGGCCCTCCATCGCCTTCCAGCGGCAGACCAGATCCTTGTAGGCCCGGGCGACGACGTGGTGGATGCCCGGCTTGCCGTTGGCGGTCGGTGGACCTTCGAGGAAGATGAAGGGCTCTCCGCCCTTTCGGGACTGCACCTGAACCGAGAAGGTGTCCTCGGCCGCCCAGGTGGCCATGATGGCCTCCTCGAGCGCGACCGGGTCAAGGGTCCCGGTGGCAGAAGGCACGACCATGCGCCGCGGGACCATAGGTCCCGACTTGAACTCCACGGTGGGTTCAAACACCGCGGCGCGAACCGGCGTCCCAATGGAGACCACCCAGTTCGATGTCGGAGGCATGTCATGCGGCGGCTGTGTTAGCAAGTTGACCGATGCGTTGAGCGCGGTCGAGGGCGTCTCGGGCGTGGATGCGGCCGTCGGCTCGGCTACCGTCCATCACGACGGTGCTTGCACCACCCAGATGAGCAACGCCATCACCGGCGTCGGATTCACGCTCGGATCTGATTTCGACTGGTCCGACAAGGCGGTTTGGAAGCAGAGCGCGCACAATACGAAGTGGTGCCTGATCGGTTGTTCGATCGGTGATTTCGGCACCATTGCCGCCTTCCAATTCTACTGGCCGGATTCGGGATGGAATCCGATGTGGATCATGGCCCTGGCGATGATGAACGGTTTGCTCACCTCCATCGCTTTGGAGACAGTGATTCTGATGAAGCAGATGGGTGGATTCCGTCAAGCCTTCCGTGTCGCCGTCGGCATGTCGCTGATCTCCATGCTTGCCATGGAGGCGGCGATGAACATTGTCGACCTGTTGTTGACCGGTGGTGCGATGCTGACTTGGTGGGTCATCCCCATCATGCTGTTCGTTGGATTCGTGACGCCGTGGCCCTACAATTACTGGCGCTTGAAGAAGCACGGCAAGGCCTGTCATTGATCAGTACTTGATACCGAGTTTTGTGTAGATGAACGACATCAGCCAAGCGGGACCGATCATCAGGAATTGGATGTCCTCGAAAAACGAGGGCTTGACCCCCTCGACCTTGTGGCCGTAGAATTGGCCGATCCAAGCGACGACGAAGACGATGAGTGACGCCTGCCACAGCGGGAAGCTGACCATCGCTTCGTATTGGTAGCAGATGGCGAGGCACAACCCGGTCCAGGCCATCATGCCGACGGTCAGTGAAAGGCTGAGTCGGACGTAGAAGATGAAGACCGGAATCAATGCGAGAACGGCGAGGTTGACCGGGCCGACAGGAACAGACCAGAGCAGACCGACGATGGTGAGATAGATCGCGGGAACGGCGAACCAGTGGATGTTTTTGTTGAGTGGGTTTTGGTGGCTGGCGCCATAGGCATCCAACCAATCTTGCATCGAACGCGCGTCTCCCATGCCATCACATGTGGCTCTCCGGTCCATCAGTCCTCCGACGGAATGTTGAATGGTCCTGAACCCGACGAAGGGTTGTGACAGTCGTTGCGTTGCTGCAGCTCGACCCGACGGTCGGAGACGTTGCGGGCAATGTCGCTGAGATCGAACGTGCCTGTGCGCTGGCTGCCAGTGAGGGCGCGGACATCGCCGTGACGAGCGAATTGATTGTCTCCGGCTATCCGCCGCGCGACCTGCTGATGGATGATGCATTCGTTTCACGATGTGCCGAGGCTGCACATGCGGCCCAGAGCACCATTCCACTGCTGATCGGTTCGCCATTGCCCTCGGAGAAAGAACGCCAGAAGCCGTTCAATGGGGTCGTGCGCGTGGCGCCCGACCGGAGCAGTCGCATCGTCGGGCGCAAGCAATTGTTGCCAACCTACGATGTATTCGATGAGGGACGCTATTTTCAGGCGGACGATGCGCCCGGCATCGACCGCAGCCTGCAGGGGAAATCCGTCGGTATCACGATCTGCGAGGATGCTTGGCAGCACGTCGGGGAGACACCCGCGGATTACGAGGCCGACCCGATTGAACAACTCGCCTCTTGGCAGCACCAAGGTGAGCCGCTGGCACTCAGTGTCAATCTGTCCTCTTCGCCCTATCATCTGGCCAAGGAAGGCGTGCGGGCGCGCCTCGTGCGCAAGGCCGCAGCCACCCTCGGCCATCCTTTCCTATTGTGCAATCAGGTCGGTGGTAACGACGATCTCATCTTCGACGGCAGAAGCATCGTCGCCTGGCCCGACGGCACCATCGTTCAGGCGCCGGCCTGGTGCATGGGCGTGCTCTTGGTCGACCTTGAGGACCCCGCAGCTGCGCGTTGGCTGCCATGGCCGGATGGTGACTGTGGCGAGGACTGCCGATGTCAGGTCCAATTGGTCCACGCCGAGGACATGCCATTCCTGCCGCCAAAAGGCATGGATTTGATGGCGGCGATCACCGTCGGCCTCGGCGATTATTGTCGCAAATCCGGCATCGAGCGCATCGTGCTCGGGATGTCGGGCGGCATCGATTCCGCCGTCTGTGCCGCCATCGCCTGCCAGGCGATCGGCGCGGACAACGTCGTTGGCCTCGCCATGCCGAGCCGGCATTCCTCACAACACTCGATCGACGATGCAAAAGCGACCGCCGATGCGCTTGGCATGGAATTGCAAACCCATCCGATCGAAGGCATCCACGTCGCTGTCGAATCCGCCTTGACAGAGGAGTTGGCAACCGGACATCCTGTCGCCAGTGAAAATCTCCAGGCACGCATTCGAGGCACTCTGGTCATGGGTGTGGCGAATGCGAGGCAGGCGATGGCCATCGCGACCGGCAACAAATCCGAACTTGCGATGGGATACTGCACCCTGTATGGAGACATGAACGGCGGATATGCGCCGCTCGGCGACCTGTATAAGACCGAAGTTTACGAGGTCGCAGCGGCGATCAATGCCGATGCGGAGCGACGCGGTGTTGCGATTCCGATCAACGAATCCACCTTGACAAAACCACCGAGTGCTGAATTGGCACCCGACCAGAAAGACGAGGACAATTTGCCACCCTATGTGATTCTCGACGCCATCCTTGAGGATTGGATCGAGCGCGGGATTCGAACCGACTCCCCCCTCACCGAGGAGGTCCTGTCGCGCCTGCATGCCAATGAGCACAAGCGCTGGCAGATGGCGCCCGCTCCGCGGGTCTCGAATCGCGCCTTCGGCCAGGGCTGGCGACAGCCGCTGGCCGCGCGCAGGTGAGGTGGAAGGCCATGTGCCCAGACATCGTCAATCGGCTCGGCGAGTGCACCTCTCCTTACCTCTTGCAGCATGCTGAGAATCCCGTCGCTTGGCAGCCTTGGGATGATCAGGCCATTGCCCTCGCGCGCGAACTCGACCGCCCCTTGCTCGTCTCAATCGGCTATTCAGCCTGCCATTGGTGCCATGTGATGGAACACGAATCCTTCGAAGATGAGGCGATGGGGCAATTGATGAACGATGCACTGGTCTGCATCAAGGTCGATCGCGAGGAACGTCCCGATGTCGATGCGCTCTACATGAATGCGTGCACAGCGATGACCGGGGCAGGTGGCTGGCCGCTGAATGCATTCGTTGACCCCCACACGCTGAATCCCTTCTTCGTCGGCACCTACTTTCCTCCCACACCCGCCTTCAATCGGCCGTCTTGGGCTCAGGTTGTCGACAGCATCTCGAAGGCTTGGAGCGAGCAGCGAGAGGGCATCGAGAAGACCGCTGAGATGGTCATCGAACGGCTGGCACAGCGCCCACCTGCAGAAGGGGATGCACCTGACCTTGCGGCGCAACTCGGCATGGCCCGGGCCGCTGCAGTGGACCATGTGATGCGAATGGGCAACACGGCTCCGCAATTCCCACAACCGATGCGATTGGAGACTCTGATGCGTTCGGGTGACCACGAGATGGTCGCAACAGAACTCGACACCATGGCCACGCGCGGTTTATTCGACCATCTCGCCGGCGGTTGGCATCGCTATTGCGTCGATGCGGCGTGGGCCGTGCCCCACTTCGAGAAGATGCTCTACGACAATGCGCTACTTCTCGCGACCCACGCACGCGCGAGGCGACTGGGCATCGGAGCCCACAATGACAGGGTGATTCGGCTCACGCTCGAGTGGCTGAATACCGAGATGCTCGACCCTGACGGGGGAGTGTGGTCGACGCTGGATGCCGATTCTCTCGGGGAACATGGCCGCTCAGAAGAAGGGGAATTCTACCTGTGGACGCCCGAACAAGTCGACGATGCGGTCGCCTGTGAGCGGTTCTGTGTGACCGAGGCAGGCAATTTTGAGGGCAGCGGGCGCAGCGTGCTCTCACTCCATCTGGTCGAGGGACTCGATGATGAACCGATTCGGCACCGATTGCTGAAAGATCGGGCGAAGAGACCACGGCCAGGCACCGACGACAAGGTGCTGACGGCGTGGAATGGGATGCTTCTGGTCGCCTGTGCTGACTTGCCTGAAGAGGAGGCGAGGAGCCTCGGCGAACACATCGTCG
>Ga0115002_10010138_pt1 | contig 10168 bp, 8 predicted proteins | sample ArcticOcean_MG_C_8_FD_89576 | JGI IMG/M metagenome (GOLD analysis project Ga0115002, IMG submission 89576) | Marine microbial communities from western Arctic Ocean - ArcticOcean_MG_CB11_86 | ecosystem: Environmental > Aquatic > Marine > Oceanic | place: Arctic Ocean: Canada Basin | collected... | reverse complement strand
TAGTCTGTTCAGCATGGCTCCAGATATGCCGTTCTTCTTTGCAGTTTCCAGATCAATGGAGTTTGCCTGAACGATCAACTCTTTTTGGTCGAGTAATTCATTGGCCATCGCAACTAGTGCGGCGTTTCGCTCTTCTGCGGTGGATCTAACCAACAACCTTGCTGCTTGCCTGGCCTCTTTGGCCATTGTAGTGATCATTTTACCGATCTCTTTACTGTATTTCATACTCAAGGTTTTCCTTCCTCTCCGGCTAGGACAGTCCAGTCAGGTCGCATTACGATGTGGCCTTTTTCGGGACCCAGGGTGTTTTTAACGTCCTCTGTGTGTAAACCTAGAATTCGAATCATTTCTCGATCATTGAAGCGAATAATTCCCCTGGCTCGTTCTGTTCCAGTGTCGTCTAGGATACCGATGAGGTCACCCCGTCTAAAATGTCCTTGTACGTTTGCCACTCCACTTGGTAACAGATTAGCCCTTCTCTGAATAGCTTTCACTGCGCCGTCGTCGACCACTAAAAATCCGGCGAGACCTTTTTGAACGGCCATCCAATGTCTGCGTGCTCGCAAAGGATTTTTATTTGCCGATATGAATGTTCCGGTTGGTTTTCCTTGGACTACTGCAGCCAAAACTTTTGGATCACTTCCCGAAGCGATTACAGTGGGTATGCCATACCGGCCAGCCTTTTCTGCTGCTTCTAATTTTGTTGGCATTCCTCCCCTTGCGCCTGGTGCGGTCTTTCCAAAGACAAGTTTACGTAGTTCTTCTGTATTTTCTGCAGTAGGAATTATCCGAGCATTGCCTTCTTGGTCTAGCTTTCCATCTAGAACCCCAGGTACATCGGTCAACAGTGCTAGTAGGTCCGCATTTACCAGGCTAGCAGCCATAGCAGCAAGATTGTCGTTGTCCCCTACCACTGTTTCATCGTCTGTTACTGTGTCGTTTTCGTTTATGATCGGAACGACTCCGACTTGAATCAGTTTTTCCAAAACATTTCTTGCAGAGACGTAGCGTTTTCGATTCGTAAAGCAGTCATTCGTTAGCAGGATCTGGGCTACTTCGAGGTTCACCTTACGAAAAGCATTACCCCAGAGACCAATCAGATGTCCTTGCCCAACGGCAGCAGCTGCTTTACGGTCTTCAGCCTTAGAGGGAGGAATGAGATGACCGATACTTTTAAAACCAGCCGCTACGGATCCACTGGATACGATGACGACATCGGTACTTGGTTCAGAGGCTATCGCTTGGGCTACTCTTTCCAGATAGGAATAATCTAGCTCATTATTTCCGCCTGTCAGGAGGCTGCTTCCTAGCTTCAGCACGACTCGCTGTCTTTTTTGAGCGAAATCTTCTGAAGTGATGTTTTTCGAGTCGATCTTTGACTGACCGTTAGAATATTTATTCATAAATAATGAATAAAACTCCGCTAAAGAAAATACCAGTGTTGGTGCGTCAGGACTTGATGTGAGTTGTTTCGGATGGAATTTAAGAATTGATAAATGTTTTTGTAGCCTTTAGGGCGTGATCCATATCCTCCCATAGGTCTTCAACATCTTCAATACCTACACTCATTCGAACAAAACCAGGGACAATACCCAGCTCAGCCCGAAGCTCTTCTGGCATAAACATATGACTTGTGTTAAAGGGGCACTCGGCCAGACTTTCCACTCCACCTAAGCTTGTAGCTTCGAATACGAATTCAAGACAGCGCAGGTAGTGCAGTGCTGCTTCGTTGCCACCTTTGACTACGTAGGAAAGCATGCCACTTCCTTTGGGTATTATACGTTGAGCTACTTCATAGTCTGGATAGTCAGGCAGTGAACAATGGTTAACGCTCTCGATCATAGGATGAACGTCAAGTCTTTGGGCAAGTTCGGCAGCATTTTGTGCATGGGTGGGCATTCGAACATGTAGGGTCCTGATGCCTCTCTCCAGCAAGTAGCACATGTGAGGATCAGCAGCGCCTCCCATGGTGATTTTCTTACTAAAAATCTCGGAGATTAGTTGTTTGTTTCCGACTACCAAACCGCCGATTAAATCAGAGTGTCCTCCCAGATATTTTGAAGCGGAGTGTATCACTAGATCGAATCCCATCGCAATAGGATTGCAAGCCCAGGGGCTAGCGAATGTATTATCACAGATTGCAATCAGGTTGTGCTTCTTAGCGATCGCTGCCATGGCCTCTAGGTCACATACCTTGAGGACGGGGTTGGTTATGGTCTCTACGTATAGGAGCTTCGTATTATTTTTAATTGCGGCTTCATAGGAGGCTGGATCTCGAATGTCGGCCATGGTCGCTTCTATACCAAACCGAGGAAATTCTTCCGTAATTAATCCATAAGCTCCACCATACATGTCAGCGCTCCCAACCATGTGGTCTCCATTTGAGAGCAGGGCAAGGAGTGTTGTAGAGATGGCCGACATGCCACTATCAAACATCTCTCCGTCTTCCGCGGCTTCGAGTATCGCGACTTTTGCTGACACGGCTTCAGAATTGACACTAGATATACGACTATAAAGGAGCGTGTGTTGGGCTCCTTCCTTCCAGCTTCGGTAGATGTCATCGGTCAGCTCATAGGTTGAGCTATTGAAAATGGGGGTCACTACTGACCCTTCGATGTGGTGGGTTCCAGCCCAGATCGCTTTCGTCCCGAATCTTTTCCCAGAGCATTCTTTTTTCATCAGACGTCCTTAATAATATCAGAAGATTTTTAGTAAATGTTTTCCAAGTACAGTGTCAGTCGTGATTTTCGAGTACAGGGGACAGTCTACTTGGATTTACAAAATTTGTGTGACTCATGAACATTGAACTTTGACAACCAAAATAACCAGTAGTTGCTCCGGGAAGTCAATCTTTAAGTGTTGATCCTAATTATTGGCCTTTTCCCTATGGTGAAGGTTGGGCTTGAGAGGTATTCTTAACATCCATTGCCAATTTTCTACCCCAGAGGAGGTTCTGAAATGAAGCTTTCCCGTCGTGAGGCAATCCGAGTTTCTGGAACCGCCGTTGCAGGTTTGTCTATGGGAGTTTCCAGACCCAATGATATCGTGGCTCAAACAGTACGTCAGCAAGAGTGGCCTGATCATTTGGTAGAGGGAGATCTTCGGCAGCGGGCCGATCTGCCTCTCAACCCTGATGGGTCCGCCCCGGAATATCCTCCTGAAGCAGCTGATGAAATAACTGGTACCATCTGGCGTTATACTCAGGGAAAGCCCCCAGAGATTGAGTACGATTATCGTAAAATGGCTATCAGGTTAGACTCGAGGGGGCTGGCAAGATTGGGTGGGACCTTGCGCTTTAGTGATCTGGAAGGCCTTCCCCGAAGGTCATATACTACCCTGCTTCAGTGCGGAGCTCCTCAGCCCACTGGTATTGTGAAGTGGACAGGTGTGCGCTTCAGCGACTTTGCTGAAATGATCGAAATACAATCTCCAGCCCATTATTGCAGAGTTATTTCTCACGACGGTTACTGGATAGATGAAGACATATCTACCATGATGGATCCCCAGGTGATGCTGGTCTGGCTAATGAATGATGAGGCGATTCCTCCTATCAATGGCGCTCCTCTGCGCTTGGTGATTCCATTCAGGTATGGTGCGCGGAGCATAAAGGCTGTTTCCGAGATCACCTTTGGGTCCCCAGGTCTATCGATGAGAGAACCGCCGAGTAGAGGCTGAAAATTCTTTCGAACTAAATTTTATCATAAAAAATCAAGAGATGCAGGAGAATACTTATGAAAAGAAGAGTCGAAACTATCCCCAGAGTCATTATGTGGATACTAGCTTTGACCGTAGGGCTTGAAACAACAACACTCAACTCTCAGATGATTCCAGCTGATGAAGAAGGAGCTGTGGCTAGGCTTGATAGCTCTCCGCGTCATGGAGAGTGGGTCACTTACGATGCCGGAGATGGTGACATGGTACGTGCTTGGGTGACCTACCCGGAGAGGAGTGGCCCTGCTCCAGTGGTAGTCGTAATACACGAAATTTACGGTTTGACCGATTGGATAAGAGGTGTGGCCGACCAGCTTTCAAGAGATGGATTTATAGCCGTGGCACCTGACCTTCTTGACGGACACGGCCCGAACGGTGGTGGGTCCGATTCAATGGATCGTCAGGAGGTGGTAGCTACCATACGCACGTTGGATAGAATGGACGTCAATAGACGGTTAAAGGCGGCAGCTAACTTCGGTACTGGGTTGCCTAGTGCTACGGATCGAGTCGGTGTGGTCGGTTACTGTTGGGGAGGAAGTTCAAGTTTTTTGTTTGCTGTGGACGACTCGGAACTGGACGCGGCTGTAGTTTATTATGGGTCTTCCCCCGAAGCGGGTTTTGAATCGATAGGCGCTCCAATTCTAGGCCTATACGGGGGCAATGATGAGAGGGTGAATTCTACGATTGGTCGCGCCGAAGTGGCCATGTCCAAGCTGAATAAGCCTTTTTCTCCGAACATTCTAGAAGGTGCGGGCCATGGTTTTTTACGTAATCAAGGCGGTCAAGACGGGGCAAATATGCGTGCAACAGAAGAGGCGTGGCCACTCACCATAGAGTTTTTTAGGAGACATCTGGAGTCTTGAGTTTCCCGTTAGTCATTCTGGCGGCTGGACTTTCTAGTCGATATGGACATTTGAAGCAGACGGACCCATTGGGTCCGTCTGGCGAATCGATTATGGCCTACAACATGTATGACGCCGCTCGAGCTGGGTTCGATAGGTTCATCATAGTTACCCGCCCGGAAATCGAGACTCAAATAAAAGAGCATATTTTTGCAATCATCGGTAATAGTTTTCCAGTCGACTATGTCTGTCAGGTGCTGGACAATATCCCTATACCTTCAGCCTTGAGTCCTGATAGAAATCGTCCTTGGGGAACTGGCCACGCAGTTCTCTGTGCCAGTCCTCACATGGAAGGTTCCTTTGCTATTGCAAATGCGGACGATCTGTATGGTACTGAAGCTTTCAGAGGCTTATTCGAGGGTATGTGTAACTGCCCTCAAAATCCTGTACTAGTGACCTACAGGTTAGAACAGACTCTCTCCGAGTATGGGGGCGTCAATAGAGGTGTGTGTGCCCTGGATGAGGCTGGCTTGCTAGTCGAGATCAGTGAATACGGAGATGTGCATCAAGTAGGATCTGGAATTACAGGAAAGGCTCCCAACGGGGACGTTGCCAATTTGCGTAAAGAATCTCCAGTTTCCATGAATCTTTGGGGCCTTACTAAGCGATGTTTGGACCATATGGAGGACATGTTCACTGGATTTCTCAGGGAAAATCAAGGCGACGTTTCTAGGGAATTTTTTCTTCCAGATGCAATGGGTGCTCAGATCAATACTGGGTTAGTAGAAGTAAATGTTGTGGAAACGGAAGGAGAATGGTTGGGGGTGACCTTCCCGTCGGACAGAGAGCAGGCGGTTCGCCTCTTGGGAAGGAAGATTGACAAAGGATATTATTCTAAATCATTAGCAGCGGATTTCGCTAATTTGGTCGCTAGGGAATAGAAAACCTTGGTGTATGAAGGGGAGGACAAACAGCTTGCTGTCATGGTCCTCAAGCTAGTTACGATATTAAAGTGATTGTTTACGATCATCCTAGGGGGCGTATGTCAAATCCATGGCGGATCTTTATCCCGACACTGTTTGCTCAAGTTGCCGCAACGGTCCTACTGAATGCTCAGATCATCGATTCTAAGCAGTCAGCAGAGCAAAAGTGGGATATTCTCATTCAAGGTGGCACTGTAGTAGATGGTACTGGAGAACCTCGATTTATGGCTGATGTGGCTATTCGGGGAGATAGGATAGTCGCGGTGTCATCTACTCCACTAAGTATCCAATTAGCTAAAAAGGTGATTGATGCGACAGGGAAGGTCATAAGCCCAGGTTTTGTAGATATCCATACACATTTAGACCCTCTATTTACTTTGCCGGGTGGTGAAAGTCACGTTCGTCAAGGTGTAACCACTGCGCTTGGTGGGCCAGATGGAACAGCCCCCTGGCCGTTGGTATCGTACTTGGACCGCGCAGATGAGATTGGGGTCGGGCTAAATGTCGGATTTATGGTGGGGCATAATACAGTTCGTCGTGAAGTGATCGGCTTGGAAGACAGAGCTCCCACTGCAGTAGAATTGATACGGATGCAGCGTATGGTTACTCAAGGTATGATTGAGGGCGCCTGGGGTATCTCGACTGGACTCAAATATCTTCCAGGTGCTTTTGCAGAGCTACAGGAACTAGTGGCTTTATCTAGTATGGTCGTGCCTTATGGCGGATTTTATACTTCCCATCTTCGCGATGAAGGGTTGGGTCTACTAGAGAGCGTTTCAGAGGCCTTAGAAATAGGACGACAAGCTGAAATTCCAGTCGTACTGACCCATCATAAAGTGGTCGGTCAACCTATGTGGGGATCGTCTAGTACCACTCTAAATATGGTGGATTCAGCACGAGATGCGGGTACGGATGCTATGATGGATCAGTATCCGTATACCGCGAGTCATTCGGGTATCACTATCTTGATTCCCGCCTGGGCTATGGAGGGTGGAACCGATGCCCTTTTGATTAGGATGGAAGATTCTGTTCTAGCTGATAGTATCCTGGCGGGCATTGAGTTTAATATCAAATATGATCGTGGAGGTAATGATTTAAGAAGGGTTCAATTTTCTCGGGTTTCTTGGGACAAATCTCTTGAGGGAAAGACATTGTACGACTGGGCGGTTCGAGATGGATTTGACCCAACTCCAGCGACTGGAGCTAAGCTGGTCATTGAGTCAATTCGGCGTGGAGGCGCTAACGGAATCTATCATGCTATGGACGAGGCGGATGTGGAAGCGATAATGTCTCATCCATATACTATGATAGGATCCGATGGCAGGCTGGTTGCCTTGGGTGATGGACACCCCCACCCCCGTTGGTACGGGACATTCCCAAGAGTTTTAGGATTGTATTCTAGAGAAAAAGGCATTTTGGAACTTGAAGAAGCTATTCGCAAAATGACTTCAATGCCTGCTAAGCGGATTGGGTTGCCTAAGCGAGGTCAAGTAGAAATGGGATGGTTCGCTGATTTAGTCGTATTCGATCCAGAAACCATTATCGATCGAGCGACGTTTCAAGAGCCTCACCAGTACCCTGTTGGCATAGAATGGGTATTGGTTAATGGGCAGATCGCTCTCGAGAATGGAATTTACCGAGATGTAAGGTCAGGAAAAGTTTTGAGGAAAGAGGTGCACTGATCAAGTAGTAGTCTGGAGTCGTCGCCTAAGGGTCAGTAGTGTCAGCTCAGGAATGTTTGGACTCTAGTAGTTCCCGTGGCTTGCGAATTTTTGGGATATGGTGTCAAAATACCTCAGACGGTGAATGTCATTAAGATAAGGAGATTCGATGTTTAGGTTTTCATTGGTGGCCAAGTTGTTGTTGTGTTTGATGCTTTTTGGGACGAGCTATTTAAAGGGACAAGATCAACGAATAGCGATGAGTGAATTGGTTCTCCAGGACGGAAGGTTCGTTAATCCCTCTAGTGGTGAATTTTACTCGGGGGATGTTGTTTCAGTATTCGAAACGGACTCAACCAAGACCAGAGAGTTGGGAACATTGAGAGATGGGCAGTGGCATGGGCTTTATGAAACTTATTATTTCAATGGTCAATTAGAGTCGAGTATCAGCTACTCCGATGGCGAGTTCGATGGACCATTAGAGAGGTACTATTTCGATGGCAAAATGATCGCTAAAGGTACATATAATAAGGGTGATCGTTGCGGTGAGTGGTTTGATGTAGACGGAACTGAAGATAGCTACCCTCCGTGTCCTGGTAGTTAGGATCTGAGGATGAGTGAGGCAATGCTTACCCGGTTTCCATGTGACTTGAAGGGCTGAGAGAGAAGGAAACAATATTTCAGATTTTCTGATCGTAGTTTTTCAAGCCTGCTCCCCAGGTGGTTCCTAACACTGCAGGATACAGTTAGAACGGCCAAAACTTCGGAATACATATAGTAGCCAAGACCCAGAAAGCTAGGCTCAAGGGTAGCCCAGCAGTAACAAAATCCTTGAAATGATACCTACCTGGTCCATACACCATGAGGTTGGTTTGATACCCCATAGGTGTCATGAACGATGTAGATGCACCAAAACACACAGCCAAAAGGAGTCCCCTTGCGTCCACTCCTAGTTGTTGGGAGATCGCCAATGCCACTGGTACTAGAACAATGGCTGCGGTGTTATTAGAAAGTACGGCGGTCAGGACTGCAGCTACTAGGTAAAGTGCTGATAGAGACGCTGAAGCTGCCATGTCTGGTGGGAAAAGGTTGCCCACCCCAATGATGCTGGCAGCAACTATGTCCGCTGCCCCTGAACGGTCCATGGCGATCCCTACTGGCACGAATGCTGCGATGAGAATGATTACGGACCAGTTGATAGATTTGTAAGCTTCTTGGATAGAAATACTTTTAGCTAATAAGAGTATTACGGTGCCGATCAAGGCTGCTTCTAGGATGTCGATCCATCCAAGTGAAGCTGTCAACATAATCAGAGGGATAACGGCTATTGCTAACCACCAGAAACGAACTTTATGGATTTTAACATCAAGCTCCTGGAGGACAGCTAGCCCACTGTGATTGTTTAGAGCGCCAAGCCTGGATTTGGGCAAAAATATTAAAAGTGTATCAGCAAATTGTAGGGGGATCTTAGACACTCTGTCTCTTAGGGTTTTTTCTTCTCGCCTTACTGCCATGACAAAGCCATCGTAGGCATTTCTGAAGTCAAGATCTCTAAGCGTCTTGCCAATTAACTCAGATCCTTGTGTGACCATCCCCTCCACGATTGTACTCTCTGAGCCAAGTAGCTCTGATTGGTCTATTTTCATATCAGTCAGCAATAGCATGACTTCCTTGTCTCGTAGTTCGATAAAATGTTCCAAAGTTCCGTGAACAAGAAGGATGTCTCCTTCCTTCAGTATGAGATCTCTGAAGTTGCTATCGAACCTGAAAGTTCCTCTTATAACGGAAAGGATATCGACTCCATAATTTTTTCCGATTTCACGTTTGGCCAGGCTGGTTCCAACAAGAGGGGAATCGACATCAATTTCGATCTCAGTTAGATAGGGAGCCATGTGGTAGTTCCTTGTTAGACTCGATATTCCAGCTCTTGCGGGGAGGATTCTGGGAACTATAAAGACAGTGTAGGCGGTACCAATTATTAGGAAAATAATCCCCATTCGAGAGAACTCGAACATTGTAAAGGGAGTGATTCCATTATCGACAGCTATTGAGTTGACGAGCAAATTAGTCGAAGTACCGATGAGCGTAATAGTGCCACCATAAATTCCAGCGTATGACAAAGGTATCAGTAGTTTAGATGGAGATATATGGAGCCGTTGGCTTAAATGCAGCGCTAAGGGGATAAAGATGGCCACTGCGGCCGTGTTGTTGATGAATGCAGAGGTGATGCTGGTTATCAGTAGAAAAAATCCTATGGTAACCCATGAGTTCTTATCTCCGTAGCTGAGTTTGTCAGCTACCACTTCCAGGAAACCTGTTTTTACCAGAGCTGAGCTCAATACAAACATTAGCCCCACTGTAAGGACGGCCTGGTTGCTGAATCCAGAGATGGCTTCTTCAATTGAAAGGAGGTCGGTGGCCAGGAGCACCGTTAGCAAGGCTAACGCGGTGACGTCCATGGGAAAAATCTCTTTGACGAAGAGAATCAAGGTAACAAAGATGATGAAGAAAAAAAGGAGGGATTCTCCAGACATTTTTATGGCACCTCAAATTATTTTCAGCGTCAAAAAGAGAGTCCTAGCCTATATTCTAGCCTCTTGGAGAGCTTTTGACGATACCAAAGCTAAGGAAAGTGCCAGGAAGAAGTGTGTGTGTTTGCCTTATTAGTTATAAGCCGTACGTTTATTTTGAAGCACGCCCTTTGTGTCTTTAGATCAGGGAGCGAATTATGGCGACGAATTTGTCCGGTTCATATGTAGGATGGATGGCCTCAATTCTTTGTGTAGTTCTTTTGTCGGTGGTTTCTGTGGAAGAAAGTTCCGGACAAACAGTAGGGTTCGCGTCGGATCGGAGTAATGAGACTGTGACCTTCACTAAAGATGTGATGCCGATTTTGCAGGAGAATTGCACGAGTTGTCATCGTGAGGGTTCTATCGCTCCTATACATCTTGAGACTTACGAGCAGGCCAGG
>Ga0115002_10010133_pt1 | contig 10171 bp, 9 predicted proteins | sample ArcticOcean_MG_C_8_FD_89576 | JGI IMG/M metagenome (GOLD analysis project Ga0115002, IMG submission 89576) | Marine microbial communities from western Arctic Ocean - ArcticOcean_MG_CB11_86 | ecosystem: Environmental > Aquatic > Marine > Oceanic | place: Arctic Ocean: Canada Basin | collected... | reverse complement strand
CTTCATCGGGCTGGACAACGCCCTGCTGACACCCCACGTCGGTGGCGCGACCGTCGAGAGCATCGAGCGGCACTCGGCGATGGTCATCGCGGACCTTGATCGCTTCCTGTCGGGTCGGCGCCCAAGGCACCTAGCGAACACGGACGTGTGGGCCCGACGGCGCCGGTAAGGTAGCCAGCAGAGCCGATGGTATGCTGCGCGGCCCGCCTGAGGAGGCCATGCCCAGCGACTACGTTCTAACCCTCGACTTCGGCAGCAGCGGACTGCGCGCGGCTATTCACCTAGCCGAGAGGCCGTCGTACGTGCTCGCCAGTGCCGAGCGGCGCTACCGCGTTTACCGCCCGCGCGACGCAGACACGCTGGCGTCGCGCTTCGCCGATGTCGAGCTCTGGCAGCGCACCGTCGGCGCCATCCGCGAGGCGCTCCAGGCCGTCCCATCGACCGACCGGCTCTCGGCCGTCGCCGTAACGGCGCAGCGCGGCGGGACCGCATTCCTCGACGCGAGCGGTGCCGCCATCTACCTGGCTCCGAATACCGATCTACGCGCCGTGTTCGAGGGAGCGCGCATCGACGAAGAGATGGGAGCAGAGGTCTACGGCACCACCGGGCATACGCCTTCGCTGTTCCTGTCCTTCGCCAAGATTGCTTGGTGGCGCGCCCACCACCCCCGGACGGCGAAGCGCATCGCCACCGTCACTACCCTCGGCGGGTGGGCCGCGCTCCGCCTCACTGGCGTCGTGGCGACAGTCCCAGCGGAGTTGAGCGAGGCTGGACTGCTGGACGTCTCGACCGGGAACCCGGCGATCTCGCTGCTGGGTAAGCTCGGAGTCGACGCGGCGCTGTTACCTCCTCTCCGAACAGACGGCGCGGCCGTTGGCTCGGTGTCGAAGGCTGCTGCCGGCGCTACCGGTCTACCGGTCGGCGCGCCCGTTTTCCTCGCCGGCCCTGATACCCACGCGGCGGTGTTGGGGGCCGGCGCATCGCGACCGGGGGACGTCGTCATCGTCGCGGGATGGAGCGCACCGGTGCAGGTGGTCACGGCGGCGCCGGCCTTCGACATCGAGCGGCGCACGTGGACCGGGCCTCACTTGGCGCCTGGCCTCGCCTACGTCGAGGCCAGCGCGGGCGACACAGGCGGGACGCTGGACATGGTCCGCACTCTGCTTGGCCCGCGGGCCAAGGGGGACCGCCTAGACACGCTGCTCTCCAAGTCGCGCCAGTCGTCGAACCTCGTCACCGCCTTCTGGGGTCCGCACGCCTACAACCTGTCGGACTCAGGCATCAGCATGGGCGGCCTGCTGCTGCCCGTGCCCATCACTTACAACCAAGTGCGCCCGGCGCACGTCGCCCGGGCAACGCTGGAGAACATTGCCTACGCAATACGCGAGTGCGTCGAATTGGCCACGCAGGTCGCCGGTGTGCATGCGCCGCGTAGCGTGGCGCTCACCGGAGGGATGGCGGCCAGCGCACTCTTCCCCCAGGTGCTGGCTGACGTGCTCAACGCCTCCGTCCGGCGCCACGGCCCGCGAGGGAGCGCCGTCGGTGCTGCCCTGGCCGCGACCACATCCCAGGCCGAGCTGGCGTCCGCCAGCCAGGCCCTTGCGAAGCGAGGGGAGACCTTCTCTCCTGACGTTCGTGGCGTACTCGGATACCAAGAGGGGTACGCCAGGTGGCGGCGCCTGCGAGCGAAGCTGGACGAGTTGGCCGATGAACTGTAGTTCAAAAAGGATTCCACGCAGGCAATGGTAGTCAAGCCCTGAGGTGCTATGTCTTACGCGGAGGTCTCTGGCCTTCCCAACTCCGCGGTGGGCAGGACAGGCCTTAGGGTAGAGGCGCAGCTCCTGCCGAGGCGCTGCCGCCAGGGTCTGGAATCGAGTGCTTGAAAGGGAGCCGAGGCGAGTTAAAGTCCTGATGCTTGGAGTGCTTGCGAAGGTCTTCGAGCCGTCCGCCGAGGGCGTCAAAGTCAAACTCGGACCGATCGAACAGGCCGGGCCGCCCGGCTCGCCCCGGAAGAAGCGGTGACAGGAGACTGGCGTGTCGGTCGTCCCACATCTCGCTCCGCCCCGGTCTCGGGACTTGTCGCCAAGGCCTGGGAGCATGGGGCCGAATCCACGGCCGTGCCGGAGCCCTCGGAGCAGGCCCTCGCCCGCGCGCACTCGTTCCAGGATGGCGTCTGCCTCTTCCTGGGTCAGCCGTCCGTCGGCGACGACCTCGACCTTCGGCGCGACTCGCGGATAACATCATCGCCGCTGACGGTGCTCCCTCTCTGCGCGAGCACCGTCCCTCCGAGGGCCGCGACGCTCAACACAGCCACAAGCACTGCGGCCATTATCCAATTTTTCGCCATTGCCATACCTCCGCGAGGACGGCCCCTAGGGTTGTACGGGGCAGAGTAGGCAAAAAAACTTGAAGAGAATTTGAAGGCGATGGCAACCTGTGTGGGGCCCTGTTATTCTAGCCGCCCTATGGTGATGCGTAAGGCCACGGCCAAGGAAACGAGTAGCGGCACACCTTGGTTGGCCCAGCGCCGGGCGGTGCTGGACGCGGCCCAGGCCATGCACGCCGAAGGGCTGGTCGTCGAAACCAGCGGCAACGTAAGCGCACGTGTCACCGATGGCACGCGCGACCTCATCGCCATCACAGCATCAGGCACGCGCTACGACACGATGACCGACGACGACGTCGTCGTCGTCGACCACGAGGGTGAGTCCGTCATCGGCGACGCACTGCCCTCGACCGAGTTGCTCACCCACGCAGCGATCTATCGAGCCAGGCCTGGCGTCGGCGCGGTCATGCACACCCACTCCACCTACGCTAGCGCATTGGCGGTCGCCGGCATCGCCATCCCCTCGCTCATCGACGAGATGATCATCGTTCTCGGCGACAGCGTGCGGGTCGCCGACTACGCCTTCCCGTCGACCGCCGAACTCGGCGAGTCGGCCGTCGCCGCGCTCGGTGAGCGCAATTCGGTGCTGCTGAAGAACCATGGCTTCGTCGGCGTCGGCAGATCTGTCGGTGACGCGCTCAAGGCGTGCCGGCTAGGCGAGCAGCTGGCTAAGATATTCGTGCTGGCGAGGCTGATGGGGAACGCGGACAAGCTGCCGGCGAGCGCCATCGAGGTGGAGGTTGAGCTGTTCCGCATGCGCCAGAGTGTGAACGGGGACGGAGCCGGAGCAGGAGCCGTTGAATGAAGGTCCCCGGCTTTCTGCTCCGCCGCCTGTACGTCAACGGCAGCCTCAAGGCTACCCCCGACGGCTTCGAGTTCCAGCTGCGCAATCGTCTAGGCTCCGGCTACGCGCGGCGCCTACTGCCGATGACGCTGGACGGCACGGACGTGGACTCGGCCAAGAGCACCTTCGAGGTCGAGGGCAAAGTGGTGCCGTTCGACGCGGTCGACAAGGACACTCCGTTCACCCTCGGCATGAATAAGACCACGACCATCACTTACACGGGCCACGCCATGGCCCCCGGCCCACACACTATCGGCATGCGCTTCGAGGTTGCCGGCCTGGGCGAACTGGGCTTCGATTTCTCTGACGTTGCGGGATAGTTAGGTGACTCAGCCTCATTCAATCCCTCGCGTGGTCGCGGTCACTGGCGCGGCGGGCTACATTGGCGACCGTCTCGTGCGCCGCCTCGTCCAAGAGAGTGCCGTCGAGAAGGTCGTCGCCACGGACATTCGCCCGCTTCGGTTCGAGAACCCGAAGGTCGTCGCGATCCAGCAGGATATTCTCGAGCCGTTCGAGCGCGCGTTCGTCGAGCACCGCGTCGAGGCACTAGTGCATCTGGCGTTCGTAATTCGCCAACAGCGCAGGCGCGAGCTCAGCCACCACGTCAACGTCGACGGCACCGACAACGTGCTTCGGGGCGCGGGAGCCGCCCAGGTCCGCCGCGTCGTCTATCTCTCATCCTCCACCGTCTACGGGGCGCTGCGCGACAACACCCAGCCGCTGACCGAGGCTTCCCGCGCGCGACCGTCGCCCAACTTCCACTACGGTTGGGACAAGCGGGAGGCAGAGCTCGCTTTCAGTGCATACGCGCTCAACCACGACGACGCCATCGTCTCTATCCTTCGCAGCGCCATTGTCATGGGCCCCAACGCCGAGAACTCGATCACGCAAGCGCTCGCCAAACCGCTGTTGGTCGGCGCGCGAGGCAATGACCCGGGCTTGCAATTCCTACACGAAAATGACCTGATTGAGTTGCTCTGGCGCTTCGTCGCCGAACCGCATCCTGGCGTGTACAACGCCGCCGCACCAGGGACCGTGCGCTGGTCGGAGCTCGGGCGCCTGGCCCGCAAGAGTATCGTCTGGTTGCCCGCGTGGCTCGCCTACGGCGTGACTGACCTGGCGTGGCTGCTGCGCATTCAGAGCGACGCGCCGTCGCCGGGCCTGGACTACGTACGCTGGCCGTGGGCCGTCAGCACCGAGCGCTTGGAGCGCGAGCTAGGCTATGCGTTCCGGCACACGTCCCAAGAGGCGCTGGAGGCGTACCTCGCGGCCTCCTAGTGAGGCGCGCACTGCACTACGGCCTGCTATCCTTGACAGGTATAGCGTCTATATTAGAGCATTGTCGACTAAATCAGTCGACAATTAAGAACCCACATGACCACACCCGAAAAGACGACTCCCCAGGCGATCGCATCAGAGGAGTATAAGTACGGCTGGACTACGGAGGTCGAGTCAGAAACGGCTCCTCCCGGCCTGAGTGAAGAGGTCATCCGTTGGATCGCTGCGAAGAAGAATGAGCCGGACTGGCTCCTCGAATGGCGACTGAAGGCGTTCCATCACTTCGAGCGTTTGCTGCGCGAGGAGCGGACGCCGGAATGGGCGATGATCCATTACCCGCCCATCGACTACCAAGACATCATCTACTGGTCCGCGCCCAAGGCGAAGGTGGAGCTGGGCAGCCTGGACGAGGTGGACCAGGAGATACTGGACACCTTCACCAAGCTTGGTATCCCCATCGAGGAGCAGAAGCGGCTCTCCGGAGTCGCCGTCGACGCCGTCTTCGATAGTGTGTCCATTGCGACCACCGCGAAGGACACACTCGCCAAGCACGGTGTCATTTTCTCTTCCTTCAGCGAGGCGGTGCAGGAACACCCGGAGTTGGTTAAGAAGTATCTAGGCTCGGTGGTGCCCTACTCCGACAACTTCTACGCGGCTCTCAACGCGGCCGTGTTCTCGGACGGCTCCTTCGTCTACATACCCAAGGGCGTCCGATGCCCGTTGGAGCTGTCCACTTACTTCCGCATCAACGCGGCCGGCACCGGCCAGTTCGAGCGCACGCTGCTCATCGCTGAGGAGGGCGCCTACGTCAGCTACCTCGAAGGATGTAGCGCGCCGATGCGCGACGAGAATCAGCTACACGCCGCTGTCGTCGAGCTGGTGGCCATGGACAACGCCGAGATCAAGTACGCGACGGTCCAGAATTGGTACCCCGGCGACGAAGAGGGCAAAGGTGGCATTTACAACTTCGTCACCAAGCGCGGCGCCTGCCGTGGCGTGGCGTCGAAGATCTCGTGGACACAGGTGGAGACCGGCTCGGCCATCACCTGGAAGTACCCCAGCGTCATCCTCCAAGGCGACGACTCCATCGGCGAGTTCTACTCGGTCGCACTGACCAAGGCGCACCAGCAGGCCGACACTGGCACCAAGATGATCCATTTGGGCAAGAACACTTCCAGCACCATCATGTCCAAGGGCATTGCCGCCGGTCACGGCTCCAACGCCTACCGCGGGCTGGTGCAGATCATGCCGAACGCAGCCAACGCCAAGAACTACACGCAGTGCGACTCGCTGCTCATCGGCGACCGTTCGGCCGCACACACGGTGCCCTACATTGAGGTGCGCAACAACTCATCCTCGGTTGAGCACGAGGCGTCAACGTCGAAGGTCAGCGACGACCAGGTCTTCTACTGCCAGCAGCGCGGCCTGTCCGGCGAGGACGCCCGGTCGCTGATCATCAACGGCTTCTGCAAGGAGGTCTTCCGGCGGTTGCCCATGGAGTTCGCCGTGGAGGCGAACCGCCTGCTTGAGGTCAACCTTGAAGGAGCCATCGGCTAAGCATGCTTGATATCCAAGGTCTGCACGCCACCGTCGGTGGCACTGAGATACTGAAGGGCGTGGACCTGCGTGTCGCGGCCGGCGAAACCCATGCCATCATGGGTCCGAACGGCTCCGGCAAGAGCACCCTTGCCTACGTGCTCGCAGGCCGGCCCGGCTATGAAGTAACTCAAGGGACTGTCACCTTCGATGGAAAGGACATGCTCGCCATGCCGGTGGAGGAGCGGGCTCGCGCCGGCCTTTTCCTGTCCTTCCAGAGCCCCATCGAAATCCCTGGCGTTCGGTTGGATCACTTCCTGCGCGCCGGCTACAACGAGACGCGCAAGGCCGCGGGCGAAGCGGAGTTCGACGTGCTCAAGTTCGACCGGCTCATCAAAGAGAAGGTCGGTGTGGTCAACATGGACTATGCCTTCACCAAGCGCTTCGTGAACCAGGGGTTCTCTGGCGGCGAGCGCAAGCGAAACGAGGTCCTCCAGATGGCCGTGCTTGAGCCGAAGCTGGCGATACTCGATGAGGTCGACTCCGGCCTAGACGTCGACGCGCTGCGTGAGGTGGCCGAGGGTATCAATTCGCTGCGTTCTCCCGATCGCGCCCTCATCTTGGTCACTCACTACCAGCGCGTTCTCAGCTACGTCGTCCCCGACCGGGTCCACGTACTCGCCGGAGGCCGCTTCGTCGCGGAGGGCGGCAAGGAGTTGGCCCTGGAGATCGAGTCGCGCGGCTACGATGGGCTCGTCGGGGGCACCGGCGCCTCCGGCTAAGGAACAGGCCATGGCGACCAGCACCGGCACGACACAAGAAGCGAGGTACCTCGCGGCGTTCGACGCGCTCCCGAATGGGAGGAGAGCGGAGCCCGCCTGGCTTGGCGGCCTTCGCGCGGCCGCGATCGCCCGCTTCAGGGTGTTGGGTTTCCCTGTGGCGCGCCGAGGCAACGAGTACTGGAAGTACACGGACATTGGCTCCATCGCCCGCAGGGAGTTCATCGAGGAGCCCGCCAACTCGGCCGCTGTCGGCAACATCCCCAAGGGTGTCAGCCTCGTCAACTTGAATGACGCCACGGGCCCGCTCATCGAGGCTGCCAAAGCCCACTTAGGCGCCCATGCAAGCTTCGAGGCCGAGTCATTCACCGCGCTGAACACCGCACTGTTCGACGACGCCGTCCTCATCCATGTGGCCGAGGGCATGAACGTGGGCAAGGTGCTGCACATCGCGCTGATCTCCACGGAGAGCACAGTCGCTCACCCGCGGATCCTGATCGTCGCTGAGCCGGGCTCGCGCGTGAGCATCGCGCTGAGCCACCACGGCGCCCCAGGCAGCGGCTACTTCACGAATGTAGTCACGGAAGTCGCGGTTGGCGAGGGAGCCAGCGTTTCACTCTACCGGTTCCAGCGTGAGAGGCCGGGGTCGTTCCACGTTGCCACGACGGCCGCGACGGTTCAGCGCGACGCCCGTTTCGAGTCGGTCACCCTCGACGCCGGGGGTGGGCTGGTACGCCATAACCTGAACGTGACGCTGGCCGAGCCCGGCGCCTCATGCCAGATCAATGGTGCGTATGTCACCGACGGCGACCAGCACTTGGACAACCACACGCTCATCGAGCACGCGAGCGCGGACACCTCGAGCGCAGAGCTGTACAAAGGCGTCGTCGATGGGCGCTCGCACGCGGTCTTCATGGGGCGCGTGGTGATACCTGAGGACGCGCAGCGCACGGAAACACACCAGTCCAACAAGACGCTGCTGCTCTCCTCGGACGCCAAGGTAAGCAGCCAGCCGATGCTGGAGATCTACGCCGACGACGTGACGGCCACGCACGGCAGCGCCGTCGGACAGATGGACCCGGAGGCGCTGTTCTACTTCAAGAGCCGCGGCCTAGGCGAAGACTTGGCACGGTCCCTGCTAGTCCACGGCTTCATCGACGAGGTGGTGTCCGCTATCACCGACGATGATGTCCGCCGCCGCGCCGAGGATCTCATCGACAGCGCGCTGGCCTACGGCTCAGGGCGGGAGACGTAAGGGTATGTTCGACGTCCAAGCCGTCCGTAACGACTTCCCTATACTCTCGCGCCTCGTGAACGGAAAGCCGCTGGTCTACCTGGACAACGCTGCGACCTCCCATAAGCCGCGCCAGGTGATCGATGCGCTGGTCGACTACTACGAGCGCTACAACTCCAACGTGCATCGCGGGGTCCACACGCTCAGCGTGGAGGCGACGGAGCACTACGAAGAGGCCCGGAGCAAGGTCGCGCGCTTCATCAATGCGCCGGAGCCGGAGCACGTTATCTGGGTCCGCAACACGACGGAGGCCATCAACCTCGTGGCGAAGACGTGGGCGAAGGCCAATGTCCACGCCGGCGACGAGATTTTGGTCACCGAAATGGAGCACCACTCCAACCTCGTGCCCTGGCAGCAGCTCGCCGCCGAGCAGGGCGCGACGCTCAAGTTCATAGCGCTGGACGATGACTATAAATTGGACCTCAGCGACCTCGACTCGCTGCTCACGCCGAAGACGCGCATCGTCGCCATCACGCACATGTCCAACGTCCTCGGCACCATCACGCCGGTGGAGCAGCTCATCGAGGCGGCGCACCGTGTCGGGGCCGTCGTCCTGCTCGATGCCGCGCAGTCAGTACCCCACCTGCCCATCGACGTGCAGAAGCTAGGCTGCGACTTCCTGGCTTTCTCTGGCCACAAGATGCTGGCTCCAACGGGCATCGGCTGCCTGTACGTGCGCGGCGAGATGTTGGACGAGATCGAGCCGTTCCTATACGGCGGCGAGATGGTGCTGGCAGTCACGTTCGAGACGGCGTCGTGGGCACCATTGCCCATGCGCTTCGAGGCCGGGACCCCGAACATCGCGGACGCCATCGGCATGGGCGCCGCCGTCGACTACCTCCAGGCACTGGGCATGGACAATGTCCGCCAGCACGAAGTGGCCCTTACTCGCTACGCCGTCGAGCGCTTCCGCGAGCTTGAAGAGGTTACGACGTTCGGGACCGCGGACATCGAAATGCGCGGAGGCGTCGTCTCCTTCTACTTGGACAGCGTGCATCCGCATGACCTAGGCCAAGTGCTGGACAGCCATGGCATCGCCATCCGCACCGGCCACCACTGTGCCATGCCCTTGGTGCGCAGTCGCCTACACGTCCCTGCGACGGCTAGGGCTTCCTTCTATCTCTACAACACAGAATCAGAGGTCGACGCGCTTATTGACGGCCTCAAGGCGACCATGGACTACTTCGGCAACGCCGCCAGGAGCCGGGCATGATGCCATCGCCCGACTTGGACGACCTCTACGCCGAGATCATCCTTGATCACTATAAGAGCCCGCGGAATCATCACCTGTTGGACTCACCGGCGCTCAGCGCCGAGGGCTTCAACCCGTTCTGCGGTGACCGTGTCGTGCTCAACCTCGCGCTCGACGACGTCGGCCGCATCGACGCCGTGGGCTTCGAGGGCGAGGGCTGCTCCATCAGCCAGGCCTCCGTCTCCATCATGACCGGGCTGCTCAAGGACAAGACGCTCGAAGAGGCGTCGGCGCTTAACACGACCTTCCGTGAGATCATGGCCGGTGCCGAGGTCACCGCGGTGATGGAAGACGAGCTAGGCGAGCTGGCGGCGCTGGAAGGCGTGAAGCAGTTTCCGGTCCGCATCAAATGCGCGCTGCTGGGCTGGGCGACCCTCGTCGACGCCATCGCCGAGTACCGGAAGGCCCACGACTAGCGCGGTTCGAAGTGTGCAGCAAGCGCTTGGGCAGGGAGATCGACTCGCCAACGCCGTACACCCTAGCTACCGTCTGGTTTCAACCACGCCAATCCGTCGCTGAGCGCATGCTGCTGCCTCGCAGTGCCCGAGGCGTCAGCTATGGGAAGGGATTGAACTGCCGGAGCGCGTTCGCCCTTACCCACAGGTTGATGAGTCGCGCAGGTCACCACCTCTGTGATTCGTTACGTGCGCTGTCCGCACGTAACGACGGCCAATGTGCCTCGTCATCCTGAGCGTAGCGAAAGAGAAATCGCTCCGTGAGCGGCGGGGCGGCGAACAGCCCCGCTAGACCAGCTGCACGATCGTCGCGCCGTCGCCGCCGCTGCCGGGTTCGGCGTAGTCGT
>Ga0115002_10010132_pt1 | contig 10171 bp, 6 predicted proteins | sample ArcticOcean_MG_C_8_FD_89576 | JGI IMG/M metagenome (GOLD analysis project Ga0115002, IMG submission 89576) | Marine microbial communities from western Arctic Ocean - ArcticOcean_MG_CB11_86 | ecosystem: Environmental > Aquatic > Marine > Oceanic | place: Arctic Ocean: Canada Basin | collected... | reverse complement strand
TCTGTTCGTCCGGCACATTTCGGCTGTGATCTTTGACAACCCGGGAATTGGCGTGGCTGATGATAACGGTGCCTTCAGCCGCTTCGAACACGTCCATCGCGGTGCGGTGCCCGGTATGTGCAACGTCCACGAACATACCTGCGCGCCGCATTTCCACGATTAAATTACGGCCGTATCGACTCAGCCCCCCATCGGTTACTTCCTGACAGCCATCGCCGACGGCATTTTTGAGATTGTAACACATCAGCATGTGCCTAATTCCGAGCCTGTAATATGTATCGACCATATTGAGGTCCTGGGAGACGGGGTTCGTCCCCTGGAAATGAAAACCGACCGCAAGCTTGCTTTCACGTTTCGCACGGAGAATATCATCGGCTGAATCGACGACGACGTATTTGTCGTCATTCGCCCGAAACCATGCTCGCTCCCTAGCAACGCTCTGGATTGCTTCGATCATCGGTGTTTTATCCCCTCCCACCGTCAGCGACACCATGTTGAAGCCGTTTGCCTGCATCCGCTCGAGTGCGGACCATTTGAGAGCAGCATTTCCATAGTCTATGTATGGAAACGTCATGTCCCAAACCAGCGAGTCCGCGTGCAAGGCCACAGCTTCCTCAGATACATTCCAGTCGCTCATCGTGTCCTCCCCGTATTCTTCTATCTACGTTAACAACATTACGGCTTCTGCCCAAACCCGCGTCACCTAAGAACAATTTTTAGCAACTGTTCTGATGGCATCATACATGGCACTCGCAAATGCCGCACATCGATAATGTCCACCGCCTATACAGTAGGCCTACCGACGCTACATAATCTCATACATGGAAATGCACGGCTCAAAGCGGGTCATATACGCCGCATTATTTGGGAACCTGCTCATCGCCGTGACGAAGTTCGGTGCGGCATTCGTTACTGGCAGTTCGGCGATGCTCAGCGAAGCTGTCCACTCACTTGTCGACACGGGAAATCAGGGCCTCCTCTTATACGGTCTCCGACGGGCACAGCAGCCGCCAGATGATGCGCATCCATATGGCTACGGCATGGAGCTCTATTTCTGGACATTCGTCGTCGCGATTCTCATATTTGGACTAGGAGCCGGCGTTTCAGTCTATGAGGGCGTGCAAAAACTGCTGCACCCGCACCCCATAACGAACCCCGCCATCAGTTACATTGTTCTCTCTTTTGCGTTGTTATTTGAAGCCGCCGCTTGGACAGTTGCCTTCCGCGAGTTCCGCAAAGTCAAAGGCACCGGCGGATACCTCGATGCTGTTCGCCGCAGCAAGGATCCTACACTCTTCACCGTCTTGTTTGAGGATAGTGCGGCAATGGCAGGGCTCGTCTTCGCCTTTGCGGGCATCCTCGCCGGGCAACTTCTCGACATGCCTGAACTGGACGGCATTGCGGCGATCTGTATCGGAGTGATCCTTACAATCGTTGCCGGGCTTCTTGCCTACAAGGCAAAAAGACTCCTCATTGGTGAATCAGCAACGTCATCCGTCATCCAGGGAATAAAAGAAATCGTTAGGGAAGAATCAGGAATTTTGAACCTCAACGAGCTTCTAACCATGCATTTCGGGCCAAAGGATGTACTTCTAAATCTAAGCTTGGACTTTGCCGACGTCCTAACGTCACGCCAAATCGAAGAATCCATTTCTCGAATGGAAGGCCGGATAAAGTCGGCGTTTCCCGAGATAACACGTGTATTTATTGAAGCTCAAGGTGCGCGGGCCAGCAAAAATGCCGAATCGGAAACGGATGACGAACCCACATAAAATTTGCTATTGAAAAAGTGAACACAATCCCAAATATACCGCGCCTCAAATATTAACAAAAATTTGTGTATTATTTGAATATTTTTAGACTTTTATTAAAAAATACATAAAATATATATTATTGTATTTCTATTCTTTAGATTTTTTTAGCCCACGAATACATAACAGAAATATTCTATTGGATTTTTGATAAATTTCCGCCAAGATTGAGGCAATTCTAAACGTACGGCTTAAGCCGTCAGTAGATTTGGTTGACACACAAGTACAGGGAGACCATCGGCTATCCGTTTGATCTATGGCGTTTCGCCCATGCGTGATGGTCGAAGCGGGAGCATGAAGGGATAGAAGGTGGTTGCTTAAGACTTATGCACCAGTATGTAAAAGCGACCTTTCGCGAGTTTGGTTCCACTTTTGTCGCAATTTGTTTCGCGCTTGTAGCGATTGCTACGTTCACATCTGGTGACGTACGTGCCGCAGGAACTGAAGACGGAATATTTTATTCTGGACTACAGCTTGCCCAAACCTCTACCACCGATGACGACCTCATTGACGACCTCATTGACGACCTCATTGATGACGAAGATGAAGATGAGGTCGAAGAAGTAGAGGATGATGATGCAGCGACCGAGGCATCTGAAGCGCATGACGCCCTATTTGCCGAAAGTCGTTATCCGTCGGCAGGAACGTGTGGAACATGCCATCCCAAGCATTATCGTGAATGGCGTGTTTCGCAACATTCCTATGCACAATTAAGCCCGGTATATTTATCACTCAACAACAGAATCAATGAATTAGCGAATGGATCGAACGGTGATTTTTGCCTTCGATGCCACAACCAAGTCGGTGCCAACTTGGGTGAAAATTCGTTCGTATCAAACCTTGAGCGCCACCCGACCTCCCGTGAAGGCATCACCTGCGTCGTCTGTCACCGCATCAACAAGAACTACAACAAGGCGAGCGGCCGCTTAGCTCTCGTGGAAGGTGGCCTAACGGATCCAATCTTTGGGCCGAAGGGCAATGAAGAGCTCGCGCGCGTTCTGGACAACACTCAAGAGTTCCGCGTTGTCACTGACCCGGAAGTAGCAGGCCGTAGAATTCACAAGGAAGTCACGCAATTCGCTAGTATTTCTGAGCCTACATTTTGCGGCTCATGCCACGATGTGACTCTGTTCAATGGCTTCCGGCTTGAGGAGGCATTTAGCGAATACCGCATGTCACCCGCAGCGAAACGAGGTGTGACCTGCCAAGATTGTCACATGGGCAAGGTCCAGGGAATAGTTTCAGGATATGAAAATGGCCCAGCAGCCGTCGTGGGCGGCGTTGAAACAGAGCCACGCAAGATTACAAACCATTTCTTTGGTGGACCGGACTATTCAGTCATTCATCCCGGCATCTTCCCGCACAGTCTCGAAGCGCAAGAGATGGCCACACTGGCCGAGTGGCTGGAGTTCGATGTTGCCGCCGGTTGGGGCACTGATGCCTTTGAAGATGCGGTTACCGAAAGTGCAGTTTTTCCAGATCGCTGGCGAGCAATAGACGACCGCTATGACGCGCGCGATATTCTCAACGATCAGCAGGAACTCCTGGTCTGGGCAACCGAGAAACGCCTTGAGGTGCTACGCAACGGCTATCTCATGACAGACATCGTGACCGAGAAAGCTGACTCCAGAGGAATCAAGTTCAAGGTAAAGGTTGAGAACGGGACTGACGGCCACAATGTTCCAACTGGCTTTTCCGGCGAGAGACTGGTTTGGCTTGACGTCACTGTGACCGACAGCAAAGGAACCGTAGTCTTACGATCTGGTGACCGCGATCCAAACGGTGATCTTCGCGATGGTCATTCCGCCTACGTACACGCCGGTGAGATTGAGCTCGACCAGCAGTTGTTCAGTTTGCAGTCAATTTTTGTTACACAGAATGGTAGGGGCGGCGAAATCGAACACGTTATTCCGATCCCTTATCCAGTCATTTCGTTGCCTCGCGTGTTGCCGTCTGCAGTTTCACTCGTCTTTACTGGTGAGCCGCCAACTGAACGAAATCATAAAAAAGGCATCGAGCCGCTTGGCCATAGATGGGCAAAATACAAAATCGGCAGCAAGGCTTTGACTGGAAATGGGCCATACCGCGCCACGATCAAACTGATCCAGCAGCCCGCGCCGGTCAATTTGCTGGTGGCCATGCAGAGTGTTGGGTTTGACTATGGGTTAACTCCGCGCCAGGTCGGCGACGCGCTGATCGGGGGAGCACAGGTGCTTTGGGAAAAAGAAATGGTTTTCGAGGTGAATAACTAACTTGAACCTAGACCGATCGGCGGTTGGGTCATTGACAAAACAAAAATTGCATTCGGCAAGAATTTTCTGGTGCGCTTCATTGGGGATCCTGGGGAGGGTCGGTTTATGAACACATCCCTGCGATGTGTGGCTGGTTCCGTAAGTCAGACCACGTTCAAGGTAATTGCTATTGTGGCTGCTGTTGTTATTGCCGGCGTTGGGCCGGCCAATGCCAGCGGCGGAGGCACCTGGTACGACTTTTTCTGGCCGCTTGGCGAGCCGGTACATGTTGAGGCACTTAAAGAAGAATACATTCCATTCAAAACGCTTGGGGATATTCCCTTGCGGCCCGATCTTGCGCTGGAATTAGGGGATCCATTCCTCGACACCGGTCAACTCGATGCAGGATTCGAGGTTCCACTGATTGGCGCCGTTTGGCAGCCGCGTTTGTGGTCCTACTTTATTTACAGAATGGCGTTACAAACCTTTGATAATGGGGCGCCTGGACGAGATCGGGATTCGGAGTGGGCGAATCGGATCGACATTTACGCAAACTTGCAGCTCACGGGCACTGAAAAAATACTCCTTGGCTTGCGGTCTTTGGACAACAATCAGCCCGGCCGATTTACAAAATATTCGTTTGATAGCTCCGACACTGGTTTTAAGAACGAGCTCAATCTTGACGTTGAGACCTTATTTTTTGAGGGCGACCTTGGTAGCCTGTTCCCGGTCTTGGATCCCGCTGGTATTAAGCCAATCGACTTTGGCTTTACTGTCGGTCGGCAGCCAATCACGTTCCAGGAGGGCATCATAATCAACGATACGGTCGACGCCCTTGGCTTCGTGCGTAACAATATTGTATTTCCCGGAACGTCAAACCTGAGAATTTCGGGAATGTGGGCATGGAACCGGCTGGATCGCAATGATCGGGCGCGCGATTCTGATGCCAATATGTTCGCGCTGTTCTCGGCAGCAGACACGCACGTCAGTACGTACAATCTCGACTTGATCTATGTGGACGACGATGCCCGCGACGGCGGCGGTGACGGCTTCTATGCAGGCGCCTCCGCCATACAGCGCATTAGCGCACTCGGTGGAATGAGTACGGCATTTCGTATCAACAGCTCATTCGCGCTGGACAAGGAAATTTCCGGAAATGTTGTCGGAGACGGGACGCTGCTGACCGCTGAATTTTCCAAAACCCCGCATGGGTCTGACGATATCGCTTACGTAAATCCCTTTATCAGCATCGGAAACTTTACGCAGGCAGGTCGCGAAGCAATCGTTGGAGGGCCGCTTGCTAACACCGGCATCCTTTTCGCCTCGCCGAATCTCAGTACATACGGCGCCGAAATCAGCCCGTTTACCGATGATGTCTATGGCCTAGCGACCGGGTACCAGGCTTTCTGGGACAACAAACGGCGAAATTTAATCCTCGAGGTTGCGACTCGTCGCGACTTCGACGGCTCGGGATTTGATTCCTATGGAGCTGGCTTCCAACTGCAGCAGGCAATTGGACAGCACTATCAACTGCAACTTGAAGGTTTCCATACGTTTCAGGAGTCGCGCCAAGACGCCACCGGCGCGCGGTTTGAGGTATTTGTCGTATTTTGATTTGGCGCGAATCTGCATTTAGCACCAATGAGCTAGCCTACCTAGGATTAAAAAGACATAATCCGTCGTCGAATAAAATGCCGTTGAGCGACTAAAGACATGATGACGACTATCCTCTCACCCACCGTCATCCAGTCCGCTGGAGTCATGATCGTAGGTGCAGTACTGATCCAATTGGTACTGATGCTGGCCTCGTCATTTCGGCGGCTGGCATATGACGATGAGCGGGAGAGAGTAGCCCTCATCAACCTTCGCTATCGCACGGACGCGCTTTTGGTGGAGAGTAAATCCGAGCGAAATCGTGTCGAATTTTCCTGGAACGGCTTCCGCAAATTTGAAATTCATCGGATCGTATCCGAGGCGAAGGATATCAATTCATTTTATCTTGCACCGCACGACGGCCGACCATTGCCGCCTTTCTTGCCAGGTCAATATCTGACATTTCAGCTAAAAATTCCCGACTTGGGTAAACCGCTTGTACGGTGCTATTCGCTCTCCGATAGTCCGAATCATCCTGACTACTACCGTGTCTCCATCAAGAAAGTGCCGCCGCCACGTAATGCGCCGGAGGCGCCTCCTGGCGTTTCTTCCTCGTTCTTTCACGAGCACCTCAATGTCGGCGACATACTCGATGTAAAAGCGCCCAGTGGGCATTTCCATTTACATGCGGCGAAAGATAATCCAATCGTCTTGATCGGCGGAGGCATCGGAATTACGCCGGTTCTCAGCATGCTGAACACGCTATGCGAAGCGGAGTCTAATCGTGAAATTTGGTTCTTTTTGGGACTCCGGAATGGAGCTGAACATCCAATGAAAGATCATCTTCAGGCGATAGCGTTGCAGCATGATGAAGTCAATATGAACATCTGTTACAGCGATCCAGAAGAACATGATATTGAGGGTAGCGACTATCAACATAAGGAACGGGTGAGCGTCGAATTGTTCAAGCGGCTTCTGCCGTCAAACAACTACACATTTTATATCTGCGGTCCGCCACCCATGATGGAAATGGTAACTGCTGACCTCAAATCTTGGGGCGTGCCGGATGAGGAAATCCACTACGAGGCATTTGGTCCTGCAACAGTCAAACGGACTAAAACAGTCGCCGAAGTACCGGTTGCGGGAGCAGCGGCGATCAACGTTGAATTTTCTCGGTCTGGTGCAACTCTTCCTTGGGATGGAGATGCCGAATCGCTCCTCGACTTCGCTGAACGCAACGGAATTGATATCGATTCAGGGTGCCGCGCCGGTAATTGCGGCACGTGCATTACCGCCATAAAGTCAGGGGATATTACGTACAACATTGAGCCAGGTTCACCACCTGAAGATGGATCGTGCCTGACCTGTATTTCAATTCCAAAAAGCGATCTGACCCTCGATGCTTAAGAATTCTTTCACAACACTCACTCTTTGAGAATATCAATTCTGGGAACCTATGGAGATTGACTTCCATGACAAATATTAGACTTCCAATTCAACATGGCCGTTTTTCGACGATGGTTGCCATGGTCGTTGGTCTCATGCTTGGGATTGCCGTTGGCGTAGCGCCATCAACTGCCCAGGAAATGAGGCTTGACCCCGCGTCGGTCATCGGTCCTGACGCATGCGGCGAATGCCACAAATCTTCTGTGGCAGCTTGGAAATTGACCCATCACTCGACAACATTCAAGAATTTGCCGCGGAGTAAAAAGGCAAAGGAAATCGCAGGCAAACTTGGCCTCAAGCGCATTAAGGCGGAGAGCGATTGTCTGACATGCCATTTCACCTCTGTGATGGACGACGGCAAAGCAAAACCCATCGCCGGGATAACGTGCGAGTCCTGTCACGCGGCTGGCAAAAATTGGGTCAAGTTACATAGCGACTACGGCGGCAAAGGCGTAACGATGGAAACCGAGGCGCCTGCCCACAAGACCGAACGCTACGTTAGCTCAGAAGCGGCGGGCATGATTCGACCGTCCCGTCTCTATGAGGTCGCTGCAAATTGTTACAGTTGCCACACAGTGCCGAATGAAAAACTCGTCAATGACGGCGGGCACACGGCGGGCAGCAAATTCGAGCTTGTGGCCTGGACCCAAGGGGAAATACGGCACAACGTTTGGTACAGCAAGGAAAACAACGGTGCATCAACCAACCGCAAGCGTATGATGTATGTCGTCGGTAAGGCGCTGGACCTTGAGTATGCTTTGCGCGGTGTCGCCAAAGCGACTGCGAACGCAACGTATGCAAAGTCGATGGCTCGGCGCGCAAAATCGGCAAAGGAAGCAATGCAGGCAATTGCTGCTGCGATCAAAGCACCTGAGGTAGATGCAATTGTTGCAGCCGCCGGAGAAGCAAAACTGAAGCTCAACAATGAAGCTGCCCTGTCGGCTGCCGCAGACAAAGTCGCCAGCGCGGCAAAGTTGCTGGCGGCCAACTATGACGGCAGCCAATTTGGCGATGTCGACGCGATGCTTCCGGCTGCCGACAAGTACAAAGGCAAAGTCACTCCCTAAGAATACGGGCGCCTGAAGTCTAAGAAGGAACGCATATGGCGAGATCGGTGCTGATTCAACGGCCGAGACGTTGGGATAATCCATTCAGCGCCGATATGACTGACGCCAACGTCGATCGCATCCATGAAATCGACCTGTTCCGCAATATGGATGCGGATGGGTTTCCCGCATCTACACCGCTGCGCGAAATCGTTCGCAACGATATGTGCATACGCCGCTATCGCAGCGGCGATATTGTCATTCGTGCGGGAGATTACGGAACCTCGGCATTTATTGTCATGTCGGGAAAGGTACGCGCCGTCCTGCCGCCTGGATTGCCGAACGACGTTCTTGGACGCGCCGAATTGCCAAGGAAGGGTCTTTGGGCCGCATTTCGCCAACTTTGGAAGAATGCAAAACTACCGGAGGTTCGCGACCCTACCCGATACACACGGGCCCGCGGCACGGGAACGCGGCAGCTTGGTACGGAAGAAACCCGGATTTTCCTGCAGGACGTACCAAAAATACTCGAAGAAAATAGAACGGTGAAAATTGGTCCAGGTGAGATGTTCGGTGAGATTGCCGCACTTGCCCGTGAAGCGCGGACAACCACGATCTTCGCTGACGGCGATGCCGAACTTGTTGAGGTTAGACGACAGGGTATCCGCGACATCCGCCGTCGGGCCGACGAGTTTCGCCAGTATATCGACAAGCTATATCGCGAACGGACGCTCAAGACGCATCTACAGGAAACACCTATTTTTAAGCACCTCAGCAGCGATGTCATCGAGACAATCGCGGAAAAAACACTATTTGCGACGTACGGCGATTTCTCTTGGCACCGAACGTATAAACAAATGATTGAGGGTAGTAGCAGCGAGAGGTTGGCGCAGGAACCGATCATTGTCGAAGAAGGGCATTATCCCGACGGCCTCCTGCTGATTCGAACTGGTTTTGGCCGCGTCAGCCGAAAATTGAACCACGGCCATCAAACCGTTCGCTACATCGGGCGCGGTGCAGTATTTGGCTTCGAAGAAATCGCACAACAATGGCGTAGCGGTGGTACTGATTCAGGAGAGTTTCACCACTCATTGCGGGCGGTTGGCTACACGGACGTTTTGCGCGTCCCCACATCAATAATTGAGGAGTATGTTCTACCGACGATCCCAGCGGATGTTCTTGCATCCTATTTGGGTACGGATTCTGAAAAATACCATGGGCACGACGAAGATGATGGCGCGCCCCCAGAAGACGATACTGCAATAGAAACCTCAAAGATCGAGTTCCTCGTTGAAAACAGGTACATCAACGGTACGGCGACGATGCTCATCGACCTTGACCGCTGCGTCAGATGCGATTCCTGCGTTGAAGCTTGCGCTGCGGGGCATAACAACAACCCACGCTTTATCCGCCATGGCAGAACCTTCGATCATTTCATGGTGGCAAATGCGTGTATGCACTGTATGGATCCGGTCTGCATGATCGGTTGTCCAACTGGGGCGATCCATCGTAATGCCCAAGGCGGCCAAGTGATTATCAACGACGACACATGCATCGGCTGTGCGACATGCGCCAATAATTGCCCTTACGATAACATTCGTATGGTTGAAATTCGGGATGCTAACGGAGAGTTTATTCGCGACGAGGCAACTAACTCGACGATCTTAAAAGCATCAAAATGCGATCTGTGCGCGGATCAACCTGGTGGCCCGGCTTGCCAACGAGCGTGTCCACATGACGCGCTGTATCGCGTGAACATGGACGAGTTGCCATCTATTGCAGCCCTATTAGGCCGATAATGACGTTAGCAACCCGGCGCCGAAGAAACACAATTATCGCAGCTGCATTGGCGATCGGTCTATTCGGCGCGCACCAAGCGTATGATGCCGCCCTATACGACGCAGCATTTCTCTCTGGCTGGATTCTGTTTATCTCAATGTTACTCCTCGCGTCGCTCAATCTTCGCAAGAAGCTGACAATGCTACCTATCGGTTCGAGCGCAACGTGGCTCCAGTTTCATATCTACTTGGGCTGGATTGCAATT
>Ga0115002_10010126_pt1 | contig 10175 bp, 10 predicted proteins | sample ArcticOcean_MG_C_8_FD_89576 | JGI IMG/M metagenome (GOLD analysis project Ga0115002, IMG submission 89576) | Marine microbial communities from western Arctic Ocean - ArcticOcean_MG_CB11_86 | ecosystem: Environmental > Aquatic > Marine > Oceanic | place: Arctic Ocean: Canada Basin | collected... | reverse complement strand
GCGTTATGGTCGTCGCTTGCGGATAAAGCAATGCGCATCCGGGATCCCGCGAAAAGATTTGGCACTACACATTTTCCATCACGCCGAGACCACGCATTGTCAACAAAGGACTTACGTCCATTTTGTGCCGATTTCAGGGGGGCAACTGTCGAAGATGGGCCAAGAACGCGTAGCCAAGGATTCGCTACGCACATAAAACTATCATGAAAAGGAGTTCCATGATGAAAACTTCCCTGAGGTGGGCGGTGACTGCGCTCGTGGTTGCCAGTGGTATGTCAGTTGGCACAGCAAGAGCCGACGAAGGCATTCACGCCGGTGCTGACCTGTTGTTCCTCTCGCCGAAAATCAGTAGCGTCGGCGTTAACAATGTCTTCAACTACTCGAATACTGCGATTGTCTCAGCTGATGGCGCCCTGGATGCAAACCTGGAATTTGCCCAACGGGTGATCCTGGGCTACGAAGGGGACGAAGGCGGCGGCGTGCAAGTACGCTGGTTTACGTTTGATAACGTCTTAAGTTACGCAGGATTAGAAGATCATGGTGCCGGCACAGTAGCCTTGGCCGGGAATACAATCCTCGACATCGATACCTTCGACGCCGAACTAACCCAACGCGGCAATTTTCGCGTTTGGGACTGGCAAGCCACCGCAGGCGTCCGCATTGGTAGCTTGTCGCTTCGTGAAGATGCGGTCAACGACATCGACTGGGAGCAGTTTCCCGACTTCGCTTGGGCTGGCCAGGCGGGCGTCGAATTTGACGGTGCCGGCCCTACGGTTTCTCTATCTTTGGCGGTGCTCGTACTGCCTTACTGTACGGTGACCTCGAGCAATTTACTTACTATGGAGGTCGGCAGCTGAACGCGAACGAAGTGGTTCAGACGTGGGAAATCTAGGCTGGCATCGAGATGGAGCGAGAATACGACGCCTTTGACGCCATTCTGCGGGTTTTTTGGGAAGCCCAGCGCTGGGACAGCGAATCAAACCTGCTCGGCGATGTCGGACTGCACGGCTTCGGCGTTCATACCGGTATTGAATACTAAGATCGTAAAGACACTATTATGTAAAATAACGGGGATGTAGCTGGCGAGCTGCGTCCCCGATTTTGTTGCCGGGGCGTTAGGATGGAATGTCACTGAATCCCAATCTGTACCGACAATACTTAGGCTGCAATGACTCTTCTACTGCCCGTCCTTGTATTTCTGCTGGCGCTGACGATTTCGTTGATCGTCATCCGCGTCGGCACAATGGCGTTTATGCTCACGGGGTTGTCCCGTGAGTCGGCCCGTTTTCAGGCGCACTCGGCGTTTACCGGGGTGGGCTTTACGACGCGCTCAAATATCGTAGTACAAACAGAACTCGTAGGGATGCGGCCGCAGCGCCAATGCATCGACTTCGTTTCGTTTCTTGTAAGAAATCCAAGTATTAATCACGTCTTGGGTAAAGACATCTCCACGGAGCAGGAATTCGTGGTCCGCAGCCAGGGCATCAAGGGCCTCGCCCAATGAACCGGGCGTGGTTGGGACTTGCGACAATTCCTCAGGTTCTAGGTCGTAAATGTCTTTGTCGAGTGGCTCGCCCGGATGAATCTTGTTTTGTATTCCGTCCAAGGCCGCCATCATCAACGCCGAAAAGGCTAAGTAGGGATTGGAACTCGGGTCCGGGCAGCGGAATTCGATCCGTTTCGATTTAGGGCTGGGGCTATACATCGGAATGCGGCAGGCGGCTGAGCGGTTGCGCTGAGAGTACGCCAAATTTACAGGCGCTTCGTAACCGGGAACGAGCCGCTTATAGCTATTGGTCGTGGGATTGGTGAAGGCGAGCACCGCGGGGGCGTGTGCCAGAATGCCGCCGATCGCGTAAATAGCTTCGTCGCTGAGGCCAGCATAGCCCCCACCGGCGAACAAAGGTTGGTCGCCTTTCCAAAGCGAAATATGCGTGTGCATGCCCGAGCCATTGTCGCTGAAAATCGGCTTTGGCATAAACGTGACGGTCTTGCCGCGCCGATGGGCAACATTTTTGACGATGTACTTGTACATGCACATGTTGTCAGCCATCTCCACCAAGTCCCCATACTTCAAATCGATTTCCGACTGTCCGGCGGTAGCGACTTCATGATGCTGCGCTTCGACATCCAAGCCACAGTCGATCATCATTTGCATCATCTCATTGCGCAAGTCCATCAATTGATCGGCAGGCGGAACCGGAAAATAGCCTTCCTTGTGGCGCAGCTTGTGCCCCAGATTGGGACCTTCTCCCAGCGAGCGGTAGTCGGTCCCCCGGTTCCATTCGCCTTCAACGCTATCGATAAAGAAAAATCCGCTATTCGGCGTTTGATCAAAGCGGATGTCATCGAACACGAAAAACTCGGCCTCAGGGCCTATGCAACAACTGTCGGCGATGCCAGTGCTCTTAAGATAGTTCACCGCCTTGCGGGCCACGTTGCGTGGATCGCGGCTATAGTCTTCACGGGTAATCGGATCCTGGATGTTGCAAATCATGCAAAGCGTTGGCAGTTCAGTGAACGGATCGATAAACGCGGTAGCTGGCTGAGGCACCAGCAGCATGTCGCTCTCGTTGATCGCCTGCCAGCCGCGAATGCTCGAGCCATCGAAGCCTAACCCGTCTTCAAAGACTTCTTCTTCCAGCTTGCCAACGGGGATCGTGAAATGTTGCCAAAGGCCAGGGAAATCCATGAAGCGCAGGTCAACGGCTTTCACACCACGTTCACGGCAGAGCGCCAAAACATCTTGCGGCGACATAGTGTTCTCCTTTTTTAAACCACATCCGCTTAGGAACGCAGAGTCATCAGGATTTCACCGACGACTTTGTACGGATCGGCATTCGAGGCGGGGCGACGATCTTCCAGGTAACCCTTCCAGCCGTCTTGCACGGTGCCGATAGGGATGCGAATCGACGCACCACGGTCGCTGACGCCATAGCTGAACTCTTCGATCGCCTGCGTTTCGTGCAGGCCGGTCAATCGCTGGTCGTTATCCGAGCCATACGAGGCGATATGGGCGTCGTGCCGCGAACGGAATTTCTCACAGATGCCCTTGATAAAATCCTCGCCACCCAAGTCACGGATATCGGTGGTGGAGAAGTTGGTATGCATGCCGCTGCCGTTCCAGTCGCCCTTGATCGGCTTGGGATGTAGCTCGATCGCGACGCCGTATTTTTCGGCAGTACGGAGCAAAAAGTAACGCGACAACCACAGATCATCACAAGCGTTCTTCGCGCCTTTGCCAAACAATTGATATTCCCACTGACCTTTCATCACTTCGGCGTTGATGCCTGTGATCGACAGGCCGGCGTCGAGGCATGTGTCGAGGTGATCTTCCACAATATCGCGGCCGACGCAGTTGTCGATACCAACCGAGCAGTAGTACGGACCTTGCGGACCGGGATAGCCATCGGTGGGGAAGCCGAGCGGTTTGGCGCCGTTCATGATGGTATATTCTTGCTCAAAGCCGAGCCACAGATCGCCATCGTCTTCAAAGCCGCCACGGCCATTAGAATCGTGGATCGAGCCGTCGGCATTCAGCACTTCGCAGAGCACCAGTGACGCATTGTCGCGCTGTGGGTCCTCGATTATTTTTATGGGATTCAGCAGGCAGTCCGACGAACTGCCTTCGGCTTGCTGAGTGCTGCTGCCGTCGAACGCCCAGCCGGGGCAATCACTGACGCTCGCCGGTTCGCTATCGATGACCTTGGTCTTGCCACGGAGGTTGGGCTCGGGGGTATAACCGTCCAACCAGATGTATTCTAGCTTGTAACTCATTTTGGTAATCACTCCTAAAAAGACTAAAAAAAGTTGTTCGTATTCGCGTCCGTCGCGGGAGAAACGTCGTCTCTCCTAGGTTATAAGCATTGGCCAGTACGTATTGGTTGGCAAGTAAGATGCCCGATGTTGGCGACGATATGTTGACGACGAGATTCAGAAGACCGCAAGCCGTCCGGTTTGGATTCAGCCCCGTGGGGGTTTGGATGCCCAGGGCAATCTCACATCGTAACCGGGGCGATCTCACATAGTAAAGCGCTGCCGCCTGATTTTCTAGGGTCTGTTTGGGAGTGAGCCACCACAAGTTTGGGGCTTGCTACTTGCGCCGTCGTAGCTAGCCAAGTTTAGGCACATGAAGACCGCCGCCGCCGTCCCAATGGCTCGGCAAACCCATGGGCCAACAGCCACTGCACGCTTGTTTTTACCCGTATATATTTGCTCGGCCCCGCCAAAGAGGGTCCAACGTGTGCCGAGAGCCGGAGTTCGATACGAACCGGAATAATTCAGCTGGATCTCGTCTTACACAAAACACCGAGCAATTCGAGTGCTAATTCCCGTCTCAGGCGGCACGATTCTTCCGAAGTCGCTTTTAGGTTAAGATTTACCTCATGGGTAGGCCTGGCGCCTGCGAACCCTTGGCTGGGAAATTGCCGGGGAAACACGCCAATCCTGCTAATCGTTTGAGCACCCACCAGCCAGGAAGTCGGCAAATATGTCAGAAAAAACGGCTCTCTGGTGCCGCTATTGGCCCCAGCCTCGAGAAACGCCAGCTTGTACAATTGGCCCGCAGCCGGCGGGCTTACGCGGCCCAGGCCGTGGCGGAGTGTTACCCAAGATCTAGTTTTCCGTCTTCGAAAAACCCGCAGCTCCAGAATGAGTGAATCTCAGGCTTCACAGCCGCCGAAAAAGCTGAATTTCTTGCCGACTGCCGCAACGTTCACGTTGTCGGATCCGCTCGGCGTCGGTACGGTCGGCACGGTGTTTCGTGCAGAGAGCCCCGACATCGATCAGCCGGTCGCCGTCAAGCTGTTGCATCCCACCGTCGCGCATGACCCCCGCATCGTCGATCGCTTCCAACGTGAAATCATGATCATGGAACGGCTCAACCATCCTCATATTGTGCGCAACTATGGCGGGGGGAAGATGGACGGTCAGTACTTCTACGCGATGCAGTTGCTCGAGCATGGCACGCTCAAACAGCGTTTGCAAAAACACGGTCCCTTGCCGTGGTCCCAAGCTGCCGCCTATACGGCACATATTGCTTCGGCATTGCAACACGCACATAACCACGGCATCATCCACCGCGATTTGAAGACGAGCAATTTGTTCTTTGATAGCGACGGTAAGCTGGTGCTCGGAGATTTTGGTATCGCCCGCGACTTGCAGGGATCGGACGTGACGGGCGACGGCATCACAGTGGGTACTTACGCTTACATGTCGCCAGAGCAAATCTGCGCCGATAAAGAAATTTCAGGCAAAGCCGACCTGTATTCTCTTGGCTGCGTGATCTACGAAATGCTCATCGGCAAGCCACCCTTTACCGGCGTGAATTTCGCACAAATTTGGGACCAGCACCTGCACAAGAAACCGCCCGGCTTGCGCGACGCGGGAGTGGACTGCCCTGAGTGGCTCGAAAAGCTAATCATGCATCTATTAGAGAAAGACCCAGAGCGCCGGCCGTTTAATTCGCGTGCCGTCCAGGGTCTGATTAACGACAGATTAGAAGAAGAATTCGGCCCAGATTTGGCGCAATTGACCCAAAACTTGCCGCCGCTCGAAGCAGTGATTTCACCTGGCGAACCAAGCTGGGGACGAATCGTCGTGGGCGTGTTGGCGATTGCCGCGCTGATTGCACTGGCAATATTCTTCGGAGGCTAATGCGCATCCTAAGCCGACAACTTGGCGATTGTCTCGGCCAAGGTTTTGCCGAATTCCTGAACTCGAGACCGTTTTCTCTCGTCTTTAAGAATTCCCGCAGCATCGAACGCCTCGTGCGCTTGCGATATGGCGATTTGCCCGGGCAACACGAGCACGCCAATGTTGCCAAGTATCGACCGCAAGTGCGTGAGCCCACGCAGGCCACCGAGTCCCCCCGGCGAAACGCTCATTAGCGCGGCGGTTTTTCCCTGGTAGGCAGCAAGAGGTTCTTCTCCTTCTGCGGGACGCGAAACCCAATCGATCGCGTTTTTTAGCAGCGGCGTGATGGAGCTGTTGTACTCGGGCGCGGCAATCAGCAGCCCGTCGTGGGCGAGGAACAGCGCCTTGAGTTTGGCCGCATTTTCTGGCGTGCCTTGCTCGCGTTCCAGGTCCTCGTCCATGATGGGCAGTGGGTAGTCGCCCAGATTGACGATCGTCACCTCAGCACCAACCTGTTCGGCGCCCTGGGCCGCCTCATGCACGAGCTTTTGATTGAAGGAGTCACGCCGGGCGCTGCCGGAGAAAGCGAGAATCCGGGGAGTCAACAAAGATGTTTGATTCATCGCTTTGCTCCTTGTACGTGGAGAATAAATTCCTGCGCTCAGTTTTAGCCAGTCTCTGTCTAAAACTCCAGTTTGGTTCATCAAAAAAAGATAGTTGCGACTCGCACTAGACACCGGTTGTAGCCAAGAAACGGTCCGAATCGCAACCGACGACGAAGCGTCCCACCTCAATTAGAGTGCGGGAGAACATTGAACAGCGGCATCCAGAGTGCCACGGTCATGTGCATGCTTTTTGTCTTCGAAATCTTGCAGCTCATCGCAACAGGTCTGTTCGTCGATGAATCCCATCTCCAACAGTAACCGTCCAAGTGGAGGCCCGCTATGGGTTCTGGCAATCCGACATGAATGGAGGCCGTTTTCGTTTGGATAGCAAGACGGCCGTCATAGCTGGTGGTGGATCCGGAATCGGAGTTGTCATTGCGACGCTGTTTGCCAAACGTAGCCCCCGATCCTCCATTGGAGATTGTTGAAAAGTGCGTCTCACAGGCTTCGCAGACTGACGCCCAGGTCGTGATCGGTATCGGTAGCAGAAGTGCACTCGAATAGGTTTGCTGTGCCGCTTATTGATGGCTCAGCCAACAACGATCGTTTGCGGTTCACAAAATTCGAGCAGTCCTTCCAGTCCCCCTTCGCGCCCATAACCCGACTGCTTCATTCCACCGAAAGGTGCCTCGGGCGCTGGACCGGAACCGGTATTAAGACCCACGTGGCCAAACGAAAGTGCTGCCGCACACTGCTTGGCCCTCGCCAGGTCCTTCGTAAACACGTAAGCCGCGAGTCCGTACTCCGTATCGTTGGCGGCTGCGAGCACGGTCTCCGCTTGCTCAAATTGACTAATGGCCAACACAGGGCCGAAAGTCTCTTCTCGGCAGACCTTCATCTCAGGTTGGGCCCCGACCAGTAATGTTGGAGGATAGAAGCACCCCCAGTTATCCGCAGGTCGGGGTGGATCGTCTCCGACCAATCTTTTTGCGCCATGGGACAGCGCATCGGCGACATGTTCGGCAACTTTGTCGAATCCTGCACGATCGATAAGTGGTCCAATATCCGTTTCAGGATCCATGCCATCACCGACAGAAAGATTACGCACACGCTGGGCAACCAGATTTACGAACGATTCCATGATTTGAGCATGCGCGTAAACCCGATTTGTACAGACACAAGTTTGACCGCTACCGCGAAATTTATTGGCCATTAAGGCATCAGCGGCCGACTCCAAGTCGGCATCCTCGAACACGATAAAGGGTGCGTTACCGCCCAGTTCGAGGGCCAAACGCTTAACATGGGGAGCCGTGGAGGCGGCCAACAGTTTGCCCACTTCAGTAGAACCCGTGAAGCTAATCAATCGCACTGCCGGATGTTGGCACATAGTTTCCGATATCGGTCCGGCAGAGCCAATCACCAGATTGATCATTCCCGCAGGTAGACCTGCCTGGCGGGCAATCTCACAAAAAGCGATAGCGCTGAGTGGCGTCATACTGGCAGGCTTAGCAACAATGGCACAACCTGCGCCGAGTGCAGGCGCCAATTTCTTCGCCATCATTGCCTGGGGAAAATTCCACGGGGTAATCGATCCTACAACCCCGGTCGGACGAAAGTGAACTTCCCAATGGGCGCCACGAATCTCTCCCGGCAACTCCTGGTGTTTCAGCTTGTCGAGCTGCTTACTGAAGAAACTAAAGAACCCGGCCGCATACTCCACTTCGACAATGCCTTCTTTCAATGGCTTGCCGTGCTCAAGCGTGATGATGCGGCCTAACTCTTGTTTATGATCGAGCATCAACTCACTGATTCTTCTTAGCCATTGTGCGCGCATCTCTAAAGGTACCTGCGTACGCATGGCGTTGCATGCGGCGCTAATAGCCATGTCTGTTTCTGCAGCTCCCATTCGTGGGACATCGGCCAGATGTTCACCCGTAGAAGGATTAAAGACTGGAAAAGTTTCGCCCGATTTCGCGGGCACCCATTCGCCATCAATTTGCCCCTGATGCTTGGGAAGGAGAGCTGATTCGATCATGACCTTTACTCGTTGGGAGTCCCTCTGAACGGATTCGGTGGATTCTTTACCATTTTCAGGACAACGTTTTGCTAGGGCTAGAGCAGAATTACCAAAAGTCTTCTGCTGATGCCGACAAGCGTTTTGTTGCGGCGTGAATTCGCCGTTTGGGTGAGGACGCGAGTTACAATAGAGTTTCTTTTTAGTAATAAGTAAGTCGGACATTATTGCCTGTTTCGAGGGGGCTGTCGAGCGACTTCGTTCTCAAGGGGACTCGACGGCGAGCCATGCCAAAGCTAACCTAAGTACTGGAGTTACCCGTGGGGGCAGTCATGATCACCCCGTTTTCACGACGAAAATAGGGGAGACCATCGTTTCCCTTGTCCCCGTTTTCTCCCGCCCCTTTTCCCCCGCCGAGCCGACTTCTACGTTGCGTTTTCGGCAGGCCGCCAGCGCCTCTTCCAAGCACCGCCAATGGACCTACAAATCAACCCTAAATATCCCGACGTCAAAGATCTTCGTAACCGGGCTCGCCAACGAATCCCTCGATTTGCGTTCGAGTATCTTGATGGCGGTTGCAACGAAGATATCAACCTGCATCGCAACACGACCGAGATTCGTGAAGTCGAATTGAAGCCCTATTACCTGGCCAAGTATGCGGGCGTGGACATGAAGACCGAGCTCTTCGGGCACACCTACGATGCTCCTTTTGGTATTGCACCGATTGGTCTGCAAGGATTGATATGGCCGAAAGCAGCAGAAATATTAGCGAAGGCAGCATTCGACTATAACATTCCGTTCATCTTGAGTACCGTCAGCACAAGTAGCATCGAAACGATTGGAGAAATCACCGCCGGGAAGGCCTGGTTTCAACTCTATTATCCGACCGAAGACAAATTTCGGGATGATATCATCAAGCGTGCCGAGGCGGCGGGTTACCCCGTGTTAGTGCTTCTCTGTGACACACCCATTGCTGCCTATCGGCCTCGTGACATCCGCAACGGCTTGGCGATTCCTCCCAAGATGACCTTCCGAAATATTTGCCAAATATGTCGGAAACCGACATGGGCGCTTAGCATGCTGTCTGCCGGCAAGCCAGAATTCAAGACAGTCACTCCATACATGCCAAAAGGACTCAATCTGCAAAACACCGCCTTTTTTATGGAGCAAATGTTTTCGGGACGCTTAAACGAAGAAAAGATTAAACCGATTCGCGACATGTGGAAAGGAAAGCTCGTTCTTAAAGGCGTTGTGAGCGAAGAAGACACTCAGCGCGCGATTGCTCTTGGACTGGACGGAATTATTATTTCGAACCATGGCGGTCGTCAGTTGGATGCCGGTCAGTCGACGATCAAACCACTGACCGAGATTGCTGCAAAGTATCAAGGCAAGATAAAGATCATGATGGACAGTGGCATGCGCGGCGGCCCGGATGTCGCGCGAGCACTCGCCAGCGGCGCAGAGTTTACTTTCATGGGGCGGTCGTTCATGTACGGAGTAGCCGCTCTCGGGAAAGAAGGGGGCAACCATACGATTTCGATCCTGAAGCGTCAATTGCAACAAATCATGGAGCAGATTTCCTGCGAGCGGGTTGCAGACTTTCCGAATCATTTGATCGGCGCGCGGCCGTAAGGACATCGCGAAACGCCCCACGATTCAAAAGTGATCGTAGCTTCGAATCCTCCGCTTCATTCCGTCCGCAAACTGACCTGCCTCCTTCAACTGAGCCCAGCTTCTGAGTGATAATCTCATCAGCTGGAAGCTCATAACCGGAAGGAGGCGTTTTGATGTCACGAGGTAAGAAACACACTGCGGAGCAGATTATTAGCAAGCTCCGCGAAGCAGAGGTTGCTATTTCTCAAGGTCAGACTGCAGCCATTGCTGCCAAGTCAATTGGCGTGACCGCCTAGACGTATTTTCGC
>Ga0115002_10010125_pt1 | contig 10175 bp, 11 predicted proteins | sample ArcticOcean_MG_C_8_FD_89576 | JGI IMG/M metagenome (GOLD analysis project Ga0115002, IMG submission 89576) | Marine microbial communities from western Arctic Ocean - ArcticOcean_MG_CB11_86 | ecosystem: Environmental > Aquatic > Marine > Oceanic | place: Arctic Ocean: Canada Basin | collected... | reverse complement strand
TCTCGGCTGGTTCTGCGTTGCCATCGGCATTGCCGGCCTAATACTCCCGCTTCTACCGGGCGTTCCCGTATTACTTATCGCGCTTTGGGCGTTTTCGAAAAGTTCCAAGCGATTTCACAATTGGCTTTATACACATAAGGTTTACGGCCCTCCTCTGCGAGCTTGGCATCAACACCGCGTCATCACCCCGCGAGCAAAGATGGCGGCAGCAGGTGGTATGACAGTCGCCGTAGCGATCCTAGTGGCCACCGGCGCGTCGACGATATTGATTGTTGTGGTTGCCTGCGTGATGGCGAGCTGTGCGGCCTACGTCCTCACCCGCCCAAGCTATCCGCCGCGTTCCTGAGACTCGTCATTATTCGGCATGATGCTGCCTGCCAAAATTATCCCGCCTACATCAAACGCTCGGGCCGTTCCGCTGGAGCCAACGCGCCGGCAATTGTTAGGTTCAGGTCCCAATCAGTTTTTTTGAAAGCCTCGAACATGAGATGAGCAAGAGAATGCAAGTACTGCACATTGAGCGAAACGCTCACTTGCTGCCCCTCATCGGGCGAAAACGCCAACGTAAACCCCGTTGCTGTGGGCGTTGCTTTGCACTTGGTAACCAACACCGGTTCTTCGCCCAGCGGTAGTGCCGGCGTTGATTTCTCTTCGAAGTTCTTCGAAAAATCAGACTGAGTTATTGCGCTGTCTCGTTGAAACGCAACAACTGATTTTTTCGCCACGGGGTCAGTTTGCGCCGACACATGAGGGTCGTGCTCGAGTAATTTGGTCAACAAACTCCACAGCCGCTTCACAAACCGCCGCGTAAGCCACAGACGAATCTCGGTGCCGTCCCGGGTGCTCATGCGAAACAACAGCCGATCCTGCTCGGCGTTGTATTCCAGGTTGAATTGGTGGAGAGCCGACATATGTTCCGTGCCGATTGTATTTGATACCTGCAACACCTTGTCGAGAGCAAGGATAGGCTACCCGATCGAGGTTAACGAGAAACCCACGAATCACTGTGATGGCGCTCTCCGCGGCCGTAAGCCATCTGCTTTGACAACACACTGACCGTGGCCTACCTGTCGCGAAAGGATGGAGGATAGTCGTCATGCTTGCCGTTATGGGTGCGACCGGAAATACGGGACGAGCAACCTGCGAGGCGCTTTTGGCCAACGGTGAGATGGTCACCGTGGTTGGCCGAAACCTCGAAAAACTTGCTGACTATGCGCGCGCAGGCGCCGAATTGGCGATTGCCGATGCGCTAGACTCAGCTGCGCTCACCAAAGCGTTCGAAGGCGCTACCGCTGTCTATGTAATGATCGGCGTAGATCCGACGGTTGCCGACTATGACGCTCATTATGATGCGATCAGCGAGGCAACCGCGTTTGCGATCCTGGCCGCCGGCGTATCCCATGTCGTTGAGCTAAGCGGTATCGGCTCCCATCTGGCACCCGAGGTTACCAAGGCAATGGGTGCGATCGATACCGGACGACGTCATGAAATCCGCTTCAATAGCGTACTGACCGATGTCAATGTGGTGCATCTAAGGCCTGGATTCTTTATGGAGAATTTCCTCCGCGACATTCCGTCAATACGCGAGCGCGGCAAAGTTTATGGCCCGCTCACCGCCGATAAACCGATCGCGATGATCTCAACGCACGACATCGGCCAACGCGCGGCCGACCTGCTACAGAACGGCAATTTCTCGGGCACGCGGGCCTACGATTTGCTGGGACCGGCCGACCTTACGCCCCGCGAAGCAACCCAAGAGCTTGGTCGAGCGATCGGGGTCGATAACCTCGAATACGTTGAGACCAGCGTCGACGCGTTTCGCGAAAGCATGATCGGCCATGGTGTCAGCGAAAGCTGCGCCGCCGCGGTAGCGGGTATTTATGAGGGCTATAATTCGGGACGCTTGGTTCCCGAGAATCCAAGAAATGCCGACAGTTCAACCCCTACGACAATTGCGGAATTTGGGGTCGGTTTTGCGCATGCCTATCATGCTACCGGCTAACAGTTTTCGGCTCCGGACGCTGGCTAGCCAAAGATTATTGGCGTGATGGTGGGAGCGAAGGCGCTAGATCTGCCAGCGAGCAACTCCTTTGCTACATCATATCGCCCCAACTACCGCCGATCTTACTTATTCACAACTTATCCACAAAGTATACCATCAATACATCCACAGCTATTTACTTAAGTAGACTGTTTTTTTATTGAATTCATTGAAAGCATTTAATCTAACCGGTTTTGACATTGAGAGGTCTGGTGGCCGCAATATGAAGCTAGATCGTCCTTGGTGTTGGGCTGGAGACCAAAATTGATGGTGTGTCTGCGTCAGACAAACCATAGAGGGCGGTCACGGATCTAGCCGGCGGGCGGCTGTGTCCTAAACGGCGCTTCCCTGCGGTGTCGTTTATTACGAGTTAACCTGGAACGGGGCGTTAGCAACTCGCGATCGCTCCGTTCTTTTTCGCCCAATCCGATCGATCGCTTCCGACTACGCAACGGCCGATTGGCAGGGTGCGGCGCTGACCAATCTGTATCGGGGCGACTTCGGCGTTATCGAAGTCGAGCGTTTACCGCATTTGCCATGATCGTTTCCTCGCCGAGTGCGCGGCATGCCTCAAGCCGGTGTAAGCCCTCGACGAGCACATATCGATCACCATCCGGGCGCACCAGGATCGGAATCTTGAGCCCTTCTTCGATGACGCTTTCGGCAATCGCGTCGACGGTGGCCTGATCGAGTGTGCGGCGGCGTTTAACCGGGACATACACGTCAGCGATCTTGATCAGTACATCGTCCATGATGACCTGTGCTTAGACGTCCCCAATGGTGGCCAATACGCCGCGCACCTTTTGCTCGAAGATTTCCGCTCTTTTTGCGTGCGCGAGGTTTGCGGTTTCGATCGCCATGTCGCGTGTGATTTCGGCGACGGCCGCGACATGATCGTCGTCGCTCCCGTCATAAGATCCTGGCGGCGCAAGAACGACCGTGTCGTGGCTTTGCGTCCCGATGCTGCCATCGGCGCTGCGTGGTTGCGGTCTGTCCACCAAATTCCCGTCGGCAAGTTCGTGAACGGCGCGGCGTAACAACCGGCGAAGCGTGATAACGCCTTTGTCGGTCGTGCCCAAGTTCTCCGCATCATGGACGGCGATCGGACCCTGGCCGACCTGCGCTTCATAGTCGCCCGGTTCGATCTGGCGCTCTCGGTAACTACGCTCGCGTTCCTGCCCTGGAAAATCGACCATGTTCTTACCGCACCGAGCTGGATCGCCGATTTTCTTGGGGTCATTTCGTTCGTTGAAATAGCGCCACCCGATAAACAGATTATGGGTATTGTCGATCGGCACACACCAACGCAGGACACCGGCATGGGTATAGAACTGCTCCTGATTGGCATCGACCCAAGGCACCGGAATGTGGGCCACATTCGGTAGTGCGAGGTCGACCATGCGAGTCCAGATATGATCGCCAGCACGACGTGTCGTCTGAACGCACGCGCCGTATGGCGTTTCGACAATATCCAGGCGCGGCAATGTATAGAAAACGTCGCCAAAGGTATCGCGACCCGGACGTGCATGCAGAAACACGGCGTGGATAGGATCGATGCCGTTTTCATGCGTTTGTAGCCAGTTGCAATCGAACACAATCGAAAACGGATCAACCTCACTATCGGGCTGGGTCTGGGTATCCCAGACCGGCATCTCGGGCTGTTCGTCGGGCGGACCCATATACGCGAAGATCAATTTGTCGACCTCGCGCACGGGATAGGCGCCCTGGACCACCGACCCCTTTAGTTGGCTATGCGGCGGTTCTCCCGGCGTCTCAAGACATCGACCGTCGATATCGTAGGCCCAGCCGTGGTAGCAACAACGTAAGCCCCGCGCCATCGGGATCCCCCACTCGAGCGACGTTCCGCGATGGGCACAGTGGCGGTGAAACAGTCCGAGCCGGCCACCTTGATCCCGGAATAGGACAAGCTTTTCTCCCAGGATAGTTAGAGCCAATGGTCGCTCGCCAAGTTCGGACGCAAGCGCGATCGGTTGCCAGAAGCGGCGCATCAACTCACCGCACGGTGTGCCCGGGTCGGTATGGGTCAGGGCTAACTCTTCGCGGAGATCGCGCGGTTGATGATAGCCGCTGAACGGTCGTCGCCAAGGTTTTTCGTCAGTTGTTACCATCATCAACTAATCCTAACGCTCCGCTTCGCGTTCTAGCAATGCTTGACGAAATCGGTCTTTGAGGAGCGCACCGTCGCGCGGCGGCAGGACCAGCGGCAGTTTCTCGGCCGCTACCTTTAGAACTGCTAGCCCCGGACCCTGCGATTCATGCAATTTCGGCCCGATGACGTCCGCGTCCTTGAGATTTTCGACTCGGGTCGTCCACGAGAACCCGGCACCGTCGGCGATTCGCGCGAGATCGGCACCGTGAGCGGTGTGGGTTTGCTGCATGCCGGTCTCCCCGTAGCGCTCGTTATCAAGGACGACGATCGTAAGATTACGCGGCGCCATCACCGCAATGGTCGCTAAGCTGGACAGACCCATAAGCATCTCGCCATCGCCAGTTACCACAACCACCGAGTAGGACGGTTGCGCGAGAGCAAGACCAAGGCCAACCATCGCCGCACTTCCCATGCCACCCCAGAGATAGAAATTGAGGTCGTGATCACCGGCTGCAGCGCAATCCCACGCCGGCGCACCCAATCCCGCGACCACGAGGAGCCGGCTTCTTCCTTTGAGAAGTTTTGCGACCGCCTGACGACGGGAGATCCCTGCCATGCTAGCCCTCAAATGTTTTTGCGCCGATCACACGCTGCGAAATCAGCACCGCGACGGCTTCGCTAGACTCGAACGCCATTTGCGTCGCCGCACCGACTGCCGGCGCGACGTCTTCAACTGCGCTAACCTTATGGGTAATGATATCGGCCAACTCAAGGTGGCGCTGAGCGGATTGACCCAGCGGAATCTGCCACGGGTTGGTCTCGCCCCAATCACCACGCATCGTGACGATCATAAGGAGCGGAACGCGACAGGTGCGGAGCGCTGCGAAGGCATTGATGCAATTGCCGACTCCACTGCTCTGCATCAGCAGGGCCGCCCGGTCGCCGCCGAGCCAGGCGCCGATTGCCAGGGCGACACCTTCTTCTTCGGTCGCAAGAAGGACATCTGAGATGCCGGGATCGGTTTGGCAATGCTCGATCAACTCGGTCAAGCCCGCGTCCGGAACAAACCCAACCTGGCGAACGGCTGCGGCCTGAAGCGTCGCGTGAACGCGCGTGGGCCAATCAACGAGCGTCGTGGACAATGCCCTCTCCTTCACACGTATCGAGGGCCGCCGCTAATGACACGAAGTACCGGCACATACTCAGAAAAGTTGACTGAGAATTGTGGCCATACCGACAACGCAGGCAACCCAGGTCAGGGTACGAATCCAAGCAAAGCCGGCGATGTAACACCCTGCGTGGAGGACACGAGCGGCGAAGAAGGTGATCGCTCCAATTGCGGTCACGTCGTTCGCGTTTCCGGTGATATGCGCCACAATCACGAGCGTGGCGAAGACAATTAGATTGTCTGAGTGATTGTCGACGGTTCGATTGATGCGGCCCATCCATCCGGTAACCAGGGGGATGTCGTCCCGATTACCAGCGGCGCCGGCCAGCCCCACGAGCTGTATTACAGCAAACCCTTGGAACAACCCGTAGATCAGGAAAAACAGGATCGTCGACGCAACAAGCATCCAAAGATCAACGGTCATGATCTCGCTCCCGGCGCGCGTTATTGCGGGCGCGGCCAAACCCGCGCCCGCTTAGGAACATACCTCTTCTGTGAACAGTCTAGCGGCGCGCAGCTGCCTTCTTCTTTGTCGGTGCCTTGCGCTTCGCCGGTGCCTTCTTCTCGGCGTATTTTTTACGAACCGTCGTTGTTTCGCCGAGGTAGGCATAGGCTTCGATTTCAAGTTCCATATCAGGGTGCAGCAATTCACCCTTATAGCCATGTGCGATGAAGCCCTTCTTCGGAATGCGCTCCTTGAGAATGCTGTCGACCACCGCGAAATGATCGCGTTTCTTGATGATCATACGCATTTCGTAGATGTCGGAGAGTTTTCCACCGGCGTCTTTCAACACCCGTTCAATGTTGTCGATGGTTTCATTCGTTTGAGCTTTGATACCTTTGACCAACTTCCGCTTCTTCATATCCCCGCGCACGTTGGTCAGTGCCGACGTGCCTGAGATGAACAACCAGTCGTTGCCGAAGCGAACAGCTCGGTCAAAATGGCCAACGGGTGGGGCCAGGGTGTCGGGGTTGTAAATCGTTTTCTTCATCTTCGAGCCTCCTTTATGTCTGCTTATCCATGCGGACGTTACCCTCGGGACTAACCGAGATATTCACCCGCGGCATGCTAACCACATTGCCGAGTTGGTCGAAGGCTATTTTCGCCGCGAGATTGAGAACGCTTAACCCGCTACGTGAGGAGTGCGACAGAAACGAGGAAGATCGGTTGCGACATTTTCGTTTTCAAGTGATGGCGGCGGCGTTCCCGACATCCAGGCCTTGATGTCGGTAAAGGCACGTTCGTTGTCCAACATTTGCAAGAGCAGATGCGGTCCATCAGCATAGAAAACCGTCGACAATAGCGATTGCCGGATGCGCGTCTGCGCATCACAAACCGACGCCAAGGTGACTGATCCGTCGTTGGCGCCAAACAGCAGCAGCGATGGAACGTCGATCCGCGACGCCGAGATTGACGCCACGTCGGCCAAGGCCATGAGGCCGGCATAGGTGTCGACTCGCACATCTCGCAACACCAATGGATCGTCCCGCAGTCTCGCTGAGGCGACGGCGCTGAGCGTCGGATCTGGGCGCTGGCGCACCCGGGTTTTGTTGCCGGGTGCTGTGATCGTAGCCAGCGACAATAGGGCATCACCGAACGGATTCCGTACGAGCTTACCGCGGACCGCTGGTGCGACGAGAACGATGCCAGCGACCGGAGGCGGATTCGGAGAAGCCATCAAGGCCATGATGACAGCAGCCCCCATGCTCTCGCCCGCCAAGAGAACTCGAGTATCCGGGTTGGCCGCGCGGACCGCAATGATCGCATCACGGAGGTCCCCCACCATGGTTTCCGTGCCCGCCCACAATCCGCGATTGGGCGCACCGCCGAAGCCTCGTTGATCGTAGGCATAAACCGAGACCCCGCGCGCCGCAAACCAACGGCCCAGCTCGTCGTAGGCCTTGTGATAATCGCGAAAACTGTGCAGGGCGATAATAACAGCGTCAGGAGATTGGCGGGCTGGCCATGACGTTAGCGGCAACCGTTCGTTATCGCGGGCAATCAAGTTGCCATCGGCGATGGCTGGTGTGCGTATTGCCGGGCCCGCGGGTTTCAGGACTGGGGCGCAGGCAACCACCGCTGATAGCGCGGCGATACACACGAACAGACGAGCGACTGACACCACGCCGCTTATGAAACGGGGCGAGGTGTTCGCACCTGGAAAACCTCGAGGGCCCACGCACCGAGCCCAAACGTCAAGGCAAAAAAGGTAATCAGCCAGCCGATAATCGGTATCCATCCGGCCAGCCCCAGTAAGATGAGGGCCGCAAACAGCGACAAAATTCGCCAGCCACGATGCGGCGTTTCGCCGCGACCGACCAACCGCAACCCATGATCACCGACCCAAAACGCCGTGGTTAGGTAAGCGATGAACAGAGCCGCGGCATAGGCGGCAGCAAGCGTCACAGCCAGCGGGATACCAATGATAATGACAAAGCAAAAAAGGATCGCCGCCGGGATCGAAAAGATCGCGAGCAGGCCGTAGCCGAGGCTGCGCCACGCAGCTTTTTCAATGCTACGCGTCGCCGTGCCGAGCGATTCTGGAAAAATAATCATGAGGATCGTCCCGGTCGCGACAAGGCCGACCAGCCATGCAACGCTAAACCCGCCACCAACCAGCCAAGCAACCGATGTGCTCTCGTCTCCCGTGCCCGGGTCCCGCATGCGGCGCATAATCTCGCCTTCGATCACCGCACCCGCGGCGATTCTCGCCTCTCGCCCAGCGACGTAGCTCAGATTTCCACCGATCCGCGCACCCGGGAGAATATCGACTTCGCCCCCAGCGATCTCAACATCGCCACCGATATCGCCCGAGATCAAGATGCTGCCGCCAGCGATCGATAAGTCGCCGTCGATCCTGCCGGCCACCGATACTTCGCCGCCACTCAAGATTGCCTTGCCGCCGACCACGGTTCCCGGTTGGATGCCCACGCTAAAGGCGCCGGCCACCAGATCTCCACTGATTTTAGTGTCGATATCGACCTGTCCGCCACCGACGCGAACGTCGTCGCCGACCGCTCCCACGACAGTGACCAACCCACCACCCGCACCGACATCCCCCGTAATGCTGCCGCCAATTCGCACACGACCGCCGGCTGCATTTACGTCGCCGCGAACGTCCGCATCGATCGAAACGCGCGCGCGCGCGAGATAAAGATCATCGTTTTGTATTCCGGTCACGTGGACCTCGCGCGCGGCAGACTGCGAATAACTCGGAGCAGCAATCAGTGCGCAAGCAATCGCCACAACGGCGGCGAAAAGCGGTCGACGAAAACATTCCATCGGGATCCACGCAAGGTGGGTCTCATGATTATGTGGGCAGCGTCGGATGCGGGTTCAACGCTTTCATAAGCACCTCGAAGTAGTTGCCCCACGGGCTATTTGCCGTTGATCCAAGGGTACGCGAGAATTGCATCATGACTAAGATCGATTTCAACCGCGCATTAACGTTCACCTATGGCGAGGTGAGCGAACTGTCGCCGCTGGTCCGACGCGTGATCGCACCCAATCCGAGTCCGTTCACGTTCCATGGGACCGGAACCTATATTGTTGGGCGTGGCAAGGTTGCGATCATTGATCCCGGTCCGGATATCAGCGAGCACGTCGCGGCATTGCTCACCGCCGTTGCCGATGAGACCGTCACGCATATCCTGATCACGCACACACACCGAGACCATTCACCCGCCGCACGCGCTCTTCACGACGCAACCGGCGCACCGACTTACGGTTTTGGGCCCCACGGTTCAGGACGTCCGGAAGCGGGCGGCGACGTCGAGGAAGGGGCCGATCATGATTTTATGCCCGACGTCAGCGTGCGCAGCGGTGTAGCAATTGCGGGCTTGAACTGGACCTTCGAGGCCGTTCACACGCCCGGGCACACGTCGAATCACATTTGCTACGCGCTCAAGGAGGAACAAGCCTTGTTTCCGGGCGATCACGTAATGGGGTGGTCGACGACGGTCATCTCGCCGCCCGACGGCGACATGCAGGCCTACATGCAGAGCCTACGTCTCTGTGTCGAGCGAGCCGCGACCGGCGATCGCATCTACTACCCCACACACGGGGCGCCGATCACTAACCCCGAATCCTACGTCACCCGGCTGATTGCCCACCGCGAGGATCGCGAACGGCAGATCACCGCCTGCTTGGCCGATGGCATCGAAACCATTCCGGCGATGGTCAAGCGAATGTACACCGAGGTTCCACGAGAACTTCACCCGGCCGCGCAGCGTTCGGTCCTGGCTCACATAATCCACATGGTCGAAACCCGGCGCGCCACCTGCGACGGCGTACCCAGCATTACCTCGATTTATTCTGCGGCCGGCCGCGCCTAGCGGAGTCGCCATTCAAAGTGCTGTAGGCTTAGGGCATGACACAGATTCAGAGTCTCGATGACCTCGCCGCAGCTATCCCCGACGGCGCCAAACTAGCCGTCGTGCCGGATTACTCCGGGGTTGCGATGACGGCAACGATCGCGTTGATCCGTCGTGGCGTACGCAACCTTCACCTCGTTTGCGTCCCGATCAGCGGATTGCAGGCTGATCTCCTAATTGGCGCGGGATGCGTCGCTACAATCGAAACCTCGGCCGTTACGCTGGGCGAATTCGGCGGTGCGCCACGTTTCAACGCGGCCCTGAGGCACCGCCGGATACAAGTACTGGATGCGACCTGTCCCGCGATTCACGCGGCGCTCATGGCATCGGAAAAAGGGGTTCCGTTCGCAACACTGCGCGGTCTGGTCGGCAGCGACGTGCTCGCGCGCCGGGCCGACTGGCGGGTCATCGATAATCCGTTCGAGCCCAATGATGCGATCGTCGCCATGCCCGCGCTTCAACCCGACGTCGCCCTGTTTCAC
>Ga0115002_10010123_pt1 | contig 10176 bp, 13 predicted proteins | sample ArcticOcean_MG_C_8_FD_89576 | JGI IMG/M metagenome (GOLD analysis project Ga0115002, IMG submission 89576) | Marine microbial communities from western Arctic Ocean - ArcticOcean_MG_CB11_86 | ecosystem: Environmental > Aquatic > Marine > Oceanic | place: Arctic Ocean: Canada Basin | collected... | reverse complement strand
CAAATAATCGTAGAAAAACAAATAATCGTAGAAAAACAAATAATCGTAGAAAAACAAATAATCGTAGAAAAACAAATAATCGTAGAAAAACAAATAATCGTAGAAAAACAAATAATCGTAGAACAAGGAATAATAAGCGAAGCAACCGAAAAAGAACAAGGAAGATTAGAAAAACGAAGAAAAGAACAAACCGAAGAAGATAATTTCTAAACTCTAAAGATAATTTCTAAACTCTAAAGATAATATTCTTTTCATCTCTAATTAATTCATCCGATTTGTTAACTCTTTCCCAATAATTACTTTCAAAATCTTCTGTAGAAATACTAAACTTGCTTTTCCTACATAAAGGACATTGGTGAGATCTTTTGAACCATTTATCAATACATCCTTCATGGAATACATGGACACAATTTAATTTTTTTTGGTCTTCTGCTTTTATCTCATCAAAACAGATGGAACAATCCATAGTTATTTTTTTTTTAAATATTTTATAATATACTATCAAATTTTATTTTTTAGTTGATCAGCAAGTTGTTTAACCATTTCTTCAATCGTTTCAAATGAAGGTGTTAATTGATAAATATTTTCAATTTTATTTTCAAGCCTCGTTCTTGCTTTTAAATTATCATTTTCATGTGTCAACTTCTTTATCTCATCTTCTAATAATTTTACTTTATCGTTTAATTTCCTAATTTCTCTATTATCTCTTTCATTCATGAGTTCAGCATAAACTACATTAGCATCTGGAACAGGTGCTGGACTGGGTGCTTCAGGACTAAATAATGGCTGACCAAGTCCTTGACCGGGAAAGTAATTATTGTCCATGATTCTATTATAATTATAATTATATATACTATCAAATTTTATGCCAAAATTATTTGAAAAAACAATAAAACAAACTTTCATTAATAAATGTTTGGAAAAAGAGTATGATAAACAAAAATGTGGATTTAAATTGGACAGATTATTAAATATACAATAATAATACTAGTTTAAAATTAACGTATGATAGCAATAATTAAATAATTAAATAATTAAATATTTTTTAAAAAAATTTGAAAATAATTAAACATTAATAATTATAATTAAATAGAAATGGTGAATAAAAAAGGAGGAAAGAAACATAAGAAAGGAAAGAAATCCGGTCAATTTGAAACGAAACATCTGCGTTACAAAGAAGAAGGTCAAGAATATGCACAAATTACTCGGATGAAGGGTAATTGCCGATTTGATGTAAAATGTTTTGATGGAAAAGAACGCATGGCAATCATGTGTGGGGGTATGAGGAAGCGAAGGTTTGTAAACCTTCAACAAGTTGTTTTAGTATCTCTTAGAGACTTTCAGGATTCTGTATGTGATATTATTGATAGTTATGATGATAATCAAGTGAGAGAGTTAAAAGAAAAAAAAGAAATCCCCGATTTCATTAAGTTAGAAGAAGAAAATATCTTTTCAGAGGATTATGGGGATGAAATTGTGTTCGATAATTCTATGCCAGAAGAATCTGGAGAAGAAGAAGAAGAAGAAGAAGAAGATGCCATTGATTTGGATGATATTTAGTAATGGAAAAATAATATTGTGAATAAGTAGATTTTAAAATATGGGGGAAAAAATGTTATTATGTGATCAATATTTACATGAATATTTTTTGATAGATCCAACGATCAATGATTTTTTTTTAAAAGACGAATGGATTAAAAAGAAGAAAAGAGGAATACAACCGAATATTTATTCAGAAAAATATTACAAAGATTCATTGAATCTAAATAAGAAATATCTGAAAATTCTAAAGGATAAAGAATTGTTAAATTATTATGATAAAATATTATTACATGACTTAGAATATGATATTCATATGGAAGAAGGATATGAGATCTACATGTATATGCCTATTAATTTAATGGACAATATTTTAACGGATTATGTTTCTGAATGTGCAGGGAATGGGAATTATATCTTTGAAACGAAAGAACAATACAAAGATTTCTTAAAACGATTGGAATCCTTAGATGAAATAACAGATACAATTATTGAAAAAATGAAAAAAGGAATTGAGGCTAAAGTAACCTTACATAAACGGAATGTTTCTGAAATGATCAATAATATTCAAGAAGTTTTAAAAGAAAAGAGTTTCACTCATTTAAAAAAGATAAAGATAAAAAAAGAAACATGGGATAAAAAAGTTTTAAAACATTTAGTGAACAATTTAATTAAATTTTTAGATTTCTTAATCAATGAATATTATTTAAATGCTCAAGATAATTTTGGATTACAAAGTTATAACGGAGGAAAAAAAGCATATGAAAACATCTTACAAAATGAAACTTTTAAAGAATGTTCCGCAGAAATGATTCATCAATTAGGAGTAAAAGAATTAAAGGAACTACATGAAGAAAAAAAAAGATTAGAAAAGGTTTTAAAAGTAGATGATATTAATGAATATGTGAAAACAACAAAATCATTTTATTACAAAGATGAAAAAACTATTATTAATGATTTAAAAAAGATAAGAAAAAGACTTCAAAAAGAAATATTCCCTAAATATTTTCATGGTGAAATAATAAACAAAGAGTTATATGATATTAAATCTGCTCCAGTAGAAATGAGTCAAAACACTGCATACTATATGTCTGGTGATCTAAAAATGAAAATAAAAGGTACATTTTATTTAAACACCTTTAAACCCGAAGAAGTGAATAAACATGAACTTCTTACATTATCATTACACGAAGGTATTCCAGGACATCATTATGAAATAAATTATCATAGTCAGGGAGATTTCCCAGATTATTTAAAATTATCGGGGTATAATTCATATTCAGAAGGATGGGGTTTATATTCAGAAACATTATACAATTACAAAGATGATATTGAATATTATTTTAAAATAGAGTATGATATTCATAGAACATTGCGTTTAATCATCGATACAGGGATTCATCATTATGGTTGGGATTATGAAAAATGTTTTTCCCTAATGAGAAATAACTTGTCTTATTCTGATGATCATATCAATAAAGAGTTGCTAAGATATATTGATTTACCAGGACAAGCATTAACCTATAAAGTAGGTGAAAAAACGTTGATGTATTTGCGTTATCATTTTTTACAAAAAGGACATTCTGTGAAAGATTTTCATAAATTAGTTTTAGATGTTGGACCATGTCCATTAGATATTTTAGTTGAGTATTTCTTGGACAACGGATTAATTTAAGAAAAAAATTATATTATATTATATTATATTATGGCGAGAAGTAAATCTAGAGTATCCAAGTCAAAGCGTGGTAGGAGTCATAATAAGCGTGGTAGGAGTCATAATAAGCGTGGTAGGAGTCATAATAAGCGTGGTAGGAGTCATAATAAGCGTGGTAGGAGTCATAATAAGCGTGGTAGGAAGGGAAAGATAATTAAGAGAATGGGGGGAAGAGTCAGTCTGGATGGGGGAAACATTCGGTCGAAATGTGTTGGAATTACAACAAAGCTTACTTCATCTGAACATAAAAAGGCAGTTGAAAATGAAAAATTGGTCACACCTTTACTAAGGATTATCGCTAAAGAAAATGGCGGTGAATTACGAGGGTTGGAAAACAAAATTAAAACGCCGGCATCATTAAATGAAAAAATCAAATCCAAGTGTGTTGCGTTCTATTCTAATCCCCAAAAAAGTGGGGAGTACTCCCCACAAATATGGGATGCATTAAGGTATACACTAATTCTTTCCCGCGATAATTTCAGGGATAAAATGCTCCAAATAAATAAACGGTTAAATGATAGTAATATCAGAGCCGTAAACGAGAAAAATTCATATTGCGCTGGTAATGTATATAAAGGAATTAATAATAGATATGTAATTAAAGATTATTTATTTGAAATTCAATTCCATACTATTGAATCATTAGGATTAAAATCAAGGATTCATGAAAAATATGAGGAGTTTAGACGTGAAGATACACCCCCTGATAAGAAATGCCAACTCTACAATGAAATGATGATAGAATCCGATGAACTTGCTGAAATCCGTCCACCGTGTAGTTTTGATAGTGAAAAAGATAATTGTGATGAACTTCCGTGTTCACAATCAAAAAAACCAAATTTTTGTTAATCAATCATAATAGGATGACATTCCCAGAAATATCTTTTCATTAATGAATGTAAGGGTGTATACTTGGGATATTTGAATGTATCGTCTTGACAAGGTAATACTATTTTTAATTGTTCTTCTGGTGAATAAGGTTCATCATTACCGAATTTAATTTCATTTAAATCAATATTTTCTTTAAGATCACTAAATAATGGAGCAAAATGATATTTGTAATACCATCTCCAACTTGGGCATTCACCAAAATAATATTGTGTCGTCCATACAATTGATTTAATATATTCATGACATAAGATCTTTTTATCTTCTTCTAACATCATTTGAAAACTAGGATCATAATGATTAGTATTGTAAAAGTTATGTAAATAATATTTTTTATCATTCAAAATAATTTCATCCTCACCATCTCTTAGAATAACCGGCGAATGATTTTTAAAATCATCAAAACGATCAACTGATGTCCCAAAGTCTTCATGCGTAAGAGTTTGTATTTCAGTAATGCTATTCTTTTTATTCTTTTTATTGTTTTTAAGGATATCATTATATATTCTTCGATATTTATTTTGCTGATTGCCTCGAATCTTTAAAATGTTTTTTAAAGATTCTTTTTCTGTTTCAGCTAATTTATTTATGAATAATTTAAGATTATTTTCATTTATCTTATTCTTTTCTTTAAGATCAATTAAATAAAATCTTCCGAAATATTCTTGTTGTAATTCATTGTAAATCTCTAATAATCTGTCTAATCCCGAATATCTTATATTAATACTCGGTGAATTAATAATAAAATCATTACCTATGAAAAAACACATGAATAAATAATCATGTAATAATGTTTCATTAGGGACTTTTACAAATGATTTTTTTAAAGTCTCAATAATAGATTGTTTTAAAAGATTGATATCTAAGAAAACATAATTCGTATCTAATCCTTCAAAATTAAATTCGGTTCTTTCACGTAGTAAATAAACATGATGTTTCCTTATCATTGATAACATCATTAAATCAGCATCCAAACCGTATACAATGTTATTATCATTTATATTACAATTCAAATCCATATATTTCATAATTTTATGTTCACCTTCACCAGGTTCATCTGAATCCGATAAAACTATTTTTAAATTATTTCCTTTAAAATTCTTTTTTAATAAATTATTTTTTAAAAAAACATTAAGATCGTTCATAAACCTTGTTCCGGGGGTAATTTGATTTGTATCCCAAATCTTATTCTCATGAAAAGATCTTAGACGTCTTTGTCGTTGTTGTTCCATTTTTGTTCTTGGTGCAGGACCATCAATCGCGATGTATAATAGGTTATTTACACCAGTAATTTCAACACATTCTTGAATTTTTTCTAAGATAGATTGTTTCATTTCATTTTCATCAGTTTTCCCAGCACAACACGGATGGATTGCGCAATTCAAGTCTAAGAAAAGATTATTATTTAAATTTTTATTATTAAATTTTTCCGAAGTGAAAATTATTTCAGGATAATTTTCAATTGTTTTTTTAAAATAAGAGGGAATTCCCATTATCAATATTATTTATTATTATAGAATTATTGTTAAGTATTTAATTATTTTTTTGAATATCTTTATTAAATATTTTATCAAAGACTATGATAATTCCCCAAAAATAATATAAAACTGCTTCAGGGAACGTTGGTGCTGGACCACTCCCTTTATCCATGTTTGCCCAGGATATTAAGAAAGTAATTACGATTGTTAATCCTAAATATTTTAAGACATCAATAAACTTCATTATTGTTAATATATTATTAATATATTATAAAAAAAATATAGTTTATAATTATAAAATATGGACAATCTTTCAAATCCTTTAGACCTTCTTTCAACTAAAATGTGTTCACCATTAGTTGTTTTCGTTGTTTTCTCAGTTGTATCGGGAATTTCCTTATTCATGTCAAGAAATATCTTAAAAAGATTCCAATCGCAGAGAATGGAAAATTTATTACAAGTTCATATGTGGTTCGAAGTTAAATTCCTTATTGTGATGGGCGTTGTCTTATATGGTTTATGCCAATACAATCAAGTGAATTTAGCATGGATATTCCTATTATTACCAGTTATTTATGTAATGATAAAGAATATATTTATCTTCTTCTTTGTTTCATTGGCCCATCAAAATGCTCCTAAAGAAGTTGAACCTGTTCAACAACAGAACTATGGTATTGCCCCCCAAGTCCAGCAAGCAATGATGCAAGCCGTTCAACAACCCCAACAATTACCAGGGATGGGACCTCAAGTTAATAAAGATATCGGTGGATTAGGTGGCGCAGGTTTAGGTGGCGGTATGAATGCTCCTCTTTCATCAAGTATTTCATCATTAAATGGTGGTGGATTAAATAGTGGAATGGCCGCTTTCTAAGAATATTGAACGACAAAGAATATAATAATACCAATCGCGAAAAGACTTAATGATATTCCAATCATTAAATCAGTATTGTCGTCTCCAGACCCAATACCACTTGATGATGATGTAATACCACCGGTCACTCCTGACTGAACCGTTGTATTATCAGAGGAATTATTTGATCCAGAAGAATGTGAAGTTGCTCCTCCGGTTGAATGGGATGATCTGTCTATCCAGTGACATTCTGAATCAATACCACAACTTTCTTGATCTGTTAAACGGGAACATGAATCTCTAATCGAACTTACAGCTGTACTAGATTTGGGAAGACACGCTCTTATATGGTTATCGGGATTATCCCCGTCTGTTATTTCATCATAATTTTCTATGATTTTAGTATTAAGAAGATAAAGTATTATGATTAAGGAAACCAATGAATACTTAATTAAATTTTTCATATAGTATAATATTATAATATTATAATATAAAAATAATTGGATGGGAATAGTAATCACATACTTGTATCTTTTAATAGGAATAATAAGTATATTATTAAAGAAACCATTACATAGAACCTATATAGTTATTCTGGTGTTTATGCTTTTTAAGTTCATTACTAATTACAGGTTATGTACTGTAAGTTACATTGAATGTAAAGTAAGGGATGTAAAACAACGGGATGGTTATTTAAATCAAGTTTTGGATCCTATTATTGATTTAAGAGAAACCAAACATTTATTCCCGATACTAATAATATCTTTAATAATTTTATACTATGATTTAATTGTCCTCAATAATATCAAGTTTGTGAAAGGTTTTCTAAAGAATCTCGAGAAAAAAATTATTTAAGAAAAGAAATCTCTTTTTTTAAAAAAAAGGAATATAAATGGAATACTTATCTTTTGATGTCGGTATTAAGAATTTAGCATATTGTTGTATTGATGGGGAAGATAAATCAATCAAACAATGGGGAATCATAAATTTAAATGAAAATCCTATTTGTGATATGACATTAAAGAAGAAATGTGAAAAACAGGCTTCATATAGTTTTAAGAATGGTAATGAAATATGTTATTATTGTTCATCACACATCAATCATAAAAGTATAGTAGGTATGAAGGGGAAAAAAAAGAAGTTAAATGCGAATTATGATATATGCCAACTTTCACAAACATGTATTGCGAAGTTAAGGAAATTAGATTTATCAAATGTAAAGTATGTTTTAATTGAGAATCAACCTGCGTTAAAGAATCCAACAATGAAAAGCATTCAGATGATTGTCTATACTTTCTTTATTATTGAAGGATTAATGAACGAAAATTCAAGTATTGAGGGTGTGCATATGGTAAATGCTCGTAATAAGTTAAAAGTATACAAAGGAGAACCTATTGAATGTGATAAAAAGAATAAGTATGCGAAAAATAAATATTTATCCATTGAATACACAAAATTAATGATTTTAAAGGAGGATGAACAATTTCAAGAATTATTTAAAGAATCTAAAAAAAAAGATGATTTAGCTGACGCTTATTTACAGGGGATTTATTGGATTGAGAAATAAATACCACGTTTAAAATTTTAAATATTTAAAGATACTTTTTAAAAGTATAAAAATGGATGTATTATTAACTTCATTAAAAGAGTATTATAAATGTCAAGAAAATGTAAATAAATTAGTAGAAATTCAAGCATATAATAAAGTTTCTTTAAGAATTATTGATTGGTTCGTTACAAACTATTCAAAAAAGAATAATATTTGTTATACCCTATATAAAGACGATTACGGAAATACCACATTTAATCAACAGGGAAATGAAGTATATAAGCATTTTAATATCTTTCAATCATATAAATCCCAATTAAAGTCATATCATAAATCAAAATTTGACCCATTCTGTCGTAATAAAAGGATTAATTTTGAATATGGGGATGGGTCTATTGAAACGACTGTAGGTCAATTAAATTTTTTTAAATGGGCAATTGATAATTTAGTAGTCTCATATATCCAAGAACATTATAAGACAATTGAATATGATATGAATCATAATTCATCAAACTTCCATAAACAATCTAAAAAAAACAATTCAAAAGAAAGGAAAAAACGTCAAGAATTATCGAAATCTGCTTCACGCGGATTAAATGTTCAAAAGAATAAAATTGTTTTAGAGTTCAATTAAATTATTTCTCATAAAAAAAAAATATATTATAGAATATAAAAATGAACTCTAAAGTTAATAAAGTTTTAGCACCGGTTACCAGAAACCTTAAATCCAACAATCAAATTATTAACATGGTCCTTTTAGGTCTTGTTATCTTCATGGCCCTACCGTTTGACCAAGTCCTTGGGACTACTTGGCAGTCCAAACTGGAAGGTATGCTTTCCACTTTGGTTAAGAACCCGATTGTTATGGCTGTCATGGCTGTTCTCGTCTACGCTACGTTTGTTGCCGGTGATGTCTACATGTTCGTCTTACTTCTGTTCCTCTTACACAGATTATCTAAACATTAAATAATTTCTTTTATTAAAAGAAAAAAAAATTATTATTATCTTTTTTTAAAGAATTATTATTTTTAAAGAATTATTATTTTTAAAGAATTATTATTTTTAAAGAATTATTAATTATTATTAATTAATCGCTGGACTTCTTCACAACTTTCTTCCTTACAACTTTCTTCTTAGGGGGGGTTTGAACCTCTTCTTCAACCTTCTCTTCTTTATCATCATCGTCCGAATCGTCAATTAGGTTCGTTGGCTTTTCATCAACATTACCGCTGCTATCATCCTCATCATCTGAATCAGATTCAATTGCGAATTCATTAAGTCCACCCTCTGGGACCTTCACCAGCATCTGTTCCGCTCGCCACGTACACCCGAACTTACCATTCGCAACCCAAACACCATTACACTTAAGAACAACCTTGATCTTAGCCCCCTTAACAAGGACTCGTTCAACTGTAGTTGGAGTTTCTGTTTCTCCATTGACATCATAATATACCTTTTCACTATTATACATAGGGCACGAAATTTTGTTGTCCCTCTTTACAATCTTAAAGGCGAATGAAGGGGGATACTTCCCAGTCGGTTCACCTGTTTCTGGATCAATATGAACCTTGACCATTGGAGTATAAAGAGAATCAATCGTCTCCCCCGACATCTTGGCCTTCTTGAACCAAGAAACACTGTTCGCGAGTGCCTGATCCTTTAGGTAAGTGTCCATCTCAAGCATCTTTGAATGGAAATCATTGATACCTTTGTTATTTTCCATATCCTTCATAGAAAACCTAACCGAAAACTTTCCATTTGTTTCGCTGTCTGCGTAGTATGAAGCATCGAAGGGAAGGTCAACTTCTGGGGTTTGAATGTATAGTGGAGAAATACCACCATTGTAATTTAGATAACACATCTTAGCACCGTTGTCTAGTGTCTTTAGAGCACTGATAGTCATCTTAGAAACGTCAACCTTTGAGGCTTTCATCGCAGACATTTTTTAACTTTTTACTTTTCTTTATTTTTTTAACTTTTCTTTATTTTTTTTAACTTTTAACTTTTTTATTTCTTTTAACCTTTTATATACTTATTGTAGTATTTACTAGTTTCAAATTTTTAAGTATTTGGATCAATGTAATCTAAACGATAAACGATAAACCATAAACGATAAACGATAAACGATAAACGATAAACGATAATATTTTTTTGAGAT
>Ga0115002_10010120_pt1 | contig 10178 bp, 7 predicted proteins | sample ArcticOcean_MG_C_8_FD_89576 | JGI IMG/M metagenome (GOLD analysis project Ga0115002, IMG submission 89576) | Marine microbial communities from western Arctic Ocean - ArcticOcean_MG_CB11_86 | ecosystem: Environmental > Aquatic > Marine > Oceanic | place: Arctic Ocean: Canada Basin | collected... | reverse complement strand
CGCATCAAGTCGGCGTTGCAGGCCCGACTCCAGGCGATCTCCGCTGTCCGAGGTTTTCGCGTGGAGCCTCGAAACCAGGGCGTGACGATCGTTGAGTTTTGAAGCGCGAATGGGCCGATGATGGTCGGGCCAATGGCCGGGCAGGATGCAGCGGCGACCGAATGCCCAGTTGTCTCGCGGAACCCTGCACTAGCTGCCTGGCAGATTGCGTAAGACTCCGATCCGGTTATCCAGCCGTTCGATTTCGCGGTGGATCAGGTCGAGGTTGGAGTCACGCACCGTCGGCAACTGGAAGCGCGCCTGCCGGATCGCGTCGTAGCTCAAGTCGGCGACGACCAGTTCTTCCTCCTCACCTGCCATCGCCAGAACCTTGCCGTGCGGATCAACGACGCGGCTGTGGCCCCAGTAGTCTTCGCCGTCACGGCTGCCACAGTGGTTAGCCATCACAACCGGCATCCCGTACATCATGCCGTAGAACGACAGGGCCGTATCCCAGCCCCGGGGATTGGAGAACTCGATTCCGACCGCCGTGTGCGAGGACGCGATCGGCATAATCAAGAACGTCGCTCCCGCCAACGCCGCGAGGTAGACCAGCGCCGGGTTCCACGCATCAGCGCAGATAAGAATGCTCGCCGTCCATGGGAGTTCATGGGTGAAGACGTCGATGAAACGCCCGTTGGCAAAGTACTTGGCCTCCTCGAGATTGCCGTAGGACGCGATGTTGAGCTTGCGGTGTACGAAGGTCACCTTGCCATTCCGCAATGCGACGGCGGAGTTGTGAAACTGGACGGCCCATCCCTCTTCGACGAAGCCGGCGATCACGGTCATGTCTCCAGCGGCCTCCGCCAGTGTCAACAGCCGTGGATCGTCGCGGGTGATTGCGAGGTCGGGCGTGCGCGACTTGACCTGATACCCGGTCAACGAGAGCTCTGGAAACACGAGCACCTCGACGTCTCGCTTCCGGGCTAGCTCAATGTAGTGGATATGCTTGGCGAGGTTCTTGGCGATATCGGCCTCGGTGGGGGCGATTTGCGCCACGGCCACGCGAAGCATCGACGACTTGATCTGATTCGAATCCATCGACGACCTCCTCGGGGAACAATAAGCTCTATTGGTAGCGACACTGCACTAGTGGCCCGTGTCAGTGGATACTGAAGCCACTGATACGGGCCGCTAGGTTGCAGGCGTGACCCGATCGTCGGTCCACGTGCCCGCATGAGCGAGGATCATATCGGGATTCTCGAATTGGTCTCGCAGGATGTGCTCGTAGATCGCCTGTTCCTGCACGCGGTTGAAGGGCCCGCTCTCGCCGGAGGCGATCGAGAGCGCCTCCTCGAGTACATCCACCGTTCCCGTGCCCTCGTCGAACTGCGCCTTCTTCCGCCAGACGAGATCCTGGGGCAAGAGGTCCTCGCACGCCTTTCGCAAGATCCACTTTTCGGTGGTCGTACCGTCAGGCTCCGTCCGCATCTTGACAGAGGCTGGAGTCGATTGAGCGAAGTCGATCAGATCGCGATCGAGGAACGGCGTTCTGGCTTCGAGCCCGTGCGCCATCGTAAGGCGGTCGACCCGCTGCAGGTTGACATTGTGCATGGACATCAGTGACCGCGTGAGTTCATCGGCCAACCGACGCGGTGACGACGCGTAGGTGTGGTGATAGCCGTATCCGGCGAACAATTCGTCGGCGCCTTCTCCGGTGAGCACGGCCTTGACGTGCTCGCGGGCGAGCTTCGCTGCGAAGTGTGTAGGCACCGCGCTGCGGACCAGGTCGACATCCGCGCTCTCCAGGTGATAGATCACCATCGGCAGCGCTTCAGCGAGGTCCCGCGCAGTGAACTCCAGCTCGAAGTGATCCGAGTCGATGTGTTCGGCCACGCGTCTGGCGGCGGCAAGATCAGGGCTCCCCTTGAGGCCCACGGAAAAGGTCTTGAGCCGTTTGGTGCTCGCTCGCGCCGCCAGTGCCGCAATGAGCGATGAATCGAGCCCGCCCGAGAGGAACGATCCCACCTCGACGTCGGCGACCATCCATTTTCGGACGGCGTCTTCGAGTACCAGTCGTAGCTCGCGGATGACGGCGTCGAGGTCGAAGCCCGGTTCCGGCTCGGCGGCACCCTGTGGAATTCGGAACCAGCGCCTCATTCCGTCGATGCTGTCGAACAGCGTTCCCGGCGCGATCGCCTGAATCTCCTCGAAGCCGAGTCCGTCGTAGGCCTTGAGCTCGGAGGCGAAGGCCAGCCCATCGCCGAGCTTCGCCACGTACAGTGGCTTGATCCCGAGCGGGTCTCGAGCCGCGATCACCCGGTGCGGCGTCGCGAGGACGAATGCGAACATGCCGTCGAGGCGCGAGACCCAACGCATCTGACCGGAGCGGAAGAGATGCAGGATGGTCTCGGAGTCGCTCCCGGTCTCGAAGGTGCTTTCGCCAAGAATCGCACGCAGGTCGGCGTAGTTGAAGATCTCACCGTTGGCGACCAGGACGTCATCGGCACTGAAGATCGGCTGTGACCCGTCAGACGGCCCGATGATTGAGAGTCGGCAGTGGGCCATCACCGCCGGGACGTTGGCTGTGCGGTAGACGCGTGTTTGATCGGGACCGCGGTGGCTGATCTTCTCGATCATCCGCCTGGCGAGCGGTTCGTCATCGATATTCCAGAGGCAGGCGAATCCACACATTGTTGTACTCCTGGGCGCTGATGATGTGGCCAGCCGTTCGTCAGTCAGACCCGAGGCCGCGACTTGACCTACGGGTGGGAGGGTGCCGAACCTCCTGCTCACGTACACGCAGGTTGGCGATCACCGGACTAGGTTGCCAGGACGGGCGGCATCGGGCAGCCGAGCGACGTGGACACGGCCCTGACGAGTTCCACTTCGGTGGCGGTGACGTGGCGATCGGCTGTGATGCACGTGATGGCGGCACGAAGCACCTGGCGCTTGATCGCCGGCGCGGCCACGGCGAGGCGCTCGACCGCGTCGTCGAGTGTCGCAACCCCGGTCTGGTTGGCCTCGAGGAGATGAGCCTCCGGTAGTCGCAAGGTACGCCAGGCCTCGTCGAAGGCCTTGCCGGCCGCCTGGGTATCGCGGTGTCCCGCATCGGCAAGCGCCGACAAGAGTCGCCGGAGATGCGGTCCGACGGCGCTGAGTTTGCGCACGCGCACGCGCGGAGGTTGAACCCTCGAGTAGGCGGGCGCAAGCTCGTGGAGCAGGATCCGAGAGAGCGACCACTCGAACACGTCGATGGCTTCGTCGGCCTGGACGAGCGCAATAACGTGTTCGCGGAACAGCTCGTACTGGGTGGCCGTCAATCTACGGAGGGCTGGCAGCGCGATGTCGATGAGCGGCAACCGCGTCCGCACGTCGAGCGCGTCGACGAGCGGTGCGAGTCGCAGCGTTTCCTCGTGCACGCCACCGTCTGCTGCGGCGGCCAATCGGTCGAGTTGTGCACGCCGTATGTCGGCGTCCCGGTCGAGCAATAGCGCATAGACGACGGCGCGCGCGCCGTGCGGTTCGTGGGCGGCGCTGAGGAGAGCGGGGGGCAAGCTGTGCACCAGCGCCGCCGCGTATCGGATGTGGGCGTCGGTGGGTGCGCCGAGGTCCTCGACAGCATGCGAGACGTCGAACGTCTCCTCGGTGGCCCCGCGCGCCTCGCCCCCACCGGCCAGGCCAACCGCTCCTGCCGCCATAGCGGAGGCCGACGTCCCAGATGGCGCCACGGCGGCCACGGCAGGGAATATTCCGTCCCAGGACGGATCGAGGCGCCGGATGCGTTCCGGAAGAGGCGGGTGTGTGGAGAAGAGTGCGCTCAATCCGGACGTGGCGCGACCGAAGAACAGGTGGCTGGACTCTGGCGCGTTCGGGTTCTGGACCACCGACCCCGTCGCAATGCCGCCGATCTTCTTCAAGGCGCCTGCGATTCCACTGGCCTGACGGGTGAATTGGATCGCCGATGCGTCGGCCAGAAACTCACGTTGCCGGCTGACGGCCGCCTTGATCATGTTGCCGAAGAACGTCCCGAAGAAGCCGACCGCCATGAGACCGGCGCCCAGCGCCAGCAGCGGCATCTGGTTGCCTCCCTCTCGTGATCGGCGGCGGTGCCCAGAGAATGCGGCCATGCGCAGGATGAAGTACCCCAGGATGCCGATGATCAGGATGCCGTGCAGGAGGCCCATGAGCCGGATGTTCAACCGCATGTCGCCATTTAGGATGTGGCTGAATTCATGGGCAATCACCCCTTGGAGCTCGTCTCGCGTCAAGGTTTCGGCCGTGCCACGGGTCACCCCGATCACCGCATCGCTTGGCTGAAAGCCCGCCGCGAAGGCGTTGATGCCCTCTTCCTGATCCATTAGGTAGACGGGTGGCGTCGGCGTGCCTGAGGCGATGGCCATCTCCTCGACGATGTTCAGCAGTCGCTGCTCGGATGCCACGGCCGTGTCGGAGTTCAGCAGGCGTCCGCCAAGCTGTTCGGCCACGACGCGCCCCCCGGCGCGCAGTTGCGCGACCTTGAACAGGCTTCCTCCGCCCACCAGCACGAGCGTGCCCACCGTCGCCAGGGCGAACAGCTGGGGATCGCTGACTACCGTCCAATCGATGGCGCCGGTATCCGGATTGCGGCCCAGGAAACCCAGCGTGACTGCCAGGAGCAACTCGATGGACGCGATGATCGCCACCACCGCCAAACTGAACAGCACTGTCAGCCGAACGGTGCTCCGCCGCGCGTTGTCCTGCCGGTCGAAAAAGTCAGTGGCCATGCATTAAGTCGTCTGGGCTGGGTCTAGAACGACACTTTCGGTACGTTTTGGATCGCTTCCTCGCTGCCGAAGTCCAGGAGCGCGGCGTCCGTGGAGTGACCAAACGCGGCGGCGAAGAACACTGCGGGAATCGTCTGCTTGTAGGTGTTGTATTGCGTGACCCCGTCGTTGAACGCCTGACGTGCGAAAGCAATCTTGTTTTCGGTGGACTTCAGCTCCTCGCTTAGCTGCATCATGTTCTGGTTGGCTTTCAGATCGGGATAGCTCTCGGCCAGCGCAAACAACCGGCCGACCGCGCCCCCGAGCGCACCCTCCGCGGCGGCCAGGCCGGTGATCGCGCCGGCGTCACCAGGGTCCATGGCAGCCTTCTGCAGGCCTCCCATCGCCGTATTCCTCGCCGCGATCACGGCCTCGAGCGTCTCGCGCTCGTGCTTCATATAGCCCTTGGCCGTGTCGACCAGATTGGGAATGAGGTCGTAGCGCCGCTTGAGCTGCACCTCGATTTGCGCGAACGAGTTCTTGTAGCGATTCAGATAGGTGACCAGCTTGTTGTAGATGCTCGTGACCATCGCGACGATCGCGACGACGATGATCCCGACCGCGGCCAGAGTGACAGCCATGAAGAGCCTCCTGTGCGCCTGATTGCCGATGCCGTTCGCTGCTCGCGTTCGCTTTGGTTGCCGGCCCAGAGGAGGCCAGCTACGCGCAGGAGCTCGAATCGCGACGTAACTCCACTGTACCTGATGCTCGGTCGTGCAGCGGCCAGGCGGGTGGCCCGTCCGGCGACCCGGCACATCCGGTCGGGTGTATCGTGGACATCCTGTCGAGCAGAGAAAGGACGTCGAATATGAGGACTCTCTTCCGCGCAGTGTTGCTGCTCGTCGTGGGCGGCACGATCGCCGGCGGTCTCGCCGCGTTCACGATCGTCCGCAGGGGGCTGAGCACGCGTGCTGAACCGAGTGCGGTTGAAGCGACTCTGGCCAGAACCATGCGGCACCTGGCGACGCCGATGGCCGTGCGGTCGCAAGAGAACCCTGTTGAACCCACCGCAGCCGTTCTCGAGGAGGGGCTCATGCACTTCGCGGACCACTGTGCGAACTGTCACGGGAACGACGGTCGCGGCGACACCGAGATCGGTCGCGGCATGTATCCACCTGCGCCGGACATGGCCGGGGCCGTCACGCAGGACCTGTCCGACGGCGCCCTATTCTCGATCATCGAGAATGGCATTCGCCTAACCGGGATGCCGGCCTGGGGGACGGGCACGTCTGAGGGCGCACGTGCTAGCTGGGGGCTCGTGCACTTCCTTCGACAGCTGCCCACGCTGACACCCGAAGAAATCGCGCGGATGGAGGACGTGAATCCGAGGAGCCCGGCGCAGTTTCGCGAGGAGGAAGAGCAGCGGCGATTTCTGGCCGGCGATGACGAGCCGTCCACAACGACTACACCTACAGTTGCGGGACACAGCCACTAGCAGCGTCCTGCTTGCAACGCGATACGCTCGTCTATTCCACGTTCAGTAGCTCGATGTCGAAGAGGAGCGTCGCGTTTGGAGGGATGGCCGAGCCTGCGCCGTCGCTGCCATATGCCAGCTCGGGCGGGATGACCAGCCGGCGACGTCCTCCGACCCGCATCCCGATCACACCCTGGTCCCAACCCCTGATCACCCGGCCCGACCCCAGTACGAAGGAGAAGTTCGGCGATGAATCGAACTGTGCACCTTTGCCGTCTGGCCTCGCGGAATCGTAAAGCCACCCGGTGTAGCTGACCGTGACGCGACTGCCGTCTGTTGCCTCGGCTAACGTGCCGACGACTAGGTCGATCTGTGAGAACGGCGCGCTCGACGTGGGTGCGGTGGGGCTTGTTCCGCAGCCAGAGACGGCAAGCAGTAGTCCGACGATGCAGAGACGGAGGATCACGACTGGGGATCCCTGTTATGACTGCTGGTCCCTGCTGGCCGTAGCATGGCGCAGGTGGCAACAGTTCTCCGGCGTTTCGAGTGTAAGAGACATCATTCCTGGCCTCGCGTCCATGGTGTCAACGACTGGCAGGAGAACCTGCTTGAGCCCAAACCTAGTGCGAAACAACTGCTTCAAGCTTACGTGACATCGGAAGAAAGTGCGTTATAGCACACAGATGTGCAACGGCAGCAGGTGACGTGACGCTCCCGTCGAATGGCGAGACCAATATTTTCTACCTCTCTTCGATGCCACGCTGCCGTGACCGCTGCCCTCTACGGTGGATGGGTCTGACGGATTAAGAGTCTCCTGGCTGTGGTGATCGCTCACGCGACGACCAATGCCACGCTTGGTGTGTATGTACTCGAGACGGGTCGCTGGTCCTACTGGTAGGCAATCGCCGCCAGGCGCCAGTCTGGCGGCGGGACTCCACGCGCGCCGCCACAAGGGCTGGTCTTGCCACGAACGGTGTGTAGTTCCTTCTGACGCCTCGGACTTGGACCGACCTAGGGGGGATTCGAACCTCGGGGTCGGAAACACCGTTAAACTCAACATGGACGTCTTTAACCCTGGTTCAACAATCTAGAGTTGATACTGCCGAGTACTTCAATTCCCCGTAGGGATCGTCTGCACCGGAAGGACGTTTTGTCTCGACAAGACCGAGTAAACATTAGTGTTCGCGCGTGCAGCCGCCTCGGAGGGACGTATCTGGTCGTACTGGCTGTGGCCGCCTTGCCTGGAGTTGGCGCTCTGCATGGCCAGGAGCCCGCCGCGCTGGTCTCGGAAGAGGCGCCAGCTTCGGCGACAGGGTCGCTGCTGCTCGGTGGCAGGGCAGCCGAGATAGCCAGCCGAGTCGAGAAGGTCGATCCAGCCGAAAAATCTATCCCAGCCAGAAACGTCGACGTGACCAGTGTTGCTACTGGAGCGCTGGCGGGTCGTCGCGTCGTGCGTGTCGTGCTCGCAGGCGAGCCACCGCTCGTAGACGGCCGATTGGACGACGTTGCCTGGCGGGGTGCGGCGAAGCTCACCTCCTTCGTTCAGGAACGGCCAATCGAGGGGGAGTCGGCCACCGAGGACACGGAGATATACATCACGTACGACAGCCAGAACATCTACTTCGGGATCTACGCGCACTACTCCGACCCGGACTTGATTCGCGCCAATCGAGTCGACCGGGACCGGACGGGACGGGATGATACGGTCATGGTCTTTTTCGACACTTTCCTGGACCAGCAGCGAGGCTACGCGTTCTCGGTCAATGGCTACGGCGTGCAGGGCGACTCGTTGATTGGCGCCAGAGGGAGCGGCGGCTTTGGCGGCGGTTTTGGTGGCGGCCCAGGTGATTCGTCGTGGAACGCGCTTTTCTCCTCAGCCGGCAACTTGGTCGAGGACGGCTGGACGGCCGAGATGGCGATCCCGTTCAAGAGTCTGCGCTATCCGAAGCAGGCCGGGGCCGAGATGCATCGTTGGGGCTTTCAGGTCCAGCGGAAGATCGGAGGCAAAGACGAGGTCGTCGTCTGGGCGCCCACCTCCCGGAGCGTGATGGGCTTCCTTACTCAGATGGGTGTGCTGGAAGGCATGTCCGATCTCTCCACGAGTCGTAACCTCGAGTTACTGCCAACAGTCACGGCGGTCCAGACCCAGTCGCTGAATAGCACCGGGGAGTACGACCGGTCTGGTGTCCAGGAGGGAGGGATCAGCGTGAAGTACGGCATCACGTCGAATCTGACGCTTGACTTCGCGGCCAACCCGGACTTCTCGCAGATCGAGTCTGACCGACCACAGATTGACGTGAACCAGCGCTTTCCGCTGTTCTTTTCTGAGCAGAGGCCCTTCTTTCTAGAAGGGAAGGAGGTCTTCAGCCTTTCCGGTCCGCTGAACCTCGTCCATACGCGGACCTTGATCGACCCGCAGTTCGGAGCCAAGCTGACGGGCAAGATGGGGAAGATGACGATGGGTTTCCTTGTCGCCAACGACGAGGGGCCAGGTAAGCTGGACGACCCCAGTAATCCAGCCTTCGGTCAAACAGCAACCTTTGCGATCGCTCGGATTCGCTACGATTTCCGGCCCGAGTCGAGCATTGGCCTCATCGTCACCGACCGCGAGTTCGTCGACCAGTACAGTCGCGTGGGGGGTGTTGACGGGCAGTTCCGGATCGGGAGCAACCAGAGAGCCGGCTTTCGGATCGTGACATCCCGGCATCGCGACAGTGCAGGGGTCGAACTGAGCGGCGACGTGGTGGACGGAGGGTATCGGAAAGAAGGCCGAAACCTCAGCTATTCGGCCAGCTATTTTTCCATCAGCCCTGGCTTCCGCACCGATACCGGATTCATCCGGCGCGTGAACCAGCGGCGCGCGAGCGGCGGCGCGTCGTATCGCTGGTGGCCAGAAAGCTGGATTCGCAGCTTCGGACCGCGCCTGAGCTACGAACGGAACTACACCTTCGCAGGTACGCTGCAGGACCGGAAGGTTGGGACGAGTGGCAGTTTTAACTTTGCCCGCAACATCAGCTTCAGAGTGAACTACAACCGCGACATGGAGCGGTTTCTGGACGTCAAATTCGAGAAGACACGCTACGGGTTCGGCGGTACTGTGGCCACCAGCCGGATCTTCTCGTTCGGTGGGTTCTTCAACCGGGGCGATTCGATTCGCTACGTGGAGAACCCGTTCCTGGGCCGCAGCTCGAGCTTGAACCTCTTCACGACGCTCCGGCCTTTCTCACGGCTTCAGTCCGATTTAAACATCTCAACGAGCCGCTTCAGCGATGTGCGAACCAATGCCGAGCTGTTCGACGTCAAGATCTTCCGGTCGCTCATCACCTACCAGCTCACCGAACGCCTGCTCGTGCGTAGCATTCTGGAACACAACACGTTCGATCGGACATTGGGTGCCAACCTGCTCGTCACCTACCGCGTGAATTCAGGAACCGTTTTCTTCGTCGGGTACGACGACCGCTATCGGGAGAGTCGGAACATCGACCCGCTCCTGTACCAGACGCCAGAGCTGCGACGGACGAACCGGGCCATCTTCACGAAGCTGCAGATTCTCTTCCGGTATTGAGTGGCCTGGCGGGTCACGCTAGGTTGCCGGTGGTGGGTGGGCGCGGCACCGCATGGCACTGGTGGGCGCCTGCGCGGCATCAGCTACTTCCGGTGATGGCGCAAGACGGTTCGCTTGTCGGAATAGTGCGATCGCACGTCAATGTAATCGGCGTGCGATAAGCCAAGCTCGCTTGCCATCTGGCGAATCTGGGATTCCTCGTCCAGCGTGATCGCCTCGTCAGCCGCCGAGACGGCGAAGAGGCACCCGAGCAGATCCCGTCGCTGCGCGTCTGACGCAAGTTCTCGGAACTCGCGCGTGACAAGGAAGTTCTCGGTGCCGCCGAATAGACGATTCTGATTCTTGGCGATCTCGACCACTATGAGCGCCTGCGCTTCTGGCACGTGGCCGACGCGTTGGACGAGGCTCACCATTT
>Ga0115002_10010118_pt1 | contig 10179 bp, 9 predicted proteins | sample ArcticOcean_MG_C_8_FD_89576 | JGI IMG/M metagenome (GOLD analysis project Ga0115002, IMG submission 89576) | Marine microbial communities from western Arctic Ocean - ArcticOcean_MG_CB11_86 | ecosystem: Environmental > Aquatic > Marine > Oceanic | place: Arctic Ocean: Canada Basin | collected... | reverse complement strand
CGAGCCGTGCGACCTCCGGGATCCCGATCACTTATGTTCCGGCGCGTAACACGGTGATGCTGTCCATCGCGCTGGGTTGGGCAGAAGTTGTCGGCGCCGATAAGATCAGTATTGGAGTTAATGCAGTCGACTATTCCGGCTACCCGGACTGCCGGCCTGAGTTCATTGCTGCGTTCAATGACCTTGCACGTCTTGCAACGAAGGTTGGTGTTGAAGGCTCTGCGATCGTTGTAGATGCGCCGCTGATAAATCGCAGTAAGGCTGACATCATTGCAATGGGTACGCGACTCGGAGTCGACTACGCATTAACCGTTTCGTGCTACCAGGCGGATCCGCATGGCCGAGCGTGTTCAACTTGTGATGCTTGCCGGTTGCGCCGCGACGGTTTCACTGCAGCTGGTATTACCGACCCAACCCGGTACTTAGCCGACGGGTAGAAAATTAAATCCTTTATCCAGCCTGTGCCTTGCGCGAGCGATCCAACGCGGCAGGTCGTTGGCGGGGTGCTGGTGCCTTAACGGCCAATACAAAATTTCGATACGCATAATATAGGGAGCGGATTGAGCTTACATAAATAACGGCCTGCCCACACCTGCAGCCAGATCCGGAGCGTGACTCCCAATAAGAACGCGTCATCTGCCGCATCGCAACTTCGACGTTGCCGAACCATTTGTCCGGATTTAGTCCCTGTTCGCGCGCGCGATTACGAGCACGCCGAACGCGATCATAGCCAACGTTGTACGCCGCCAGTGCAAGCCAGGTCCGTTCATCCATCGGGACATGGTTATCGAACCTATTGCGTAAGCGATTTAGATACTTCACCCCGGCATGGATGCCGGCTTCGGGGTCTTCGGGATTCTGAAAGCCAAGGTCGTCAGCCGTCGCCGGCATCAATTGCATCAGACCGACCGCGCCGGCGTGGGACACAGCATCTGGATCAAAGTGACTTTCCTGGTACATCTGCGCGGCAATCAAACGCCAATCGAAGTCGTACCGCTCGGAATAGGTTTTTAGAAGGTCGTCAAACGGCGAAATATCCGTAAACGCCGGTTGCGAATTTTCGTCGCCACCAATATATCGGCGTTCGAGCATATTGTAGGCTTCTTTTCGATATTCGAATTGAATAAATTTGTCTACAGCCGCTGACAGTTGCGTGTCGTTGCCGCGCAAAGTCCAGCGGTAGCGAAACGGGCTGGGTAGCGACATCCCGGCGATTATTCGGTTGTCCATCGCTAAGGCCGCTTGCAACTGATGCCCAGCGATAACCGCCGCGTCTACGGCACCGGATCCGATCCGCTCGAGTAGTAGCGCCAGCGAGACTCGAGGATCGACGGTAATAACAGCACTATCGTCATTGATAAAGCCTGTGAGCGCAGCGACGTTTGACGACCCTTCATAGCCGGCAACTAATTTACCGTTGAGGTCGGACTTCGACCGTATCGGTCGTGCGGTCGAAGAAATCAGTACCGTGGCGTCATAGCGATATTCGCGTGACATCGAAAATGCGGCATCACGGTGAATAAAACGCTCATCTACTCTGGTCGTCACAATATCGCCTGCACCGCTACGCAACCAATGCAAGATTTGTTCGTCACTGCGTCCGACTAAAATTTCCAAGCGAAGCCCGTGTTGTTTGGTAAATCGTCGTGCTAGTTCCAGTTCGAACCCAGCCGGTCGGCCACGTTTAAGAAAATAGTTACTCCCATCGAACCGCGTGATAACCCGCAACGCGCCTTGCTGCTTGATATCACTAAACCTTCTAACAGAAGGGTCAGGAATGTTGTACGCAGTGTGATAACGCTTGATGAATTCGTTCAACTGATCAGCGAGTTTGGCTTGGTCTTCACGTACATACCAAGAGACCGGTTCCGGTCCCGTTAAATCAAACAGGTTTTTCAGCAGCGGATAGTTTGCCGCTGGCTCGGTACCAAACTCGCTCGCCAACAATGCTGCATCATAGGTTCCGTTGCTAACCGCTTGCAGCATATCTGCCTGCGAAAGGTCATCCGGTAGTACCTGTAGGCGCAAATCCGCCACGACCGCGCGAAGTTGGTCGAGATAGGGCCACATCGGTGAAGATAGTTTGACCGCGAGGCTTTTACCCTGGAGGCCTAAAGGGTTCTCGATCGGCTGATCATGACGCCCAATGACCCCAAATCGTTGTAGCGCAATTGGGACTGAAGCGCGTAGACGTGGATCGTTACTCCGATCGATTGGTACTTCACTAATACTGAGATCTGCGTCGCCTTGGATCAGCCTCTGAAAGGCTTCTTCAGAGCGAAAAATGTCGATCCATTCGATTTCGAGACCGGCCGCTTGGGCAAAATCTCGAAGCATCTTGGTCTCGAGTTCGACGTCGCGGTGCGCAGTACTAGTCGCGTAATCGTTAAACTTGACTACGCGCAAACGTGGTTCGGGTACGCTATCGACCGATTCTAGGGAACCGGTTGCCGCGTGATCAATGTTACTGGCCGTCGCAGTGTGTGCGAGCAAGAACAAAGAACAAAACCAAATTAGGGGCATGACTACGGCACTCGCAGGCGTTACCCAAGCGCGATTGGAACCCATCAATACATTACCAGCGTTAGCGTTGTTTGCGTTCAACACCCGCATGTGCGGGCAACTGCCTTGCCTTATAGATCGGCGGTGGGCGCCACCTTATGGTGGTCGATTAGTTGGCAGTTCGAGATAGCGAATTTAGCTCAAACGGGCGTTGGGGTATACCCCCTTTAGCTTCGGTTTCCGTGTCATCTAGATCCCGATCATACAGATTTACCGTCCAAATAACGCATCGCAGCAGTATCTTTAGCGTTATTTAACCTATCTTCAGTGCCGACGTCGATCCAGTCACCTTGGAATAGCTCGGCGGAAACTGCGTGGCGAACGGCCGCTTCGAGCAATACGGGGGCCAACGGGAAACGGGTTGTACGAACATTGCTAAATAGCGCATGGCGATAGACGCCGATCCCGGCAAACGTCAGTTTGGCTCCTGGGCCAGGTGAGATTTTCCCGTCTGCTAAACAGAAATCACCGTCTGGGTTGTGCCCTGGGTTTGGGACTAGGACGAGATGGGCTTGGCCTGTTGGAGCACTGAGTTTTGAGAAATCGAAATCCGTCCAGATGTCGCAATTCACCACGATGAACGGGTCGGGGCTTAGGAGTTTGAGTGCGGCAGCGATTCCACCGCCAGTGTCGAGCGCGCCCGCCGGTTCCTCGGAATATTCGATCACAACGCCAAATTCTCGTCCGGTCCCTAAGTGTGCACGGATCTGGCTACTGCGGTAGGCGAGGTTAATAACTAATTCGCTAAAGCCGGCGTCGCGCAATCGCTCTATTTGATAGACAATGAGCGCCTTACCGGCGATCGGAATCAACGGTTTCGGTATGCTCCGAGTGAGATGTCCCATGCGTTCGCCGCGCCCAGCGGCTAAAATCATCGCGCGCATTAGAAACTATAAAACCTGATAACGTGGAACGTGAGATTATAGCGTCGCGCGCGCTGCTCAAGCAGGTTTTGCATGCACCCGATTGGTTCTGGCATATTGATGCCCAATTCCTGGTTTCTCCTTCATGATAGAAGCATCTTTCGCCATCATCATCGGTCTCGTTCTATTGACATTCGGGGCGGATCGATTCGTCGACAGTGCTGCCGCGGCGGCTAATAATCTTGGCATATCGCCGCTGCTGGTCGGTCTTATAATTGTTGGGTTCGCGACCTCTGCGCCAGAAATGTTGGTCGCGGGGGTTGCCTCGCTCAATGGCAATCCGTCTCTCGCTGTCGGTAACGCAATTGGGTCGAATATCGCAAACATTGGTTTAGTGATCGGAGTTACCGCTTTGGTCATGCCATTGACGGTGAATTCGCGCGTATTGCTACGTGAATTTCCGATCATGTTCGCGTGCATCGGGCTTGCCTGGATGTTGTGCTGGGATGGCTTTTTGAGCTTTTCCGATGGCGTTGTTCTACTCGTTGGGTTGATTGTAATGCTCGCTATAACAGCTTGGCTGGGGGTTAACGATCAATCCGATGACTCCCTTGGCAAAGAAATGAAAGAGCGCCTCGCCCACAATATGTCGAACGCACGGGCTGCTACCTGGCTGATTATTGGCCTCTGTATGTTGTTGGTAGGATCAAAGGCGTTGGTCGATGGCGCTGTTACGATTGCAACGCACTTTGGCGTTAGTGATCTTGTCATTGGTTTAACGATTGTAGCGATAGGCACGAGCCTACCGGAATTGGCGGCGTCGGTTGCGAGCGCGTTGAAAGGGCAGCCCGACATTGCGTTAGGCAACGTGATAGGTTCCAATATGTTCAATGTTTTAGGCGTAATCAGCGTACCCGGACTGCTACATCCGAGCGCACTGGACGCGGAGGTTCTGACACGCGATTTTCCGGTCATGGTTGGACTTAGTGTGGTGCTACTCGGGGTCGCTGTAGGATGGCGCAGGAACGGGCGAATCAACCGTATCGAAGGGGGCGGATTGTTGCTCGCGTTTGGCGCTTACCAAAGTCTGCTTTTTTTCACCAGCGCGAGATAGCGCTGGTCGCGATCCTAACCGACCAATGCAAAAATCATGAACAAGTCTGACGCTTCCGTGCCTGGCCCTGGGCGTTTATTGTCCCTAGGTCGAGCCGTGCTAGAAATCGAATCGCGCGCTATTCTCGATCTGATCGAGCATCTCGACGACGCATTTGCACAGGCCGCACAATGCATGCTGGCCTGTAGAGGCCGGATCGTAGTCCTTGGGATGGGAAAATCGGGCCATATCGGTGGCAAAGTTGCCGCTACTTTGGCGAGCACCGGCTCACCAGCATTTTTCGTTCATCCAGGTGAGGCGAGCCACGGTGATATGGGCATGATTACGGGCGATGATGTGGTCCTGGCGTTATCGAATTCTGGGGAAACTGATGAGCTAGTGATCCTGGTTCCACTGATCCGTAGACTCGGCATTCCGTTAGTCGCAATGACCGGGGATCCCGAGTCAACGCTCGCTAAACAAGCGACAGTTCACGTCAACGTGGCGGTGGCCGACGAGGCTTGCCCACTAGGGCTCGCGCCCACTTCCAGCACCACCGCAGCACTAGCCATGGGCGACGCACTCGCGATAGCGATGCTTCAAGCGCGCGGCTTTACCGAAGAGGATTTCGCACTTTCACATCCCGGTGGCGCACTTGGTCGGCGTTTGTTGTTGAAGATCGGCGACCTGCTGCATACCGGCTCTGAGATGCCTACGGTCCGGTGCGAATTAAAAATCGCTGATGCGTTGGCTGAGATGACGCGTAAGGGATTAGGTATGACCGCAGTTGTTGATGCTCAGGGCTGCGTGTCTGGAATTTTTACCGACGGTGATTTGCGTCGCGTACTCGATCAAAAAATCGATATCGCTACCACCCGCATTGAGTCGGTGATGACCCCAGAGTGTACGATGGTTGCAGCAGATTTGCTGGCGGCGGAAGCGCTACGCATCATGCAGGACGGAAAGTTCAATGCGCTATTAGTTGTCGATGATGAAAAGCGGCTGGTCGGTGTACTGAATATGCATGATTTGCTCAGATCGCGTGTAATTTAATCATGGAAGTGAGTGCCCGCGTCCACGCCTTAGCGGCGGCTATTGAACTCGCGATTTTCGACGTCGATGGTGTGTTAACCGACGGTGGTCTAGTGCTCGGGCCGAATGGACAAGAATTTAAGACATTTCACGTGCGTGATGGTCTCGGTCTCGTAATGTTGCGCGAGAACGGCGTATTGCTCGCGATTATCACGGGGCGCGAATCGAGTGTCGTCACGGAGCGAATGGCGCAATTGGGAATTGAACACGTGTTTCAGGGTCAAAGTAACAAACTCCAGACTTTAGAGACGCTCCTCGGTGACCTCAATATCGATCCGAGTCGCGTGTGCTACGTTGGGGATGATTTGCCGGATTTGCCTGTGATGATGCAGGTTGGCTTACCGATAGCGGTCGCAGATGCACATAGAAAACTCATTGAACATGCTATTTGGACGACTGGATCGAACGGTGGTGCGGGCGCTGTGAGAGAGGTGTGCGAAATGATTCTGGGTGCCCAAGGTAAGCTCGACGCAGCGTTAGCGCGCTTTGAGGATCCCAAGCAATGACTACCTCATGGGTAAGCGCGCTGGTTTTTGTGGGACTTAGTGCTTTGACCTTCTGGTTATGGCGGCAGCTCGACGTGAACGAAGGCTACGGTACGCCGGTTCGGATACATGAACCGGATTACTATATTGAAAATATGGTCCGCAATACGCTGGACGAAACCGGCGCGCTCAAAAATGTGTTGTATGCGGACCTCGTAACGCATTACCCGGATGACGATACAACGGAACTGGCCCGACCCCGAATGGAAATCTACAATGGCAGCTTAGATCCGTGGTATGTGATCGCGAAGACCGGCTGGGTAAGTTCCGGCAGCGAAGTTGTCGTACTCCATGGCGAAGTAGAGATCTGGCGCCAGGATGATGCCGGACGCCGCGAATTCGAAGTAATAACTTCGGAATTGCGCGTCCTGCCAAAGGAACAGTATGCCGAAACAGACGATCCAGCTACGATTACGAGCAAGTCGACGATTACCAAGACAATCGGCATGCGTGCCAATTTCGCTCACGATAGGTTGGAGCTATTAAAACAGGTGACAAGCCGCCATGAAGTTAGCCCTAAAATTTAGCTTAGTAGTCATGGGTGGGCTGCTGGCATTCGATGCGTATGCCCTAGCAACCGATTCCGAACAACCGATAGAAATACAGGCCGATTTTGCCGAACTCGACGATCAAGAAGGCAAGACCATCTACGTTGGTAACGTCGTCGTAATCCAAGGTTCTATCAAAATGACCGGCGACAAACTAAAGGTCAACTTTTCGGAAGAGAGTGACCTTGAAGAGGTGTTTATTGAAGGGCGGCCAGCGTACTTTAAACAAACCCCCGACAGTGGAGAAGACGTCGAAGGGGAGGGTTTGCTGATCGAGTATCACGCGCAAAAGAGTTTGCTACATCTCATTCAAAAGGCCCGGTTAACCCAAGGCAAGCGATTGTTTGAAGGAGATCGAATTAATTACGATACGGGAAAGAGCGTTATCACCGCTCGCGCGGCGCCAAAGCGGCCGAGTGCGACAGGTGGACCAGCGCCGCGTGAACGCGTACGCATCATCATTCCTCCGAAGAAAAAGAAAGTCCAAAAATCGTGTGAACCAGGTGGTGGTACTGCGGGCTGTAGTGAACCTTAAGACCGCCATTCACTCAGGAGAAATGGCTTGAGTGTTCTGGCAGTCAGACATTTATCTAAAACCTATAAATCACGCCGCGTCGTGGAAGACGTGAGTCTGACCGTCGAAGGCGGTGAAGTGATCGGGCTACTCGGCCCAAACGGTGCCGGAAAGACAACCAGCTTCTACATGATCGTTGGGCTTGTTGCCAGCGAGGGTGGGTCAATCCATCTCAACAACGAAGATTTGACGCGCTTACCTATGGATTTGCGCGCGCGTCACGGGCTCGGGTATTTACCACAGGAGGCGTCGGTATTTCGTAAACTCAGCGTGGAGCAAAATATTGCGGCGGTGCTCGAAATCGTACCGAAGCTGACCTTCGAACAAAGAGCTAGGCGGCTCGACGCATTGCTGCGTGAATTTCACATAGAACACATCAGGGGTAACCTAGGGATGTCGTTATCTGGTGGCGAGCGTCGCCGAGTCGAAATAGCACGTGCGCTCGCAAGCCAACCTAAATTCGTACTTTTAGATGAACCGTTTGCCGGGGTGGATCCGATTTCAGTCGGGGATATTCAGCGGATTATCCAACACCTCAGCCAGTTAGGGATCGGCGTGTTGATTACCGATCACAACGTGCGCGAAACCTTAGGCATTTGTGATCGCGCGTACATTGTCAACGAAGGACGAATAATCGCGGAAGGGACGTCTGAGCAGATTCTCGTGGACGAACATGTGCGCGAAGTCTATTTAGGAGATGATTTTACACTTTGAATCACCGACCCGCCGTTACTTAGCTGGACCTCTTCGATATTCATTGATTGCGTCTGTTCGCAGCTGTACTAAGTCTAACAAAATTTAATCATTGCCCCGTGTTGGCAAACAATTATGAGTTAAACTATAAACTCATGATCAAACGTTAAGTTAACGTCGACCCGGCCGTTTAATTTAAATATGAAGCAGTCCATCCAGTTAAAGTTAGGTCAATCCCTGACAATGACGCCCCAGCTGCAACAAGCAATAAGACTGTTGCAGCTTTCCTCGCTCGAATTAAACGTGGAAGTTCAAGACGCACTCGACTCGAACATGATGCTCGAGCTGGATGAAGAAAGCGGGTCGGCGGACGAGGCGAGCTTTGACGAATCCGCCCGCGAAACTAACGACAACGAGACCTTCGACGAAGTAGCAGAGCTAGACGTCTCCCCCAGCACCACCGCAGATATTCCTGAGGAACTACCAGTCGATAGTGACTGGGAGGAAATTTACGATGGCCCAGGGCCGGCGGGCTCGGTCGCGACCCCGATTAGCGGCCAGGCCGAATTTGAGTGCGTGCGCAGTGCGGATGAGACCTTGCGCGATCACCTTATGTGGCAGCTAAACCTCCTGCCGATGACCGACGTTGATCGCGCTATCGCATTTGCGATCATCGATATGCTGAATCGCGACGGATATTTGGAATCCGGCCTGGAAGCGGTGTGCGAGACGGTAAATGGGAACGACGAAGTGCAAATTGAGACAGACGAAATCGAGGCGGTCTTAAAACAAGTTCAAAGTCTCGATCCAGCCGGTGTGGCTGCTCGGGACTTACGTGAATGCTTACTTATGCAACTCGGGCAGCTGGATAGCTCAGTTCCGCGGTTAGCAGAAGCCAAGCAGGTTTGCGCGCAGCATCTCGACGTTTTAGGGTCGCGCGATTATGGACAGGTCATGCGTCGCCTTAAGGTGTCGCAAGAGGATTTGAGTCACATTTTGGACTTAATCCAATCATTAAACCCCCGACCCGGATCGGCGTTTAACGAAGAACCCCCGGAGTACGTCATTCCTGATGTATATGTACGTAAGCACAAAGGGGCCTGGAGAGTGACGCTGAACTCGGATTCTCTACCACGAATACGTGTGAATCCGTATTACGCAAGCATGATAAAGCGCGCCGATAATAGCCCAGACAACAGCTCACTCAAATCTCATCTGCAAGAAGCGAAATGGTTTATCAAAAGCATTCAGTCTCGTAGTGAGACCCTACTGAGGGTCGCAACGGCCATCGTCGAGCGTCAACAGGCTTTCCTTGAGCATGGCGAAGAAGCGATGAAGCCTTTAGTTTTGCACGACATCTCCGAGGCACTAGGAATGCACGAGTCGACTATTTCCCGAGTAACGACGCGAAAATACATGCATACCACTCGTGGGATTTATGAGCTTAAATATTTTTTCTCGAGTCATGTTGGCACGTCGTTTGGCGGTGAGGCTTCTTCCACTGCGATCCGCGCGGTGATGAAAAAGCTTATCTCGGCCGAAAACACTCAGAAACCATTGAGCGATAGCAAGATTGCTACCTTGTTATCTGATCAAGGTGTAAACGTCGCCCGTCGAACGGTAGCAAAATACCGAGAAGCCATGCATATCCCACCGTCGAATGAACGCAAGCAGCTTCGATAAATATGACTTTAAATCGTAGCCGTTGTGCGCAAGAATCCAGTTACCACAACCTGCTTTTAAAGCCACGCGAACCGAGAGCTCACATCACACCGGGGGTCACAATTGGCGCCTGGCCTACAACCTGCAGCGGAGACCGTGATGCAACTTAGTATATCCGGACACCACGTAGAAATTTCTGACTCCTTAAAGGAATACATCAATAATAAGATGGAGCGGGTAGAGCGCCATTTCGATCAAGTGATCGACGCACACGTAGTGCTGGACGTTGCCAAGCAGCGACATAAGGCTGAAACAACGTTGCAACTCAGCGGCAGTAAAATTCATGCTGCTAGCGAGCACGATGACATGTATGCGGCGATTGATGCGATGATCGATAAACTCGACCGCCAAGTCCGCAAGCATAAGGAAAAATCGACGGACCACCATCAGCGCGAAGGCGGGATAAAACAGCAGCCTGGACTGGAGACGAGTAACAGCGCTCGAATAATAATGCGGATCGTTGATATATTGTCGCCCACTTGCGTTG
>Ga0115002_10010116_pt1 | contig 10181 bp, 9 predicted proteins | sample ArcticOcean_MG_C_8_FD_89576 | JGI IMG/M metagenome (GOLD analysis project Ga0115002, IMG submission 89576) | Marine microbial communities from western Arctic Ocean - ArcticOcean_MG_CB11_86 | ecosystem: Environmental > Aquatic > Marine > Oceanic | place: Arctic Ocean: Canada Basin | collected... | reverse complement strand
TTATGGTGATCTCGGACAAGTATATCCAATTGCAAGGGGGACATCACCACTCTTATTAGGTTTTGTTTCTGTGTTTTGGCTTGGAGAAGAACTTAGCATAAAAATGATGTTTGCTATAGGACTGATCACTCTGGGCATATTCAGTCTCATGTTCCGCGGAAATATATTTTTCAGCCATACTCTCCGCCCTGTTTATTACGCGTTAGCAACAGGAAGTTTCATTGCTGCTTACACTCTTGCGGATGGATTAGGAGTTCGTTTTTCCGGAAATGCTGCTTCATACGTACTTTGGTTGATGGCATTAGAGTGCTGGCCTTTGTTGACAATTACTCTTTTCTTGCGTAAAGGTGCGGTACTGAGTTCCCTTCAGCAAAACTGGAAATTTGCCGTGCCGGGAGGAATTTTGTCAATTTCTGCATATGGAATTGTGGTCTGGGCCATGCAATATTCTCCAATTGCTCTTGTATCCGCTCTCAGAGAAAGCAGCGTGGTAATTGCGGCTTTGATGAGCATCTGGATTTTGAAAGAGGAAACTACAGTAAAACATCTAATCGCGGTTGTAATGGTCCTCGCGGGAGTGATCTTGACTCGATTATGAGTTACTCATATTTTCCTAAAAAGCTATAAATTAAATCTTCTGGTCTGCATATTGCAAAATATTAAATAACACCTCATTTATAGCAGTTTATAAATGTAGGTTATCAACTTGTATATCAATAACATAGAAGGAGGAGACATGAGTATTTCACGCGATCAAATTAATGAGGCAATGTCTCGATTTATGTGCCGTGGAGGTTCAATTAGACGTTTTGAACGAGTAGTCGGAGAGCCAGTTCTGGGCAATGATATGTGGCTGACAGAGGACACTATGGAACTCGTCGAAACACATGATTGTGATTTGCTGGGATAATTATCCGGGATGAATAATTTTGTGTATGAGTAACAGGCGGGCAATCAATATAGAAAAAGTTTCGAAGAATATTTTAACTACTTAGGGAAATTATGGATATTTCAAGTGATCAACACAATGAAGCAATGGCCAAATTTTTAGTCAGCCGCTATGAAAGGATTGTTGGTGTTACTGTCAAGGGAAAAGAACCCTGCCAATATGAGAGTACCTTAGAACGTATTCAAACACATGATTCTGATTTTTTTGGCTAGTAGATCAAATTAAAAAAATATTTTAGTTTATAAGTCCGTCCCGTTCAGATTTCATGAAATCAATCCAATATGCCATTATAGGCGGTACCGGTGTATATGACAGCGGTGTTGCTTCAAAAAAGGTTTCCGTACAAACGGAATTTGGTGAGATAGAAGTAGATATTGCTGAAGTTCAAGGTAACACTATTGTTTTCCTTGCACGCCACGGCAAGCAACATGGAATCCCTCCCCACCGCATTAATTACCGTGCAAATTTAAAAGCATTACAGAAGCTTGGAGTTAAGCAGATTTTTGCAACTGCGGCTGTTGGTTCTTTAAATGCGGACTTCCCTACAGGATCACTGGTGTTACTTGCTGATTTTCTGGATATGACAAAACAACGTCCGCTAACATTTTTTGAAGGTGGTTCAGATGGAGCAAAGCATGTAAACATGGATGATCCGTATTGCCAAAACTTACGCCAACAGCTCTCAGAGATAGCAATTCAGCATAAAGTTCATTTCAAAGGTGATGCGGTTTATATCTGCACAGAAGGCCCGCGTTTTGAAACAGAAGCTGAAATAAAGATGATGAGACAATGGGGAGCAGACGTTGTCGGTATGACAAGTGTACCTGAAGTTGTTTTGGCCAAAGAACTTGGGATGTGTTATGCGTCAGTCGGGTTTGTGATTAATATGGCAACCGGAATGGAAAGCGGTCCCATTCAACTGGCTGAAATGGAGGAAATGCTGTCGCGGAACAAAGAAATAATTAACCGACTGTTTTTGGGTATTTTCTCAAAAAAACCGAATCAGCAAAACTGTGCCTGTGCAGATTCAATTGTTTATTTGTAGGAGGCACTATTTATAGTCTGATATTCACGTCTTTCAGTCTGTTCCAGCATTTTCCAGCGTATAATCGGAATATTCTGTAGGATTTTAACGTCTGTTATGCTGTAGATGTCGGCTTGAGAGATTGCCCTTGCGTCACTGCATTTTGAATCACTCGAGATCAATTTTTCTCCTCCCCAAAAATCACCTTTTTCCACTACATGCTGACTCTCTTTTTTACCGGCTCCGTGTCTGATAAGTTCTACTTTACCATTTTTAACCAGCATTAGCCCATCGCATTCTATCTTTTGACCTTTCTTGTATTTTGTGAGTGTTATACTTTGAGCAATCTGACTTTGAATGGGAGAAGAAATAGATTCTCCAAATAACCATGTCTGCTGTAAAAACTCAATAGTCGCCTGTGTTTTTTTAATTTGCTCCAGAAGATGATTGCGGTTGACAAATTCATTAAACAAAATAGCGGGTATTTTGAGGGTTTCAATATGACTTAAGGTACGGTAAGTCCCAGTACTTTTCAGACCAAAAATGACCGCTAGGTCACCAATTAGAGTTCCGCTTGATAAAGGATAACTTGTTTTATCCTGCGGAGAAAGCAACTCTGCTACGCCTGTAAGAACCAAACTGACATGTTTCGGAGTTTCATGATCCCGGAGCAGAATAGTACCGGCGTTGATAGATTCCCGTTCACAATTAAGCAGCATGTGAATTTCACCGATCTCGACGTTTGGATAATATCCCCGCAGATAATCCGCACCAAATTCCAGGGCATAATCCTCATGCCCTTCTATCAGCGTATCCATACTTCCAAAGCTAACCCCGCAGCCGATTACTTTTTCTTCCTGTGTTAGTTTTTGGGCAGTATGTGCCAAAATGATTTTGTCAGATTTGTCATTCTTAAAATCAATTGCCTTGCCGTGAATTAATCCACCGCCGATATCAATTTTCTTCAACGCAACAGGCTGGAGGTAGTCTTTCCAGACTTTTTTAAACATCTCCAGACTGATGCCTGGTAGTTGCGGATTTTCTTCAACCATCTTTTTCAAAACAGTATGAGAAGAAATGTCTGCTAAATGAGCGTAAGTCGCATAACCATCTTCCCAAAGTGTCCTGAAAAACAAAATATTTGTTTCAACAGGATGTGGAGAATAAACCGGCTTTACTTCAAGACCATCAATATTGTTCCAGACATCAAGTTCTAAGTCATAAACTTCAAAAAAATCTTCAAATGCCTTTTCACTGATTGTCATCAGAGCGGAAAGCTTTTTTGTTACAGATGCACGTACAATTGGTGTTGTGTAATACTTGATGCGGTGATTTGCTCGGATTAGTGAAGTCAGGCCGGCAAAATGGTCATCATGGGCGTGTGTGTGAAATACTCCTTCGACCTCATTCACGTCAACACCGATTGAGTTCAGCGTGTGCGTGATGTTGGGGCCAACATCAATCAAATAAACTTTCCCCTGAAAACTGAGGACACTGGCCATGCAGGGCCGATTAATATCCCAACCGTCACCTTCTCCTGTATTAACTACAGAGAAATATTCACGTTTGAAATGGTGGTTCTCAAGTTCGTAAGGAGTCACATAACGTTCAGTTTTATCCAGATTCAGATTTATTTCTACGCTTTCATCTTGATAAGTGAATTCGTAACGATTCACACTTTTCCTCTGCACCATTACACCGTTTAGAACTTCCACAGGTTCCTGGTCTACTATTCTAGCTTCGAGCAGATCAGTACTTGAGCGAATTGCACCAAAGGCAAAATAGAGTTTTATCCGCATCATTTCTTCTGCAAGCTCCTTAGAAATTCCTGTATCCAGAATTTCTTGCAAACTAGTCAGACCATAATTCCCTCTGTAAATGTATTCCATTTGGGCATTCACCACGTTCCTGCTTCCTATGAGCAGTGGTTTTGCACCAGTATTGTTGGGGTGATTCGGCAAAAGCATGCCTTGACGGTAAAGCATCTGCAGTACCGGAAACTCAGCTAAATTTGCAAAGTCTCCATTTTGCACACTTAAATCGGAAAGAAGAATTGCATTCGGGCCGGTTTCGCTGGTCACAGAACCGTGAGGATGATGAAAAGCCGAGCCCGGCTCTAATGAACCGACATTTCGATCAAAACTGTTGATTTTACCGGCTTTCATTAAATGCTTGACACTGTCAGCCGGACAACCGCAAAGGATGTATAAATCTGCCTCAGGAACTTCAAGCCAGAATACACCTGTCGTAATTTTAGTAATAGATATTTTTGACATTCTGCTTCTAGTAAACAAAGTTCATTGACTATAGTTTTCCAAAATTTATCCGCCACTTACCGGAGGGATCAAACAATATTCCTCACCGTCTGTGAGTATCGACTGTTTACCAACGTACTCATCTTCATGGGCTAATCTGGTTGACCTTAAAATAGCTGCCGCCTGAGGATATTTCTGTGAAAGTAAAGCTATTACCTGCTCGGCAGTACTGTCTTTTTTTACTTCAAGCAAAAGCGGTTCTGCTGAGATTGTTTCCTCTAGTACTGCGTAAAAAATTAAATTAATCTGCACAAATTTATGAATTATTGAAAATTAAGTCAAACAAAATAAAACACCAAACTACTGTCATGTTTACTGCCGACATAAAAACTGCCGCGCTTCCTGCGTCCTTAGCTCTTCCGGATAAAGGATGATGTTCTGTTGAAATACGATTCACAACTGCTTCAATTCCGGTATTGAGTAATTCTACTATTAACAGCAAAAAAACTGAACTGATCAACATAATCCTGAAAATCAGCGAAACAGGTAAAAGCAGAGCAGTTGGGATTAATACCGCGGCCACCGTTAATTCAATCCGGAAAGCCATTTCATGATGCAATGTATCACGTAAGCCTTGCAAGCTAAAGCCAAAGGCTTTCCACAAGTGATGTAAAGCTTTCATAGCATTAAACCTCAAGCCCTTAAAGTTGCCTGAAATTCATGCTGCAGACGCTTGATGATTTTGTTGCGCACCTTACCCACCTCTTTATCGGTAAGTGTCCTGTCTGTTGCCTGAAAGGTGAGGGAATATGCTAAACTGCGTTTTCCTTCATCCACCTGTTCTCCTTCATAAACATCAAAGAGAGTTGCCCTGCGTAGTAAAGGTTTTCCACTTTGAAGAATTAGCGGAGTAACTTCTTCTACCGGCAAACTTGCGTCCATCACAAATGCCAGATCTTCAAAAATTGGAGTGAAGTTAGAAATAAAATCCATCTGGTGGTCTTCAACTGCAAGTTTAATGATCATGTCCAAATCCAGTTCCGCAATACAAACAGGTTGATCCGGCAGTTCAAATAAAGTGCTAATTTTTGGATGTAATTCTCCTGCAAATCCTAAAACATTTCCGTTCAGCAATATCTGGGCACAACGTCCGGGATGACATGGTAGTTCCTTTGATTTTTTCCACTCAATTCCTTCAAGATGCAATGCTCCTAGGAATTGTTCCAGAACTCCTTTCAGGTCAAAAAAATCATAGTTGTCTTCTGCCTTTTCCAGCCACGATTGAGTTTCACGGCTGCCGCTCATCAATAATGATAGACGCTGCGGTTCATCAGGAAGTTTGTTTTCTTGATGAGGATGAAACACACTGCCGACCTCAAATGTTACCACTTTAGCTAAAAAACGCAAATTAGCGTGTGCAGTACTTAACGCACCGGGTAGAAGTGAACGCCGGAGGTGACTTCTTTCCTGGGAAAGAGGATTTTTCAAAGGCACAAATTTGGCAAGATCGATGTCTTTTTCCAATCGCAAACGTGCCTCATCCATGGGGTTCATCATGGAATAGGTAATAATCTCGTCCATTCCGGAAGCCACGAGGATATCCCTGACGCGTTCTGTAACGTCCAGTTTTTGATTCATGTGCTGAGGAGGAAGGACGTCATTGAGCAGAGTTGAAGGTAAATTTTCATATCCGTAAACTCTGACAATTTCTTCGACTAAATCAGCGGGAATATTTATGTCCATCCTGTGACTCGGGACTTCAATCTGTAGAAGATTTTCTCCTGAAACTTTAAATTCCAGTGAAGTCAAAATTTCCGTAATTTGTGCAGGAGATATTTTTATGCCCAGTAGATGATCCACATAAGCAGGATCAAGTTCAATGGAAATTTTTTCTTTAGGCTCTGGATACAAATCTCCGGCAATCAGTTCCAATGTTCCGGAAGCATGTTCAACCATCAATTGCGCGGCCCTTAACCCTGCCTGTAAAGTACCTTCCGGATCAATCTGTTTGCCGAATCTCTCACTAGCCTCAGTTCTTAATTTTAGCACCTGAGACGTCCGTCTATTATTAAGGAATTCGAAATTTGCGGATTCGAGTAATATATTCGTTGTAGTTTTAGAGACCTCAGAGTCACTTCCACCCATGACTCCGGCAATTGCGATCAGTCCGGAATTATCTGTAATCATGAGCATTTCGTCATCTAATTTTCGTTCAACATCATCCAGTGTGAGCAGAGTTTCACCTTTTACTGCACGCCGCACGATTATTTTTGGTGTTTGCCCCTTGGCTCGATCAATCAGTTTGTCATGGTCAAAGGCGTGTAAGGGTTGTCCCAGTTCCAGCATCACGTAATTAGTGATGTCTACAATGTTGTTGATTGGACGCATTCCAATCCGCAACAGGCGCTGTTGCATCCAGAAAGGTGAAGGTTCTATTTTAACATTTCGGATTAACAACGCAGAATAACGTGGACAGATATCCGGATCTTTTATTTCCAATTCAACAAACGGCGGTTGGGGCACAACATCAAGACTCGCGATATCCGGCAAAATACTTTTAACTAATTTCGTTCCTGTCAGTGCAGAAATTTCACGGGCAACACCTAACATTGAAAGTAGATGACTGAATCCGCCTTTGATATCAAAATGCAGGGTAGTGTCACCTAAATAGTCTTCCAGCAGTTTCCCGACAGGAGCATCTTCAGGAAGAATTAGGATTCCTTCATGTTCTTCACTGAGCCCTAATTCCAACTCTGAGCAGAGCATTCCTTCCGAAGCAACCCCACGGATTTTTGCAGGTTTGAGTTTTTTAAGTGGATGATCTTCGTGGTAGGCATCCACCAACATTGCGCCTGTAAGGGCCAAAGCAACTTTTGGTGCAGGTTCCGGAAAATTTATTGCCATTTCCTGAATGTTTGGTGCTCCGGTAACGAGTGTAATGGGTTTGTCTGCTCCAAAATCCACATCAACTAAATTTAACGCATCCGCGTTTGGATGTTTACGTATTTTATTAACTTGTCCTACGACACAATAGTCGCCCCAATTTTCACCAATTTTTTCAATTAATTCAACCTCAAGACCGGCGGTCGTCAGGCGTTCAGCAAGCGCATTCGGAGGTATGCTAAGTTCAACAAAATCTTGCAGCCAACTCAAAGGCGTTTGCAATGCCATAAAGATATCCGTAAAAACGTGTAAAAAGAGGATGATTAATGTCTCAAAAATGATGAAATAATTATAGTTTCACCATCAACGCAACAAATATTAACAAGACAACATTTTCAGGAGAAACGGTGGGAAATGCAAGTCAGATCAGTAAAAACTGTTTATTTGCATTTAAGTCGAAGTCCTTTGAATTTTTCAGCATTTCTGGTCCAGATATCTTTAGCACTCAATTTGTTGCTGTAAATACCTTTTTGTTTGAGCTTTCTTAGGTGTAATTTTTCACCTGGGCTGAGGGGAAGTTTCAATCGTAATTTTGACCAGACATTTTGATTCAGCAAGGCTTCCTGCTCAAGAGTCATGACAGGGTTAAGTTTTAAACTCTTGATCTTGTTTTCTACCAAATTACGACATTTAGTTTTGCCGAATTCTTTCATAAACAAGCGGTCGGTTGCATATTCTTGTGCCTCCAGAGAAAATGTTGTTGTCAAAATAAACAAAAAAATAGCTACCAGTCTACTGATAATAAATAACGAAGGTTGCATTATTTTACTTAAAATTATGTTGCGAATAGCTTGGTTAATCATGAAAATATTTTTCTTTTGTAGTTTACTCAAGTTTTTCTGCATAACTGCCGATATACAGTGCAGATTGAGAGTTGCATCTTGTGCTCTTCTCAGTTCAAGCAAATTTAACACCCTGAGCCTCAATTTAAGCAAATCTCCTGAGTTATCACTCTGAGAGACAAACAGGCCAAAGGATTTTCTACTTTAACAAGTATTTGATAAGCGGGAACAAATGACACAAACAGAAGAAAAAATAGAAAATTTTACCTATGCGGTTGGTGTAGATCTTAGTAATCAATTTGAGAGGCAAGTCTCAAAGACTATCAAGGAATTGATGGATTCGTTAGAGCTTCGTTTAATCGATGACGAAACTAAGGTTGACTATGCGACTCATGTTTTTGCCAAAGCACTTGACGAAATGGTTGATTTTTTGGAAACACCAAAAATGCTCAACTGATATACATCTTACTTTAAGGCCATTTCAGTCTCGATTTAATTGTAGTAGACTTGGAATGATTATCAGATGCAGCGTTAATCCTGATCATTATTAGTCTATTGAAATAACTTTCTGTGACTTATAAATAGATAACCCTGAAGCGTGCTCTATAGTCTTTCCGCTCAACAGCAAGTCCTTTTTGATGATCAGGCAGGAAAAGGGCTTTGGTAATATAACCATCGGTTTAAAGAGACTATTAAACTGAGATGCTTCCTCCTCGATGCACTAAATTTAGAACTCGGAACATGATTTAGTGCTTCTGTCTGTGCCTACCTCGTACACTTCTCTCATTATATATACTTTGCATTCTCCTGATGAGTAGTAACTCATTGCAAAATAAATAAGTCCTTCCTCTTCATTACTTATAATCAACTTCATTAACAGAATTATTTTTACTAAGCCATGCATTTTGGACTGTTTAATTAAATATTTGCCTTTTGGATAAATTTATAATAATATGTCTTTTAATGGATGAAATATCCATTGAAAATAGGTGATGTTTAGGGGGCATTCACCTTCAAATCTAAATTAGTATCTCCACTTAAACTGGTCTGAATATATAGATTGATGTTAAGCAAGTTTCTTGGTTAGGGATCTTTTAATAGATCCCGGTGGTTAATTTATTCGGTATTGGTGTTAAGGTTGTGAACTTACGTTTAAGAATATAAGTTGAAAACTAAGTTTACAATGAAATTAAATGTGAATTACTTAAGTATGCAGGAGCAGCTTAAGTATTTCATTAATTATAAACTGTAAAAAATAGGAGACAAGATGGCTGAACAAGCAAATGAACAAGGTGGTGAAATGGATGGCATAGGTGCTGCCGCGAGCCAAGCATACGGAGAAGCTTTAGAAGGTGGTGCAACGCCCGAAGAGGCTTTTGACGCTGCCGGGTCTGCAGCTCAAGAAGTAGCAACCGAAATGGGAGTATCTCCAGAAGAGTTCGGTCAGGGAATGGATGCTGCTGGAGAAGCTTTCGAAGGAGCAATGGCAGATGGAGCATCACCTGGAGATGCTTTTGGTTCTGCAATGGACGCTGCTAATGAAGCCACAGACCCTGGTACAGAAATGGGACCTCCTCCTGTGGGCGAGCCAACTGGAGACATGACAGGTTGCGAAGGTGACATGACAGGTTGCGAAGGTGACATGACTGGAGTGACTGGTGACATGACGGATGTAAGCGGAGATGTTTCTGCAGTAACTGGAGATGTTTCTGGTGTAACAGGTGACATGACAGGGGTTTCCGGAGATTGTACAGAAGTAACGGGAGATGTGTCAGGTGCAACTGGTGACATGACAGGCTGCGAAGGTGACATGACTGGTTGCGAAGGTGACATGACTGGAGTGACTGGTGATATGGGTCCAGTAACTGGTGATATGTCAGGCTGCGAAGGTGACGTGACAGGCTGCGAAGGTGACATGACTGGAGTGACTGGTGACATGACCGATATGGCTGGAGACATGACTGGAATAGAGGGGCAACCACCTGCTGAAATGATTGCTCCAGAAGGCGACCAAGGTATGGGTGCCATGGATGGAGCATTTGGTGACTCAGGAGATATTGGTACTCCCCCTCCATCGGATGATCCAATGGGAGCTGCGCTTGATGATTCTTCTGCAGCAAGTGACGCTGGTGGTGCAGCGGGCCAAGGTCTTGAACCAGATCCTTTGGCTGATATGCCTGGTCCAGAGATGGATCCTGGACTGGATCAACCTGAGGACGACCAGGGTG
>Ga0115002_10010115_pt1 | contig 10181 bp, 8 predicted proteins | sample ArcticOcean_MG_C_8_FD_89576 | JGI IMG/M metagenome (GOLD analysis project Ga0115002, IMG submission 89576) | Marine microbial communities from western Arctic Ocean - ArcticOcean_MG_CB11_86 | ecosystem: Environmental > Aquatic > Marine > Oceanic | place: Arctic Ocean: Canada Basin | collected... | reverse complement strand
TTTTCAAGCCTTTCATCTCCGATAAGGTCAGCGAGCATATTCTCCAAGCTGTCCTGCCTTTCTAAACTCTGCCAATTCCTCCATATAATCCAGCGGAGTCATTGCTTTGAGGTAATCATCAAAACCCTGGTAATCGGTCGGGCCGTGCTTGCGCTTGGCTTTACCGGCAGCACCTTTCATCGCAGTCACCTCGCCTTCTTCTTCCTCAGAGAATCCTTTTTTTGCTTTTTTTGCGGAGAACTCTTTTATCTTCTCCTGTGCGATCGCTGGATTCTGCTTTCGAAACAATGGCTCCTTAACCATGCAACCAGCCGAGACGAATCCTCCGGCACCAATTCCAACCCAGGCAAAACGAGTAAAAAGGTTAGGATTCAGCTCATCCTCTTCGATAACATCTGCCAGTCGATCGCGCTGACTTTTTTCGGAAACAGGATCTGAATCAGGAGCAAAATACTTCTCTTCTCGGGATTTCACAGTGACTGATTCACCCCAAGACAACACTCTAAGCGCAGTGCCGGCGATTCGGGGCTCAGAAAACACCGGCACCGATTGGCAGGCATTAAAGAGAACGTTCCCTTTATAAAACGGTTCAGCAGTTGCTGAATCAGATAAGGCCCCGATTAGGAATATTGCTGACACCCCAACCGCCATGGGATCCCTTAAACGTTCCCAAAAACATCTGAAACTTACGCACCATCTCTTGATCATTATCCCTTCCTTAAATATAACGTTTGTCTTTACCGGCAGATTGGCCTCGCTTCCGTTTTGAGTGCATTCTTTAATATCGATTCCGCACTACATTTGTGGCGTTAGTCACAGCTAAAAAGAGATCGGGGTTCATGGGATATTTGCCCCATTCCAAACTGCTTTTTCGTCGCTACCAGCCCAATAATATCCACTGAAATAATCACGTGTCGGATTAAATCGTAACTGCACTACACCTTCGCCATAACTATCACGCCAAACGCCAGTGATACAAAGTTCCCCCTTCGCACGAAGGTGTGAACGTCGTTTCCTTTTTGCCTTGCCTGCTGCCCCCAACATGGATGAACTGAATTCGTTATCTTCTTCATCGGCAATCATCCCCTGTGCCACATCAGTGCTATTAGCACGACCCACACCACAGGAAACCCCTCTGCCTAATCGAATATCAAACAAAGTGCCGTTGTCCCACGACCCTTGGTCCTGATACCGGTAACGCCCTACGACATTATTTGATGAATCCAGAAAAAATTCTGTTTCGGCTTTCACCATCGTGATCGACTCTATCTGGCCTTGATAAACGCCAACGATGCTTGACAAGTTGTCCGTTTGAGCGTCGGCAAAGGAACTCTGAAAACTGAGCACACCGATTGACGCCGCAATCACGCATTGACCAAGCCATGGATTCATCCGCTAAGTGCCCTATGAGTCCTCGCACTTACTTTAATAAGTGCAATAAGCAACGTTTGGTATAAACACTTCATGCAATCACTCTAAGCGCAACCGCCTTAAGGTGAAATTGGAGTAGAGTCATCGTACGCGCTTCCCAACGCAAAAGCACTCAAATTTCTAGCCAACTGAAACTAGCTGATAAAACGTACTTTTTGACCATAAGCAATGATTAACAATCAATTACTTGGGAAAGGCTTGCTAAGTGCCTTGTTAATACTTTGTGCATTCCCAGCAACCGCTGACTGGCGAAGTCAAGTCGGACAGTCGATGCGTAGCCTTCCCAGTCAGAATCTTGAGGTTTATGTTCGAGAACCCGTCGATGCCTCACGCGAAGGGAGTTACTACCCTTTTTTAAGACACGTGCAAGAAGTCCTTATCCAAAAGGCTCGGAACAACGGCTACACAGTCGTCAATAGCCCCACTAACGCGAAGGCATATCTTGAAACCCAATTTCGTATAGGAAAGCAGTCATTACAGTTATTCTTATCGCTAAAAGATGCCGACAGTCGAAACACTATTGGGTCTGCGACCGTCGAACTAGCATCGTCCGTACTTCCCATTGATTGGAAAGATCGAACGTTAAAGGATATTGCATTTGAGCTTGCGACCAAGCTTGACGAGCAGCTATTTGGTCAAAAACTCAGCATCTTAATCGATGAGTTCTCTGGAGGAAAAGAAAAGACCGATGCATTCGTTAGTGATTTCTCAATCCTGATGCGCGGCTATATCCGAGAAGAAGTCGGCTCTCTCGACACATTTAGGATTCTAATAGAAGGGTCGACCTCAGCGCAGCAGTATTCACTACGAGGCCACTATCAAGTGCTAGGCAACGAAGTGTTCCTTCGCCTCAAAGTCATCAAAGTTGGTTCTAATCATGCGATTGCCAATGCATCATCGCGCTTCTCACTTGGGACAGTACCTTCGGGCGTTGGTATGTTTCCTCCCAACGAGATACAGGCGAAAGAAAGCACGGATGAAATAAAAAGCGACGCTATCTCTAAGACAACAACACAAACGGTGACGGTCTGGGTTAATCACGACGACCGGAATTACCGGGATGGGGATCCATTGACTGTTTCCTTACGGCCCGATACTGATCTTTATGTCAGGGTTTATTACGTTCAATCTGATGGCGTAATTTGTCAAATCATGCCATCCCGATCTGGTGAAACAGGCTATATACGTAAGGGTTATGTTTACGAAATTGGCGGCGCTCAGGACGATGTGGAACTGACTATTAGTGATGAAACGGTCGGACAAGAAAGCATCAAGGTTTTCGCCTCCCACGGCCCAATTGATGACAGCAACCTTCCCAAACGGTTTATTAGTGGAGCCAATGTGTCCTGCCTCGAGGATAACTACCAAAAATTGATAGAAACCCTCACTCGCGCGCTTAAAATGAAATACCGCGTTCGACCGGCATCTGAAGTTAAGATACTCGTACGGCGTTAGGCGCTTTGCACCATTTTTCAAGGAGTAGTTGCATGAAATACCTTGCCAAAGGCTCTCTGATTGTTACAACGATGGTCGCCGCTTTAGCCTTCCCGCCAATCACGCTCGCTGGGAATCACGACGACGTGAGCGAGAGTCAAAAACCACCGCCTCCGAAGATTCAAACACTCAACCTCAACCAGGATGAATTACTGAGTCCAACCCAGCCCAATTCGTCAGACGACGAATATTTAGCGGTCTATGAAAATATTCGCAGCGAGGTAGATAAAACGGTTTCAGATAAAGATAAAGCCAGAAAAGATGCGGTTCGGTCGATCATTGTCGATCTCAAACAAAGGGCGTTTCGGGAAGCTGCAGAGAAAGTAAACCAGGAAGTAGCGCAGCCCATGGACCTTACCCAATTCAATCAAGTGGTTAATCGAGCCAGCAATAACTACCTACGCTTTATTAAGGAGTGGAAAATAACAAAGCAGTTAGTCGAAACACAGACCGTCTCGTCATCTACTCCGGAAGTGGTACAGGTTAGTGCTTTTTTTAAGATCGACAAAGTTGCTCTTCGAAAAATTCTTATTTCAGAGGGTGGCATTACAGCGGTTGCAAAATATCGCACCTACGTAGAACTTTTCTGGAATGTCCAAGATAAAGACATACATCCTGAAGTCATCGCGACGATTATCGGCAATGTCGAGGATCAGTTTCGACAGGCCGGCTACGAAGTCGTTGAATTTGAACAAATCAAAGGCGACCTGGTCGCATTGCTAAAAAAACAAGGAAAAAATGACGCGGATGTGTATGCCAATGATGAACTGAAACGTTTCAAGGCAAATCTAGAACTCCGCAACATTGATAAGAGCTTTGTTAACGGAAAACGAATTCTGGCGGATTACGCGGACCTTCTGGTCGGGGTAACCGTCAACATTATAGAAGTACAGAACAATGAGCTAACGGTGCGAATGACAAGTAACGCAACATTGTTCGAGCAAGGTCAGTGGCTAAAGCTCGCTAGCTCTGATTACGGGAAAACAGTACCGCACGTGCGGGGTAGCACCGCAAACCTTATCGCCGTTGCCAAACAAGTCACTTTGGCGATTTCGAAGGACCTCGAGCCCAAGGTTCGCAAACAACTGGGTCAGAGAAAATCTGTAACCAAGATACAAAAAAGCCAAGAACGGGATTTCTCGCTGATTTTTAAGGGGATCGACAAAGGGACATTCAATGAAATAAAGACCCGACTGAGCAAAGGTAGCAAGTGGCAATTTAACGGAGCCGACTTTAAGACCCGCGGCATCCATTTGGCATATGAAGGCAGCATTGACGCACTGTCTGATCTGATCCAGATCTATCTCGAGGGTGCTGGCATTACCCCTGGCATAGGTGAATACAGTGGAAGCCGTAATCGAATTATCTTTAGTAACGACTAAGAGGGGACGACCATGACCGTTTTTACAAGAGTCGTTTCCCTGGCAGCATTAACGGCCATATTGTTTTCTGTTTTTTGCACGAGCGCCAGTGCCAACAAAAGCACTGCGCTGCTACTTGCGAGCGACAGCACTCTCAGATCAACGATTCGAACGAAATTACCAGCAACGATCAACACGACAGCCAACCGAGTCGAAACAGACTACTCAGGCCACACTTTTATCACCGACGAAGGTAGCCGACTTTCCTTCAGCGATTTTTTTCACGACAACTCTCTGCGGTCATCTAAATCCCGAGAGCGGTTACACCTTGAATACGGCGTTGATTTTCTCGTCATCACATGGATCGCAAAAGAGAACACCACCAAAAACGAAGCTTATGACCTACGCAAGACCGAACTAACTGTTCGCGTTCGAATCATTGACGCGAACAGCGGTCGTGAAGTGTTCAAAACCAGTCTAAGCCACGATACGGAATTCAACCTCAGCGGCACCACCGAGAAGGAACAGACTGAACATCGCCACGGCATCATCCAGGAGGCAGCAAATAAACTAGTAACAGAGACTGTGCTGACTTCAGTATCGAACTATGTCTCAGCAGAAGACGCCACACTGAATACAATCCGAATTGTCTTCCGGAACCTCCCCCCCAAAGAATATCACCGGGACAGGGGTGCGCTAATCCAACTCGTTGAGAAGGCTGGCGCTAACGGGGCAATTAGAGATCACTACGAAGGAAATGAACTCACCTTACGTACAACGATTTCGGTCACTTCTGACGCTTTCTATCGGACACTCTATGGACTTGCCATCGGGAACGATGCGTTTGACCACTTTGATCTTTCACGAGATGGCAACCATGTTCTGGTCGAACTACTTCCAGCGAAGCGAAAACGCCTAATTATTAGCGGCATCTCGGCTGAGGGGTATCACAACCGCTTGGACGCTTATCGGAGAGCGGTCAATAATCAAACAGGCGTCAAGGACATCAGCGCTGAATATATCGGAGGCCCACAAGGGCAAGTTGTCCTGTCATTCACTTACAAAAATGACTTGAACAAACTCGAGGAAGGTATTTGGCAACATCTCGAGCAATCCGGCAACACACCCAATCGCAAACTCGTCTCCATTACAGAGCAAGCGATCCACTACCACGCAGGTAAGGTCGCCAGCGATAGAATTGAGCTGACTATCACCATCAACAACGTCGCTCCGGGAGATTATCGCAAGATCGGCGCGCCCCTGGACCGGATCATCAAGAGTTTCGAGAGCCGTGTCTGGCCGGGTCTCGGCGGAATTGGGAACCTTCAGAAGGAATATGACGCCAGCGCTTACCGCCTCGTCTACACTTTCGAAACCACGGTGTCGCCCGTACAGCTGGATAGCGTGCTCTGGGAAAGGATCAGTGATGAATCAGCACTGACCGGCATTACACAGGATACGTCATCTGGTACTACCTTAAGTTATAGCAAAGTAGATTGACTTTATTTCGCCAACTTCTAGGCGCCGACCTGCCACACCCGTTGACCGGGAATACAACGATTATTCGTAACCGTAGCGGTTTTCGGGAACAAACAGGCAGACACAGTTCTTTCACTGGTTTCAAGAAAAGAATTTGCCCTGGCCAGATCCCTTTATAGCTCTGGTTTCTCCCTGCCCCCCAGGCTGATGACCTGTAAATCCAAGATCAAGTCGCGCACTGTATTTGCGGCCACAGCCGCTATTTGACTGCAAACACTTTTGCCGTTCCGAGAACCCGGGTGTTTCACAAGCATTGTCGGGAAAAGACTTTAGGGTCTTATCCGAGATCGTCAGATCAAAGAGATACTGCAGCCGGGTACGAAGGGAACACGAGGTGTCCATGCCATAATCTCTACTTCGATGCTACGACTTATTGAAACAGGTAGTAGGTAGTAAATCCAACAATGGCAATGGCGATGAAGACCAGGGTCAGTTTAGCCAGAAAGTTGATGGTTTCTTTCAGAATTCGATAGACAACCGGAGTCAGAACTAAACACAGGAGGACAATGATCGCCCACTTCATCACTACACCTTATTGCCCTAGTTCATCCAGATTTACCAGTTCAACGACGCCGAGGAGGCAGTTTTTTTCTTTAGTTCTTCCTGCGTACCTGCTTGTCGGCAAATGGCCCGCTCGACAACCTGCTCGATATCGCCATCTATGACCCTCGCAATCGAATACTTCGGAAGCACGTTGATCACCTCGATCGTCGCAACGCGCGGGCCATCGATGCGAATTTTCCGTCCGGTATCTGGGTCTATTACTTTGTTGCCGATCGTAAACACATCGAACAGCTGCCCCTGCTTGATTCTGATACCACCCTGATTGAGGGCTACTTCATTACCGACAACACCGAGTACTTTTACCGGAAAAATAACTTCCAGCACTTCGGACGCTACAGTCGCCGCAGCTTTGGAAAGTACAACATTCTGTACTTGCATCAAGTCATCGCTGGTAGTCAGATTCTTCAAACTCTTGTGATCCAAGGTAAGGTCCACCGATCCAGACCATCTTATCTCCTGCGGGGCCACCTCAATCACCCGATATTCGAATACCAGATCTACAGTCCGGTCTACCCTGGCGACCCCCAGCGTCACCTTCTCCCCTTCAATGATCTTGTAACCTGTAATAATTCCGACGATCATGAAGTCGGAGCCGAGACGTTGCCCGAGCCGGAGAGTCTCTTCAACAGGGACTTCACCCGACTTGAGCAACGCTTTTTCGGCCCCATACTCTTCCACATACTCCCGGTCCAGCATTCTGAATTTTCGGGCCTGGGTCAGTTCAGAAATTAGCTTGTGATTCAGTTGCCAGGATACCTCTTCGGCCGGAAAAGTTTGTGATCCTACGGTGTAACTTCCACTTTGGACCCTGAATGGCAGAACCGCCATTGTCCGCATCTTTGACCGATCCTGTCCGGTAGCCACGTATTTCGGAATCTGTACAAACAAAACCGCGGCCCAACCAGACCCATCTAGACTTTTTTCTATGCTAATTACCTCATATGACTTCACATACCCCTCCGCCTCACTCAGTATCTGTTGCTGCAGTTCAGACGATGCGAAAAAAGACTCTCGACTTTCCGTAGAACGATTAAATGTTACTGTGATTTTTACTTGCGTAGCAGTGCCCAGGTTTGGATTTTTTATTGTTAGAGTTTTACTATTATTAGATAATACGAACCCTGTACCAGCCGACACTAAATCACCTTGAGCAATGCCAGTCGAACTAGTACCAACAGAAAATATTTGCATGGTGTAATTTTTTTCTGAATGAAAAGTAAAAGTTTCATCCGCACCAGCATTAAGACCAATAACACCGCCAGGTGTTGTAGAAACTACAAACTCTCGTCTTACTTGTTGTGTATCGCTTTCAGCCAATACCTCCTCAAATCGGGATTTCATTTCTTGTTTGCTTTCTATATTGATACCTTTTATCTGACTGATGGCCTCAATGAGGGCATTTACTATCGCTGACTCCCTGGTTTCACCATGAGCAGTAACATTTCTCTCTATCATTACTGTGGCGGCCAATAGAACTTGCGCGGCCATCAGAATAACGCAGCAGACTAACGCGTTTAGCCAGACCTTCTTACTTGATCGCTTCATGTCGCTAAGCCCGTTTCAGGTGACTAAAGTTTAATCGGCAAGATATCAAAAGTTCTTTTGTCAGAAATCATCTGAGTCCATCAGTTTTTCCCCTGCTCTTGAACCGGATGCGCCTGTGCTGTCCGTTTTTTTCTCCTCAACAGGTTCTTCGCCACTTTTTGCTGGCTTCCAGTCCTTTAGCTTCCGCGCGTCCTGCTCGCCCCGCGGGCTCCACTTCAGGATAACACCGACAATCTCCTGCCCATATTCAAACGCCGAACCTTCTGGCTTAGGATATTTGGTCCTCCAGTCATAAAGCTCTGTCAAACCACTCAAGCCGACCTGGGCGTTTTCTTTTGAGTTCTCTTTGATGCCGTCCAGGATGTCGTTGACCATGTCCTTTTCTTTGTAGTTTGTTTCATCGACCTTGTAGGCTTCCTCATAGACTTCCCCCACCCTAGAAGGTGACTGGTAGATAGAGTGACCAGCCAAATACATCGCAACTTGATTTTTTGCTAGCGAGGCTGCTAGCTTTTTCGCCGCCTTTCTATATTTTCTCATCAGTTTCGAGTCATCAGTCTTCTTGCTAACTGCCCACTGACCGAACGAGATCAATACTGGATAACCCTCTTCATCTTTCATTTTTCTCACGCCAAATTCATCAATTAGCTTGGTGTCATCCTGTGAGAATTTCTGATAAAGATCCGTACCCGTTTTTTTGCCTGGCTGGAGTTGGCCTCGAGCATGCAAAATATCATATGCAAACTGTTTTAAATTCGGAGTTGCAATACAAACCACACCGATAATATGGTCCTTTTTTGAATTAAATCCTTCAAAGGTTTGAAGAACGATCAACCCTGAAACCTCGCCAATAGCTTCAACGAATGTTTTTTTCTTTATACTCTCTCCGAGCAATACATGACGCTGCGCTTTGGGGGTCCGCTTAAATTGCTCCTTGTCAACACCCAACTCATCGAGCATTTGATCCAATTTACCGTCGGCCACACCAATCATCTTATCTAGCAACTCAGCCATCTTATTGGGGTCACCGATGTCTTCTTCCTTAAAGTCTGGCACAACGTCAGAAGCAGCTGTAGCACTGGCAGACTCATTTTCTGCTTTTATGGTTTGATATTGAGTCATGATGTATTCGTTTTTACATTCCACAAATGCCTTCTCAAAAGCCATCAGTCGACTTTTACCCCACTGTGGACTTTCTGGCCCTTTATTAACATCACCAATGGCGTCACCGATCCAACCGCCTTGTTTTCTGATAACAGCGTTGATGGAAAGTTTTTCTGGGCCAAACTGCGGTTTTTGGCGAAATTCTTTAATATCTTCTTGCACAATATCTGCAGGATCAAAGTCGTCAGGCTCACTGGCTTTCGAAATAACCTCTCCCTCCTCAGTCTCGCCCGACCCTGTCTGCTGACCCTCACTACCTGGAGTGGGTGGTGGTGGCGTGGAAGGTATTGGAGGAGGAGCAGGTGGCGGTGTCGCAGCCGCAAACAACGTTTTCAAGTCTTCCTGCTCACCCGCTTTACCCCACGCGGCCATGCCATCTTTCCACACCATTGTGTCGCTGGTGAGCGTGCCGTCTTGCTTGAGTTCTTCCAGTTGTTCAATTGTCTTTGGTCCCTTCTGTTCGCTATTGATCAGGACATGGTAATCCGATCCGCCAGCAGAGCTTGAAATAGGGGAGCCGACCAAACCAACAAACAACATCATAGAAAATATTGAAAATGTCAATCTACGCATGATAAGTTACCTCATTAATGTTGAGACCAACGTTGATGTCTCCCCTAGGAAAGAACGATCGTCTTATTTGGTAGATAGCATAGCGCGTGAAGGGATTGAATCGCGCAAAACCGTTGTTCGACTACAGCGCTCATAGGTCTGATCTAGCCACTGAATTTTCACACCGTAACGCATCGGTTCAGTGCCTCACGATATCGCCGGGCTTGGGCGGGATCATCAAATCACCGATTGGTATAGCCGTGCTGGTCTTGGGCTTCACGTGGATGATTCGCACCATACCTATCGGAATTTCTACCGGGCCAAGGTTCTCCTTGGTGACCGGGTCGATCAGATCGTCGCCAACCGAGAACAGTTGCAACTCGTCACCCACCTTGATGCCGCCGCCTTCGCCTCGATTGAGAAACAGCATATTGCTCTGGTAGTGCACCACCATTACCGGGAATATTGCATTGACAATCGCTGCCGCGCTCCGCTGGCTGGTCGCTGTCGCCAGCTCAACCCAGTCCCTCA
>Ga0115002_10010113_pt1 | contig 10182 bp, 11 predicted proteins | sample ArcticOcean_MG_C_8_FD_89576 | JGI IMG/M metagenome (GOLD analysis project Ga0115002, IMG submission 89576) | Marine microbial communities from western Arctic Ocean - ArcticOcean_MG_CB11_86 | ecosystem: Environmental > Aquatic > Marine > Oceanic | place: Arctic Ocean: Canada Basin | collected... | reverse complement strand
CGTCACGGCCGGAGGTTGTTTCTTCATCGAGAATATAGGTAGGAATAAGCCAGCCTGGAACTTCCAATGCGTTGCCCTGGGTTTCAAGCGTCCAGAGAACTTCCGAATCACCGAAATCTTCCGGAACGATTACGGAGAAAACACACCAGTGGTGGCGGAACTCGCGGGTGAGAGATGGGTTGGGTACCGGGTCGAAATGAGTAGGTTGCACACCATCATAAATTGCGGGTTCTAACTTGTTTCCCTCGCCAAGTGGAACATCCAGTGACTGTTCGGTGTTCATATTGAAATAGCCGAAACAAAGTGTAAAAGTGCCATCGGCATTAGGAAACCAACCATCAAACAGCGGAATAACATTCTGCCCACGAGGTCGAAGCGGCGCTTCATTAAATGGATCAAGACTCGATGAAGTTTGAGCCGACACCAAGCTAGCACCACTCACCCAAATAGTGAGCAGTACCAGCACTGCACTTTTACAATTACTTCCCATTACTGACTACCGTGTGTTTTGTGCGGTTAAGCTGCCTCGTCGCTCAGCGCTTAAGCGTTCAAACTGATTGTCTGACAGATAGGTTATGCCTAACCACAAATGGGACATCTCATCCACACCCCGTTGCCCGAAGATAACAAATTGCCGAGGATCCGGATTGTTGGGATTATCGGCAGTGTTGTCCCAAGTGGAGGTAATCATCAACATGGTTCCCTTGGGTAACAGCGGCGCCACATCATCTTCAAATTCATAAGCGATTTGCCAGGTATGAACATATTTATCCACGCGCGCCAGCATCTCACGACGACCATCGGGGTAGACAGCTTCCAGCGATTGAGCTCGGCCGCGCATATGCATGTGCGGCCGAAAGCTGGTGATAAGTGCTGATCGTTTCAGAACCCGAACACCTTGCTGGGATTTAATGGAATTGGGTGGCAATAAAAGGTCGTTAGCCCATAAGCCACCGGGGCCGGTATCGGCCGCAAAGTATTGCTCCCCCCGCGTATCAAATTCTGGTTTATAACCTTCGGGATAGAGCCAGACTGCCGCTTCGGCCTGCTCGTTTTGCACTTCCTGCTCGATGGGGAAATAGTGAAGGTTCCACTTAATCGACCCAGTCGGATTGATTAACATACCCGTTCCTTCAGGAAACAAATCACCTCCTTTGCCGACACCTTGCCTACCAATCGGACCAGAGACACGGCCGCCGGAAGCATCTTGCGAAGTTAATTGCGCGTGACCATGGTGAAGTACTTTGACTCCCAATGGATAGCTACCTTTTAATTCCGTGGCCCGCACATAACGCGGCCCATCGATCAACCCTTCGAAAGAGGTGTTTCGCACCCACCACTGATCCTGCGCATTAGCAGCAACCGTATAGGGAGGCGACTTGACGACAAAATCTGGTGGACCCAACAATTCAACCATCTGCCAATCTGTGCCAGTGGGCAGCTCCGGCAAGGGCGGTAATGCAGAGGCTTTGCCCCGGGGAGCTCCGGACTCTGCCCAGGCTACGATGGTCGCAATCTGCTCATCCGAGAGTGATATGTCATTCTTGTAATTCTGGATACCTGTAGTTCTATCCAGGTGCCAAGGTGGCATTTCTCGCGCCTTTACCTTTAAGCTAATCAACGCGGCCCAGGGCCTGACGTCTGCATAGTTGATCAAGGGCATGGGGCCAATGCCGTCAGGGTTATGGCAACTTATACACTTTTCATAAAGTATCGGCGCCACGTCCGCACTAAAGGTGGGGGCAGTTTGTGCCGCAATTGATTGCCACGGAGCCAGTAGGCAAGTAAGTATGAGGGCTGGTCTGGCCCGTAAAATTCCTTCCCGAAACTGAATATTTTTCTTCATTATTAGATTCTCCCGGTTTCTGGAATAGACAGGATAAATGCCGCGTACCTAAATGTCTATTGCTAGCCTGCTTTACTTGGGGGCAGGTTTTGAATATTGCCCCATTTCCGGACACCACCCGAGTAAGACCAGGTGCAAGACTTGACTCTAAATCTACTCGTATCCATCAAGCAAATCTCTAGCTATACTCGGGCTTCATTCTGAGGAGAGAATCAATGAGAATTCTAAGTCTAAGCTGCCTGATATTATTGTTAGTTTCACCATTCACTGCCGCACAGCGTCCCGTTCGACAACTGTTTCCTCTACATGCTTATAACTTACAAGATTATGTACCGGTGGAATTTGCCGAGGCATTTGAGCTGCCCGCTTCGATGGAGACTGCTTCCTATGCAGGTGTGGCCATTAATGCACGAGGCAATCTTGTCATTCTCAGTCGCGGCACTCCCACGTTTTTGGAGTTTGATAAAAGCGGTGGCTTCCTACGCTCGTTTGGTGCAGACGGTTTGCTACGACGCAGCCACGGTATGCACATAGACAAGGACAATAATATTTGGGTGACCGATGTTGCCGATCACCTGGTGATGAAACTGGATTCGGATGGCAATGTGTTAATGACATTAGGCACCAAGGGCGAGGAAGGCGAGTGGGATGAATCGGCTGGCGATCACCTTTTTAATCAACCCAATGATGTATCCCTGGATTCTATGGGCAATATCTACGTGGCTCAGGGTCACGGTGGCGCCGTGCCACGGGTGATGAAATTCAGCCCTGCCGGCCAGTTCATTGCACAGTGGGGCAGCCGTGGTTACGGCCCGGGAGAGTTCGTCGCCGCACACGCTATCGAAATCGATACCAACAACATCATCCATGTAGCAGATCGCGAAAACATGCGTATTCAACGCTACGATACGTCTGGTAACCTGCTACGAGAATGGAAATTCGATGCCATGGTGTGTGCTCTGTATTTACACGACGACGGCTTCATGTACATCACTACCGGATTCGACGGAGAAGTGGCCAAGGTCGACATGGACGGCAATGTAATTGGATCAATGGGTAGCCCGGGCAGAGGCAACGGCCAGTTTGGCGAAGCCCACGCATTGACACTCGATGAAGATGGTAATGCGTACGTAGCCGACGTAATCCTGCGCCGGATACAAAAATTCGCCAAGGAATAAATGGAGTTCTGACTCCAATTATTCCTCCTAATGAGAAAACCAATAAAGGGGACTGCAATGAGTAACATCACACGCCGAGGCTTTTTCCAACAAGCGAGCATGTTCACAGCGGGTGGAATCGCCCTCAGCGGAGCTTTGCCTGGGATGCTAGCAAAGTCCGCATCGGCGCAGCCAGCGCCCGACTGGCTCGCGCTGACAAACGAATCCGCGCTCGAGCCAGAGCTTCCAATCATAGACCCACATCACCATCTGTGGGATCGACCCAACAATCGATATATGCTTGAAGATCTGGTCGAAGATACGCGAGAGCACAATGTGCGTCAGACTGTCTTCGTTGAATGCACGTCGATGTACCGTGCCGATGGACCGAAGGAACTCCGGGTCGTTGGCGAAACAGAGTTCGTGCAAGGAGTGGCAGCCAAGAGTGCAAGTGGTGGCTACGGTGAAATGCGAGTGGCGACGGGCATTGTTGGCACTGCTGATCTCCGACTGGGCGATCGGGTCCAACCGGTACTGGAAGCGCAGATTGCGGCCAGCCCGCAGCGTTTCCGTGGCATTCGCCATCGCGCGGCGTGGGCCGATCGGTCCGTGCTTCCAAACGTACGCGCTGACGCGCCCCAACATGTACTGCTGGATCCGGATTTTCGCAAAGGCTACGCGCACTTGCGTACTTACGGACTGTCATTCGAAGGTTGGCTCTATCACACACACATCGCTGACCTCACCGATCTCGCGAAAGCATTCCCAGATACAACCATTATCCTCAACCACCTTGGCGGACCGATAGGCGTGGGTAACTATGCGGGACGCAGAAGTGAAATATTCGAGGCCTGGAAGCCGGACATTGCCGAGCTGGCGAGTTGCCCGAACGTCGTCGCCAAGCTTGGTGGAATTCAGATGATCGTCAATGGGTACGGCTGGCACGAACAAGATCGGCCGCCAAGCTCAGACCAGCTACTTGAGACCAATAAAGATTGGTACAGCTACATGATCGACCAGTTTGGACCGGACCGCTGCATGTTCGAGAGCAACTTCCCAGTGGAAAAACTTTCGTGCTCCTACACGGTGCTGTGGAATCAGTTCAAGAAGCTAACCCAGGGCTTCTCTGCCGATGAACGGGCGGCCATGTTTCACGATACAGCAATGCGTGTCTATCGACTGCCGCGGGTATAAAAGGGACAATGTTTTACGAACCACACAAGAAAAACCATGGGCTCGCCCTCAACCCTTTTAACAGCTTGATCATACCTCGGCCAATTGGTTGGATCAGTTCTGTCGATAAAGACGGCGTGTATAATCTTGCGCCTTACAGTTTTTTCAATGCGGTGTGCTACCAGCCTCCAACTGTTATGTTTTCTGCCGGCGTCGGCTCAGCCTCCGATGGTATGAAGGACTCACTCAGGAACATCGAAACCACCGGTGAGTTCGTATGCAATCTGGCCACCTGGGAAACACGCCATCAGATGAATCAGACATCCGCCGCTGTACCGCCTGATACCGATGAGATCGAACTGGCGGGTTTGACTACCATTGCCTCACAATTGATAAAGGCGCCCCGAATCGCCGAGGCACCGGTGCACCTCGAATGTCGCTACCTCAAGAGTGTCGACATACCGTCTTGGGAAGAAGCAGGAAAATTCGTGGTGGTGTTAGGCGAAGTGATTGGCGTACACATTCGTGACGACTTGATTACGGCAGACGGCCTGATTGATGTCGCCCGCATGCGGCCGATTGGCAGGCTTGGTTATAACGATTACACACGCATAGATGAGGATACTATCTTCGGCATTGATCGTCCGACCTGACCCCTTCTTACTTTTGACCCCTTCTTACTTCAACGCGCGATATAAAAACGGCAGACTCACATCCATGCGGTAGTCAACGCCCGAATGGGTGTCATCGAATTCCTCATAGCGGTGGGTGATGCCCGCTTTACTTAGCCGCTGCGACAGCTGCCGACACCCATAATGAATGTGATACTGATCGCGCCAACCGCAGTCGATAAAGATGCCCTTTAGCGATTTCAGTTCTTTCTTGTATTTCGAAACTAGATTCACCGGATCGTGTTCGAGCCACTTGCGCCAGCGCGACTCAATCCGTTCGCCGGTTTCTAGATCGAACGGTAAATTAAAACCGTTGGGGGCCGAGGACGACGGGTCGTAGGTGGCCGCCATGCAGAGATTCATCAGGCAATGCACTTCCGCGTTACTGGGCTTGGTGTTGTTCCAGATGTGTTCCAGAAAGCGACGAGCTCGACCATCGTCATGTCCCGGTTTCAATTTAGTCTTGGGTCGATACAAACCTGCCTTGGGCACTGGATTTCGGTACTTGGCCAATTCATCAAGCGAGTTGGGCCAGTCGTGCTGATAAACAAAGTCGAAGTAGGCATCGCCAGAATGATCAGCGATTGCTCCCCAGTATTTCGCATACTTCATACCATGCACGATGGCACCGTATCCGCCAGAGGACTTGCCAAAGCAGCCCCGATGATCGCGGCTGGCCAGCGTTCGAAATTCTTTGTCTACGAAAGGGATCAATTCGCGAGTGAGGTAGTCCGCGTATCGCCCTATAGCAGATGAATTGATGTACTGGTTCCCACCCAATGCAGTGAAGCAATCGGGAAAAACAAGAATGCATGGGCCCATCTTACGATCATGAATCAACCTGGCGGCGCGCTCAGGCAAATTTTCCTCAAAGTTCTTCCATGCCACATGGGACCAGCCAGAGCCGGTATAGCCCACCAAATCATACAGCACAGGAAAGTGTTTCACGCCGCGACCTGCCGAGTATTGCGGAGGCAACCAGACTGGTAATTTTCGCACATGGGGATCACCCAGCGCGTTGTCTCGAAGCACGCGGGACTCGTGCTCAAGTACCACAAGTTCTCCGTTAGGTTGATTATTCAGTTTGCGTGCCATAGTGATTCTCGCTACGAACGTGGGTCAAGTCGTATGAAGTAACGTGGTAAGAAACACGTAATCCTGCCAATCTTACGAGTCTGGAGCTCAGGATTCAAGAGGGCACAGATAAGTTAGCCGCGCATGATGCATGCTTGATTTCGCACTGGGAATAACAGAACAGCGCTAAAGTTGGTAGCTTGTCAGTGCCCCTGAGACCTCTGATAAAAAGCTGGCGACTAATTACTACTGTATTTTTACTTTGACCCCCTTTATATTGGATTTCGCCCATGAGCTTCCAGCCCACACAATAGGTGAAACACTATGCAAAAATCTCACACACAAAAAATCGTGCTAATTTCTTTTTTATCGCTGGCGATTTTGCCCCTGGTTTCTGCGTGCGCTCAAGATGAACAGCGAGATATATCTGTCGCAGCGACGGTTGCCTTCACTGAGGGGCCAACAGTGGCCGAAGACGGTACAGTCTATTTCACCGACCTTGATAATAATCGAATAATGCGCTTATCCACCGATGGTGCACTCTCCACGTTTCGCCAACCCAGCCACGGCGCAAACGGGCTACTATTCGACAGCGAATGGCGGCTATTGGCCTGCGAAGGGGGCGATGGTGCATCGGTGTTGCCACGGGTCACCCGCACCAATATGGAAACCGGTGAGATCGAGACATTAGCCGACCACTATGAAGGCAAGCAGTTGCATCAGCCCAATGACCTTACCTTCGACGCGCTGGGACGCATTTACTTCACCGACCGCCCGGGGCCCAACCCCAGGCCCGAACAAACCGGCGTACATGGCGTCTACCGAGTTGATCCGGACGGTACTATTGAGCGCATCCTCACCGAGCCCGAGGTACTGCGCCCCAATGGCATCATAATTTCACCCGATGACAGCACCCTGTATGTCATCGAGACCAAGCAAAGCGAAGGCGGCCCACGGCTGATTCGCGCCTATGATCTGAGCGCGGCAGGCACGGTCAGTAATATGCGTGTGTTTCACGACTTCTATCCAGGACGCAGTGGCGACGGCATGACCATCGATAGCCAGGGAAATTTGTATGTCGCTGCTGGTTTGAATAGTCTGCGAGGCACCAGCGAAACCCTCGATACTGTGGCTGGTATCCATGTATTCGCGCCAACTGGTGAGCTACTGGAGCACATCCCGATTCCCGAGGACACCATAACCAACGCAGCATTCGGCGGACCTGACCTGCGTACTTTGTATGTCACTTCGGGCAAGACACTTTACAGTTTCAGGACTGATATCGAAGGAACTCGGCGGTAGTTAATGATTGAAGAAAAGGGGAAAGTCATGCAAATTGGAATTTCGTCAGCGGAAGAACAGAAAGGAGACTGCAATGAGCGATAAGCAAGAACCAGAATTGGTCGACCAGGCTAATTCAGAACGCGCAGTCGATAATAGAGTCTCTCGACGAGACTTACTCGTTGCCGGGGCTGCCGCGGCAGCAACACTAATGCTACCCCCCGCTACATTGGCACAACAGGGCCAAGCAAAATTTAAGCGTATGCGCGCCCAATACATCGCAGCCCTGGCCGATCCCCAGTCACACTCCGGCAGCAATGCTCAGGATTGGGGCATATGGCGCAAAGACCCTGGCCCACGTGGTGTCGACCTGGATGACTATGACAGATTGCAAGCCAACGGCGGTGTTGCCCCTGCTAAGTGGAGTTTCGATAATAAGGATTGGTGGCTGGAAGAACACGGCCTGATTATGGAGCAACCTGAGTTCCCTATGCCTGCTGGTGTTTATCTGGTCACCGGTGACCGCGCGGTTCAGGCGGTGTTGACTGTGCACGCAAAAACCAGTGACGGGGCGCAGAAATGGGAGCTCGACAATGACGCTTCGATTTATGACGTGACCCATCTGCGCTGCCGTTCTGGGCGTTATACTCCGGCAAATGGCGCTGGCTCGTGTTCTCCTGTCAGAGCCAGCAAGTCAGACTTTCCGGTTCGGCCGGGGGCGGATATGCCTGGGGTTGAGGGTTGTAATAAGCAGGATTATTCGGTTTTGATTATTATTGGGGTTGCTTAGGATACTTCGCGCACTTTGTGGCCTACTGACACTAGCGGTGCGTCCCCTACTAATTCCGCAAATACTCATCAGTCCCATCTAGCCAGTCATCTCGCCGCGGTGCCCACATATCAATTTCCTCCACCTCACCGATGCAGGTCGCCTGGTGCGGGACATCGGCCGGGATGACAACAACATCGCCGGCACCAAGTACCAGTTCCTTCGGCTCATCACCACCAAACGCAAATCGCATCTGTCCCTTGAGCACTTGGGTGATCTGTTCGTTGTGATGGCTGTGCATGGGTACTATAAATCCGTCATCGAAATAAATTCGCGCTACTGTCATCTTTGCACCGGTTACGATTCGACGTTGCATGCCTTGGTTAACCGTTTCGAGTTCAATTGCTTCCCAGTTGATTACCTGTAGGGTTGAGCTGGTCATGTGTGGCTCCCTGCGGTGCTTGCGAATTTAAACTGAAGCGTAGTGATAAAAAATGGGGAAAGAATAATTGCCGGTGTGAGTTGGTAAGGTGGAGAAGAGAAATGGGGTCAGCCCTCACTTTAAGACCGGACCCCGTCTTACTCAGTCAGTTGCAAAACAGTACAATAAGCCGGCACCACCAACAGTAACGAGGTTTTCTTGTGTGCAACCTGGCGTCCCGTGTGAGGAATTCCAGGGAGAACCTGGGGTGGTGAAAGAGTAACGATCGGCATGGCCTACCCTTGCGCTGCCCTCATCATTACTGGTCCAGTTGTTGCAGGTTTGGTCTTGATCCGACGGCATCGCGGTACCGTCAATTTGTGAGCCGGTAAGAACATCATGCTCTGAAAAGTCGGGATCTCCATCTATGCGCGAAGCAAATTGATTGCCATTTTCGTCCAGCGAGTGTTCCCAATTAAAATTCGAATTGTCATAGTGCAGGCTTTCAACATTGGTCGCCATGATCAGACCTACTGCATTTGCCCACGGCCCTGACCCTATTCGGTCACGTGCATTGACTCCACCTGCACCCTGAGTACTTAAGTACGCGCGCCATGTACGATTCCCGCCACCTGCCGCCGAGGCCAGCACCTGACAATGCGCGTCCGCGCCTGCCAAGCCGCCGAGGTTTCCGCCATCACCAATAGTAACGCTGGTAACAAAGAAGCTCATCCCGAGCGGCTCGTCATCATCCTGTTGCGCAACAATGGAAAGCGTAGGAAGTGCCATCGCAACGGCAACAGCTATAAGGACGCGTTTTTTGTTCATCATTATGTTCCTCTAGAGTTTTTAATTGAAAGTACCGATAAAGTAAACCGTGTATCGCATAACATCAAGATGAATAATTGATTGGGGACCGATTGATTTCACACCACTAATGTCATCTTACACTTCGTGACGCTGGGATTATAATTTTCGGGCCATATTTCCCATTGCGAATCCCCGCAGAATATTTAGTGCACAATTGAAGATCGGACTCTATATCCTCATCCATACCCCCATCAGTTAGTTTGTAAATGGAGACCTAGCCTTTAATGTGTTTAAGACTATGCACTGGGCACCAACAGAATATGATTGATCAAATGAATGACACAACTGGCGCGAAACAGGGATCGATAATTCCGCTATGGCACTTCACGTTCTGAAGCTCGCACCTGGGTGAAGAACTGTCGTATAGAGAACATTTACCGGATGACGATATTCGCCAGATCACGCCCTCATTTATGCCACGATGGCTCTTTTTCTCACCCTGACAATCATCGATTTTTCCACCCTTGAGGATAAATAACCCCCTACTCTGTTCAGGGATTATTCTGCGCTCGATTGTCATGACCCTGGGGTTCATATTGGTTTGGATAGTGGTGTCATTGCGACGTTCTGCCGCGTTGGATTGGAGCACGATCATCTATGCAACTTGTATTTCGCTCCTTATCGTCTTTTCCCATTTCACGGGCGATTTTTCGGGCCATTGGAGAGGTAAAAACCCTCTCTGGCCTGCTACCTATTTCCTCTAACTGCAAGAAGATTCGCGATGAAAAGGGTTACTACCAACAAATAGAACTCTATGTCATGGGTCATTCAGAGGCGGAATTTTCCCACAGGGTCTGCCCGGAATGCATCACGGCGCTCTATCCAGATTTCAAAAGAAAGGCTTAAATAGAGAAGATTGCCCGCAGACCGGTCCCCAATTCCTCAACCCATGCGATGCAGTACACAAAGCTTGTTACCGT
>Ga0115002_10010112_pt1 | contig 10185 bp, 10 predicted proteins | sample ArcticOcean_MG_C_8_FD_89576 | JGI IMG/M metagenome (GOLD analysis project Ga0115002, IMG submission 89576) | Marine microbial communities from western Arctic Ocean - ArcticOcean_MG_CB11_86 | ecosystem: Environmental > Aquatic > Marine > Oceanic | place: Arctic Ocean: Canada Basin | collected... | reverse complement strand
TGTGCCACGAAGCTTGTTCACAACGAGAGTAGCGAGAGCCTCGCCCTCAACGTCTTCTGCGATAACAAGAATGTTCTTGTTGGTCTGCAGAACCTTCTCAAGAACAGGGAGAAGGTCAGAAATTGCAGAAATCTTCTGCGAAGTGATCAGGATGTAGGGATCACTTAGCACGGCTTCCTGTTTTTCCGAGTTGTTCACGAAGTAAGGGGAAAGGAAACCACGGTCGATCTGCATACCCTCAACGAACTCGGTCTCGTATGAAAGAGACTTTGACTCGTCAACGGTGATCACGCCGTCCTTACCAACCTTGTCCATAACGTCGGAAATGAGCGAACCCATCTCGTCGTCGTGGGAAGAAAGGATTGCAACGCTTTCGATCTGTTCCTTGGAGTCAACCGGGGTTGACTGATCGGCGATCGACGTGCGAACGGATGCCATTGCAATTTCCATGCCACGCTTGAGTGCCATTGGGTCGGCGCCAGCTGCAACGTTCTTGAAGCCTTCGGCGATGATCGCCTGGGCGAGAACTGTTGAAGTGGTTGTGCCATCACCAGCGTCGTCGTTGGTCTTCTTTGAGACTTCCTTGAGAAGCTGTGCACCCATGTTTGCAAACGGATCTTCGAGGTCGATTTCCTTGGCGATGGTTACACCGTCGGAGTTGACCTGCGGAGGGCCGAATTTCTTGTCGACGATAACGTTTCGACCGCGAGGGCCGAGTGTCGACTTCAAAGTGTCGGCGAGGATGTCGATGCCTTCTTTAAGGCGTGATCGGGCGTCATCGCCGAACTTAAGTTCTTTTGCTGCCATTACTTATATCTCTCCAAAATGAGACGGGTAGTTCAAAAAGAACTATCCAACGATTGCGAGGATGTCGCTCTCTGTAACTATGAGGTAGTCGGTTCCGCCTTCTACGTACTCAGTACCTGCGTACTTCGAGTAGATGACGGTCTGGCCGACTTTGACCTGCATATCGATGAGGTTGCCGTCGTCGGTAGTTCGGCCTGGGCCGGCTGCTACTACAGCACCCTGCTGGGGCTTTTCTTGCGCTGTGTCAGGAATGATGATTCCGCCGGGAGAGGTTGATGCCTCTGAGTCGGCAGGCTCGATAATTACCCTGTTACCAAGCGGTGTTAGGTTCAGTGCCACTGATTATTTTCTCCTTGTCGTGACGTATGAATGCGGTTCGTTTGACTCGCTTTTTACGGTGCGGACACACCATTTCGAGTTCAAATCCGGCCGGATTCATTATTAGCACTCGACCTTGCCGACTGTTAGCAGTCGCGGGCTTAGAGTGCCAGCCAACGAAGTCTATGAACGGTTTGGGCCTGCGTCAACTCGGTATGGCGGTTGATTGCGGTACAGGTGGAGATTGGTTTTGGGCCGAATGGGTCGGGGATTTGAGTCCTGATCCCTCTCCAAGCGGGAGAGGGTTGGGGTGAGGGAGAGTCGTGTGCTGGCGTCAACGTGAGTTCAGCTGCGCCACAGATCCTGAATCTAGTTCAGGATGACAATGTGGGCGTTTTTCGCTTACGGCTCAGATGATTCGAACAATATTTCGTTGTCGATTTCGATTTTTACGTGGCGTTGGTACTGGCGGAGGGTGTCGAGGTTTACTTCTACGCCGAGGCCGGGGGTGTCGGGGGCTTGGATTAGGCCTTCGTCATCACGGAATATGCCGGTTGGGGCGGTTAGGCCCAAAATGAGTGCGGAGTCGCCAGCCGGGTATTCGGTGAGGTCGAATTCTTCGTATCCGGCGTGGACGTGGATTGATGCTGCTACTGAGAGATGGCTTTTGAACGTATGGTTCACGTACTGAATGCCGAGCTGGTGCGCTTTATCGGCGACGCGCTTGGCTTCTGTGATGCCGCCGATGCGTCCAACATCGATCTGGACGTAGTCGAGCCCGGCGTTGGTCATCATGTCGTCGGCTGCACGGTAGAAGTCGGCTCCTTCGCCCCCGGCAATGCCGATGTTTATTCCGTTGGCACGTACCCGATCGCTGAGTTCCTTGTATGCGCCGACTTCTTCGGTTCGGAGTGGTTCTTCGAGCCATGTGACACCAAGATCGGCAAACGCAACGGCTCGCTCGTAGGCAGCGTCAACGTCGTCGCCCCAAATGACACCGGCGTCGACCATCAGCTTGGCATTGGGTCCGAGCCTGTCTCTTGCGGCTTGAACGAGGGCTATGTCGTCTTGGAGCGATCCACGGCCCATCGGGCCCCAGCCGAATTTTGCGGCTCGGAATTCACGCTCGACGATGGAATCGGCGATTGCGCGAGTTTCTGCAGGGTCGTCGCCGAACAGGACGCTGGCGTAGGGGAGTTTCTTGTGAGATGCGGAGTGGCCGATGAGTTTCCATACGGGTTCGCCGAGATGCTTGCCAAGGACGTCCCAGAGGGCGATGTCGGCACCGGCTACAGCGTGGTCGAGTTGTTGGATATCGAGACCGTACTCGCCGGCTTTGTTCCTGAGGCGGATTACGTCTTCTGGTGAGTCGAGGGTTTCGCCGATTAACGCTTCGTTGATGTTGATGATGTTCGAGTGGGACATCGGCATTACGTATGCCGCCATCGATACCAGAGGAGAGGCGTCGCATTCGCCCCAGCCTTCGAGCCCGTTGTCGGTGCGTACGCGAACCACGAGGGAGTCTTGCGTGCCATCAGCTGCTCGCTCGATTACGGGGAGTGCGATGTAAAAGAGGTCGATCGCTTCGATTTTCAAGTTGCTAGGAGGCCTTCCAGGTCATCAGGTCGTCGATTGAAGCGAGCAGGGTGTCGTATTCGGCCAGATCGTATTTGTCGAGGGTCTTTTTGCCGGGTGAGCGTGTGGTTGGCGAGGTGATGACGCCGCGTCGGTAGAGAATTTCCTTGAACGCCCGCATTCCATAGAGGCTTTCGTAGTTATTCAGAGGAGCCATTCGTGTGTGAATTTCGCGTGCCCCAGATTCATCGCCTTCTTCGAGTAAATTCCACATTTTCGAGTGGATATCGCCGAAGTGAGAGGCTGGCATGTTGCCGCACATGCCTCTGTTGAACTCTGAGACGAGGAACTTGCAGCCCATTCCTCCCATAACGCCTTTGACGGAGTCGCCAGCCTGTTCAAGCAGAGCGGTGGTGAGTTGGCCTGCGAAGGCGGTTTCCTCTTTGATGTAGTCGACGTTATCGACGTTTTCGCAGAGCTCAGCGAGTTGGGTTGCGCTGAGAGGGGCACCGGCTGAATGGTTTTGAATCCAGATCGGGACATCAAGGGCGTCGCTGAGTTGCTCGAAGAATGTGAGCACTTCCTGCGTCGACGGAGCCATGCTGTGGGGCGGCATGGCGATAACGGAGTCGAATCCGACTTCTTGGGCGTGCTTCGCCAGTTCTATCGAGTGGATGTTCGATACACCGGTCACTCCGGCTACGGTGGGAATGCGGTTGTCGACCACTTTTGTGGTGATCTCGAACACGGTTCGACGTTCCTGGTCGGTGAGTGACTGGTACTCACTCGCCATGACCGGCATTACGATGCCGTGGCAGCCGTTTTCGACTGAGAAATTGAGAACGCTTTCAAGAGAGCGTATGTCGAGAGTGTCGTCTTTGTTGAACGGGGTGGCGGGAATACCGTAGATGCCGCGGTACTGGGTCTGGTCAGATGAGTGTTCTGTCATTTTCGAGCGATGCTACTTTTTTCTGAGTCGCATGATGTAGTGGCGTCCGCCTCGGGTGTAGGGAGCGATGCTTTCGTTCATGATGTCGATGAGTTCACGCGCAGCGATCATCTCTGAGTCGTGTAGCAGGCGAGCCTCGGTTTCTTTGGCTCGGTTGAAAGCGAACGCAAGATCGGTGACATCGAGCGACATTTCCAGTTCGAGTCCCCAATTTTCAGCAAGCTGAAGAGGTGTGATTTTTGGGTCTTCGAACAGTGATATGGCGACGAAACTGCCACCGGATTTGAGGACTCGTTTTACTTCGGACGGGTCGAACACGTCGGTGGTGATCACCATGTCGAACATGTTGTCTTCGAACGGCAGATTTTCGACAGGGGCTTTTACGAACGTGCAGAGATCGGAGATTTTTTCGATTTCTGCGAGATCGCGGGCTACTGTCAGCGCCCCTTCGTCGATGTCGTTGCCGTAAACCTGGCACCCGTAGAGGGATGCCATCCAGCGGGCGTTACCGCCAACTGCGCAGGCGGTGTCGAGCACTTTGGTTTGAGCGCCAATCTCTTGTTCTTGCAGGGCAATTCTGAAGATCGTCTGGTTGGCACCGATGTGCATGAACTCGCCGTAGGAGGCGTGATCCCAACTTGGGCGTTCGTCAAACCACTGTTGAAGGCGCTGTGTTTTGTTATCTGAGCGTTGATCCATTTGAGAGATTCCTGAGCCGGTTTCTACGTTGGCAAACAGTTTGCCAGAATTTTGCAGGGATGAAGTTGTAGAGCGAGGCGTTCAGGACGCGAAAACGCCCTCTTCCGCAGAAGAGGGCGTTTATTCGTGGTAGAACACGAGGAATTACGTTTAGAGGTTTACCTCGGATCCGTCAGGGAACGTGAAAGACGTACCAGATCCAACGCCTGAGTCAGGAGCAATTTCGCCCTGAGGTCCAAAGTTGCCACGTGGGCCATGATCGCCGTTATTTCCGTGGGGTCCGCCTCTGTGGTGACGGCTGTGGGGGTGTCGGCCTCTTCGGCCTTCACGTTCACCGTCGTGATCTTTGGCACCACGCATCTCTTCGCGTAGGTCGTCGAGATAGTCGGGCTTGGATTCGGTCCAGGCGATGACTTCATCGGCTTCAGCTTGTGTGATGACTTCCTGCTCAACCAGCGTTGCCAGTGTGGCTTCAAGATCGCCACGAACACCGACGTACTCTTTAGCGAGTCGTTTCAAATTGTCCATAACTTCGGGCTTGGAGTCTTCCCAGAGGTCGATTTCGTCGGCCTGGTCCTGTGTGATAGTTCCTGCTTCAACAAGGGCGGCGAGACGCTCGTCTTGCTTGGCCTCCTTGTGCTCACCACGAGCGGTGCTCATGGCGGAGTCGAGGTCTTCTCGGTCGATGCCGAGGATTTCGGCTACTCGGTCTTTTACGGAGTCACCAGGATGGCCGTCGGGGGATCCTGTGTCTGCAAATGCGGCTCCTGCGATAGCTAGGGCGCCGATGAGTCCGGCGGTTGTGCCGAGCATGAGTTTTCGTTTGAACATTTTCTAAAACCTTCATCCGTGTGAACGGCGGGGTTGGTTGCCTGGGTACAACGATAGAAAACGAATGTGTGGATGCTGTTCAGAAAATGTGAAGGAATGTTGGAGCCGCCATTGGCGGGTTTTGGGGAGGATCCTTCGACACATTCGACTCGCTCAGTACAGGCGGGGCTCAGGATGGCATTGGTCGGGGATTGTTCGAGATCCTGAATCTAGTTCAGGATGACGGGATCGGGAAGTGTTGGCTGGTTAGAGGAGAGGCGCACCTAAACGGTGGGCTTCCACTTGCCTTCTACTTTGACGGCTTCTCGTTCGCCGGGCCAGGGTGGGGTTGTGGTGATGACGATTTCAAGGGGCGTGTTGCCGGTGGTGCGGAACTGGAAGTAGGTTCCAAGTGGGATGTCGCAGGTGGTTCCGGGCTTTAGTTCGATCACGCTTTGTTCGTGCGCCGTGGCTCGCCAGAGTTCGCCGTTGCCGCCAACGCACACCCATGATGACGGTTTTGTGCTGGACTGCCTGAGTGACGGATGCGGGGCTTAGAGCAGCGTGCACCATGCTTGACTCCTCGTTTGGCGAAGGTAGGAGTCTGATCTCAGAGCCGTCGGGGGCGGTGACATCTGGAAGTTCAGGCAGATCGGCGAGTGTTGGCAGCGCATACATGACGTGGATTATACCTGCGGTGCGTTAAAGAGAAACGCCCCGACCGAGATCGGGACGTTTAATAGGAGACCAATCCTAAGAAATAACTGGCTACTGGGAGACCTGTGCGGTTTCCTGTAGGTAGAGGAGTGTTGCCTGTACTCGCTGGTCGACTGCCGCGCTGTCATCAAGGTGAAGATCGGCGTAGACGGTCTGGAGAAGTGGCTCGATGAGGTCCTCGTCTATTTCGAGTTCTTCTGAGATCGCTGAATCGGCGTATCCGGAAGCGATGAACATAAGCGCTTCGAGCTGATTGTGCGTGAGTCGTTCAAGAACTGATCGTTGGCGTGGGAAGAGGTCGTTCATTACTGATGGGTCCATCGTGACCTGACCTGATGCTGCGGATTCAATTGCACGTGCCAGTGAATGTATGTCGGAGATGCTCTGCTTTAGAAGGAATGACCATCCTGCGGTGCCTTCTTCAAGGAAGCTATTTAGAAATTCTTTGTCGCGGTGGGCAGAGAGTACGACTATGCCTGTATCGGGAAAGGCCTTCTTGATATCGCTGGCTACGGAGATGCCGTTGGGGCCACTACCGAGTTCGATATCCATAAGAACTACGTCAGGCTTCGAATCTTTAGTCAGTTCGATTGCTTCAAGTCCAGAAGCTGCTGCTCCTACGATATTGATCGTGGGTTCTTTTGAGAGTGCTGCAACGAGAATCTCTCTGAAGAGTGATTCGTTGTCGCAGACTAGAACGTTGATCGGGGACAGTGGTGACTCATCGTTGAAGTCGAACTGATCGTGATCCATATGCATTTGATTCCTTGCCGTAGAAACCTTGTTAACTTGCCGATGTAATTCACATTAAGCTCTGGTTTCAGGAAGCGCTCATGCTGTGGGGTCACGGGGCTGAGCCATGGGGATCAAAGGTACTTCGGAAACAACTGACGCGTTTCACTGGGTAAAAACCGCAATAAGCAAAAAGTCCGCACTCACATCGAGTACGGACTTCCTTTTATTCGCAGTTTCGCTTATCTAGGATTTGCGGTTAGATTAAACCGCGACGTTGAGCTTCGGAAACCGCATGTGCGCGGTTGCTGACTCCCATAACGTCGAACACGTGTCTTAGCTCGCGTTTTACCGTGGCTGGGCTGAGGTACAGGCTATCGGCGATTGCTTTGGTGGTATCGCCTGCGGCGACCATCTTTAGCACCTTCGATTGCCTCTCGGTGAGATTCTGGTTATCGCCAGTGTTGTTCTGGATCTGGCGGTAGCGATCGACGAGCAGGGCGTTCAGAGCTGGTGAAAGAGGCGACCCACCACGAGCGGCGTCTTTTACAGCTCGCACAAGTTCTTCTTGTGAAGCTCTTTTGAGTAGATATCCTGCGGCACCAGCTTCGAGAGCCGGTCCCAGGTGAGTGTCGCCAAAGGAGCTGAGCATTACTACACGAACGTGCGGGTATTTCTCGAGTACGCCTTTGGTTGTCTCAATTCCATCGATACCCGGCAGCATCACATCACACATCACCACATCAGCGAGGCCAAGTGCCGGGTCGTTAATCGCGTCTTCACCGCTGCTAGCTTCGCCGATGATCGTTGCCTGGCCGTCCAGCTCAAGCAACCGGCGAGTGCCTTCTCGCACAACCATGTGATCTTCGATTAGGAAGACTTTGATTGGCTGTGTTGATTCTTGATCAACATCTGCGGCTGAGTAATCGTGTTGGTACATGTTTGGATCTGCTCTGGGTGGTGGTGTGAACGATCAGATTTCTGCTGACGCTGTGTCAGCAGTTAGCTAGCTTTTCTTGCCGATTTCATTTTTGTCAGCCCGGCCGAAAGGTTTGGCCTCCCTGACAAATCTGATTCTGTAGGTCGCTGTTCCTTCAGTACGGCGAATTTGTCCATGCTGTTCCTTAGCTCTTCTAGGCTGAATGGTTTATGGAGAACATCAACGCGTGTCTGCTCCAAGAAGGCACGCGTGTCAGGCGATACAGTGTCACCGGTGATAAACATCACACGACCCGCCAAGTCGGGTCGCAAGACCTCGATGCTTCGGAACACTTCGGCGCCTCCCAGACCCGGCATTCGCACGTCGAGAAGGATGGCGTCGTACTCGTTGAGGAATATGGTTCTCAGTGCTTCGGCACCATCGTGAGCAATATCGACGTCGTGACCCTGCGCAGCAAGGGCACGGTTGAGGAGCATCGTTACTGAGCGTTCGTCATCGACAGCGAGTATTTTCAACTTGGTGTAGCTGTTTGGCTGTGCGGGAGTGGCTGGCGAAGGAGCATCGACTTCCTGCGGAACTTCGATGATCGGGATTTCAACTACGAATGTTGTGCCTCGGCCGATGGCGCTTTCGACTCGAATAGCGCCTCCGTGGTCTTCGACAATGCCTTTGCAGATCGAGAGACCAAGACCTGTGCCTTTTCCGATTGGCTTGGTGGTGAAGAACGGTTCGAAAACCTTCTTCTGGATAGATTGCGATATTCCGGGACCATCGTCGGTAATGCTTACTCGGATTCGACCTTCATCGTGAACAACTCCTACGGTGATCGTGCCGTGTCCGACACTTTCTCCAATTGCGTGGATGCTGTTTCCGATCAGGTTCATGAAAACCTGTTCCATTCGGTGAGCATCGGCAAGAGTTAGTGGAGTTTCGTCGCCGAAGTAGGTGACTACCTCGACGTTGTTGACCCGGCACTCGTATTCGCGGAGATTGAGAATCTTCTGAAGCGATTCGGTGATATTTAGCGTTTGCCCGTCGGGGAATGTGTCGGATGACCTGGCAAATGTGAGGAGATTGTCGATGATCCGGCCTGCGCGTTCGGCTTCATCGGCAATCGACTCGAGGTCGCGCTTGAGGGTATCGTCCACCGCCTGACGCATTGCCAGCTGTGAGAATCCGAGTACCGCGGTAAGCGGGTTGTTCAGTTCGTGGGCTACACCGGCTGCCATTTCACCAACTGAGACCAACCTGCTGTTGGCGATCATGCGATCTTCTCGATCGGATCCTTCGGTGGTGTCGTCGACGAGAAGCAGGAACTTAGTTTTCAGTTCAGGATCTGAGTGTGGTGTGACGATGACGCTGTAGCTGACTTCAGGATCTGATGCAGATGCTGACGAGTCGATGAGTTCGCGCTTTTCAACCGACCTGTGGGTGAGAGCACACTGTTTGAATATAGCTTTGAGGCCTGGCGGGTCGAAGTAGTCGGATAGGCGGTCGCCGATGTTGCTTACTGTGAACATTCGGTCGAAGGCTTCGTTCGTGAACATGATTCGACGGCGACCGTCGAGTGCTGCCATTGCCTGCGGAATGGATGATGTGAGCGCTTCGATGAGGTTTTTGGCCGTTTTCGTTCTAGCACGAGATTTCACGACGGAGAGATCGCCGTTTGATCGTTTCGTGCTTTTGCGCTTCTTTGCGCTTGTCCTTTGGACAAGTGCCATTAGCCGCCCTGCCTTATTTTGAGTTCTTCGAGTACGGCTTCGGTTTCTGCTGCGACTTCGATCATGGTCAACTGCTCAAGATCGGTGAACGCGGCTAATCTAGCGGAGTCTTCGTTTTCTTCTTCACCGAAGATATCGTCGAGTAGATCTAGACCGCCACCACTGTCGTCGTCATCACCGTCATCGCCTGGAGGGGCCATAACTAAAAATCCTTCTTGACCTGGTCTGATGAACCGGCGGCGAGCCGATCGATCAGGAAGCGGGCGCTGAAATTGTTTCGAAAATCATCCTCGAAAGAGGAGGAATGATTGTCAGCAGCGTGCCCGACACAATCATCATCACACCTAACTGGTATCCCACACGCATGCGGTGTCCCCCACTCGCTGCCCATGGAGCCACTGCATTCGCGATGGTAAAAACCACCACTACCGCCGTGATGATTATGTCCAAGAACTCGAAATTCACGTTTGCGAACGTGTTGAAACCACTCGTATCGGCGATATCTGGAATTGCGGCTCCAGATGCTGAAGGATCGACCGAGTCAGTATCGGAGAGCATGGTTTCGGCGAACAGTTGCATGACGTTCACGATAAAGACCAACAACCCGACCATAGAGGCATGGAGCGGGACGGTTAGATATCCAAATGTTTGCGCAACGAGGGAGCGCTTTTCCCTGAGGAGAGATATCTCTGAGGAGAAAAATGCCGCAGTTTTGCCTGTGACGAGAGGATTGCCACCGATTGTCAGAGCGTCCCAGAAAATGTTGATGGTACGTTCCATCAACTCTGAGCCGGACTCTTTTGACCTGCCCCCCTCAAACGTGTCCATCTGAAAGATCAGATAATGGACAAAATGAAGGGAGGCAGAAATGCCAAGAAAAGGTCATAGCCCGGAACAAGTACTCAATAAGCTCAGGC
>Ga0115002_10010111_pt1 | contig 10187 bp, 9 predicted proteins | sample ArcticOcean_MG_C_8_FD_89576 | JGI IMG/M metagenome (GOLD analysis project Ga0115002, IMG submission 89576) | Marine microbial communities from western Arctic Ocean - ArcticOcean_MG_CB11_86 | ecosystem: Environmental > Aquatic > Marine > Oceanic | place: Arctic Ocean: Canada Basin | collected... | reverse complement strand
TTCAACTTCACGCAGCTTGCCCAGAATCTGCTCCGGGCTGTGTTTCCTTCTTGGCATTTCTACCCCCTTCATCAACCAGAGTTTCTAACATTTACTCTGGTCTACTTATTGGGGGGCAGGTCAACGTTCTGACAAAATCGTCTAAGACTGCTATGGTGGCGGTTCATACTTAGAGTATTTACCGGCTCGACCGGTGAGTGCGGCATGATTGACGAGTGCTAGACGTATTTACCATGGGAGTAATCCATAGGTGTCAATTTCACATATTTGGGCGGATAACAAGTTGCGGTTCTTAGCAATGTTTGTATCAGCGATGTTCTTGCTGGTTTTGGCTTGTGGCGGTGGGGATGGTGATGACGAGGACGTTAGTAGTGCTCCAACTGCTACCGAGTCGGCCGCACAACCTGCTCCAACTGCTACCGAGTCGGCCGCACAACCTGCTCCAACTGCTACCGAGTCGGATTCGGGTGGTCCTTCCGGCAGCATCGTAGCTGCTCTGGAAGACGTAGGTGTTCCAATCGGCACTCCTGGGCTTTGTGTCCCCGGTTGCGCAAATGAGAAGTATTTCTTCAGCGCCTTTGACACTCTTGTCCATTGGTCATCCGATGATAAAGCTGTGGGTGGTGTAGCGGAATCTTGGGATCTGGCTCCTGACCTGTCCAAATTCACATGGAACATCCGCAAGGGTATTCAGTTCCACAAGGATTGGGGTGAGTTAACAGCAGCCGACGTGGCATTCAGCACGAACCAGGTGAATTCGAACACCAACCCTGATTCCGTTCACGACGTCGCCGGCGACATGTCATGTTGTTACGGGGAGACTACTGTAGTGGACAGGTACACTGCTGAAACCATAATCACGAACTATGACAGTCGTGCACCGGGTTGGTTGTTCTCCAACTTGCGGGATGCTTACGGAATCAGCAGTAAGGCCGTGTTTGACGAGTTTGGTTCTGACGGAATGCGGGATGTATTTGTGGGTACAGGTCCTTACCAAATTCTGGAGTGGCTTGATGGTGACCGGCTCGAATTGGAAGCCGTGGAACATTACCGTAAAACTCCCGATGTGCTATCGGTGCTAGTGTTAGAAGTACCCGAGGAAGCTTCACGCATAGCAATGTTCAAATCCGGTCAGGCTGACATCACACATGTGTCGCTTCCAAACGTTTCGGTTCTCGAGGGTGAAGGGGGTATCAAGCGGCTCCTAGAAACGGTGATCACGCACGTTGCGTTTGCGCCGAACTTCCTTGAGAAGATCAATCCCAAGAACGGCGAGCCCATGGATAACCCGGGGTTCGATGGTTCACTACCGTGGGTCAGCGATCCTTTCGCCCCCGGTTGTAACTGGGATGTCCTGCTCGAAGAAGTACCTAACGAGGCCGATGTTTGCGATGCAATGAATAGTGCTCGTTTGGTGCGTACTGCGATGGCAATGGTCATTGATCAGGACGCCCTTATTGAGGGTCTTCTCAGCAACCTCGGTTTCCCAGCGTGCAACTGGGCGATTTCGACCAAAGACCCAGTTCACAACGATGATTGGTGCATACCGTACGATCCCGAAGGTGCAAGGCAGCTTATGAAAGAAGCTGGTTACCCAGATGGGTTCGAGGGTGTTGGCATTTGGGTAGGAAACGAGCCCAAGGAGATTCATCAGGCTGTCAGCAGCATGTGGGCCGAGGAGTTGGGTATCATCACCGAGTTCCACACCGGACCTTTCAGCGTCTGGCAACCTGTGTTTGTCGATCGTTCCCTGCAGCATCTCGTGTTTGACGGTGAACAGGGCGGCATGCCTGCTCACTATGCGAAGGGAAGAGAAGCGCAAGCTTGGTTCGAAGGCGGAATTATGTGGAGTGGTGGCATACCTTTCTACCAGCGCATCTACGGAGAGATGTTGGGCGAGCCTGACATTGACAAGCGAAATGCTCTGGCGGTGAAGTTTGCGAACCACGAGAAGTTCTGGACTTGGGAGATTGGGGTGTGGGAACAGCCGATCTACACCGTTTATGCCGGTGACAAACTGGACTGGGAGCTCACCAGTCATTCGATTCACACTCAGGTTTCTAACTACGTCTTTCCGCTTGAGGATCTGACGTTGAAGTAAAGTTGGTGGAACGCACTCTCAAAAAAAGGGCATGCCCACGCTCTCGTTCGGGCATGCCCTTTTTGTATGAAATGATTTGATCCGTTCAGGAGAAGACAACTAATAATGGTTGAATTGATTGTCAGGCGTATCATCCTCGGTCTCGTCGCTTTGATCGGTGCGATGTTGATCCTTTTTTTTCTATCTCGCGCAACCGGTGATCCCCGATACGCTTACATCGGGTTAGAGGGTGTGGGCATTGATCCTGAGGTATGGGAAAGGATGGGTGAGAAACTTCACCTTGACGACCCTGTACCAGTGCAGTTTGGTTACTGGGTTGTTGATATTGTGCGAGGTGATTTTGGGGAAAGTGTGGCGCTTCAGCGGCCGGTGATTCAGATAATCCAGGAACGGATTGGTGCAACGGTGAAACTCGGGATCGCCGCGTGGTTGCTGGGGATGATTATCGGTGTGCCTTTAGGCGTGTTTTCTGCGACTCACCGGGGTAGATTTCTGGACTATCTGTTTAGAGGTTTCGCACTTCTGGGGCAGTCGCTGCCGATCTTTTGGATAGGGATAGTACTGATTTTCGTATTTGCTGCGAATCTCCAGTGGTTACCGGCAGGAACTAAGGGTGAGGGCTTTTTATCGATCAAGCACCTCGTACTCCCCACTCTCACGCTGGCCTGGTATCCAGCGGCCTCTTACCTGCGCATCACGCGTACAGCGATGCTTGAGGTGATGGATTCGGAGTATGTGAAGCTCGCGCGGGCCAAAGGAGTGGGACGCTACACGGTCTGGTGGAAGCATGCCTTCCGGAATGCCATTATTCCTCCACTGACGTTGTCGGTTTTTGTCTTGTTCGGTCTCATGAACGGAACGGTGATCGTAGAAACCGTATTTTCATGGCCCGGTCTGGGAAGGTTGGCCATCCAGGCGTTGCAAGCGACAGACTTCCCATTGTTGGCTGGCATCACGATCATTTACGGCGGCCTGTTCCTGATCGGTATTCTGTTACTGGATATTGTGTACGTATTTCTGGATCCTCGAATCAAATACAAATAGGAACTCAACTATCGACGTCCAATTAAAACCTCCAAACGAAACTGATCAGGTAACCAGTAACCGCGCGGGAAATACCGTTTATGGTGTGCTGCGTACTTCGATGAGATTCCTAAAGACGTACCCCGTGATTCCCATGGGCATCATCGGTCTCCTGATCTTCACGGCAATCTTTGCGACCGCGTTGGAACCTCACGATCCGATCCGAGCCAATGTTCTGGAACGCCATATACCTCCATTCTGGTTTGAGGACGGAAGCACTAAATACCTGATGGGGACGGATGCCCTAGGCAGGGACGTGCTCAGCAGGGTAATTGGTGGGGCACGTATTACGCTATTAGTAGTTGCTGCTTCGGTAACTACTGGCGTGGTTATCGGAACCGGACTGGGTCTTGTCACGGGTTATTACGGTGGCCTTACTGACGACGTTGTGATGCGGATTGTCGACGCCTGGGGTATTCTCCCCCAGCTCCTTGTCATCATCATCATCATCCTGACTTTTGGGCAGGGGCTGTTTATCCTGATTGGTGTTTTAGCGATGTTGTCGTGGACAGGAGCCGTGCGCCTGGTTCGCGCTGAAACGCTCTCACTGCGCAGTCGGGACTATGTACTCCTCGCAAAAGTTTCAGGAGCGTCAGACACGCGTATTATCTTCCGCCACATACTGCCGGGCGTGATGAACATGGTGATTGTTACGGCCACGCTCGGAACTGGCACAATTATTCTCACCGAGGCAAGTCTCAGCTTTCTTGGAGCTGGCATCCCGCCACCCGAACCCTCCTGGGGGAAAATGGTGGGAGACGAACGCCAGTACGTGGGAATTTCCTGGTGGACATCGTTCTTCCCTGGTGTCGCGATCGCAATGGTTGTAATGTCGGGCAATTTTCTGGGCGACTGGATCAGGGACCACTATGACCCTACGCTGCGACAGTTGTGATCTGGAGGGAACAGACGCTCGGGCTATCACAAGGGAAAACGATCAGTTCAGGGAGCACCCCATGAGGTTGCAAGCTACCCGGCGATATCGTTATCAGCGTTCAAATATTTGTTAGCCATGACCAACACTCGTCAAACCTCGCCCCTGCGATCGGTTCCGTGACCAGAACCGAGTTCGAAGGGGTGCCGCCCCGTTGCAACCAGTTGATCGTTTCTTCCAGCGCACCGCGCAACTGTTCCTTCGATATATCCATTTGCGATGGACGGAACCGTACTCGGCAGTGATCCAGCCATCCGATCAGGGTTTCGGGCGATTGGTCGGTGTGCCAGGCAACTATTACTGCTCCTAGTGCGCACGCTTCGCCGTGGGTCCAATACTTATCGTTTGCAAGTTCTATGCCGAAGCTGAAGGAGTGATCGGAACTCGGGGCGCGTTTGTCATTCAACATGCGGTCGTCTCGGTCCTGCACTGCCTGCATAATCAGACGAACAGACTCGTCAGAAAGCGAGCCATCGTCTTCCAGTGTGGGTGGAAATCCTTCTACGATCTCGTTGAAATGATCCAGTACCGGACCGACTATCGCGTCGTCCGGGGGGGCGGCAAGACCCTTTGCAGCTGAGTAACGCCACTCAGATATTCCAGCGTAACCACACAGTACGTCTCCCAGGCCGGCAGTATTTAGGTGCAACGGAGCCTGCTTGATGATGCCGTAATCGACCAGCACGTACTGGCAGTCAATCTCGGCGAGGGTGCCGACAATTTGTCGCCCATCCCAGTCGGCGACAAATCCATGAATAATCGCCCCGGTTGAAAGGGCGGTCGGTACCTGCACGAGGGGCAAGCCTTTGCGGGTAGCAACGAGCTTGGCATGATCGAGCGCTCTGCCGGCACCCATGCCGACCACCAGGTCTACATCGTCGGGCAGTGAATCTGAAACTTCGATCAGGTGCGTGCGGTCCAGCCAACGGTTCATTCCAACGCCTTCAGGCGCATGATCCAGCCGAGGTTCGACAACCTTCCACGCGGAGGGAGTGGAAATGACAACATATCGCCCCCAGGATCCCGAGTCACGCGCCACAATATCTTGCCCGAACCTGATGTCATAGTCTCGTGCCGGTTTCATGTTTCTTCTCCTGGTGTCGGAATCTGTGTAGCCCGTGATACAGCACGCTACCAGCCGGCTGCAGTCCGGGTGCTAAGGTTACAAGAAAGTGACCGGATCTGTCAGAACTCAGTGCTCGACCCTGTTATTAGCCGTAGGAATGGTATCCAACATTAGTGTGCCGAGAACGAATGTACCGATATGCATAGCAAAATTAGGCACGAATTTGAGCTTGAGCACTGAGTTCTGACAGAACCAGCTCAGGCCTTCACTACCCGAATGGCTCGACCTTCTACAGGATCGCCGCCTATTACGGGATTCGATAGTGGTGCACTGAAGCCTTCCGACGAGATGGTAATCACATCACCAGGCTGGAATTTCCAATCACGAGTGCTATAGCTCAGTTGGCTAGTACCGAAGAAGTGAACATGCGCATCGCCCGGTACCCGGTGCAACGGATACTTGAAATGATGATCCTCGCAGTTTGCGAGCGTGTGCGACATGTACTCCTCACCCGAATACAAAGGCCCACTCTCGTAAATCATCACACCGTCTCGCTCTACAGTGCACTCAAGCGTTAGCTCATCGAAATCAAAATCGGTGATCAACTCAGGTCCAAGTGCACACGAACGCAACTTTGAAGGCGCCAGATACAGATAGTTGATCCGCTCTGTTTCGTGATCGGCCCACTCGTTCCCGAGCGCAAACCCAACCCGGCGTGGCACACCCGCCTTATCAATGAAATAACAACCACCAAGCTCCGGCTCCTCACCACCATCAAGAGCAAACGCCGGAATCTCAAGCGCCTCGCCAGGCCCACGAACAATCGTCCCATTACCCTTGTAAAACCATTCAGGCGAAACACCACGTTCACCCGGCGCGGGCTTACCGCCATCGATACCCATCTGGAACATCTTCGCCGAATCAGTCACGGGCTCCTCTGAAGGAGTGTCGTCACCAGAATGCATCTGATCACGAGATTTCATGCTGCCCGTGTGCGTTAGACCAGTTCCCGAAACAAGAAGTCTGTGAGTGTCTGGATGATCAAACGGTGCAAGCAAGTAAGGGGAATCGCCGCCAACTTCAGCAGCTAACAGTCCGGCGTAATCGATTCGTGCTGCGTCAGCGCCAGCCGCACCAGCAAGCGTTTCGTCAAACGAATCACCCGAAGCCTGCGACGCCTCAAACACGTCGTACACCGATGTCAACGAACCGTTCGAAGAGGTCACGTCAACAATAACGTCTCCATCCACAAACCCAACTCGACGCCCGCCACTCGGAATCACAAACTGAACTACACGCATGCTGCTCTCTTTACCCTGTTTTCTCAAAGTGATTTTCGTAGTGGCGATACTAACCCTTCAAACTGCTCTGGTCATATGAATTATTCCGCTATCCTTCAGCTTCAATTCCATTTTCCGGCTTCTTACGCCCCGAACTCACCGCACACATCCCCCAACCATGACCAGCCCAGCTAACGAAACCGCCTTCACAATCGACACTTCGTCGATCAAGTTCGGCCCCGGCATAACCGGTGAAGCCGGGTCCGAAATGGCCCGCCTCGGTGCAAAGCGGGTGATGGTTGTCACCGATCCCCAGATGGCCAACAGCGAAGCAGTTCGTATCGCCACCGACTCGCTGACGCGGGCAAAAATCGAATTCACCGTGTTCGATCAGGTAAGCATTGAACCAACTGACTCATCATTGAAAGAAGCCATCAAGTTTGCTGTCGATGGCCAGTTCGATGGATTCCTGCCGGTCGGTGGCGGCTCGTGCATCGACACCGCCAAAACCGCAAACCTCTACTCCACCTACCCCGCCGACTTTCTGGAATACGTCAACGCACCAATCGGCAAAGGCACCCCCGTGCCCGGCGATCTCAAGCCGCTCGTCGCCGTTCCCACAACCGCCGGAACCGGAAGCGAAACGACCGGAGTAGCGATATTCGATTTCGAAGAGCTTGGTGCCAAGACAGGAATTGCACACCGCTCACTTCGACCCGACGTCGGGCTTGTCGATCCCGATAACACCCGCTCGCTCCCCAAAATGGTGGCAGCATGTAGCGGGTTTGACGTGCTGTGTCATGGAATCGAATCGTACACAGCACTGCCCTTCTCGCAGCGGGAAGCACCGGAATCTCCAGCCCTCCGACCCGCCTATCAGGGCGCAAACCCCATCAGCGATGTCTGGGCGTTGGCAGCGCTCGAAATGGTCGGCAACAGCATTCTTCCAGCGGTGCTCGACCCTAACGACACCGACGCCCGAACCAACATGGCGATGGCGGCGACTTTTGCGGGAGTCGGATTCGGTAACGCCGGGGTTCACCTGCCCCACGGGATGTCGTACCCCGTTTCAGGACTCGTCAAGGAATACAGGCCAGACGGCTACCCGGAAGGAAAAGCAATCGTGCCCCACGGAATGGCGGTCATCCTCAACGCCCCGGCGGTTTTCCGTTACACAGCGTCATCGAACCCAGAACGACACATGCGCGCTGCACAGCTATTGGGTGCCGACACGAAAGGCGCAGGACCCGAAGACGCAGGTGATCTAATCGCCGAACGAATAATATTCATCCTCAAACAAACCGGAGTTCCAAACGGCCTCGGCGGAGTCGGATACACAATTAACGATGTACCCCGCCTCGTCGAAGGAACACTCCCCCAACACCGAGTCACCAAACTAGCTCCCCGTCCAACCGGAGCAGACGAGTTAACCGAACTGTTCAAGGATTCAATGACGCTCTGGTAGTTAGTGCGAGTGGTGCTACCCAACCACCCCAGCCAACAACGAGCGGGGTGGAATACCCCCAATCAAAACCTGACTAGTCAGTCCTTCGGTGGCCTCGGATCATCCGGATTGTCCAAGTAATAGTGCACCACGTCTGGCGATGTCACCGCATACCGAATCGAACTCTCTTCACCCACCGTTCGGATCGCGTGCGCCCTGCCGGCCTCAACAAAAACTATATCGCCACGTTTCGCAACAAACGGTGCGTCGTTACCGACCGTCCACTCAACCTCGCCCTTCGCAACAAACCACCACTCGTCCATATCAGGATGCCAGTGCGGACGATTCGTCGAACCCGGCAGCGTATGGATGATATTCACCCGATTCCGCTGATCGAGCACAACCTCCTCGCCCCAGTTCTCGTCCAATCCGTGTCGCTCAATCATCCACTCCAACCGAGTGTGAATCATGTTTGGCGGCTGCCAATCGTCTGGAATCGGCAGCGTCCGAGGATGTGGAAGACCCTTCAACTCGTGATTCGAATCGTTGAAGCCAACAACCATCCGAACACACTGATCGCCCTTCCAAGGCTTGATGTCGTGGCGGTACCCACACGGCGCAATCACGATGTCGCCAAAACTAGCAACAACCTGCTCATACTCGCCGATATCGTAAGCAACCTCGCCCTTCATGATGATCCACCACTCATGAAAATCAGCGTGTAAATGAGGGTCGGAAGGCGCACCAGCAGGCGAAGAAATCGCTGCGGCGCGGTTGCGACCGTCGAGCACAGTCTTCACCGATTTCGTCAGCCCGGTGTAATCGCCATCCTCTTTCAGCTTGGCAAGAACCTCCGGCGGCTGGCCGATCTCTTCCATCAGCTCGGCGTAATCAATATGAGTTTGGTTGGTCTGAATCATGTGTGTCCCCGTGGTTGTTCTCGGGCGAGACTCTACACGCATAATTCGTCTGGGTCACCAACCCTTCTGGCAGTAAATCAATATTCTGCAATTCATCCAATCGCACCAAATTTACCAATACACAACCATCCAAAAGAAAAAGTGCCATTGGCACCCGAGGACGTGATATAAAACTCTGTGACGGCTCGTTTTGAGGATATTCGAAATGATTTTTAGTGTGCTCTGTGAAAACTGCGGCGGCGTATTCGAAGCCACCGCCCCAAAGTTCGAAATGCCCAAACACGGCCTCGCCGCAGTGAACTGCATGGGAATTGGAATGCCGGGAACACCGATCAACCTGATCCACGTTTCAGCCGCTCCACCCCGTGTACTAGTCGGCTAATAGCCCCCCTCTTGCCAGCCACAGCCACATTTCGAACGTCTCACTCCGTCCGATGAAAACGTCGCTCGCGACCCAAGGAATTTCAATGACCAGTTCTGAATCCAACCAGATGGACCCCGCAGCAGTTTCCGATTGCTACATCCGATCACTCGACCCCTCGATAAACTTCGTCAGTAACGTTCCCGCCGACGCCTAGGAAAACGACACGCCATGCTCCGACTGGGATGTAAAAGCGGTCGTAAATCACATCGTTTACGAAAACGTCTGGATGGTCGCACTTTTCAGTGGCCGAACAATCTCTGAAGTAGGCGATGAGTTCGAAGGCGATCTCGTCGGAAACGACCCCGCTGGTGTGTACACCCGTACCGCCAACGAAGTGAAAGCAATTCTTTCCGAACCCGACGCCATGTCACGAACCTGCCAGATCTCGTCGGACCCAGTAACCGGAGCCGACTACGCCAAAGAACTGTTTCTCGACACGCTGATTCACGGATGGGACATCGCGGTCGGATCAAAGCAAGACGCCACTCTCGACGACTACCTCATAAAGATGTGCATGCCGCTCGGACAGGCCATTGCCGATAGCGACGGATACGGATCCAGGCTTCAAATCGGCCATAAGCGGCGCAACCAGCGCCAATCCCCAAACCCAACTCCTAGCCCTACTTGGACGTGACGGATAACGCCGACTCCACCTCTCTGTCATTGCGAGGAGGCCCTGCGACGTGGCAATAAACGTTAGAGAGCAACGCAACGTTAATTCCTGGATACATCGTCAACAGGCACAATTCGTCCGCTAATGCTGAATAACAGAGGATGGCCACTAATTACCGCGTCGCCTCAGGGCAGGCTCCTCGCAACGACAGATACCGTCCACAGCCCCCGCAAAACACCCGCGCCTAATAAAAACAACTCGCATCTGACGAAATACCACGACCAACCGTGATATTCCACACGCCAAGCAGGTATGCTGCTCG
>Ga0115002_10010110_pt1 | contig 10187 bp, 15 predicted proteins | sample ArcticOcean_MG_C_8_FD_89576 | JGI IMG/M metagenome (GOLD analysis project Ga0115002, IMG submission 89576) | Marine microbial communities from western Arctic Ocean - ArcticOcean_MG_CB11_86 | ecosystem: Environmental > Aquatic > Marine > Oceanic | place: Arctic Ocean: Canada Basin | collected... | reverse complement strand
ATTTTGTTTTAGGCCGGGATGCTGCACGGTCCATGGTGAAAGAAAAATCTGGCGTAATCCTGTTCACATCTTCAACCGCAGCTTTTGGACACTCCTTGGGGTTTACTTCTTATTGCGTTACGAAGGCAGGGGAAGTGGCCCTGATGAAATCGATGGCAGTTGAGTTAGCCCGCTCAGGCATTCGTGTTAATTCGGTGAGCCCTGGGACCGCCGACACACCGTTACTTGTAGAGATTGCGGGTGCGGAATCGGTAGAAAGGTGGAGAAAAAATGGATTTTCGGGAGCGCCATTAAATCGACTTGTTACAGTCGATGATGTTGCCGACGCATTCCTCTATCTTGCTTCTGATGCGGCAGGCTTCATTACCGGACACAACCTAGTGGTGGATGGAGGGCATACGGCAGAAAAAGAGGGTGCGCTAAATTATGTACACCGTATATTGAGATAGTGGTTGCGAACTTTAAGTACAGACTACACTCTGGAGTAGCAGGAGCGTTTTGTGTACCAGTACCTGATCCTCCACCAGGTCGACATGTCATCTTGGCCGCGTACGCTGCGATACCGCTTTCTGGAAATTTATGTGGAGGGCCGAGTCTCGACGATAGATCAGCATTAAGGGAAGTACACGATTGGCAAATAGCTCAGGGCGTTTCTCCTGACCTTGAGCTAGACGTTTCCAATGATGAATTGGATTCTCTTTATAATTGACCAAACAATACGAAGAGATAAATAACTCAGGTTCTTAGCAGTGGCTAACGCAACCTCCCCACCAAATCCTCTGCTCTCAATTGGGTATAGCGCATCAGCATTGACAGGAATAAGATAGCGGTATGAAACGAAACTGTTTATGGGTAGCGACGTTTATTTTCTTCGGGGCCATCTCTGGGAATGCAGTGGCGCACCACGAAAGAAAAGACACATCAATCGTGTTGGACTATCTAGAGGGCTCGACCGTACAACTCGGTTCAGCTCTATATGCTGAGCAATGCGCCAGTTGCCATGGCCGGAATCTTGAAGGGCAGACCGATTGGCACAAACGCGATCAAGACGGTTACCTACCCGCTCCGCCGCATGATGAGACCGGTCATACTTGGCACCACACCGATGAGTATCTGTTCGAGATGACGAAGTATGGTATCCAAGAATTTGCTGGTGAGGGATATAAAACGAGAATGCCTGTATACAAGGATATTCTGTCCGACAGCGAGATCATTGCTGTCTTGTCGTTCATCAAGTCGAGATGGCCCGCGGAGGTCATTCAGATTCATAACGAACAGGTGAATGCGTCTAAATAGGAGTGTTGGCAGTGACTGGTCTCTGTAACAGAAATAAGATAGCGGTATGAAACTATTTAAAAGTGGCTTTAATCTCAATCGAAGGAACAAATATGAAATCGACTGACATTATTGGCGGTTGTCTGTGCGGTTCAGTTAGATACACCTGCGACGCTGAGTCGTTAGGCCAAGAGATATGCCATTGCAAAGATTGTCAGAAACAAGCCGGTACTGCATTTGCAATGTTTATTGACGTCCCACGTCAGGCATTGCAGCTTTCTGGGAAGCCCTTAAAGTCATATACCAATAAAGGCGACAGCGGCGGAAAGGTGATCAGATGGTTTTGCGACCAGTGTGGTTCACCTGTGCTTTGTGAGGGTGAGACTCACCCTGATCTTTTATTCATAAATGCGGGGACTCTTGACAATGCAAAAGCCTTTGAGCCTGAAGAGGAATTTTTTACCCAATCTAAGCTTGAGTTCGCGAACATCTCTGGAGATATAGAAAGTTACGCTAGGAACTCATCGGGATAACAGAAAAAGCAGAAAGATTTACAGTGCTAGTGGGATCTTGGCAGTAACTAAACTCTCTCTAACAAGAATGAGATAGCGGGATAAAGTGTCTGAACTTATCAAATAAATCAGGTGCAAATTTAAAATGACTCGATCGCTACCCTCCAATAACACGGGTAAGGCGCCACCCCAGTGGTTGCTGAAGACGCTCACTTACCTTCATGTGTCGCTGCATCGCATAAACGACGGCCTTAACACCGTCGCTGGCAAAGAGATGTGTTTTGTCACCATGACTGGTGCGAGAAGCAACCGGACGCGGGTCATTCCGCTCCTCTACATCCCCCATGGTAAGTGGACGCTGTTGGTTGCTTCAGCGGGCGGTGCACCCCACCATCCGGCCTGGTACCACAACCTGGTCAAGTACCCGAATATTGAGATAGAACACCAGGGTAAGCGGCGTAAGTTCTGTGCCCGACTTACTAAAGGCGTGGAAAAAGACACACTCTGGCCGATTTGCTACCAGCATTACGCGGCCTACGCAAAATACCGGAAGCGCACGACGCGTGACATTCCGTTACTTGTTTGTGAGCCCAACATATTTGAGTGAGCGTGATTCACTACCTACACTTGTGGTGATGAATTGTCGACGTACGTAGACGTTGGGGGCGCATTGGAAGGTTTGAATGCGGATGGAGAGTGGATTGCAATCACTGACGTTCCCATCTATAGAGCAGTACTCAATGCAGTTCCTAGAAATACTTGACTTTCAATCAAGCAACTATTGGTAGTTACTACCCCAGCCTGCCCATGCGACTATCGGTTCTTTGTAGCGTTTGCCCTGCCACCAATCGGGGTACGTTCCGTCGGAAAATCCTCCGCAGACTGCAAGTGCTGTTTCAAATGCACCGCAAAAACTTTTTCCAATTCGGTTGCCTGCCATGAGAAGGCGTTGACTTGAATTGGCTCCGGTGTCATGAAAGCGTTTCTGGTATGGGTAGAGATCGTAGTATTCGAGCTTGTTGAAGCGTTCGCGGTCCCGGAGCTTTCTTAGTATCTGAACCTTACGAGCTAACTTTTGTTTTTCGCTTTGGGTTTCCATCCTGTTTTGCGTAGTGCGCCGTAAATGTAAGCATTGGCCTTCTTTTTTGAGAGTTTCAGTTTGCGGACTTTGCGTTTTAGTTTTTGTTCGAGTACCTTGGGCATATGGCTTTTATTTCGGACAATTGGGAACTCATTATTTTAGTAACTGCGAGTGTATTGGGTCTGGTGGTTGGCGTGGTTCTCATTGTAGGAACCTTTATTTTCGTGATTAAACTCATTCGGCGCTCGAGCCGGCCCGACGATGGAAGAGACGAGGAGCCCATCGTCGACCGCGACTCTATCGAGAGACGGCTTAAAGATCTCAACAAGGAAGACCAAGAAAAATACCATTTTTACTTCCAAGAAAAAATTACAACTCCACTCCAAAGCTTATTCGCCACCGAGAGCGGTCCAGACGACTCGTATGCAACCGGCTATTACCTTCCCCAAGAAGGAAAAATTCGTATCCATCATTCCACGTACGTTGCTCAGACAATTTACTCTTACTCTGTGGATGAGTGGTACGTATCGAGCGAAGAAGAAGCAGAGAATGTGTTCGATACTTTTGTCGACGATGAGGAGGACCAATTAAGAGTGAACGAACTTGAGAGCATTGACACCTCCGAAATTGATTATATTTTAGAGGCCAAAGGTATAGAGATAAATCCCGATGATCCCGAGTGGGACTGGGGCGGTTCATATCTAGAACGAGATTGGGAAAAAGAATGGATCGGAAGTGATTCTGACGACAAGAGTTAAGCCCCTATTCTCGCCTCCGCTATTTCACAGTATGCCGCTTCGCATTGGTTAAAGAGGAACGATATGCAAGACATGCACTTTGACTCTGGTTCCATAAGCAGCATTCGTAACGTAATGAAAAAATACGACGAATTTGTCGTTTCGATTAAAGACGGCAGAAAAACTCTGTACGTACTTTCCTGTATCGAACTTTCCGACGCTGAGCACTATGTTAAGTCACAAGGCTTAGAGAAATTGGCCACGATTTATCAGATTAAAGGGAACAACATCGGTGTTGTTTATGAGCCTCCCGGCCTCTGTGATACGTGTGAAAAACCCTTAGAGGGCGAAGAGCTAAAGTTACGAACACCAACGTCTGGGGCCCGACCTAGAATCAGAGGAACGTGTGATACCTGTCAAGAAGAGTTTCTAAAAAATCGAATAATACATGACGAATTTAATAGAACATATCCCGAAAGTTTATATAAGCGCCAATCGCCGCACACTCCGACAGAAGAAGAAAAGGCATACGGTGAAAAAAGACTGAAAGAACTAAGGGCGAAATGGATAGCAGAAGGCCAAGACGAACCTTGGCATTAACGACTTATGAAAATCATTATCGGCGTTGTTATCTTGCTTGTCCTGATCTACGTGTGGCGCCTGCGAAAAAAAGCGTGGAAACAGTTTCTTGACTCCCCATTAGCGGATATGGAAAAGAACCACGTTTACTTCGAAGACAGAATTACAACTCCTCTCATTGAATATTTATCCGAAGACTCGGACGAAGTCGTATCGCTTGCTGGTGGTTATTACCTCATAGATGAGGGCATCCTTCGTATTCATTATTTTAAACAAGTGTTTTACGGGCAGATGACTCGCCATGTATTTGAGTGGGACGTATCGAGTGAGGAAGACGCGGAGCTTGTCTTCGATATGGTCGTCGATAGCGAAATAGATATATTAAAAACTTACGAAGATGACATCCTTGACACCTCTGTCCTCTATGAGTGGTTAGAAGCCGAAGGCATAGAAATTGATCCCGATGACCCCGAATGGGACTGGGGCGGTACGCATCTGGCGAGAGCAAATCAATTTCTCTTCTCTTAATTCAGTATTTTCGGAATTTCTTCTTCTTCCACAGTAGTTCCCATGAGCTGAGCAAGTTCTTTTCGTAACTCGTCTGTTGATTTTTCGATCGTTATTTGTTCTATGCGTTCCGTTGGTTTCAATCCAGCACGATCCATAATGTCTTTTGCAGCCTGTAATCGAACTTGTTCTGATGCGGCTGTTGATGCCAGGTCCACAATTTGGGCTAGTGCACCCGGTATTGCTGATTGCATGAGCCTTACCTACTGATACACCGTTCTGTTTGACTGTCTTACGCTTCCACACGCCTGTCTATCTTTCTTAGACAACCTCTAACCTAAAGGAATATCAACTAGAGAATAGCTGAACTACCCCAATCTTCCCACCAAATCCTCTGCTCTTAAATGGGTATAGCGTATTAACATCTTGGCGTCCTGTCATCGTTCCATTCGACGTAATCGGTGGGCCAATGAAATGCTCCGTGTGGCTATTCGTTATCGCCAATTACCTGTTCCTGATGTACCCTTACCCATCGTTGGTTCCTGCTCATGATCCGCCAATTCAGCATCCCGCATTTCCTCATCGATCGTCTCATTAGGTGGTGTGTTCCGGTCCCAACCGACTTCGGTCTCGCCATAGACTCGTAGCCTCTCGAGTTCTGACCTGTGACGCATCTAAACAGGGTTCCCTAGTTATCTAACAAATAGTGACAACATCAATAAGCCAAAGAGAGAGTATCAAAATTCAGTGTCATATCACCTTCGCCATAAATTCGGGCAACGATTGCGTTGACTGCAGCAACCGCATGGCCTTCATAGAGAGCCTTTTCTCGGGCCATAACATTGCGGGTCCAAGTCACAACACTCGGGGACTCATCGACTTTTTCAATCTTTTTAGGTATGAAAATACTCCAATTCTCCTAGCGAAATTCTTTAACATATTGATAGCAATAAAACGGTATATAGTCCGATAACCAGACTTTTTTGACAGACTCAATCGCTCTTCATTTGGTGAAGAATTTCCAGGCTGGAAAATACCATACTGATGTATATCGCCTTGCACGCCAGCCTGCTTGAGCTCTAACCCAGCGAGGGAAACAAAATACGCTAAAGACTCCGGACAAAAGTAATAAGTATGCGAATTTTGAATCTGCCCCATATGGAACACCTGTATATTCGGAACAGCAATATAAAAAATGCCAGTATCTACTAAATGCTCTTTTAGTTTCTCCAGAACCGAAATCGGATGCAGGAGGTGCTCCAGAACATGAGAGAGAATGATTATGTCGTATTTGCCCTCGACTTCCTCTAATCCGCCGTGGATCATATTCACACCATGTTTTCGCCCAGTATCTACACCTATTTTTGACAAATCAATGCCCGTACACTTCGCGCCATGACGCATAAAGGGTAAGAGATTAGTGCCAGAAAAAGCGCCGAACTCTAGAATGTTTAGATCGCTAGTGATTGACCTAAATCCATTTATAATTTGATAATTGTGCTCCGTAAGTCCAGTTCCCTCACTATGAGACCATTCGAATTGGAGATCTTCGCTAGCCTCAGAACTATAAATATCCCTATAACGGTCAGATTCATAAAATTCCCTTGTGTTCTCTTCTGTCATCCTTGGGTTCGACTGCACTAAACCACACTTTTGACAAATCACTGATTGTTGAAATAAGCCTTGTCCATCATTTGCTGCTAAGACGTCAAACACCTGGCATCCACATAGGCAGGGCACTTTCTCAAAAAAGTTACCGGTGGCTTGTGATCTTGCGTTAAACGATGCTATGAGTGCTAACTGTTTCTCGGAGCGAGCAACTACGGGTGAACTATCAAAGAAACGAAATCTCTTTCGATGATAAATAATCATAGTATGACCTCCAAACTTTTCTCTTTCGAGCTTGTATCGCGCTTACCATAACGTAGCAAAAATATTGATAGCACCACAACTGTTAGATCAGCAGATTGCCCTTTCCACGCGCCACATTCAACAAAGTCACCTTTTAGTTTTCGTCGGATCACATAGTGAACTAGCTCTTGCAAACTATAAAATCGCAATTGCTTATAAAAATTATCGGACCATTCAATTCGTGCCTGTATCAATCCTTCAAAATATAACTGCATCATATGGTTTGTGGAAAAATAGGGTTCCCACATATATTTATCTACCAAGGCATAGTCTTGTGATCCTTTTTCTTCAAATTTCTGTGTAAATGTCACGTCATATCCAAGTGAATTAAAGATTTTCTTAACAGCTAACACAATCAGTTGTTTAATCAACATTTTTATCCTTTCAATTTGTTTCTAACTGATTGCTCATGCTAAGAATACTGCGTTGAGTTATCAGAGATTTGCGCATTGGCAACAAGCAGAACTCATCACATAGAAAAGCGGCAAAAATAGACTTCATACCGCTATCTTATTCCTGTTGGCAACCAGACAATACACAAAAATGCCGAAATCAACTTAAACAGCCCCACTGACTCCAAAAACCCTGTAAACCGGTCGTTTTTTATTTTAAATGTGGAACGGTTTTGATATGAAAAAGCGTTAAGGGAGTGGTCAAACACCGACCCATCCGATGTCACCGGGTCCAATAATCTCCAACCAAAGCCAGTACTATAGACGGTAGCTTTGACGGCAACTTTTGGGACGTCTTTATAATACCTTCAACAATTCAATAACTTGTGGATATGCGTGATTCCCGCCGCCTCCACCATCTTCTGGCCTTATATAGTCCAATACAGCCCCACTGAAGATAGTACTTTCTTCAGTAACTTTACGGGCTACTTTTTGAAAAACATTGTCCATTTATCTACAATCCAAAATACTAGAAAAAAGAAGTGAGTAATACCCGAAAGTAATGGGAGGTACTATGATTGTAGGTAGGGTGGGCCCTCTACTCGACTTTATAAAAATCAGTGTCGAATTTTTAGGCCATTCGCATGAACTGCAGATGGTGTACGTTCCTTTTCAGCATTAACCACTGATGCGCTAGTGGTTAATGCTGCAGGTTGTTCGAATTAAAACAGGGTCGTGGTAATTGGTATGATCGTCATCTCCAATGGATTGCTCTGCGACCTAAGACGATTCAACGATCGCACTTGTATCTGGTAGCGCTCATATCCGTTTCAGTTACGAGCATGCCCATTCTTTTTCTAGCCACTATGGGCGCTTGATCTCAAGCCTGGTATACCTCAGGTATGCTACATTCCACTCGGCAGAATGATGTTTCGACTGAGTCGATGCATTCGATCGACATCACGGCAGAGCCTCCAACCGCAGAACTCGACAACGGTAGAACTACGGATATTACAAGACGAAAAACTTTTAGCCGTGCTAATTCTTCCAATCAATTCACTGATGGCGGTCAACTAAGTCGCGATCACTAGATGCTTGACAGGGGAGGCTCTTGCAGGCATTAACCCATTAATTGCAGCACGTTACCAAATCATAATGCTGTGTATGCTATACGCCTCTCCCGGAATTTATACAGCCTGCTTCCTGTACTAGTCGAGACCAACGAACAACCCCTAACACATCAATGCGGTAGAGGAACTTCCTACCCAGTCAAACTAAAATTCTTTCCATCACTAGCTAATGTGCTATTGCGAAAAATAATTGTTCTCCATTCGCTCGGTAAGAATTTATGGCGCGTTGTCCTTCTTTGCTAATTAACCAATCGATAAGTATCTGGCCTTCCTTCGATTTAACATGCGGATGCCTCTCATCATTAACGAGTATCACTCCGTAAATATTCAACAATCCCTTGTCATCTTCATATAGGATCGACGATGTTCCCTTTCGCTGATAGTTGATCCAAGTTCCTCGATCCGATAGCGTATAGAAATCTTTTTCGATTGCGATAGTCAGTGTTGCCCCCATTCCCGAGCCTGTTTCCACATACCAAGGTAATCGGTCCAACTCACTATCAGATATATCGACCGAATTCCAAATTTGCATTTCTCTCTTATGTGTTCCGGAATCATCTCCACGCGACAAAAAAGGAGATTCTGTCTCCGAGATTTTGAGAAAAGCTTGTAGAACTGACACAGCCTGCTTGACATCAGCCGGATCTTCCAGAGGACCTACAATAACAAAGTTGTTATACATTAATTCATAACGCTTTATCCCATATCCCTCGGCCACAAACTTTTCTTCGTCACTTTTTGAATGCACAAGCACCACATCTGCATCGCCATTCATTGCGTTCCTAAGTGCCTGGCCTGTGCCGCTTGATACGACTTGCACTTGGATATCCGTTATCCTGGTAAATTGAGATAAAATCATGTCAAGAAGGCCGGTGTTAACTGTTGAAGTTGTAGACTGAAGCAAAAGCCTTCCATCATTTGCCTTAACAATCCCGCAACTAACTAAACACAAAAGAAAGATCGAAAAAACATTATGCCACCGTATTTTCCGGTGCGGTTTTAGTATGCGGTCAAGCTGATTCATTAGAACTACAGAAGGCCTATTGAGAAAATAGTTATAAGATATCCTTGATTAAGTCTAACTATATTAGCGCTTAATCAGACAAATAATTATCAAGTTTGTTCAATAACATTAGCTTCTGTTCGCTGACAAACAATATCGACAATCTTTCCGGTCGAGGAAATAAAAACCATATCATCTACACCAATATACTTTTCGCGATTAGGATATAAAACAACAGATTTCACCTTAGAGAGCCATTGGTGTCAAATAAAACCTTACGAATCCATCTGCGATTAGACGGTCTGCCAAAATTCACGCCGGGCTCTTTTAACTCCCTATACTTGAACGCTCAGAAGAGATTGCGTTTATTGTTCGACCGATTTTTGCTAAAGTCAATTCTTAAGAGTTTACTTTAGTATCTACATCATGAATAAACAAGTTCCAATCTTGATAGAGTCACACTTACTACACTCTCAACTAGGAAATTCCGACCTCCTGATTGTGAATCTTTGCGACTCTGATGACTTTAAAAATCAGCGTATTCCCGGATCGATACACATTCACTCCGCAGAAGTCTATGGCGGCAAGAAGCCAACCCCGGGTTTAGTGCCTTCAAATGAACGTTTGCAGAAACTGGCATCACGATTAGGACTGCGAAATAATTTACAAGTAGTGGCGTATGACGATGAAGGTGGCGGTCATGCATCTCGACTTGTCTGGACTCTCTATTTGCTAACTCATCGGTGTGCATCTGTACTAAACGGTGGAATCCAGGCTTGGCTGCAAGATGGACTCCCCACTGTTGAAAACGATTCCATTGCCGAAACGCCGAAATATATAAATATTGATGTCGATAGAACTGTAGTTGCAACACAAAACTACATAAAAGCGCGCCTTGGTGCTCCCGACCTTGCACTACTTGACGCCCGTACCTGGGAAGAATATCAAGGATCACGGGTACTCGCCCGCCGTGGGGGGCATATCCCCGGTGCTGTTAACCTCAACTGGGTAGACTCGATGGATCCGGATAATTCGTTGCGCCTAAAACCAAAACCCGAAT
>Ga0115002_10010108_pt1 | contig 10189 bp, 11 predicted proteins | sample ArcticOcean_MG_C_8_FD_89576 | JGI IMG/M metagenome (GOLD analysis project Ga0115002, IMG submission 89576) | Marine microbial communities from western Arctic Ocean - ArcticOcean_MG_CB11_86 | ecosystem: Environmental > Aquatic > Marine > Oceanic | place: Arctic Ocean: Canada Basin | collected... | reverse complement strand
TTTCTCTGCCCCTTGTTATCTATTTCCCCAAGGAAGGCCATCTTCTCGGCGTACTTCTTTTCCACTTCCATGGTATTGAGCACCAGCAATGAATCATCCTTCAATTGTTCAACACCACGGGCTAATAAATTGCTCAGCAATACCTCACCCACTGCCTTATGCCCGAGATTTCGACTCAGCCGTTTATGGGTTGCATGTATTGGAATGTCTTCTTTCAGGGCATGACTGATCGCTGTCAATCTGACGGACCCACTTTGTGCAATGCCGTATACGGCTTCTTCGACAAACCGCGCATCCACACGAACGAGGCCATCACATAGCTCTGAGATGATCGCGCTTACCTTCTCCCGAAATCTGGCATCGGAATTAGGGTCTGTCGGTATTTGATGACGCATCGTCTCATTGTTCTATATTTCACTGATAATGCAAGGTTTTTGAGGGAACTCCGTGTCAGCAAATGGTTAATTTGATGACTAACTTGACCCTGTATACTGACTCTCTACATAGGGGAGAACACCATGACACTATCGATAGCTTGTCAATGCGGGCAGTTCCAGGGTGAACTCGACCCACAACTGGCTCGCAGGCATAACCGATTGTGCTGTTACTGCAATGACTGCCAGGCCTTTGCGCACTATCTCGGCAATACAGAGAACATCCTGGACAAACGAGGTGGTACCGATATCACCCAGGTGACCGCTAGCACGGTGACCATTACAGCGGGCAAAGAACATTTGGCCTGCGTACGACTCTCACCGAAAGGGCTACGTCGCTGGTATGCGAAATGCTGCGATACACCGATCGGCAACGCCCCGAGTGCTTCACTACCCTTTATTGGTTTAATTCACAGTTTCCTGACACCGCATCCAGCGATAGACGAGACCTTTGGACCAATACGCCTGGTAGCTTTTACAAAATTCGCCACTGGCGCAGAGAAACCCATCCCCAGGGGATTAATCGGCGGGATTGTGCGCATGGTGTGGATCATTCTGCTAAGTAAACTGCACGGGGATGCTAAACATCATCCATTTTTTGATGGGGTAACGGGGCAACCTCTGGTGGAGCCTATAGTTAAAACGCCATAAAAAAAGGCCGCATAAGCGACCTTTTTCATGGTTTTTTAACAAAATCCGCTAAGGGCTTTCTATAAAACCCCGCTAAGGGCTTTTTATAAAACCCGCTAAGGGCTTTCTATAAAACCCCGCTAAGGGCTTACCACAGACCATACTTTTGTACTTCATTACGGCCTACTACCATGTGATGAACTTCATCAGGGCCATCTGCCAGACGCAGCGTTCGCTGACCCGTATACATAGCTGCAAGTGGTGTCCATTGCGACACACCGGTTGCGCCGTGCATCTGGATGGCCTGATCGATAATCCGACAGGTAATCTCCGGAACCATTGCCTTGATGCCGCTGACATAGACGCGGGCTTCTTTATTACCCAGAACGTCCATTGCCTTGGCTGCTCGCAAGACCATCAGACGGCATGCGTCGATGTCGATCCTGGCACGGGAAACCACTTCAAGGCTTTTTGCCCAACTTAACGATAGGCTTACCGAAAGCCACACGAGTTGCGGCGCGTTTTACCATCAGTTCCAGCGCTCTCTCAGCCTGACCAATAGATCTCATGCAATGGTGGATACGTCCGGGACCTAAACGTACCTGCGAGATTTCAAAACCACGACCTTCGCCCAACAGGATGTTTTCCTTGGGTACACGCACATTATCGAAAATGATGTGCATGTGACCATGGGGGGCGTCATCGTTGCCGAACACCTGCATACCTTCAAGAATCTTCACCCCCGGTGTATCTATTGGCACCAGGATCTGTGACTGCTGACGGCTCGGTGGTGCATCAGGACTGGTCTTAACCATCGTAATCATGACTTTACAGCGAGGATCGCCGGCGCCCGAAATGTAATATTTCTCACCGTTAATCACCCACTCATCACCGTCCAGTTCCGCTTTGGTACTGATATTCTTCGCATCCGAGGAAGGAAGCGCGGGCTCAGTCATGGCAAATGCCGAACGAATCTCACCGGCTAACAGAGGTTTCAGCCATTTTTCCTTTTGCTCTGGTGTGCCGACGCGCTCCAGTACTTCCATGTTCCCTGTGTCAGGAGCGCTACAGTTAAGCGACTCTGATGACAAAGGATAACGTCCGAGTTCTGTTGCGATGTAGGCATAATCAAGATTCTTCAGGCCTTCACCGGTCTCAGCATCGGGCAAAAAGAAATTCCAAAGACCACTGTCTTTAGCTTTTTGCTTCGCGGCTTCCATCAATTCAATTTGGCGAGGATGATAGGACCATCGGTCCTCTTTTTCGGCATTGAGCGCAAAATACTCTTCCGTGATGGGCTCAATATTTTCGTCAATATGCTTTCTGACTGCATCAAGCAACGGTTGCGCCGCCGGGTCCATCACTAAATTGTTTAGATCATCTGCCAGATCTGGCATGTTTTCCTCCTGAGGAATTTTAATGAAAATTTCGAGGCGCCATGATCGTTTATTTCGTACCTAAAGGTCAATGTCCGCGCATGTTTTTTGCGTCCAGGCCTTAAAAGATGGTTTGTTTCCTCGGCCATTTATCCCTGGAGTTTCAATGAGTGATCGAGAATGTCACTATTGTCACTGGCGCTAGCGGGAGGCAATTCGAATTGCCTCAGTCGTTGCATCTCTCAATGCGGGTATTTAGTTCAACATTGGAGCATAAATCTATCCATGAAGGTCATAATTTACCACTTAGCGTTAATAAACTCATAAATATAGTTTAACGATAGCGATATAGAATAAATAATATAATAATTCTTGAAAGTCATATATATCGCATATATTTATATCATTAGCCCATATTAGTTAGTTTTTTTTAGTTTTTAACAAGTAATATCCCATATATAGGCATATTCTTAATAGGTTTTACCATGACTCAGGCTTTCAAAGGCATAAAAATACTCGATTTTTCGCAGGTACTGTCGGCACCGGTAGCAGTCATGCAATTAGCCTTGCTTGGGGCGGAAGTCATCAAGATTGAGCAGCCCGGCGTGGGTGATCAGATGCGGCGAATCATGAATGCGGGGCCTGATGCCAACATGTCACCGTCTTTCCTGGGTATGAACGTCAATAAAAGAAGTCTCACGCTCAATTTTCGCGAACCCGCGGCGCAGGAGATCATCAGGAAACTGCTGGCGGACGCAGACGTCCTCGTCGAGAACTTCAAGGCAGGAACCATGACTCGCTATGGTCTCGGATATGATGCCGTTCGCGCAATCAAACCGGACATTGTCTACTGTTCGGTTAGCGGTTTTGGCCAGGATGGTCCGCTGGCACCCAATGCTGCCTACGACGGAGCTATACAGGCGGGATCAGGCATGATGGCGCAAACCGGACACCCGGAAAGCGGACCGACCAGAAACGGTTTTATGCCTGTTGATATGGCGACCGGCATCTACGCAGCATTCGCCATCGCGGCATCCCTGCATCGCCGAGCCACTACGGGACTTGGTCAATATATCGATGTCGCCATGATGGATACGGCAGTTTTGCTGCAGGCAACACAGTTCAATAATTACTTTATCCATGACACCGTGGAAGACTTAATCGGGAACAGTTCTCAGACGGGGATTCCCACTGCGGATCTCTATGCGACAAAAGATGGCTTTCTGCAGATCACGGCAATCCAACAGTCACACGTCGAAAAACTATTCGATGTCATCGAACAAACAGAAACGCTTGCACGGCCGGAATTCTCAACCATGGCGTCGCGTAATAAAAACGCAAAACTGGTTTACGACTTTGTCGAGAAGATACTCTCTACGCATTCCTCTGCATACTGGGAAACACGCTTAGCGGACGCTGGCGTTCCCGTCGCCCGAATTCGTAATGTGCCTGATGTCGTCAGTGACCCGCAGTTCGATACCCGTGAGATCTTTGAAACCATGGCATCCCCAATCAAGGGCAGCGAGAAGATTACCGTAGTTAAAGCAGGCTTCAAAAATAATGAGGACGGCCCGACAGTTCGCCACGCAGCACCCCATATAGGGGAACACACTACAGAGATTCTTTCTGAACTCGGTTACAGCGAAGAAGACATTCAAGCCCTTCGGGCCGATAGTATTATTTAGGTTTAAACACTTCCGTCATCGGGTGAAACGTAAACCATGCGAACCAGAACGCCGTAGTCGACACCACATCCCTGCCTTCGTTGTCAGTGACGTGCGCTGATTTAGCTGACTCGTTCCAATGAATGACTAACGGCTTTCCATTGAGAGTATCGGCAAAGGATGCAGCGTCATTCACCGACAACTCTTTAAAGGGGTAAGCCTTAAATACACCGTCAACCTCAACACCCATCACCTGCTCCTTTGGATGATAGTCCTTGGGTGCTTTGTTGGTGACAGAAAAATACAGGCGGCGTGATTTCTCATACCCGGCGTAAGCTTTCTTATGGTAGTCGCGCTGATAGCCAGTCTGGATGCTGAGCACCTCGGTCTTCGGAAATCGCGTGCGCCATTCACCCCAGGTAGTATGAAATGCCGGGATCTGCGGCAGTTTCACACCCTTTAATCGACCGGAAATCGCCTGCCCCATCAGCTGCGACCACAGCGACTCGGTATTTCGATCGTAGAGCAAGACATCGCTGTTATACAGCAAACCTGAAACGCCGAAGACCAGAGCGCTTTCACCCACATTACTGGCAAAGACCACGCCAGTACCACACAGTGGGCAATAGGTCACGGCGAGCCGTTGATTGCCAATGCTATCGTTGACAATTTCGTGCCAGTCCAGGATTCGTATGGGATAGGCTTTCGCCACACCACCAATCTCTACTGCCAACACGCGGTCATCTTCCTTGAGGTAGGTCGCCATTTCTGCAGTGATGAACGCAGGATTCATCAGCGCGGGAATACCATCACGTGGTGGGCCACCCGAGAGAATTTTTCGTACAGGAATCAATGAACCTTCGAGATCAAAGCCGTTCTTCGACGCGGCCGTAACGGCCGACACCCAAAAGGCAACAATTAGCAGACTTGAATAGAGAACAATGCGCGACGCCATTATCTACGGTCCTGGTTTTTAATAGAGACCTGTTTCGGCCCCATTAACTTCCAGCCTCGTAGCTCACCCCCATACCATCTCGAACATCGTTATTGACGCCATATTGAGCAATGGGATAGCGCAAACCATTTTTCGACAGGGCATCCAGTCCGATAATGATTTTGGGGAGGAAGGACGGCGGGATTGCCATCAACAGTTCATCTTCCATAACACCCCCATAGCGGCGCTCGGCAAAGCAGGGGATAGACAAACTGGGTTCGCCCGTGGCAAGCGCCCTGCCCCAGGAATCTGCGCAGGCTGACTCCCCTACGCAACCCCAATCCAGTTTTTTATAACCCGTCCACTGTAAGCCGTTAATCAACAGAATCATTTGCGCGGGCGTTGCATAGATAAGACAGATATCAGGTGGGTCCAATCGGCCACTGGCCAAGGGGCTAACTGCCATAGCCTTGAATTCACCGTAGGCAAGTACATCCATCGCCGCCTGGTGATCCGCTGCATCTTGTGCAGATCTGTACCAAACACCCTGCATACGTGCACCTGATAACCACTCATCATCTCGCGGATGTAATCCAATGACGGTGCCACATTGTGCACCCACCAATCGTCCATCGTAATACCAACGGTCCAGCCATTTCGAGACGCCTGCCCGACAATCTGGTCGGTGGTGTGGATATGCTGGGGTCGACGTATTCGGGGAACTGACTGCATCTCCTCAATCGAGGCGAACATTTTCATACCGATGGGTGTCGTCCGAAGGCGCAGCAGCCGGTTTAAATCACCAACCACTACCTTGCCATCAAACACCGGTTGATCAGTCGCGATGGGATCCATGATTTACTCCTTTTCACATAACGAATGCCGAAGGGAACATCGGACATTTCAGTATGTTAGAAGCCTATCATGAACACTAAAGCCGCCCTACCTTCGAGGAAGGACGACCAAGCTATGCCTATTTCGCGTTACGGGTCCCTACTGGACCAGATAAGGTTGCATCTTTTGGAACGCGCGTGCCTCAATCTGACGAATCCGTTCCATGGAGATGCCGTATTTTGCAGCCAGTTCTTTCAAACCGGTTTTTTCATGGGTTAACCAGCGGCTGTTGACGATATCCTGGGAGCGGGCATCCAGCGCGGTCAGTGCTTCGTGCAACCCTTCCGATTGAATATCGGTAATCTCATCTTCGGCAGCTACCCAGGCGGGATCTTCGACATCACCCGCCGAAAGGTAGCTGGCGGGACCCGTGTGAAATTCTTCATCATCGGTGTCCACTGGCTCGAAACTCTCATCGACCACTGAAAGACGCTGCTCCATTTCCAGGACTTCTTCGGGTTTAACCCCTAGATCGGCGGCCACCTGACCCACTTCATCGTGACTGAACCAACCCAGGCGGGCTTTCGATTTACGAAGATTAAAAAACAGTTTTCGCTGCGCCTTGGTCGTCGCCACTTTGACGATTTTCCAATTCTTCAAAATGAACTCGTGTATTTCGGCCTTAATCCAATGTACCGCAAAGGATACGAGACGGACTTTGTGAGTCAGGCTAAACCGTTTAACGGACTTCATCAGGCCGACATTACCCTGTTGGACAAGATCTTCCAGCGGCAAACCATAACCCATGTAACCACGTGCGATATAAACGACATAGCGCAAATGCGACAACACAATTTTGCGTACAGCATCCAGATCTTCAGTAGATTGATACTGTTCAAAAAGTGCAACCTCTTCCTCTCGGGTTAATATCGGAATACTTTGCACGGAATCGAGATACCCCTGCAAACTGCCGGTACGAAGTGCCGGAAAGTGCTGTGGATAAGCCAATGCTGTCATGTGTGATCCTCGTTATAAACCTTTTAGTTACAATAAGTTAGAGCTAACTATCGCCTTATAGTTCCATTAATTGGGGCAAATGAAACAAATTCAAGCCCTGCTCCCAACTTTTCTATTAATAAGACAGTTAAGACTCTTCAGGTCCTCTTTTGTTACATTTTGCTAGTATTCGAACGATACCTCATTGATCTCAATCATAAAGCCTGCAGATGCCAGGTTACTGATTTTCAGGGGTCCGTTGGGTATGCTGTGAGACTGCATCAACAGGCGTGAACATTGACTACTGACTTAAACGACTTAAGTTTGCTGCTCGACTCAAAGGTACCCATCCTGGTCATCGAATCCTTCGAAGAACCCAGAGTGCTCGAGATGATCACCAGACTCGCAGTGAATCGTGCGTCACCGTTATTTACATGGTCGGCCACCGAGGGCCTTAATCGTCTTGGGTTCGGCGAACGTGTTGACGACAATGAAGATACCAAAGACCCCGCCAAGGTCCTGAACATTATCAAAGACTCCAGCCAACCTGGCATCTATGTCTTGTGTGATTTCCACCCCTATTTCAAAGACGAACCGCTACACATTCGCCTGCTCCGAGAAATTGCAATGCGTCACAATATGCTGGGACACACCGTTGTGCTGTTGAGCCACGCGCTGTCCTTACCGAATGAACTCAAGCGCTATAGCGCGCGCTTTGAATTAGCAATGCCGGATGAGGATCAATTGATGAATCTGGTGCGTGAGGAAGCCAACAACTGGAGCAAAAGTGGCGAAACTGAACGTAACCTTCGTGAAGCACTAAAACTGGCAGACCTCATGTCACCCTGCGTACTGTGGCTGGATGAGATTGAAAAGGGTATCAGCGTCAGCCAAAACGATTCTGGTATTTCCCAGCGTATTCTAGGCACACTACTCACCTGGATGTCTGAGCGTGAGAGCCAGGTATTCATCGTTGCCACTTCCAACGATATCACGCAGTTACCACCAGAGTTGGTCAGAAAAGGTCGACTGGATGAAATATTCTCTGTGGACCTACCGGAACAAAACATCCGAAAAGACATCTTTGAAATTCATCTGAAAAAAAGACATGAGGATCCCGCTCACTTCGACTTAAAGGAACTTGCCATCATAAGCGAAGGATTTTCCGGCGCGGAAATTGAGCAGACTATCGTCAGTGCGCTTTACTCCGCGGCAGGTATCGATGAGAAGCTCTCCAATACACAGTTAACAACTGCGATTCGCAGCACCAATCCATTGTCTGTGGTGATGTCTGAAAATATTGCCAGTCTCAGACATTGGACAAAAGAACGCTGCGTATTTGCCGATTAGATGCGTATTTCTGACATTGATTGGAATTCCTGGGTTCCTGAAGAAACTGCCACACTCATGTTTGTCATCAAGGATGGCAAAGTTCTGCTTATACACAAAAAGCGAGGACTTGGCGCCGGTAAAATCAATGGCCCGGGTGGTCGTCTTGAGATCAATGAAACACCAGAAGAATGCGCAATACGGGAAACCATTGAGGAATTGTGCATCACCCCGCTACACGTCAAGGCTGCTGGGCAGTTGTTTTTTCACGCCGAAGATATGCCGAAGATTCATGCGTATGTATTTACTGCCACTGACTACACAGGCACGCCGACTGAGACCGATGAAGCAATCCCAATCTGGTATGAAAAACAAGACATTCCTTACGATGCCATGTGGGAAGATGATCGATATTGGCTACCCCAGGTCCTCGACAACAAGGTTATCAAGGGGTGGTTTACATTTGTCGAAGAGACTGTACTTGACCACAAGGTACTTATTTTTGAGGTTTGATCCAAACCTCAGTTTGTTATAGGTTGTGCTGCATGTATGAAATTCCGAAAATAGAAGTACCAGTCGAAATTCTGTTGATGAATGCAGAATCTATCGAAGGCAATCTCTTTGTCACCGAGGACCTGCTGTCTGCCGGCGGGAATCCGCTGCTGGAAGAACTGCTAAACGATTCACCGGAGATGTTTTTTCCCTTCGTCAGTCGTGCCGGCGCCTACCGACTGATCAACAAAAATCATATCGTTCAGATTAAGTGCGAACAGGATGATGCTGAGGTAAAAACTCAAACACCGCTACCACCCCGCAACCTGGTCATACACTTTACCAATGACAGAACTGTCTTTGGTGTCGTCTATCCCACTCTCGCAGAGGAAACCCGGGCATCGGACATCATTAACCAGGATGAGCAGTTCCTGGTGTTATACCAAAATGGTCAAAAGTTAATCATCAATCGACATCACGTCATCTACGCCAACGCTAATTAGCGCCTGTCTAAAAACCACTTTGTAGCGAGACCTCGGGGCCAGAGGGCAGGTGTTGCCTTGCGCTTTCGCTCAAGCCATCCATGGGTCGCTGCAAAAAGCCTTCCATGGCTTTTTGAGCCGCGCAAGGCAACACCTGCCCTCTGGCCCCTTACGTGAATTCCGACTTGCTGAACAAGAACTAATTGGGCTGATCCTGTCCATTGCTCAGTATTAATTCTTCATGAACACCAGGTTCAAATGATTTTCGCTTTACCATCTCAATAGCGTAGGTGTTTAAATCGCTGTCTTCCTCACAACGACCATTTCTTTTCGCGCAACTCTCAACTATATCTATCTTTTCTATGACTCCCTGGTCACCGACGACCAGAGAAAGCTTAACCCAACTACTCGCCGTGGCTTTCTGGGTTTGCTCCCATCTTGTTTTCTCCCACGCCTCTCGGGCCAAATTCAGATCTGCCTCCCTTTGATTCGCAAGTCGTGTCGCTGATTGTCGTCGTTCAACCGTTGGATCTACATTTCTCTCTATCTCTGGGGGCCTGCCCTCGGGCACACTAAAAACGAAATAAACACCGATCGCAAAGAACAGAGTCACCGCAGTCGCAAGACGGGGGCCCTGACCAAATAACCAGTTATGTTGAAGATCATCTTCGATATGAGCGTACGCGAATTTTCTAATTTTTCTATCGAGCGCACCCTGTAAATTGGGTGCCTCCCGCTTTTCCTTCTGCCAGGCACTAGCAACATCCTGAAATTCATCGGCCAGATCATGATCCTCCTCTAACCAGTTGTTCCTGTCATTTGGTTTCACGATCTTTGCCCCCCATTGACGCTTTAAGTTTTTTATACGCATAACGCAGACGGCTCTTGGCTGCTTCGGCTGTTACGTTCTGAATGACCGCAATTTCCTTTATTGAAAAGCCCTGCTCTTCCCGCAAGCAAAAAGCCTGACGCTGATCCAATGGCAAACGCTGCAACGACCTGTCGAGAGCTGACCTTA
>Ga0115002_10010107_pt1 | contig 10190 bp, 7 predicted proteins | sample ArcticOcean_MG_C_8_FD_89576 | JGI IMG/M metagenome (GOLD analysis project Ga0115002, IMG submission 89576) | Marine microbial communities from western Arctic Ocean - ArcticOcean_MG_CB11_86 | ecosystem: Environmental > Aquatic > Marine > Oceanic | place: Arctic Ocean: Canada Basin | collected... | reverse complement strand
CGGATTGCCACGGTTGGATTCTGCTGCTCTCTTCGTTTAACCCGATGCCGTAGGCGTAGGCGTTTTTGATTCATGTAAACTTATTCGCCGGCGCCTCCGGCTAAGGGTTAAACGAATCAACGGGCGGCTTTGCAGCGCGTTGTTGCGCTTGCGCGGCGAGTGCTGCTGCGGAGTAGAAGTGGTTTGGAGATTAAGATTAAGACGGAAGATTAAGAATCAAGAAGGAGAACTCGCTAGATCGAGTCTCTTACGAGATAATATCTTTTACTACATTTCCGTGAACATCAGTCAAGCGGAAGTCGCGACCCGAATAACGATACGTCAGTTTTGTGTGATCGACGCCGAGCAAATGCAAAATCGTGGCGTGTAGATCGTGCACGTGAACTCGATTTTCCACCGCGTGCATACCGAACTCATCGGTATTGCCGTACATCGTTCCACCCTTGATCCCACCACCGGCCATGAACATCGAAAAACCAGTGTTGTGGTGGTCGCGGCCAGGCTTCTTGTTTTTCTGAGCGTACGGTGTTCGGCCGAATTCACCGCCCCAAATAACGAGCGTCTCTTCTAACATGCCGCGACGCTTGAGGTCCGTGATCAAAGCTGCCGATGCCCGATCGGAGTCGGCACATAACGTCTTTTGGCGAGCATTATTGTCGGAGTGTGTATCCCAAGGCTGTTTGCCGCTATCCACATAATACACCTGGGTGAAGCGAACTCCGTGTTCGGCTAGCCGGCGAGCTAATAAACACGATTGTCCAAAAGTCGACTTGCCGTACATTTCGCGAACCTTCTCTGGCTCTCGACTAACATCGAACGCAACGTGCGCTTCCTTCTGCATCTGAAAAGCGAGCTCCATGGCGCGGATCTGCGATTCCAATTGCGAATCTTGCTGACGCAACTGCAGATGTTTCTCGTTGAGCTTCTTGAGTAAGTCGAGCTGCATTCGTTGTTGCTCGCGAGTCATGTTTGGATGCTTCAGATTTCGAATCAGTTGCTCTACTTTCAGTTGCTTCGTGTTGACTTTGACACCCTGAAACTCCCCCGGTAGAAAACCATTCGACCAAAGAAACGGGCCGACAACCGGATTGCCAGGACAAAGTGACACAAACGAAGGTAGATTCTGGTTCTCCGATCCCAATCCATAGGTCACCCACGAACCTAGTGATGGTCGAGTCGGTTGTTGATGTCCCGAGTGCATAATGAGCAGGCCGGGTTCGTGGTTGGGGACATCGGTGTGCATCGATCGCAACACGCACATGTCGTCCGCACACTTGGCCAAGTTCGGCAGCAGTTCGCTCATCTCCACACCGCTTTCCCCGTGCTTGGAGAACTTAAACGGCGAACCCATCCAGTTACCGCCGCGGTTGAGGTGAGTCTTCTCGGGCTTCTCTCCATTGTGCTTGATCAGCGCTGGCTTGTTGTCAAACGTGTCGACGTGCGAAGGGCCACCGTTCATGAACAAGAAGATCACTCGCTTCGCTTTGGGAGCGATCCCGTTGGTGATGCCTTCAATCCGCGTCGAGGCAGCGGTGGCGCCGAGCAAATTCGAGGCGCCCGCAGTTTGCAATGCACTCGCCAAGCCCAGCATGCCAAAGCCGGCACTGGCTGATTCCAACATTTGGCGTCGTGAAAAATCGTTTTGCATAGCCTTGCTCGCTAATCGATGTACATCATTTCGTTGGAAATCAAAAGCAGTTGAGCATATTGTTCCCAGCGTAACTTCCGTTGTTGAACGTCTTCAACGTCCAAATAGACTGTCGCCAATTCGATTTCATCCGCAGCGGGCAAACGCGCGAACAGTAACTCGTACGCATAGCGAATTTGACTCGACAACTCTGTCTTGTCCGATCCCGCATCATTTGGTCGATCCTCAATCCGTTTTGCCAACTGCTTAGACTGAGCGATCATGAAGGGACTGTTCATGTTGAACAGTTTTTGCAGAGCAGTCGTCGTTTCGATTCGCCGCGCCGCATGGACATTGGGATCGGGGAAGTCGAACATTGCCAACATCGAATTCAGCTCGAATCGACTGACTTTACTATAAACCGACCGACGAGTTTGCTTGGGATCGTCGACATCGATTGACTTGCCGCCAACTTCAGTTGCCAGTTGCCCGGTAACGCTCAACACGCCGTCGCGCCAGCTTTCAACGGAAAGTCGTCGCCGATTCATCCGCGATAAATAGCGATTGCTGGGGTCCTGTTTCAATCCTGCTTCGCTTCCGTTGCAGGACTGCCGATAGGTTGCCGACAAGACGATTTCGCGGATCAGCTTTTTCAACGACCAGCCCTCGTCCATAAATCGCACGGCGAGGTCGTCCAACAATTCGGGATGCGATGGCCGTTCTCCCAACGCTCCAAAGTTACTGGGAGTCGCTACCAAGTATTTGCCAAACAACTGCCCCCAAATCCGATTGACGAACACGCGAGCAGCGAGAGGGTTTTCGCGAGCGACAATGGCGTTCGCCAATTCTAAACGCCCACTGCCCTTACTGAATGCCTTGGGCTCCGAGCCATCTTCGCAAAGCACTTGAATGAATCGTCGAGGAACTTCGGCGCCCTGAGTTTTAACGTTGCCACGGATGTGTACCTTGATGTTCGCAACTTTGCCTTCCTTGACAATGTGCATCGCTTGCTCGGGCTTCTTCGGATCGGGCTTCTTCGGATCGGGCTTCTTCGGATCGGGCTTCTTCGGGTCGGGCTTCTTCTTCGGGTCGGGCTTCTTCGGATCGCCCCCTTTGCCGTCAGGATTCTTGCTGGTCATCGGAGCATTGAACATCTTCGTACTGGCAAAGACGCCAGCTAAGGCGTAATAGTCTTCTGTTTCAATCGGATCGAATTTATGATCGTGACAACGAGCACAGGCGACGGTCAAACCAAGTAACCCGCGGCTCACCGTGTCGACTCGGTCCTCCCATTCGTCCGCCATCACCTCGGGGTCGTTGCGGCGATAATACTTGGGACCAAGTCCAATAAAGCCGAGTGCCACTCGCTCTGCGGGCTCAATTCCCTCGATCATATCCGCCGCCAACTGCCGACGAATAAACTCGTCGTAAGGAAGGTCGTCGTTCATTGCCCGAATCAGCCAATCGCGATAGAGATAGGCATTGGGAAAGAAGAGCGCTTTGTTGTTGCCGACGATGTGAGCTTGATCTTCCGCGTAACGTGCGAGGTCCAACCACATCCGGGACCACTTTTCGCCAAAGCGAGGAGAGTTGAGTAACCGATCGACGAGAGCTTCGTATGCTGACTCATCGTCGTCATTGATAAATTCTTGCAGCTCCTCTGGCGTTGGCGGTAGACCGATAATGTCGTAGAACGCGCGGCGTACAAAAGTATTTTTATCGACCTTCGCAGCTGGCGATAACTTCTGTTCTTCCATCGCGGCAAGCGCGAAGTAATCGAGCTTCGACAACGGCCAGTCCGCTTTAACCACCTTTGGGACCGGGTGTGCCTGAGGCCGCTGGAAAGCCCAGTACTTGCGAGCTTCGACAAAGTCGATGCTAGGATCTTCCTCTTTCGCCAACTCGGAACTGCTACTCGAGTTTTCTCGCGGGTCCACTGCACCCTGTCGAATCCAAACGTCAAAGTCGGCGACTATCTGCTTCGACAACTTCGCATCCGGTGGCATCTCAAACGACTCGTAGCGAATCGCGTCCAGAATCAAACTCTCATCCGGCTTGTGAGGCACCACAGCTGGACCAGACTCGCCCCCCTTGCGAATCGCTTCGCGCGAATCGAGCAGCAAACCACCTTCGACTTTCTTGGAACCGGCTGAATGACATTTGTAACAACGCTCGACGAGCACTGGTCGAATCTTCTTCTCGAAGAACTCCAACTTGCCCGCGTCAATCTCCGCACCCTCTTTGTCTGCACCTTCTTTGTCAGCACCCTCGTTTTGGGTTGCGTCTTTCTTGTCGTCGTCCGCGAAGGCGAGCGAGTTGCAGCAGACAAGCGCAGCTAGACATCCGAATAGCGCATGACGGAGGAAATAGAAGTTCGATTGCAACATGACAACTTGGGTGGGAGGAAGTATGAGGCGGGGTTTGCTTCGTCCCATGATAAGCCAGAGACCTACCTTGCGTCAATTTTGAACGGATTATTCCGCCTGCCAAAGGATTTTCGATTAGTCGTTTTCCTACGATTGCGAACCAAGGTAGGAGCAACGGAAGCAAACGACAGAGGATTAACCAACTAAAACGATGGATTTTCGTAACCCAAACAGATTGGCTGCGGGACGAACGTGCGGTGCTCTGACCTACTGTTCTTAAGGAACACGCACCTTGATTTCCCATCGATCTCGCCAGTCGTGTGTTTCCCAGTTGTCTTTGCTGAAGTAACTACGAACGTCCAAGACATCGTTTTCCACGCCCGCTCGATCTTGAACTTCGACGTACAAAAAGCCGTGGTTAATTCCGTGGCCCTTGGTCGGATCGCGAGAATCCGTCTTTGCAGCGAAAGCGTCATCGGGGTTAAATACTGGCAAGCCACTTTCTAAACGACTGCCGAATTGCTTGCCGTCCCAAAGTAGTCGACTCGGCGGCGAGCCGTGCGTATGACCGTGAAACAATGCGACAACATTGTATTGCTGAGTGATCTTCCACAATTCGGAAAGGTCTTCCGTCGGCCAATCGTACTCGGGGCAGTTCGGGTGCAAATGAAATGAGATGATCACTGGCTTGCCGCTGTCTCCGACGTTCCGCTTAAGATCTTGCTGAAGGAATTCCAAACTCGCTCGAGCAGCGTAGTGGTGACCGTCCCGCCGAACATCTCCCAGACCCACGAAGATTCCAGCATTGACGAAGTGTATCGGTCCCCAGTCCCATGCGTAGTGCAATCCATTTTCCGATGTCGATCTCACACCGGGACGGGTTTTGTTTCGATTGACTATGTCATCGATAATAAACGTGTTGCCTTGGGGTCCGTCGTGATTGCCGTGCAATTCGTAAACGGGAAACGGGAGCTTTCCGTCTTTGCCCTTCAATCCAAAATCCGCCTTGAAACGGCTCCACTCAAATTCTTGCATCGCTGGATAAGGTCCGCCATTCTTATCAGCGCTGTCGATCAAGTCTCCCGTGACAATCATCCCAAGCACTTTGTCGCTCACCGTCCCGCCGCCCAAACGCTGCGGAATCTCTCGACCGCGAAACGACTTCATCAACTCGAAGAATCGCTCACTTCCCCGCCCCGAGTATGGGTCGAGTCGACTCGGTTGACGAGATTTTTCGGCGAGATATTGCGAGTCTCCAATCACAAAGAACGCATAAGATTCGTCCGCCTGAACACTGGTGCAAATCAGCAGTAAAACCAGCGCCGCTCTAAAAGCGTTGAGGATTATTCTTTGTAGGCTGCCGTCTCGATACGTGTTGAACATGGCATTCAGTCGACTCAAGGGGACGGATAAACGATTGCTGGATAGAGCAACAGTCTAATGGAAATTCAGTACTGCAAACAAATTCCAACCGTAAAAACTAATTCGAGCCGCCCCTTTTGACCTCGCATGGTCCGCAGACGACAATAGACTCGTTGGCAGACGACAATAAGTTCGTTCGCAGACGACAATAAATAGCTTGCGAATCACTGAGAGCTTCTCGTTGAGCCACTCCCCTACCCCGATTGAGGAACACCATGTTGCGACACTCCCTTGCCGCTTTTACTTTACTGGCAATTCTTGTTAGTGCGAATTTCGCAATCGCCAAGTCAGCTCGGCCCAATATCGTTTTCATTCTGGCGGACGATATGGGTTACGGCGATGTGCAGGCATTGAATGAGAATTCCAAAGCACCCACGCCCAACCTGAATAAGTTGGCTCAGCAAGGGATGACGTTCAGCGATGCTCATACTCCCTCTTCGGTTTGCACACCGACACGTTACACGTTGCTCACCGGTCGCTATTGCTGGCGAAGTCGACTGAAGCGGGGCGTGCAGAACGGTTACGGACCACCACTGATCGAAACAGAGCGGTCGACGGTCGCTTCGCTGTTGAAGAGTAAAGGGTATGCGACGGGAATCGTTGGCAAGTGGCACCTTGGTTTGGGATTTACGAAAACCGATAACAAGTTCGATTTTAGTAAGCCGCTCAACCACGGCCCGAAACAACTTGGGTTTGACTACTCCTATGTCATTCCTGCATCGCTCGACTTCCCTCCTTATATTTACATCGAGGACGGCGAGTGCACTGAGTTTCCGTCTTTGACTCAAGCGGCTCAGCCATTTCCAGCGTTCCTCCGCAAAGGCGAGCGTTCGCCCGACTTCGTCATGGAAGATTGCTTGGACCACTTGGCCGAGAAGGCGAGTGAGTACATTCACGAGCAGTCCAAAACCGACTCGCCGTTTTTGCTCTACTTTCCGCTAACCGCACCGCACAAGCCAGTGCTTCCGCATCCTCGTTTTCGCGGCAAGTCGAAGCTCGGACCTTACGGCGACTTTGTAATGCAAGTTGACTGGACGGTCGGTCAAGTTCTCAAAGCGTTGGACGACTCGAAGCAAGCGGACAACACGTTGGTCTTCTATTCCAGCGACAACGGCTCGTTTATGTATCGACTAAAAGAATCCGAGACGGGACACCTGACCGATGAAAAAGTGCAGGGATACGTCGCGAAGAATCATACGGCCAATCATGTCTTTCGCGGCACCAAGGCCGACATCTGGGAAGCCGGCCATCACGTCCCCTTCTTCGCTCGCTGGCCAGGAAAGATCGAACCCGGCTCTAAATGCGACAAGCCGATTTGCCTCGCCGATTTCTACGCAACCGCAGCCGAGATCGTTGGAGCCAAAGCGAACAAAGAAGCCGGACCCGACAGCTTCAGCCTCGCTCCGCTCCTGGCAGGAAAAGAATGGTCCTCGCCCCGCGCACCAGTTATCCACCATTCCTCCGGAGGCATGTTCTCAATCCGCGAAGGAAATTGGAAGCTTGTACTGGGTAACGGCTCCGGCGGTCGCCAGCAACCAAAAGGAAAACCGTTTGAGAAACCCTACTTCCTCTTCGACCTCAGCAAAGATATCACCGAGCGAACCAACGTTATCGACAAGTTCCCAGAGATTGCGAGCGAACTCGAAAAGAAATGTCTCGCGATCCGGGACAATGGACATAGCCGATGATGATCGACTCAAACGTAGAGGCCGCGCGGTTTAGAAGAAATTTGTCATTAGTTATTTTCATATGTCATATGTCATTTTTTGAGGGAAGTGTTGTCCGATATTGATAAACGGGCACGCGGACTCCACCACGGAAAACTACGAACACCAACAACACCCTAAGGATTGAATATGAGACTCGCTCGAATCGCGACCTGCTTGGCAACTCTTCTTACATTGATTGGAGTTGCGAGCGCCGAGGACAAGCAGCCCAACGTGATCGTCTTTATTGGCGACGACATTAGCTGGAATGACTTTGGCTGCTACGGCAACGAGGCTGCTCGAACTCCGCGGATTGATTCTTTGGCGGCGAATGGTTTGCGATTTACGGACGCTTACCTCACTGCCAGTAGCTGTAGTCCGAGTCGATCGAGCATCGTGACGGGCCGTTACCCGCACAACAACGGTAAGGCGTCCGAGTTGCATTTGCCGATCGCTGGGCATCTCGCCTGGTTTCCGTCGCTGCTCCGCGAAGCCGGTTATTACACCGCTTTGGTTGGCAAGCACCACATGAGTGTCGACTCGGGAAAAGACAAGCACAAACCGTTCGACCTTGTGGACGGTGGTAGAGGTCCGGGGAACCGTGGTGGTCATGCAACTTGGGTGAAGACTGTCGAAGAGCGACCGCAGGACAAGCCTTTTTTCTTTTGGTTCGCCGCCTACGATGCCCATCGCGGTTGGGATTCAGATAAGGATTGGGATGCGAAGTATGGCGAGATGCACGATCCCAAAAATGTTGTGGTCCCGCCGTTCCTCGTCGACAACGCAGAAACTCGCCGCGACCTCGCCTCTTACTACAATGAAGTCACGCGCTACGATTACTATATTGGACAAGTCGTCGATAAGCTCAGGGCAGAAGGCGAATTGGACAATACACTCATCTTCGTCCTAGCCGATAACGGTCGCCCTTTTCCGCGAGCAAAAACCCGTTTACACGATTCGGGAATGAAGACGGCACTCGTTGCCCATTGGCCTGCAGGTATAAAAGGTAAAGAAGTTAAGTGTGATTCACTGGTTAGCGTAATCGACTTGGCACCGACGATTCTCGCCGCCGCAAATGTAGAGAAGGCCAAGTCGATGCAAGGGGTCGACCTTTCACCTTTGTTTGCCAAGCCGACGTCAATCGTTAGAAATTTCGCTTTCTCCGAGCACAACTGGCATGACTACGAAGCTCACGGTCGCAGCGTTCGTTCTAACGAGTATTTGTACATTCGCAACCATCGTAAGCAGCAGATGTGGCAAGGGCCGGCGGACTCCGTTCGCTCGCCGTCACACGTTTCTCTGCTAAAACGAAAAGCGTCGGGCAAACTCTCCGCCGCTCAAGCCGACGTTTTTCTCGCGCCCCGCCAAGCTGAAGAACTCTACCTCAAGTCAGACTTCAACCAATTGAACAACCTGGCAGGAGACTCGAAGCACGCAACCGAAAAAGCAAGACTCGCCAAGCTGATGGACCAGTGGATGGACGAAACTGGAGATAGCGTGCCCGACGACATCTCAAAAGATTCCTTTCACCGCGAAACGGGCAAAGCACTGAAGGGTTTGAAGTATCGAGGCACCAGTCCCGGTGAAGACCGCGGAGCGACAAAGATCAACAAGCCCGGGCCCCGTTAGTTCAAACAGTTAGTCCATACCGTTGCTGTTCACCAATTCCGCCGTATTTTGCGCGAATCGCAATGCGATTGTGACCCTTGCCGAATTGGCCTTACTGAGTTACTTTGGGTAGCTTGTTGAGTCTACCCTGTCCGACAGAAATAACATGAGTACGATGAGCGAACCTGAAGAAATCACGATCGAAGAATTGCTAGATGACTTCGAATTATTCGACGATTGGGAGTCGCGTTACAAGTACATCATCGAGTTGGGCGGCGAATTGCCCGAACTTCCCGAGCAATTCCGGATCGATGTCAACTTGGTTCAAGGGTGTCTCAGCCGAGTGTGGTTGATGGCAACTCCAACCGACTCCGATGGCATCGTGCAATTCCATGCCGACAGCGATTCTCAAATCGTCAAGGGGCTCATCTCCATTCTCGTTTCGCTCTGCAACGGACGATCCGCCGGAGAGATCAAGACCCTCAACTTCGAGAGCCTGTTCACCGACCTTGGGCTCGAAGAACACTTGAGCCGTTCTCGCAGCAATGGATTCCACTCCATGGTTCAGCGGATCCGCACGCTCGCTGGCTGTTAAAGGCCGGAGTGGCATTAGCGGCCCATGCCAATAAAGAACGAAAATATCCGCTCGTCGGACGCCTTCAAACCTGCGGGTATTTCTAATCGCAGCAGGCCTTTTTTGAACGAGCCTACGGCCAGTTCATTTTTCTGCAACACTTCCATCATCTTCAACGTGATGTCTAGATCGCGATGGAAAACGACTCCGCTAAATGGCGTCTCCATCTCGGCTGCCGGTTTTCCCTGTGTTGGCTGGTGCATGACCAATTCGATGCCATGTCGAAGCGAAAACGACTTGACCAATTCCTGAATTGATTTGATGGCGTTGGAACGAGCGTCGCTGCGGACTCGATCCAGTTGACGTCGGAACAGTTTCATTTCCACCCGAGCTTCCGACTTCTGCATTTCGATCAACTCTTCTAAATGCATATATTCGCGCGATGACGTCTGGTACTCGAACAAGGTAATTTCAAGTTTCTCAATCTTCTCGCGATTAGCCTTGAGACTCGCCTGTGCCGCGCCCACTCTTCGTCTGTTTCACGCAATGTCTTCTGAAACGGAGCGTAATTGTTCAACAAGTGCTCGACATCACAGAGCGCGATCTTCGATTGCACCGGCGACTTCTGCGTAGATTTTTCCGTCACCGACTGAGCATCCGCAAAACCGCAAAACGAAATACAAAGACCTAAAACCAAAACTGATAGCATCGACATCTTCATAGCGAACTCCATTTCCCAGAACAAAACATTGCACCATTCCATAGCACAAACCTGCCCAACTGTACGAACACTCACAAATCAATGTTCACTTTCCACGCAAAAAAACTCCAACCCATTTCCAGTTTCCTCTTTCCAGTTTCCTCTTTCCAGTTTCCTCTTTCCAGTT
>Ga0115002_10010106_pt1 | contig 10191 bp, 12 predicted proteins | sample ArcticOcean_MG_C_8_FD_89576 | JGI IMG/M metagenome (GOLD analysis project Ga0115002, IMG submission 89576) | Marine microbial communities from western Arctic Ocean - ArcticOcean_MG_CB11_86 | ecosystem: Environmental > Aquatic > Marine > Oceanic | place: Arctic Ocean: Canada Basin | collected... | reverse complement strand
TTCGAGAGGATATAAGCCTCTATTCGAACCCATTACCTCATGTGTTGATTTTGACTGCTATCGTTGTAGGGGTGGCAACCACCGCTTTGGGATTAGCATTGGTGGTGCGGATCAAGGAAGCTTACAACACGGTGGAGGAAGATGAAATTCACCAACAGGACGAATCTCTTTGATTCTTGCCCAGCTTCCGGTACTGCAAGTCATCGTGCCATTAATCTCGGCACCGTTGTGTCTTCTCGTGCGCCGTGGTCAAGCAGCTTGGATCATCGCTTTTTCGGCCAGCGCAGTATCTTTTGTAGTTGCGGCACTGCTATTGGATCGCGTCCTTCAAGACGGAATTATTTCCTATTATTTTGGTGGTTGGGCTGCTCCTTGGGGAATTGAGTATCGTGTCGATGTTGTTAACGCATTTGTTCTCATTATGGTAACCGCCATTTCGACCATTGTTTTATTTTTTGCTAACGTAAGCGTGCGCGAAGAGATTGATGACAAAAAGCAGCCTCTTTTTTATACCTCGTGGTTATTGTGCCTGACTGGGCTATTGGGAATGGCAATAACTGGTGACGCGTTTAATTTATTTGTGTTTTTGGAAATATCTTCACTTTCAAGTTATGTGCTCATCGCTTTTGGAGCAGATAGACGTGCGCTGACAGCCGCTTATCAATACCTCGTTATGGGCACAATTGGCGCAACGTTTATCCTTATCGGTGTTGGATTGCTATACATGATGACCGCTACGCTCAACTTGGATGATCTTGCTCATCGCTTGCCTGGTGTGATGACGACTCGCACTGTGCAGACCGCTCTGGCTTTCCTTGTTGTAGGAATCAGCTTAAAACTCGCCTTGTTTCCATTGCATTTGTGGCTGCCAAATTCTTACGCTTTTGCACCTTCAGTAGTTACCGCGTTTTTGGCTGCCACGGCGACTAAAGTTGCACTATATGTTTTGCTAAGGTTTTTATTTACGGTGTTCGGCGCAACGTTCGCATTCGAAGTTATGCCGCTCGGTATTATTTTTGTAGTGCTTGGGTCTGTTGCGGTGCTCTCTGCGTCGGTTGTTGCCATTTTTCAGGATGACCTTAAGCGGATGCTCGCTTATTCGAGTGTTGCCCAAGTTGGGTACATGGTCCTGGGGGTTAGCATGTCTTCAGTAGCCGGACTGACTGCATCAATACTGCATTTGTTCAATCATGCCCTAATGAAGGGAGGTTTATTTTTGGCGCTTGGTTGTGTGGCTTACCAAATGGGTACTGTGCGCCTCGGATCATTGGCCGGCGCTGGATACCGTATACCGTGGACCATGGGCGCTTTTCTTGTTGGCGGCCTAAGCTTAATTGGCGTTCCGCTGACAGCGGGGTTTATCAGCAAATGGTTTATCGTCCGAGCAGCCATAGAACGAGGCTGGTGGCTAATTTTGATTGTTGTAATTATTGGTTCACTCTTGGCGATGATCTATGTTTGGCGAGTTTTAGAAATGGCCTACCTTAGGCGCTCATCTGATCTTCCGGATTTGGTCATTAGGGAGGCGCCCCTGACTCTTTTGTGTCCTACCTGGCTTTTAATTGGGGCTAATATTTATTTTGGGATAGATACTAGTTTCACCGTAAGAATCGCAGAAAGGGCGGCCTCGGTCCTAATGGTGCAACTCTAGTTATGCTTTTGGCCCTGATTATTCTGGTGCCGATTTTGGCGGGGCTACTGGTGGCTTGTCTAGGAAATTGGCCGAATTTTCGGGAAGCGGTCAGTCTTTTGGCCGGAGTTGTTCTTTTTCTTTTGGTCGCGTCTCTATTGCCGTCTGTTTTGGCAGGGGAACACCTCTCCATTCGGATTGCTGAACCAATTCCAGGGTTGCCGATCGCGCTTCGGAGCGAACCATTAGGCGTGCTTTTCGGTCTTACCGCCAGCTTTTTGTGGTTGGTAACGACCGTTTATTCGATTGGGTATTTAAGAGTGCATGGTGAATCCCACCAGAGTCGATTTTTCGCGTTTTTCGCGATCGCGATTGCTAGCACCATGGGAGTTGCTTTTTCGGAGAACCTTTTGACATTGTTTTTGTTTTACGAGCTGCTCACTCTCTCAACATATCCACTGGTGACACATGCCGGAACTGTAGAGGCCAGGCAGGCAGGACGAACGTACCTCGGCATCTTATTAGCAACCTCAGTGGGCTTTTTTCTAGTTGCTATAGTCTGGACCTGGTTGATTGCTGGAACCGTTGATTTTCGTGCGGGCGGCATTTTGACCGGAACGGCATCACCGACAGTGATTGGGCTTCTCTACGCCCTCTTCGTATTCGGTATTGGAAAGGCAGCTTTGATGCCGTTTCATCGCTGGTTACCGGCGGCGATGGTTGCCCCCACTCCCGTGAGCGCTTTGTTGCACGCTGTAGCAGTGGTTAAGGTCGGCGTGTTCGCCATTCTTAAGGTGACAATTTATATATTTGGTTTGGATCTTGTACATACAAATAGGGCTTCCAGCTGGCTGTTGTGGGTTGTTGCGGGCACAATATTGATTGCCTCCTTGATTGCCTTACAGCAGGACAATTTGAAAAGGCGACTTGCTTATTCCACGATTAGCCACTTGTCCTATGTGATCCTCGGCGCGCTCCTGGCGAATACGGCAGGAATCATCGGTGGTGCAATGCACATCGCAACACATGCTTTCGGAAAAATAACCCTATTTTTTTGTGCTGGTGCGATTCTTGTCTCGACACACAAGACCCGGGTCAGTGAGATGAGTGGGCTCGGGCGAAGAATGCCTTTTACAATGGCTGCTTTTTTGATAGCCAGCATTAGCATTGCCGGATTGCCCCCGTTGGGTGGGGTATGGAGCAAATGGTACTTGGCAGTCGGATCCCTAGATGCTGGCTATAGCATTCTCTTAGGTGTGCTGATGCTAAGTACTATTTTGAATATAGCTTACTTGTTGCCCATTCCTGTGCGTGCTTTTTTTGGTAAAGAAGAAGAGATCCTGGCTGATTACAGCGAAGCTCCACTCCCTTGCCTGTTAGCAATCGGCATGACCACAATGATGTGCTTAGTGTTGTTCTTCTTCCCTGATCCCGTTTATCGGTTGGCTGTAATGCTAGTTAATTGAGGTTTGTTTTGTCAGAACATAAACATTTTTTTGATAAGGTACGAAATGTTCGAGCGGTCCTCTGGACTCTATTTGTTGTGTGTGTTCTTTTGTTTGTTGCCGACTTAATTTTGGAGCGACATGTCGACCACCCCTGGGAAGCTTTTTTCGGTTTTTACGTGTTGTTTGGATTTTTTTCCTGTGTGGTGCTTGTTCTGATAGCGAAACAAATGCGCAAAGTTTTAATGCGAAAAGAGAATTACTACGAAGACAATGATTGAGCTTCCTTCGTTCGTGATTTTTTATGTTGCAGCCATACTGGTTGCAGTTCTACCCCACAGATTGGGTCAGGTACTTCTGCTGTCGACACCTGTGATTGGTGGGATAATTTTGCACGGGTTGACCGCTGACTCTGCTTTAGAATGGAGGGTTATGCAACTTGTACTAACGCCGTTGCGAATAGATCCCTTGAGCTTAATTTTTGGTTATCTTTTTCATATCGCAGCCTTTCTTGGTATCGTATTTGCCCTGCATTTACGTGATCGATGGCAAAGCGTCACAAGTCTTCTTTATGCTGGCAGTGCTTTGGGCGCTGTTTTTGCTGGCGACTTTTTGACGCTGTTTTTCTTTTGGGAAATGCTAGCATTGACCTCAGCGTTTTTGATCTTCGCTCGCAAAACGGAACGAGCCCGCTCTGCTGGAATTCGCTATGTCATAATCCAAGTAATTTCTGGTGTCTTGCTTTTGGCCGGAGCCCTTGTTATTTATCGCCAAACCGGATCTTTGGCGTTCAATCACATTGGTCTTGGAACCTTTGGGAGCGTTCTGATTTTTTTGGCCTTTGGCATTAAGTGCGCCTTTCCACTGCTGCATAACTGGCTGACTGACGCTTACCCCGAAGCTACAGTGACTGGTACTGTATTTCTCAGCGCGTTTACGACCAAAGTGGCCGTCTACGCCTTGGCGCGCGGTTTTGCTGGCACTGAGGCCTTGGTGTACATCGGCGCTGTAATGACCTGTTTTCCTATTTTTTATGCTGTAATCGAAAATGATCTGCGGAGAGTGCTGGCCTACAGCATGATTAACCAGATTGGTTTTATGGTAGTTGGGATAGGACTGGGAACGGCCTTAGCTGTAAATGGTGCTATCGCCCACGCTTTCAATGACGTAATTTTTAAAGGCCTTCTGATGATGTCAATGGGTGCAGTCTTGTTTCGGACGGGTCGCATAAACGGATCGGATCTCGGCGGCTTGCACAAGAGCATGCCCATCACTACAACATTGTGCATTGTTGGTGCGGCCTCTATCTCCGCCTTCCCGCTTTTTAGTGGTTTTGTCAGCAAATCAATGGTGATGATGGCAGTATTGGAAGAAAATCATTCGATTGTGTGGTTGGCACTTCTTTTTGCTTCAGCCGGCGTGTTTCACCACGCAGGTATTAAAATTCCCTTTTTTGCTTTTTTTGGACATGATTCCGGCATTCGATCACCTGAACCGCCCGTCAATATGTTGATTGCGATGAGCATCTCCGCAGCATTATGTGTTCTAATTGGTAGTTACCCATGGCTGTTATACAGCCTTCTGCCTTTCGAAGTGAGCTATACGCCATTCGATCGTTCTCACGTGCTCAGTCAACTTCAACTATTGGCTTTTTCAGCCGTTGCGTTCGCTTGGCTCAAGATCTCTGGGCTTTACCCGCCAGAACTTCGCTCGACCAACATCGATGCGGAATGGCTGTATCGGAGATTTGTACCCTGTATAATTCGAGTTATCACAGGAGAGATCTCAAGGGTGCGCGATGTTGTGATGAAATTATTAAGGGTTAGCAACAAAACTATCATGAACTCTGTATTCCGTCATTATGGTCCAAAGGGAACCTTAGCTCGCACATGGCCTACCGGGAGCATGGTTCTTTGGGTAGCTGTTTTACTTGCCGCTAGTCTCTTGCTTTATTACTTATGAAGGTATACCAAGATGGTATTTAAACTTTTTAAGAGCTTACGTATCGGAGGCGATGATCCTAAGGTCGCCAAAAAAAACCAGCGAGATAAAGAGGTTGACTATAGAGGATTCACTATTATTCCGAATCCGAGCAAAAGTGGCGGCGGATGGACAACCGAGGGGGACATAGAACGAGAGATTGATAGTGAAGTCCATATTGAGCATTTTATTCGAGCGGAAACCCATACTGAACTAGAACAAGCCGTCAGTCACACGATTACTAAGGCCAAGCGGATCATCGACGAAAAATCGGATTTAGCCTGAGGCCTGGTTTTTGTAAATAACCCAAGTGATCTTAAAGGTGTTCCAGCAGTCGAGGCATCAGCTCGACTAAGTTACAGGGTCGTGTTCGGTAGTCCAGTTGAAGCTGGAGAATTTTGTCCCATGCTGTAGCGCAAGCACCGGATGAGCCGGGGAGGCAGAAAATGTAGGTGCCGTTTGTGACCCCCGCCGTAGCACGGGATTGCAGAGAAGATGTACCTATTTCTTCAAAGGAAATGGACCGAAAAATTTCTCCGAAACCATCAATCTTTTTCTCAAACAAAGGTTCAATGGCTTCTGGTGTGCCATCAAAGCCAGTCAATCCGGTGCCGCCTGTAGTGATTACGACTTGGATATCGGCATCGCTGATCCAGTGAGAAAGAATACTTCGAATCTGATTTTTATTGTCTTTTACAATTTGGCGGTCGCTCAGCGTATGCCCAATATCTCTGAGCCGACCGACCAATAAATCACCCGATTTATCGTTCATCATTGTTCTAGAGTCAGAAACCGTGAGTATGGCAATGTGAACCGCAATAAATGCCTGATTATTTTTCATCATGCTGGCCTCTTTCGAGTTGTAGGTGACTCAATAAGCGCTTATTATAAAATTTCTTTTCAAAAATCAACAGGATTGATCCGAGACTCTCTAAATGACGATTCACGTTCGATTTTTCGCCAGCCTTCGGGAGCAGACCGGAATTGACTCGAAGGAAGTAGATGCCGATGGTCTGGGCACCATCCGTGATCTATGGTGTGCAGTGACTGGCAGGCCTATAGATGAATCGACACTGGTCGCGGTGAACAAAACGTACGCTGGCCCCGAAAGTTCGATTGCGGACGGAGACGAAGTGGCCTTTTTTCCACCTATAACGGGAGGTTAACTAATGGGCTCCGTGAAGATAGAGCTCCGTGATACGCTGTTTTTGACCTTCCGAGAGCTTGAGTGCTTTCGTCAAAAGTTTTCTAGATTCCAAGATTATGGAGCTTGTTCGATCTTCATTGGCACGATGCGGGATTACAATGAGGGAGATCGTGTACTTTCCATGCATCTTGAATATTATCCTGGAATGACCGAACAGAAATTGGCAGAAATTGTTAACGAGGCTCGTAAAAACTATGAGGTTTTAGATGGTTTGTTATTGCACCGGGTTGGGGATGTACAGCCGGGCGAGGACATTGTTTTGGTCGCAGTATGGTCTACCCACCGGAAAGATGCTTTTGGCGCTTGCCGAATGATTATGGAGGAGTTGAAATCGACAGCACCTTTTTAGAAAAAAGAAACGCTAGCTGGCGGTGATCGTTGGGTAGAAAAGAATACCCCCGGAAAATAGAAGGAAAGCGTTATACAACAGGGTCGGTATGTGCCTCTAAAGTGGCTGCGTTGTGCGCTTGATGGGGCCTGATCGGTTACTTGACGCTCGATGTTTCGGGCCGTTGGGCAATAACAAAAGAATAAGGGTCACTAACGTTGGTACCGTCGTGACAAGCGAGAAATTCTAGATTCGAAAAGCATTGTGCTAGTTCCCCGGATCGAAGCAAGTAGTTAGGATTAAATGTGGGGAATTCCAGTAGATGGTGCTGGTTGAATGTTTTGTATATTAATAACCCACCAGGCTTTAGTGCTTTTTGAATCTTGGGGAAAATCTCCCGGTTAAGATATCGAAAGCAAGTAATTACTTCAAATGCCGACGTTGGGATAGGCCAATTACTAAGGTCCACAACCAGGGATTGCAATTGCACAGCTTGATGTGCCGCTACTCGCTGACCGATTTGAAGAGCAGTCAGACTGCAGTCTAGAGCAATGACCTGGTATCCTAATTTCGTTAATTGAACAGAGGTGTGGCACGCTCCAGCAGCCAGATCAAGGCCGAGCCCCGAACCTCTCAGGAGGTTGGCATATTCAACTAGCAGCGGGTCCATAATCAGAGTGGGCACTGCGTTTGATTTTTGGTATTTCCTTTCCCAGCGATTTATGTCAGAGCGCACGATCAGTAGTTCCGGTCAAATTAGGCCAGGGAAAGGCTCGACAGTCACAATGTCTCCAACGTTCGCCCCCTCGCTATCTGTAGGGAGAACAATAAAACAGTTGGCACGATTCATAGAACTTAGAATACCAGAGCCCTGTTCGCCGGTGTTCTTGACGGTAAGTGCCCCGTCGTCGCTTAGAGAGAGTACTCCACGTTGGAATTCAGCGCGCCCAGGTTTCTTTTTCAGACGGTTAGTTACGCGAGCAGTACAGCGAAAAGAAGAAATATTTTTCTCTCCTGACAGCTTTCGAAGGGCGGGGAGCACGAACTGGTAAAAAGTCACCATAACAGATACAGGGTTTCCCGGTAATCCAAAAAATATTGCGGGACCTATTTTGCCAACAGATAGAGGCCGCCCGGGTTTCATGGCTATCTTCCAGAATCCCACTTCTCCAATTTTTTTGAGGATCTGATGAACATAGTCGGCATCGCCGACAGATGCTCCAGCCGACGTGATCACAAGATCAGCATTCGCAGAAGCACGCTCGAAAGTTTCTTGTAACAGTGCAGGATCATCAGGCACCACGCCGTAATCAATTAATTCTACGCCTGCACGCACCAGCATTCCATGAAGCGTATAACGATTGGAGTCATAAACCTCGCCAATCGCTAGAGGTTCGGCAATAGAGCGGAGTTCGTCACCGGTTGAAAAAAAAGCAACTCGAGGCTTTTTTAAGACGGGTAATTCACTGATACCCAAAGACGCGGTTATGCCGAGCTCGGCTGGGAATAGACGTTGCTTGCCCGATAAGGCGATTGATCCCGTTGCCAGATCTTCTCCGGCATATCGGACGTGTTGACCAGGGCGTTGTCCCGGTGCCAAGTAGATCATGTCGTCGATTTTCTCTACTTGCTCCTGCATGACTACAGTATCACTGTGTTCAGGCATAACAGAGCCAGTCATGATACGGACACACTGGCCTTGTTTGATGCTGCCCTCAAATGGTCGCCCAGCCCAAGCTGTGCCAATCACAGTAAGGCCATGTTGTAAAAGATCGCTGGCTCTAACAGCATATCCGTCCATAGCAGCGTTGGTATGATTGGGCACATTGACAGGAGAGAGAAGATCTTTCGCTAAAATACGACCCAAAGCTTCTCGGACTGGCACCAACTCGATTTCTAAGACCGGTTGGATCATGGCAACAATTGTGTCGAGCGCGTTTTCTACCGATATTAATGCTGGTTCGACATCGTCTTCACAGTTCGGTCGAATTTGGACATCAACTTTTTTGATCACGCCCACGGCTCCAGCTTCCTGAAGCACCTCCGGATTTCTCGAGTAACTGAATTGGGCCGAGAATCATACCGCGGTCCACCTTTTTACACATATCGTAAATTGTTAACAATGCTACTTGAATTGCTGTAAGTGCTTCCATTTCAACGCCAGTCCTGTCTTTTGATTCAACCACCGACTGGCAACGTACCTGCACGCTTTTATTATGAAACTCGAAGGCAATTTCCACATGAGTTAGCGACAAGGGATGACATAAAGGAATCAAGTTTGGCGTTTGTTTGGCCCCCATAATTCCTGCTATGCGTGCGACAGAGAGAACGTCGCCCTTCGCGTGATCACCGGTTTGAATTAGGTCTAAAGTTTCAGCACTCATTGTTATGTAGCCTTCAGCGACGGCCCGTCGTGTGGTGCGCCCCTTACTGCCGACATCTACCATACGCGCGTTACCCTTTCTGTCAAAATGGCTTAGGTTCTTATCATTCATTTGGTAAAAAATTAATTGAATTCCTGAAAGACATGTATTGTAGCCAGGTTATTGCCATAATGACCAAGCTCTAATTATTTTCGCTCCACCATGCTAAGATAATAATGAGGAGGCAACGGAGCTTTCACTCATAACTATGGAACAATTCTCTACTATGGAAGAACTAGGTTCTCCAGCACCGAACTTCAGTTTGCCAAATACGAATCCAGGATTTGGAACCCAGACTGTATCGATGAAGGCGCTGAACGAGCATCTCATGCTACTCGTTGTGTTCATATGTAATCACTGCCCTTATGTAGTCCACATCAGAGACTCCTTCGTAAGTTTTGCCGCAGAGTATCAGGAGAAAAGATTGGCTGTTGTAGCAATATGTTCGAATGACGCGCTCAATTATCCGGGCGATAGTCCTGAAAAGATGACCGAGGAAGCGATCAATTTCGGATATTCGTTTCCTTATCTTTATGATGAAAGTCAAACTATAGCAAAAGCTTACCATGCTACCTGTACTCCAGATTTTTTCCTTTATAATCATGAACGTGTATTAGTTTATCGGGGTCAGTATGATGGAAGCCGACCTGGTAATGGTGAGCCTGTGACAGGCAGGGATTTGCGCCGAGCGACTGATGCCCTTTTAAGGGGCGATCCAATACTCGCCGAACAGCGTCCAAGTGTGGGTTGCAACATAAAGTGGAGAAGTGGGGAAGAGCCGGATTATTTTAGTGTCTGATGCGCTCTCAAGGTACGTCAGGGCCTTATGCATTTTGCGCGCTCTAATCAGTCTAAATGGCTTGCCCGGAAAAGAGTTGTTATCGTTTTTGAATCGGAAATCTGACCATTGGCTCCCTAGCGGTTTCCAACGTACTTCGATTTGTTCGTCTTCCTCAATCAAGTCGGCTGTTATTTTCCAAATTCATCGGCGGACTGGGTGGCGATATTGTCGTAGCAGACAAACACGATTTCTTTGATCCAGAGCAAGAATAGTGGCTCCTCCGGGACAGCGCACGACTTCAATATTCGATGTTTCTCCGTTCGGTAGACGAGTTGTTTCAAGACCAAGATCTACAATTTTTCCACGATAGATGTTGATGCGCTGGTTACTAGCAAAT
>Ga0115002_10010105_pt1 | contig 10191 bp, 12 predicted proteins | sample ArcticOcean_MG_C_8_FD_89576 | JGI IMG/M metagenome (GOLD analysis project Ga0115002, IMG submission 89576) | Marine microbial communities from western Arctic Ocean - ArcticOcean_MG_CB11_86 | ecosystem: Environmental > Aquatic > Marine > Oceanic | place: Arctic Ocean: Canada Basin | collected... | reverse complement strand
GACCCCTCGCAAATAGTTGCCCCAACTTCCCTGGCTCGGCTTGCCTTCCTCTCCGAGCCGATACGATTCCTGCTTCCCAACCGCCAACGACACCACATTTACTTTCCTGTCCGACCGCGCCGAGACAAGTCCCCGAATTTCCAAATCGATCGCCACCGGCAAAACATACCCCTCGGTGTAATCGGTATGTTCGCCGATGAGATTCACCCGACCCGGCGCCCGAACCCATTGCGTCGATGGGCTATCGGCCACATGATGAGCTACCAGCTCCGCAGCCCAGCCGGGATTTTCTCCTCCGGACATGCGCCTGCCCTCAGTCCGAATCGACGGAACCGCCAAAATGCGCGTTCACCTCGGCGTAGATCTCCGGATCGCCGATGTCCCACCAATGCCCGTCATAGACGCAAGCATACATGGGCGTTTCCCTGTGCGCCCACTGTACGAATCCACCGATTACGTCCAAATTGTGCCCCTCGTCCCTATACCTTGCGAACAAACCGAGATCTGCTTTGCGAAAGAGATATATCGCCACCGCCACCAGGCTGCTCGTCGGGTTCGCCGGCTTCTCCTCAAACGACCGGATTCGCCCGTCATCGTCCAACCGCAGATTGTTGAATTTTGTGGCCGCCTGCACGTCGCCTACGTCGTAAACCGCCACCGCCGAGCCCTTGTTCTGAAGCACGGTCGCCATTTGTCGGAGATCAAAGTCGCAAAGATTGTCCCCGGCGACCACCAGAAGATCGTCATCAATTCCGGCGTTCTCAATGCCGTACAGGACATCGCCAACGGCCCCGAGTCGGTCCTCGGCGCTGCTGGTCCCATCGTTTAATACGCGAATCGGTACGACCCGCGAACTCGCGGACACCCATTCGACAAAGTCGTCGTGGAAACGCTGATTGGTAACCACCACGATCTCATCCAGGTCCGGGAGTTCGCACACGCGATCCAACAAGTAATCCACCACCGGCCGGCCCGCCACCGGAAGCAGGACCTTCGAGCGATTGAGCGCCAGCGCGCCCAGACGCGTACCGTATCCCCCCGCCAGGACCAGGCTTCGCAAATCTTTTACCTCTGGAAAACGAGTGTCCAAGCCTCCAAAAAGGCGGCCAGATACTAGCACCGACATCCGCCGGCACCGTCTACCCCCGGCTCCCGTACAAGCAATAAACGCCCGATTCCATATAATCCCCCTGAACGGGTAGAGGCTGCCCGGGCCAGGATCACCACTTCAAGGAGTGCTCACGGTGGGATCCAACACAAGGGAAGTCGTCTTCGGGCTTGCCGGAATAACTATCCTGGCGGTCGCGGTGTGGGTGATGTTCAACCAGGCCGATCCGTCCCAGGGTAGCGAGGCGGCCTCGCAACCGACCCAAGTCGCGGATGCTGCCGATCAGTTGCCCACCCGCATCACCCTACCGTCGGGCGTTGACAGTGAAACCCTCCCTTCACCATCGCCAATCGCCGCCCCAACGCCGACAAACACGCCGATCCCCGATTTTCACGTTGTGGAAGAAAGTGAGACCCTCACCACCATCGGCGCGATTTACGGGGTCGCTCCCGACGATATCGCCGCCAAAAACGATATTTCCGATCCAAATAAGATTCTGGTCGGTCAGCGATTGCTACTCCCCGTCCCGGGGGAGGACTTACCCGATCGCCAAACCGGTCAGATCGACGCGCAGACCTATATCATTCAGGAAGGCGATACCCTCTTCGGGCTTTCCCAGGAGTTCGGCGTCTCCATCGAGGCCCTGATGGAAACCAACAATATCGTCGACCAGAACAAGCTCTTTGAAGGGCTCCGCCTTACAATTCCTGAGCAAGTGGTGCCTCAGCCTTGATCGCGCCCCTTCCCATCCGCATCCTCCATCTCCGGTCGCTTCGGAGTTACTAAGTCGGCGGCGGTCTAATTTCGCCGCCCGAACCGCCAGGCCTTCCTTCGGTAAACCCACAGCGTTACCAACGTGCCCAGTGCCACCCCTACCGCCAGCACTATCAGCGGGTTGCTAAATAGGGCCTCGATTGACTCTCTGTCCTCATCCCAGCGATCCCCGATAGCCCACCCGATCGACATGTATATGGTTGCCCAGATCGTCGCTGAAATAGCCGTGAAAGTGACGAATCTCAAGAACCGGACTTTCGCGACTCCCGCCGCTACGGCCACCGCTATCCGAAGCCCCGGTATCAAACGACCAACGATAATCACCGCCGCGCCGTGTCGCGCGAACATGCGCTCGACCCACTGCTGTCTCTCCGGAGTCAGATGCAAGATGCGCCCGTACTTTTCCACGATTCGGGTTCCAAAGTATCTGGAGATCCAGTAGAGGATGCTGGCCCCGCCCGTCGCCGAGGCGGCCGTCACCATCACTACCGGAATCGGGGATGCCTTCCCGATCGACACCTGCACACCCATGACCACGATCGCCAGATCACCCGGCAGCGGTACAGGTACACCAGCTTCTTCGATCCCAATTAGCAATGCAACGGCCTTGTACTGGTGGAGCTCCAGGAAGGCCATCAGCGCGTCCCGCATATCAGCAAAGAACTCAAACATGAGGTGGAGCGACTTTCCGAAGCATTGCCAGCAAATCGCCGCCCAGAGTGTAGTGGCTTCTCTGGCCCTTGCCGCTTGTCCCCGGTCCTACCGTGACTAACCCGTGCCCGTCCGAGAGCCTCCGTGCGCTGCTTCGCTAAACGGCCATTGAGTCGCCGACGACGACCCGATCCCTCCCAGACGATTTCGCCAACAACAACGCTTGATCCGCACAGTTAACAAAGGCCTCCGCGTCCATCGTCATATCCTCGTACGCCACTGCCCCAATACTTATCGTCATACCCCGGCCATCCTCGCTCATGTGAGGCATGTCCGCAGACGCCACGGCTTCCCTGGTTTTTTCGGCGAGCGCCGTAAGCGCATCTGGCGGACAGCCCACGAGAATTACCGCGAACTCCTCGCCACCGTACTGAGTCGCATCATCCACAGTGGTCAATCCGCCAGCGCCGCCATCAGCACAACCTGGCTGTTGGCTGGGCCAGTAACTCGTCAGTCGTGCCGGCCGAGTCCCCCGGCGCGCTATCCTCCGTCATGCGCCCGCGCCTATCCGGCCCAAGCTGCCGTCAGAAGCTGCATGATTCCGTAGCGGCGCTCTTCGGACGCTGCCCGGCAGCGGTGAAAGCCCATTTCTGCACGTTTGGTTTCTGAGCTGCAATCTATGCTTTCCCTGCTCGTCATCGAAATCCACATAGCCGCCAAAGGGGCCGAGAATCATAGCACCGCTCCGACCATCCCCAGCTATCTCTCTCCTTACACACGGCCCCGAAAGACCCCCGGAGACGTGGTGGTAGCAACACCGTCTAACTCCTCTATCACCGCCATTCGCAGCCCGGCCCCGGCCTCCCAATAATGACCCTGGTTGCACCACTGGTGCTCGTTGCCGTCGTGGGAGTCACCCTCTGGGCCAGCGCCGTTTTCGTTTCTATTCTCTTCAACGAACGCAGCCGGATCATCACCCTCGGCCTCGCCGTCCTTACCGCCATGATTTTCCAGGCATTCGCCCTGCTCTGGCTGCCCCGATTCCTACCGGTTGGCTGGTCTAGTCTGTTAACGGCAGTGGCACTTCTCGCCATCGCCATTGGATTGCGTCTGAGGCGCCGGAAAGTACTCAAACCAGACCGGCCAGACCGCACCCCTCGCGCAGGCCCACTAACAATCGCGATCCTGGTCGGCGTCTCGATCTGGATATACATATCCTCGATGGCGTTCTGGATCGAAGGCACCTACAGCGGCGGCGATGTGGCCACTCTGTATCTCCACAGCGGATTGGTCGCCACCATCAGTCGCGGCAATTTTCCGGTGGTGAACCCTTTCGAGCCCGAATATCTGATGGCATATCGCTTCTCCGCACATACTCTCGCCGCCGCGGCCCAACAGCTTCTAAACGCCAACGTCCCCGCCGTCTTGCCCCATTTCGTGGGCGCGCTCGCCGTCAGCCTCTTCCTCGGGACCATGGGAATTGTTGCCCGCGTCACCCGCAGCCTCGGCGCTGGCATCTTCACCGGCCTACTGATCTGGGCCTGGGGACCTCTGTACTGGCTGGGCCTACCTGACTTCGCCGCCCGCGAAGGAGTAGGAGAGACGCTGGCGCTCGTCACTCAGAATCCCGCCGCGGTGACCTGGTCGGGCGTCTTCCTGGGTCCAACCTTCACCATGCCTACTCGCAACCTGACCAACATATTTGGACTCTTCCCCGCCCTGGGATCACTCTGGCTGGCACACGAGATTGCAGGCCCTGCGAAGCCGCCCGTGCATCGCCGCTGGCTGCTTCTCATGCTGGTGGTTTCGCTAACGCTGCTTGCCGCCGCCAGCGAGTACTACTTTGCCGCCGTGGCCGCCGGGATCGTCGCCCACTCTTTGCTAATGGTTTGGCGCGGTCAGCGAACCAGATCGTGGCTGATGGCCGCCCCGCTGGCCGCCCTCGCTGCATCTGCTTTGCTCGCCCTTACCACCTCCAGCGTTCTCGCCTCCCTGATCCGCGGCGATCGCGGCGTCCTTCAGCTTGGCGCCTACTTGAACTCGTCCGGCTTCGGGAATCTCACCAGCTGGGGCTACAACGCCGATGGTCCTCTCTTTTTCTGGCCCAACGCCAGCCAGCACGAGGTTAGTTTTCTGAGTTGGGAATATCTCATCGACGGCGGCCTCATCTCCTTCTTCCTCATCGGCATCGCCATCTACTGCACTGCCAGTCCGCGTCGCCCGGCCGCACCTTTCGCCCTGGCCGGCGTCGCCGGCGTGCTCGCCGGAACCGTGATCCATCTCGAATCGTCGCCGGCGGACATATACCGGTTCGCCCATTTCGGCGCTGCGATCGGCTTTGTCGCCCTGGGTGTATGGGGCGCCCCGGCGATCGGCAGCGCGACAGGTCTCCAGCGTCTAAGACCACTCGTTCTCGCTGGCGTCGGCGGCATCTCCCTGGGTGCGTTCCTCATCAGCGCCATTGCCTGGCCGAGCATGATCGCCCGGGGCGAGGCTGGCGGCACCAGCATCGACCAGCCCGCAATCAACTATCTAATCGATAAGACCGACGTCTCCGACCGTTTGCTGGTCCTATGGGGATCGCGCACCGCCTACGATCTCTACGATCCTCGCACCGATCAGATCACCGCCCGTCTGTCCGCCGCCACTGGCCAGTTCATTCCCTACGGCTATCATCATCTCTCGCGCGCGGCCGAGTACTCACCTAGCTACGGTTGGGCTCAGCAATCGCTGCTGGAGGAGCAGCTGGACCAATTGCAGATTCGATTCCTGTATTCAGATCCCGACCGCACCACCGAGGAGCAGCGAACGTCCTTGGAGCGGTTGTCCGAATCCGGCAAGATCAGTCCGGTGCTTAATACGACCAACGCGTCCGGCGAATCCCGGGTGCTGTACGAATACCTTCCATCAAAGAATCGGAGCGATCGGTGACCGAAGAACCCCAGTACCTTATCGAGCAGCTAGCTAAGTTCGACACGGCCACCCTTTGCAACGCGATTGAGCGATTAGAAATTCGCGATCGCACCGACGGCTTCATGGGCTTCGACATTCGCTGCCTTTCCCCCGAGTTGGGTCCCATGGTTGGATTCTCCGTGACCGCCACGGCGCGAAGTGCAGTGCCGGGACCGCCCGGGTCCAGAGCAGGCTTCGCCAGCCTTTTCGCGGCGCTGGAAAAATCGCCGACCCCGTCCGTTCTTGTGTTCAAGGATGTCGGGCCCGACCGCCGGCGCTCCTGTCATTTCGGCGACATGATGGCGACCATCTGCAAGAGGCTGGGCGCTGTCGGCCTAGTGACCGACGGCGGGGTTCGGGATCTGTCCACAGTCAAAGAGCTGGGATTCCACTACTTCGCCTCCGGCGCCACTCCCTCGCATGGTAATTACGAGATCGTCGAAGCCGGGCTGTCCGTCGACGTGGGGGGCACCCGGGTGCGGCTCGGAGACCTTATCCACGCCGACGAAAACGGGGTGGGTGTGTTCCCTGCAGACCGGATGGCGGACTTGCTTGAGGCCGCCCACGTCGTGCGCAAAAGAGAAAGTGAGCGGATGGCCGCGATGACCGATCCCAAACGGGATCCTATATCGCTCTGGAAATGACACTGCAGATGGGGGGGAGAGGCCCCTGCATCGGAACCACTTGAAACGGTAAAACCGCCCGATCCAGGAGCCTCTCACTCAGGAAAAACGAACTCCAACCGGTACCCGTTACGTCTTCATTTCCCCGGAAGGACCGACCCGGCTTGAGCACCCAGCAACAATCTTTCGATCTTGTCATCACCGGGGGTCGCGTCATCGACCCGGCAACCGGCCTCGACGCGATTAGCGATGTCGCAATTAGCGCCGGGCGCATCGTTGCCATCGAACCGCAACTCGCCGGCGCGGCCGTACGAAAGATCGACGCAACCGGATTGCTGGTAGCTCCCGGATTGATCGACATCCACGTTCACGTTTATCGGGGCGCTACCTTTTGGGGCGTTGACGCTGATGAAATAGGCAAAAAGGGGGGCGTCACTACCGTTCTCGACGCCGGGAGCACCGGCTCGCAAAACTACCGGGGTTTTAAGGAATGGATAGTCGATCCCGCCCTCGTCCGCGTCCTTGGCCTTATGAACTTGAGCGAAATTGGCTTGGTGTCATTCAAAGGCGAACTCAATGACCCGGCGTTCGCCGATCTTTCCGGAGGCGTGGCCGCGATCCGCGACATGCCGGACACGTTCATCGGCTGCAAGATACGGCTCAGCGGCCAGCTGGTCGGATGGGGCCAGCAGGGCAGGCGCCATGCTCAACTCGCCATCCAGATGGCCGAGGAGGCGGGAACGTTCCTCATGGTCCACATCGGCAATGCCCCAATTCCCATGGCCGAACTGCTGAGCATGCTGCGTCCGGGCGATATCGTCACCCATTGCTACCGGTCCGGGGCCAACAATCTATTCGACGAATTCGACCAGCCCACCGACGACATGCTCGCCGCCCGGGAGCGGGGCATCCTGTTCGATATCGGTCATGGCGCCGGGAGCTTTCAGTACGAGCGCGCACGCAACGCAGTAGCTTCCGACTTCATCGCCGACTCGATCAGTACCGATCTGCATGTGCAGAACATCGACGGCCCCGTCCACGACATGCCAACCACCATGGCCAAGATGCTCGATCTGGGTATGTCAATGGACGACGTGATCCTAAGATCCACCTGGGAACCGGCCCGCATGATCGGGATGCAGGATGTGATCGGCACCCTTCAGTTAGGGCGTGAGGCCGACGTCGCAGTCCTCCGCCACACCGAGCGCGACATCACGTTTACCGATTCGATGGGCACGTCCTGGACCGGCCATCATGTGCTGTCCGCCGAGCACACGATTCGAGCCGGAGAAATTCTCTAGGGCATTTGTTTACTATGCCAGCGTCGGTCTAACCTCACTTAAATAAGCCAGCGAGCCATCCAGGGAGAATGACGACAGTGGCAATCGATCCGGTCTGCGGAATGGACGTCGAAGAGGGGACCGCCACTGAAACCGCCGAGCACAACGGAAAAACTATTATTTCTGCTCGAAGGGATGTCGGCTGGACTTCCAGGACGACCCTGACAAGTACCTCGACCCGAACTACGTCCCCGGCCACTAGCCGGAGATCCCCTAGAAGAACGGGTTGTGGGCCAGCTCCTCGGCAACTGTCGTCTGGGGGCCGTGACCGGGAAATAATTTCGTCGCGCCCGGCAGCGTCAATACCTTGTCCCGCACTGTCTGCTTGTGCACCGGGAACCCGTCCGGACCCAGATTGCTGCTGCCGATAGAGCCCGCGAATAGGGCGTCCCCGGCGAACACGGCGTCGGCGATCGCCAGACAGGTCTCTCCGGCCGTGTGGCCCGGCGTGTGCAGCGCCTTGAATTTAAAAGGCCCGACCTCTATGGAATCTCCATCGGAAAATGGCCGGACATCGACCGCCATGCCGGTGACTGCGTCCAGCTCTTGTACGGGGGCGTAAACGGGGACGTCAACGCCTTTCGTGACCTCCGCCAGCGCGCTCACATGATCACCGTCAGTGTGCGTCAGCAGCACGGCTACGAGCGCGCGCGCTCCAATTGCCTCACCGATTTCAGCCGCCGGGGCGCCTGCGTCTATCAGCACGCACTGAGAATCATCGCCCACTACATATGCCCAGACCCGGTCGGGCCCGTACCAGAGCTGACCGACTTTTAAGCCACCCTCAAGCGCCGTCTCGACCGGTGCCGGCGCCCAGGTGTCGGCCGCGATACCCCACAACTTCTCCGCGTCCAGCGCCAGAAGGCCGGCCAGCACATCCGACTGCTCACGAGTCGGGTCGCGTCGGTAGCCCTCAAACGCCGAAATGACATCGGCGTCGATGCCCGCTTTCCCCGCCAGCTCTTCGACCGTAAGTCCGTGGCCGCGTCTGGATTTGCCGATCAGATCGCCGAATTCATCTTCAAGCGGAACCATCGTTCACTCCAGCCCTGTAGTTCGGTTTCGTTTGCATAACCGCGCTTGCATCGGCCCGGTCGCCGACCAAGACTACTGCACTCGCGACGCCCCGGGCGGACCGGCTCACACGTCCATCTCCTTCCATTTCCCGACCTGGTATCGCCAGAACGTGACTGAGAGCCGCAGGGTCGTTTCCGCAAGGAAAATCCAGTACATTCCGGCGAGGCCGAATCCCAGGTGAATGCCGAGGTACCAGGCCGCGGGCAGCCGCACCAGCCACGAAGACACGCCGGACACCCACATGGGAAAGCGGGTGTCACCCGCGCCCCGCAATCCCCCCTGGAGAACGAATGTAAGCGCAAATCCGGGCAGGGCCAGGGCCAGAATCCGCATGGCCTCGCCGGCCAGCGCCCTGATCCCGGGATCGGCGGTGTAAATGCCGGCGATCGGCTCGCTGAAAATGAACACCACCACCGCGAAAAGGGTCATGAAAAGGGTCGCGTAGGCCGTCGCCACCCAGGTCGCGCGGGCCGCCGCCGCCGGCTGTCCCGCCCCTAGCGCCTGTCCGGTCAGAGTGGTAGCGGCCACCGCGAAAGCGAATCCGGGCATCCAGCCGAACGATAGGATCTGAAAAGTTATGCGCTGCGCCGCGTACACCGCCGTACCGAGCGAGATCACCATCGCCGTGAACACCAGCATCGAGAGCGACATCATCAACTGTTCCAGCATCGACGGGACGCCAATCCGCAGAATCCGGCGTACGATCCCGGACTCCAATCTCCAGTGCCCTCGACCGGCGACGGAAACTCCCCGATTGCCCCGCCAGAGCACGTAAAACAACCACCCGGCACCCACGAAGCGGGCTACCGCCGCTCCCCATGCCGATCCGACCGGACCGAGTTCGGGGAAACCCAGGGAGCCAAATATCAACACGAATGACAGCGGAACGTTGATCACATTCATCGCCACCCCGGCGTACATCGGCGCCCGGGTCTCGCCGGCGCCCCGCAGGATCCCACCCATCACGAACATCATCACCAGCCCGACCGAAGTGGCCATGGTGACCCGCATGTATTCGGTTCCGATTCGCAGCACTTCATCTTCCGGCCCCAGCAGGGCCACGAACTGCTCGGCGAACACCGTTCCGACAACCGTCAGCCCGACGCTCAAGATCAGGCCGAGGACCAGGGTTTGCCCGGCCGATCGGCGGAGCAGGCCGCCGTCGCGGGCGCCCACCGCATGCGCCACCAGCACGCTTCCCCCCATCGCCACCGCCATGATCGCGGACTGGACGATGAAGAGAAGGACCACCGAGGTGCCGACGCCGGCGAGGGCCGCCGTGCCCAGCACGGACACCATCAACGTATCGACGGCGCCGACTCCCGTTTGCAACAGGTTCTCGACAAAAACCGGCCACGACAGTCCCAGAACCCGGCGTGAGACCGCACGCAGCCCGGCTTCGAGTTCCGCCGGTGCCCCGTCCACCGGCGGACCGCCGCCATATCGCTCCTCTGTAGTCTCCGGCTGCGCCACTCGACTCCTGAACTGGGAATACGCCGCCATCAAGGCGACACCGACTGAGAATGGTACGCTCACCCAGGCTCAGGCACAGCCTCAGCCACAGGCTGTTTCATCTAGCAGAGGACGCAAGCAGGCTTAGCCTGTTTCTTCTACCAGCGGACGCGAGTTGGGGGGATGGCCAGGCAGGCGGAAGGCTGGACTTGGT
>Ga0115002_10010104_pt1 | contig 10191 bp, 10 predicted proteins | sample ArcticOcean_MG_C_8_FD_89576 | JGI IMG/M metagenome (GOLD analysis project Ga0115002, IMG submission 89576) | Marine microbial communities from western Arctic Ocean - ArcticOcean_MG_CB11_86 | ecosystem: Environmental > Aquatic > Marine > Oceanic | place: Arctic Ocean: Canada Basin | collected... | reverse complement strand
TAGCCGTTATATCTGGTTAATGGGTTGCGCCAGTTTACCCGACCAAGGGTAGGTTTCATTGACACAATCTGCGATGCCGAGCGGCTCCATGGTTCCTCACTTGGGTTGGTGTTTACATTTTGCCAGAATACTGGGTTCTACCCCGCTCCGCCCGCTCCGCCCGCTCCGCCCGCTCCGCCCGCTCCGCCCGCTCCGATACGGCCGCGATATGCCGATGATGAAAACGCAATGCCTGAAACGCCGATTGCGTGACTTTATATAGAATGTGGTCATTGGCCTGTATGGCGGCGCCAGTCGCTCTCTGTGCGGCCAAGGACGGCGGGTTCACCGTTTGGCGGGCGAGGTTCTTCTGATCGATGATTGTGGCGACCGCTAGCGTCATTTGGACAAGCATTGCGGCAACCAACATTTTGTCCTGATGCTGGCGGTGCTGAGTGGCTATTTGGTGATCTCGGGCTATCGGGTGCTCTATCTGAAGCGCTTGGTCCCGCGTGACATTGTCAGGCCGGCCCGTCCCGGCGCTCTCGATAAAGGCTTGGCGCAATTTAACTTGATCGCCTGTTACGCGATGGCCGCTTTGGGGATAATTGCCGTGCCGTTAGCCTTTCAGGCTGTGCTAACGCGGAGCGGCAAACCGCTGTTGATGATTGCGATCGGCTTGGCGGGCGCGATGTTGGTGCTCGCCGATATGAGACAATTTCGCCGTCTCCCGGCGGCCCCCCACCATTGGTTAGGCGCACATGGCGCACGCATGTTGGCTAGCGTCAGCGCGACGGGCACTGTCGGCAATTTGACGATGTCGCCGGAAGCGGTGCGATGGTTGGGACCCATCGCGATTGGCGTGTTTGGCACTGCAATACGGGTTGTGTTGAATAAGTGGCGGATGGTTAGCGAGAGGGATTCGCACACTTTCGTTACCGTGCGCATCGCCGAGCCGGAGCCGGATTTCGATTAGGTCCGGGTTTCCCCCATGGCGCAGAGCATTGCCCATTGCGCCTCGGTCACCGGTACAACAGACAGGCGCGATTGGCGCACCAAGCCAAATTCAGTGAGCCTCTCGTCGGCTTTGACCTCGGCCAAGGTGACTGGGCGGTTGAACGGACGAACCGCCTTTACCGTCACCATGCCGAAGCGACCGGAGGCATCGGTGTCGTCCGGATGATATTCCTCGATCACCTCGACGATGCCGACAATCTGTTTCTCGTTGACCGAATGATAAAAGAAACCCAGGTCGCCGATCTTCATTGCCTTCATGTTGTTCGAGGCTTGGTAGTTGCGTACGCCGTCCCACCCTTCGCCCTGCTGGCCCCGCTTCACTTGATTGTCCCAGGACCAAGTCCCAGGCTCTGATTTAAACAGCCAATATGCCATTTTGGCGTTCTCCCGATACCGGATTACCGGTTTGTTTGGAGGTAATTCAGTGCAGTGCGGAACCCGAATAGGTTAATCAACAATAGCGTATTTTCGATATGCCTAAAATTTTCCAGTTGAAACGTTCACCCATCCCGTTCAGCCCGCAATGGCCGGCTCAGCAAACCATCGATGGTGGCCCGCAGCTCGACGCCGTGGTTGAGCACCGCGTCCACGGCGTGACAGATCGGCATTTCGATGTCCAGGGCGGCGACCCTTTGCGCCGTTGCTTCCGCCGTGTGCCGTCCCTCCACGACGCCGCCCATATGAGCGAGAATGGTTTCGACCGGCATGCCTTGGCCCAAGGCTTCTCCGAACCGGAAATTTCTGGACTGACGGCTGCCGCAGCTCATCGTCAGGTCGCCTAATCCGGCCAGACCCGACAAGGTTTCGGCCCGTCCACCAAGGGCTACCGCAAGCCGGGTCGCCTCGGCCAGGCCTCGGGTGATCAGTGCGGCGCGGGTGTTTTCACCGAAGCCGAGACCGACGGCGACGCCGCAGGCGATCGCCAGAACATTCTTCACCGCCCCGCCGATCTCGGCACCGATGACGTCGCTTGAGACATAGGGCCGGAAAGTCAGAGAGCCGATAGCCAGCGCGATCTCGGCGCCGAGCGCGGTGTCGGCGATGGCCAGGGTCGCCGCCGTCGGTACACCGCGTATAGCCTCGGCAGCGAAGGTCGGGCCGGAAAGGCAGCCGATAGGATGGGCCGGCAGGCTCTCCGCCGCGACCTCGGACATCGTCAGTCCGGACCCGATCTCCAGTCCTTTGGCACAGCAAATTACCGGTACCGAGGCTGTATTGATCGCTGCCATTGTCTCCAGCATGATTCGGACCACTTGGGCGGGAACCACCAGAAGAATAGCGTCGCTTCTGCAAATTTCGGCAAGATCGGTGCTCGCCTTGAGGCCGCGGTCGAGCGGGATATCTTTCAGATAGGCCGTGTTCTCGTGGTTCTGATTGATCGATGCGACGATCTCAGGATTCCGGGCCCAAAGCAGGCTCTGGCGTCCGGCCTTGGCAACGAGATGACCAAGCGCCGTACCCCAGGCGCCACCGCCGATGATGCCTATGCGTTCGATCGTCATGCCCCGCGGCCCCTCAAGCCTTGGCCCTGGCGCCAACCGCCTTCGGGGCGGCAGGGTCAAGCGGCCAGCGTGGGCGCGGAGTGAAGTCGAGGCTATCGATGGCGCCGATACGAAAACGCTCGACACCGGCCCAGGCGATCATTGCCGCGTTGTCGGTGCAGAGCGCCGGTGGCGGGACCACGAAAGTCATGCCACGCGATTCAGCCAGTTTGCCCAGCGCCGCACGCAGGGTCTGGTTTGCAGCGACCCCGCCTGCCGCCACGAAAGGCCGGCCCAGGCCATGGGCGCCTTCGAACAGAGTGATCGCGTTGGCGCACCGGTTGGTCAGGCTGCCGGCGACGGCGTTTTGGAACGCAGCGGCGAGATCGGCGACATCTGTCGGGCTCATTGGTTCGACGCTTGCCACTTTGTGCCGGACGGCGGTCTTGAGGCCGGAAAACGAGAAGTCACACCCGGGTCTGCCAACCATGGGCCTTGGCAGGGTGAAGCGCGATTGGTCTCCCTTCATGGCGGCTTTTTCCAAAGCCGGGCCGCCGGGATAACCGAGACCGAGGAGTTTCGCCGTCTTGTCGAAGGCTTCGCCAACGGCATCGTCAATGGTCGTGCCAAGGCGCTGGTACTGACCAACCCCCTCGACCGACAGCAGCTGGCAGTGGCCACCGGACACTAGCAAAAGCAGGAATGGAAACCCGATTCCATCGGTGAGTCGTGCGGTCAAGGCATGGCCTTCCAGGTGGTTCACCGCGATGAATGGTAGGTTCATCGCCAGTGCGATGCTTTTTGCCATCGTGGTGCCGACCAGCACGCCGCCGATCAGACCTGGTCCTCCGGTGGCAGCGATCGCATCCAGGTCTGCGTAGCTCAGATCGGCCTCGCGCATCGCCCGGGCAACAATGCCGTCGAGGTATTGGACATGCGCCCGCGCCGCCACCTCGGGTACGACGCCGCCAAAGGGCCGGTGCTCGTCTAGTTGCGAAAACACCACATTGGAACGGATGTTCTGGGAACCGTCGACCACGGCCGCGGCGGTCTCGTCGCAACTCGACTCGATGCCGAGGACGATTGGTTTGGGCGTCCTGTTGATCATGGCTGCATTCGCTCTTTCCTTGCCCTCCGGCCCGGTCTACACAGGCGGACCATGGATGACCAGAGCAAAGCGGCGGCATTGATCCGCATCGGAACCCGCGGCTCTAAGTTGGCCTTGGCGCAGGCGACGGAATTGTGTGCGCGGTTGGCTGCCGCCCATGAGGAACTCAGCTCCGAGGGAGCGGTCGAGGTGGTGGTGATCACCACGACGGGCGATGCGGTGCGTGACCGGCCGCTTGCCGAAATCGGCGGCAAGGGTCTGTTCATGAAGGAAATCGAGGAGGCCTTGGTCGCCGGTCGGGTCGACTTGGCGCTGCATTCCATGAAGGACGTGGAAACCTTCCTCACGCCGGGTACCGATATCCCGTGCATCCTGGCGCGCGAAGACCCGCGCGACGCCTTTCTCTCAAACTTGGCGGACCACATCGACAGCTTGCCCGAGGGCGCGGTGGTTGGCACGTCCTCAGTGCGGCGTGCTGCTCTGATTAAGAACCGGCGACCGGATTTACGGACCGTGATGTATCGCGGCAACGTGGACACGCGCTTGGCCAAGCTTGAGGCCGGCGAGGTTGACGCCACGCTATTGGCGATTGCCGGATTGAATCGGCTCGGCCTTGGCGATCGGGCGACCCGTGTCCTGGAGGTTGAAGAAATGCCGCCGGCGGTGGCGCAAGGCGCGATTGGCGCGCAAATCCGAATTTCGGAGAGAGCGGCTGATCTAAGACTGCGGGACTGGCTCGTCGCGGTGAACCACGTTGACAGTCAAATCCAGGTGACTGCGGAGCGCGCGATGCTTGCGACGTTGGATGGTTCCTGCCGGACGCCGATCGCCGGCCATACCAATTTGGATGGTGCCGGTGGACTAACATTAACCGGCTATGTCATTTCGGAAGATGGTGCTCGACTTCACAAGGTCCAAAAAAGCGGTTTGGCGAGCGCTCCGGAGGCTCTTGGTCGTGCGGTTGGTGAACGTCTATTGGCGTTCACCAGCGCGGATCTGGCTCGGTAGGGGATGCGGCTTCTCCTGACACGGCCACGCGGTGAGTCTGAGAGACTCGCAAAAGAGCTGTCGGCGCGGGATGTCGACTGCCTGATCGCGCCACTCATGGAGATCGTGCCGATGGCGCTCCAATTATCGTTGGAGACCGGGTATCAGGCGGTTATATTGACCAGCGGTAATGCCGTCGAAGCGCTGGTTAGCTCAGGTCTGGATCCGGCGACGCCGATCTTCTGTGTGGGCGATGCGACGGCGCGGCGGCTTGCCAGCACCGATTTTAGTGATGTCCGGTCCGCCAGCGGTGACTCCGAGGATCTGGTCGCTTTGATTTGTCGGGATTTGGTGGCCGGACAGGATGCGATCTTGCATCTTTCCGGGACCATGATCGCCATCGATATAGGCTCGTCTTTGAACAACGCCGGTTTTCAGGTCGATCGAAGGGTGGTCTACCGGGCCCAACCGATAAATGCTTTTACCAAGACTACTGTTAAAGCGCTCGGTACAGGATCGGTGGATGGTGTTTTGCTTTATTCGCCCCAGTCAGCGCGGCTTTTGGTCGAGCGGTTGAGACATGCGGCGCTAGAGGCGGTTACGGCGGAGATGACCGTCTATTGTATCAGTCGGTCGGTGGCTGATGCCGCCGGGACGCTGACGTGGCGAAAAGTAGCGGTGGCGTCGCGCCCCAATCAGCTTGATCTCTTGGCTCTTCTCCCCAATTGATGACACAAGCTAGTGGTATCCTGTTATTCTCAGGCATAAAATACTAGCAGTGAGAAAATCATGTCGGCGAGCGACGAGGTTAAATCGGACGCCCAGGCTAAACCGGTCGACGAAGCTGAAGTGGTCGAGACGCCGGTGCTTGATCACGAGCCTGGCGCATCGGTCGGAACGTCGCGCTTCATTCGTAAATTACGGCTCTACGGAATCCTATTGGCGGTTGTTTTGGTTGCGCTGCTGGCCGGCGCCGCTACCTATCCCTATTGGCGGACCGAAGTGGAGACGGCTTTGGCTCGGGTTGGGCTGAATCTTGGGGCATTGGAAGCACGCTTGGAAGTGCCAGGATGGGTGATCACCCACCGGCGCGAGGCGTCCGCTGTACCCGCCGTCAAGGCCGGCAATACGACGGCAACATCGGTGCCGCTCAAGCCGGCTTCCAAGCGCCCATTGGCCGCACAGCTGGATGTCGCGCCTACACCGGTTGCAGCACCTAACCCTGCAAAACCCACTCCAATGCCAGTGGTGGTGGCTTGGAGCGTTGCGACCGAGGCGTTGGCCGACCGACTTGCGGAAGTCGAAGCCCGGCTGTTGGCAATTGAGGGGCGGCTGCAGACACTTGATCCGGCCGCCGTCGATGGCCGCTCCGCCTCGACCAATGACGTCTCTACATCATCGGTTCCGTCGGACATTGCAGAACAGCTCGGTGCAATTTCTGGCCGGCTGGCCAACGTCGAGGTCCGGCAAGATCAAAGCGCTGCGCCGAATAACGTTGCAGTGCCCGTGACGGATGGCTCGGCGCTGATCGGAACGGTTATTCGTCTGGCGGAGCGCGTGGCGGCGATGGAGAACCGAGCCACGGTCGCGCCAGACGACCTCGCGGCATTGCGTGAGAACTCGACATCACTTGCCTCCCGGATCGCCGGACTGGACGCGCAGATCAAACAACTTGGGGCGGCCTTGGATAAGGATACACCGGCTCGGGACCGGGCGGCGCTGGTGTTGTTGTGCGTCAGCCAGCTCGCGGTCGTCACGTCAGGACCTCGGCCTTATTTGACGCAATTCGATGCCTTGCGGTCGGTCACCGTCGGCGAAGCGCGCTTGGCGAAACCTTTGGAGCGGCTGGCGGCGCATGCGGCGACGGGGGTGTTGACCCTAGCGTTACTGCGCGTTGAATTCTCGGATACCTCGAAGGCGGTAATCAGAAGCCGCGATGTTGGATCACCAGAAGGGGTTCTTGGGCAGGCATTGTCCCGGGTTGCCTCGTTGGTCACCATCCGCAAGGTCGATAGCTTGGGGACGGGGACCGTGGATGGGACGCTTGCCGCCACCGACGCGGCGCTAGGCTTGGGAGATCTTGCCAGTGCGGTGGCGATATTGGAGGCGCTGGACGGCGCACCTGGCGAGGCGGTCGCGGGTTGGCTGTCCAACGCTCGAGCTCGCTTGGAGGTTGATGGCGCGCTTCTGGATCTGCAGGCAGCGACGCTTAGCGCTCTTGCCGTGGCGGGGTGACCGGCAATGCTGCGCGCGGTCTTCTATTTCGTTCAAGTTGCTATCCTGGTCGCCTTGGCGGTATGGCTTAGCGACCATCCAGGTAAGGTTGAGATCAACTGGCTCGGCTACCGGATGGAAACCTATTTCGGGGTTCTGCTGGTGCTGGTGGTGATCATGGTGGTCATGGTCACCGTGCTCTACCGGTTTTGGCGTGGTGTGCTTGGAGCGCCGGAGGACTTCCTCAGCCGTCGCCAATACAAACGGCGCGAAGATGGGTATCGGGCGCTGGCGCTGGGAATGGCTGCTGCTGCCGGCGGTGACCGGGAAGAATCAAAGCGCCTGGCCAGGCGCGCCGATGCCCTATTACAGGATCCTGATCTCACGAGGTTGCTGTCCGCTCAGGCGGCGGCGCTGAATGGTGACGACGCGGCTGCGCGGCGCTATTTCGACGCGTTGATCGAGAATGATGAAACCGCTTTTCTTGGCCTCACTGGCCTGATGCGCCAGGCAATGGCTGACGGCGACGATGCTTGCGCCCTGGCCTTGGCCAAGCGGGCGTATAAGATCCGCTCGGACTCTGTCTTTGTCGTCGATACGATTTTCGATCTGCACACCCGCCGGGCCGAATGGCCGGAGGCTCAGGCGATCCTGTTCGACGCGGTGCGTCGACGGGTCAAGACCGAGGTTGAGGCGGTAGGGCAGCGCACCACGATCTTCACCGCCCGCGCTATCGAAGCCGAAGGAGCAGGCGGTTTCCTCGAAGCCGCCGAGTTTGGCGCAAAAGCCTTGTCGAGCACTGCTGATTTCGTTCCTGCCGCGGTGCTGAGTGCCAGAACCCTGGAACGCGACGGCAAGGCGGGTCGGGCGACCCAGCTATTGGAAGACCTGTGGCGCCGTAACCCGCACCCTGAGTTGATTGCCGCCTATCTGAGCCTCTGGCCACTTCAGACGCCACTGGAGCGGGTAAAGCGGGTTCAGCACCTGACCAGCACGAACCCGTCAGCGGCGGAAAGCTGTGTGGCGGTGGCTGCGGCGGCATTGGATGCGAAACTCTGGGGCGAGGCGCGGCGCCATTTGGCCGCGTTGGACGATGGCGAAATCAATGTTCGGGTTTGCTGCCTGATGGCCAGGCTCGAACAGGATGAGCGCGGCGATAGCGCCTCGGCGCGCGAGTGGTTGGAGCGCGCCAATTCGGTACCACAGGACCGAACATGGACGTGTGAATCTTGTGGGGCGGTCGCGGCGGAATGGTCAGCTTTATGCGGCAATTGCAGCGCATTCGACACGATCTCCTGGAAACAACCGCCCCGGGTTTCGTTCCTGCCGCTTCTACCGGCGAATGAGGTGGTGTTGACGGAAGACGATGGTGAGGGCCAAGGTGAGAGCGATGATCCGGGGAAGGAACCCGGTGAGCGACCGTCATCGCCGCTGGAGCAGCATCCTTCATAGACGATCAGGCATCGGCGTTCTCTTGATGACTCATTTAAATTAATTGACATATGTTTTGGGTGACGCGCTGAACATGCGCGTCACGCCCGTGCCAGACGGGTAGGCATCCAGAAAGGAGGTTGGAGAATGTCGAACATCTGTTCCGGCCGGGAGCCCAGGATGCTGGCGTCTTAAGGGCGATATAACAATCAAACGGTGGTGCTGGAGATCGCGTAATCGGTTGCAAATAGTCACCCGCGTTCATAGCCCATCCGGGTGGAACGCCGCTATTTAAGTGCCTTGACCACTTCCTCGCACATCTTTTTGGCATCTGAAAACAGCATCATCGTGTTGTCCCGGAAGAACAATTCGTTGTCGACACCGGCATAACCCGACGCCATCGAGCGTTTGATGAAAAGTACCGTCCTGGCGTTCTCGACATCCAGAATCGGCATGCCGTAGATCGGGCTCGTCGGGTCGGTCTTGGCGGCGGGATTAGTGACGTCATTGGCACCGATCACGAAGGCGACGTCGGTTTGGTTGAAATCCCGATTGATCTCATCCAGTTCCAGAACCTGCTCGTAGGGGACGTTCGCTTCGGCCAGCAACACGTTCATATGGCCGGGCATGCGTCCGGCGACTGGATGGATCGCATAGCGCACGGTGACATCGCGAGATTTCAGGATGTCGCACATTTCCCGCAACGCATGCTGAGCCTGGGCGACGGCCATGCCGTAGCCAGGCACGATGATGACCGATGCTGCATTCTCCATGATGAACGCAGCATCCTCGGCGCTACCAGTTTTGATCGACTTGTCGCCTTGGGTTCGGGGCGCGCCGCCGGGGCTCTCGCCGCCAAAGCCCCCGAGAATAACGCTGAAGAACGAGCGGTTCATGCCCTTACACATGATGTATGACAGGATCGCGCCGGAAGAACCGACCAAGGCCCCGGTCACGATCAGCAGGCTGTTACCCAGCGTGAAGCCGATGCCGCAGGCCGCCCAGCCGGAATAGGAATTCAGCATCGAGATGACGACCGGCATGTCGGCGCCGCCGATCGGCAGGATGATCAGCACTCCAATCAGTAGCGAAAGCACCAAGATCGCCCAGAAGCCGATTTCTGTTTGATCACGCACGACCCAGACCATCAAACCGACAAGGCCGACGCCGAGGAGCGCGTTGAGCGGGTGCTGCCCCTTGAAGACCAGTGGCGAGCCGGTGATCAATCCCTGCAGCTTGCCAAAAGCGATGATCGAGCCGGTGAAGGTAACCGCGCCGATAGCCAAGCCTAAAGTCATTTCGATCAGGCTAGAGGTGTGGATCGCCAAAAACTCTCCGATCCCATAGGCTTCTGGCCGATAGTAGGCGGCAGCGGCGACAAAGCAGGCAGCAAGGCCGACCAGGCTATGGAAGGCCGCGACCAGTTGCGGCAGCGCTGTCATCTCGATCTTCCAGGCGATGAAACTGCCGATCGCGCCGCCGATTACGATGCCGGCGATGATCACCTCGTAGCTCAACACGCTGGGCAGGGCCAGGGTGGTGCCGATGGCGACGACCATGCCGGCGATGCCGAAAACATTACCCTGGCGTGAGGTTTCTGGGGAACTCAGACCCCTGAGCGCCATGATGAAGCAAACGCTGGAGACTAGGTAGAGGATGGAGGAGATATTCTCGGTCATTAGATCTGGTCCAGCCTCAGCGTTTCTTCTTGAACATCGAGAGCATGCGTTGGGTAACTATAAAGCCGCCGAAGATGTTCACCGACGCCAAGACCACCGCGCAAAATCCCATGATCTGCGAGAAATTTGTTTCAGCCGGCCCCGCCGCGATCAAGGCGCCGACAATGATTACCGAGGAAATAGCGTTGGTGACGCTCATCAGGGGTGAATGCAGCGCCGGGGTTACCCGCCAGACCACGTAGTAGCCGACGAAACAGGCCAGGACTAGAACCGTCAGACCGAAAATGAAGGGGTC
>Ga0115002_10010102_pt1 | contig 10192 bp, 12 predicted proteins | sample ArcticOcean_MG_C_8_FD_89576 | JGI IMG/M metagenome (GOLD analysis project Ga0115002, IMG submission 89576) | Marine microbial communities from western Arctic Ocean - ArcticOcean_MG_CB11_86 | ecosystem: Environmental > Aquatic > Marine > Oceanic | place: Arctic Ocean: Canada Basin | collected... | reverse complement strand
TTAACATGGCCGCATGTCATGTTGCCAAGTCAATTTATAATGTCCCTAAAAGAATAGCAAGATTAAGGGCGAACGAATACTTGAGAGATGAAGATGGTTTCGACAAAAATCATTTTTCAATTAGTGAAGTAATAACTCCCAATATATTAATAACAGACTATGTAAAAAATATTTTAGATCACCCTGGAGCTTTCCAGACTTTTCAATTTTCATCTGGCTTAGTGCAAGTTGTTGCAGTCACTGTTTTACCAGAAGGTCCATTATCAGGAAAAAAATTATCTGAATTTAAGAAGCACATGCCCAATGTTGACGTTAAAGTTATTAGTATATATAGAGATAAAAAACATAATATACCCAATGGTGACACTGTTGTTCTTCCAGGCGATGATGTATATTTTTTAGCAACAGAAGAGAATATGCGTTTCATGAGCGAACTAAGGAAAACTACTGGAAAACCTCATAACGTCATGATTGCTGGAGGCGGAAGAGTTGGATCAGCATTAGCAAAAAAACTTGAGTCTATTTATAATTTAAAACTTATAGAGAAAGACAAGCATGTTGCAAAACAGGTTTCCCAAGAATTATTATCTACAGTTGTTTTAAATAATGACATAGCAGATGAATCGTTATTACATAATGAAAATATAAGTGATGTTGATTATTTTTGTGCTGTTACAAATAATGACCAAATGAATATTTTATCAGCAAAACTTGCAAAAGACATGGGTGCAAAAAGAACAATAGCTATCGTAAATAAATCTTCATATAGAAATCTTGTATCAAAAGAAATAGATGTTGTTGTATCTCCTGAAGATGTGACAATTGGATCATTATTAGCTTCTGTTAGAACTAGTGATATTGTAAACGTTCATCAGCTTGCAGCAGGTGATGCTGAAGCAATGGAAATTATTGTTCATGGTGATGCGAAAACTTCGAAGCTGGTAGGAAAAAAAATACCCGAATTAAATTTACCTGCCGATGTAGTTATTGGGGCTATCGTGAGAAAAGAAGTTGTTATGCTTGCTAATGATGATTTAATTATTGAGACGAATGATCATGTTATAATATTTGTTTTAGATAAAAAAGATATATCTAAAGTAGAAAAAATGTTTCAGGTGAGTGTGGGTTTTTTTTAAAATATGAATTATTCGATCATTTTAAAAATTATAGGGATAATGCTCATTCTTTTTAGTTTGATGCTTTTTATACCAATCTCTGTTTCTCTGTTTTACAACGATGGTAATCTTGAAACTTTTTTAAATTCTTTTGTGATAACCTTATTTTTTGGTCTTATTCTATATCTGCCAAATATAAAATCTAAAAATGATATTAAAACTAAAGAAGGTTTTCTAATTGTAGTTTTATTTTGGTTTATTCTTAGTCTTTTTGGTTCAATTCCTTTTATGTTTGATAAACAATTATCTCTTAGTTTTATAGATGCTTTTTTTGAATCAATTTCAGGATGGACAACAACTGGGGCAACAGTAATTAATAATATTGATGTACTCTCTCCTTCATTATTAATCTACAGGCAAGAGTTACAGTGGCTGGGTGGCATGGGAATTGTAATATTAGCCCTTGCGATATTGCCAATGCTTGGGGTTGGAGGAATGCATTTATATAAAGCTGAGTCTACTGGGCCGGTTAAAGATAATAAAATATCACCTAGAATTGCAGAAACAGCTAAAAGTCTTTGGTCAATTTATTTAGGATTGACCATAGTATGTGCCGCTGCTTATTACCTAGCTGGAATGTCGATATTTGATTCTGTAGCACATAGTTTTTCTACTATTGCGATTGGTGGATTCTCTACACATAACTCAAGTATTGGATATTTTGATAGTAATTTAATAGAACTGATTTGTATATTTTTCATGCTTATTTCTGCATTAAATTTTATTTTACATTTCATGGCAATAAAAACAAAAGATATTAAGACATATCTTAATGACACTGAATTTAAATCATATATTTGGGTTATATTTTTTGTATTTCTTAGTATAGTTTTATATGTAAATATCGGAAAGCATGAAGACTTAACGGTTATGCAGATACTTTTTCAGTCAGTATCATTCATAACAACATCTGGCTTCACCACCACAACATATTATTCATGGCCATCATTCATCACATCATTGTTGATTGCAATAAGTTTTATAGGAGCATGTGCGGGATCAACTGGTGGCGGATTAAAAGTAATAAGGGTAGTAATACTTTTTAAGTTATTGAAAAAAGAATTACTTAAGATTATACATCCCACTGCAGAAATTCCAATACGTATAAATCAGTCAGCTATTAACGAAGAGACATCAGCAACACTATATAATTTTTTTATATTTTATATCTTATCTTACCTGGCTTTATCGTTCCTCCTTTTGATGTCTGGGCTTGATATGATTACTTCATTTTCTGCTGTGGCTTCATGTATTAATAATCTTGGACCAGGACTTGGTGATGTTGCATTAAACTATGGGGATATTAATATCTTTTCTAAGTATGTTTTATCCTTTGCTATGATTTTAGGTAGGCTTGAAATTTTCACACTATTAATTGTAATGACACCGTATTTTTGGAAATATTGATAATATTATGGGAAATGAAGCAAAACCTTTTTTATCTAAAACTAACCCTTTAAATATTAGTCAAAGCGAGGCCGAGCATTTTTCGTTAAAGTACCTACTACCTCATTACTGGCCAACATGGTTATTATTATCATTATCTTTTTTACTTTCTTTTATGCCAAATGCTATTAGAGTTATATTAGGAAATATGGTAGGCAAGCTTATATTCTTAACAAATTCTAAAAGGAGAAACATAGTAGCAACAAATCTTGCTTTATGTTTTAAGAGTAAGAGTCAAATTCAAATTAATAATCTTTGTAAAGCATACTTTACTTACCTAGGAAGAGCTTTTATTGATATGTCATTGCTTTGGTGGAGAAGTAATTCTTTCTTGCAAAAAAATTGTGAAGTTTTTAATAAAGATTATCTTGATGAAGAATTATCTAAAAATAAAGGTGTGATACTGTTAGTTGCACATTCTGTTTTTTTAGATTTTGGCGGGAGGTCCTTGTCAGGATATCCAATTATAAGCATGTATAAACCATTTAGAAATAAATTATTAAATTGGATTATTGGGAGTGCACGTAGTAGAAAAATTGACAATATTATAGTTTACCCAAGAGACAATTTTTCATTCCGGAAAATAATAAAAGCGCTTAAAAGAAAAGCTATATTCTACTATTTTGGTGATGAAGATCTAGGAAAGGATAATTCAGTATTTTCAAAATTTTTTGATGAAAAAAAATCAACATTAGTCTCTATAAGTAAAATATCAGAGTTATCTAATTGTTCTGTTTTGCCATGCATTAATTATTATTGCCCTACATCTAAAAAATACATAACATATATTGGTAAGCCATTGGAAAACTTTCCGTCTAATGATAAAGAGAAAGATGCTAACACAATAAATATTGCACTAGAGAAAATTATTTCACGCGATTTAGAACAATATATGTGGAGTCTTAGATTATTTCAAACACGGCCCGATGGTGAAAGCTATCCATATAAATAATATATTTTATATTAATCATTAGCTATTAACTTTATTTAATATTCTTTATAATCATTTGTATGAACTTATTCCCAGAGATAACAGAATATAGGCATGAATATCTATCCGTCGATATAACTCATGAGCTATATATTGAGCAATCTGGTAACCCGAACGGCATCCCTGTTATTTTTTTGCATGGTGGTCCAGGCGCAGGCGCCAATTATTTATATAGAAGATTTTTTAACCCTAAAATTTATAGAATAATTTTGTTTGATCAACGTGGTTCTGGAAAATCTAAGCCTTATGCGAGTATTATTAATAATACAACCCAAGATCTAATTGATGATATTAAAAAGATTATTGTTCACCTTAATATTGAAAAATCCATAATATATGGGGGTTCATGGGGCTCTACATTAGGATTATTATTTGCAGAAAAATATCCAGAGCTAGTTCATTCTCTCGTATTACGAGGTATATTCTTATGCAGAGAAGCTGATATTAATTGGTTTTATCAGAAAGGAGCTCATGAAATATACCCAGACTATTGGGATACATTTATTTCTGATATTCCCATTGAAGAAAGAAATAATATTTTAGAAGCATTTCATAATAGAATTCATGGAAAAGATAAAAAAATTAGTCTTAATTCATGTAAGAAATGGGCAGAATGGGAAGGTAAGTGTTCAACTCTATTGCCATCTAAAAATGTTGTAGATAATTTTTCAGATTGTTCTGAATCATTATCAAAAATAGAAACCCATTACTTCATGAATAACTGTTTTATAGAAGAAAATCAAATTCTAAATAATATTGATAAAATTCTTAATATTAAATGTCATATTATTCATGGTAGATTTGATATTGTATGTCCATTTAAACAAGCGTATGATTTATATCAGGTTTACAAAGGGTCTAATATAAATATTATTGATGATGCAGGACACTCTCTTTTAGAAGCTGGAATTACAAACAAAGTTCTTAAAATATTTTCCAATCCTAATGAACTTATATCTTAAGATTTCTTATAGTTCAATATTAATATTTTTTATATTAACAGATATATATGCTGATATTATTCCAAGTAAAATTCGTGAAGAAAATATAAATAATCAAATTATTGAATATATTTTTGATGCTGATGTTATAAAAATATCTTCTGGAATTGAAAATAACTTTAATTTAATTTCTAATCAAAATAATGAATCTAAATATTCAATTTTATTGTTGCATGGGAGAGGTCTTTATCCCACAGAACCTAATGTCATTGATCCATTAAGAATATCATTTGTTGAGGAAGGTATTGACACTTACTCATTGCAGCTACCTGTTTTAGATAAAGGTGAATCTTATAATGAGTATAAACAAATTTTTAAATATTCAGATGAAAGAATCACATCTGCTATTAACTTTATACAGCCTAAAAAGCTTATTATCATTGCGCATAGTTGTGGTGCTCATATGCTTATTTCTTGGGCTAAAAAAAATAATATTAAAAACTTGGCTGGTTTTATTTTAATTGGTGCAGGAGCAGTGGATAAGAATCAAAAAATGATCGATAGCTTAGATTATAATCTTATTAATATACCCATTCTGAATATCTATGGAGAATATGACCATGGCTCAGTAAGAAATCACGCAACTATTTTTGATGATGCCATTAAAGATAAAAGTGATTCTTTTTTAAAAAATATAGAAATTAAAGGTTCTGATCATAATCATTTAAGCGAAAGTAATCTGTTAGTAGACACTGTAAATTTATGGCTTAAATCTTTATAATATGTTATAGATATCATATGAAAAAACGTATAGCAAAAGTTGAAAGAGTAACAAAAGAAACTCAAATCAAAGCAGAGATAAATTTAGATGGTCAAGGTGACTCATCAATTAAAGCTGATTTGCCATTTTTAGAACATATGTTGGAGCAAGTTGCACGCCATGGTATGTTTGATTTAACAATTTTAGCCAAGGGCGACTTAGAAATAGATGCTCATCACACTGTTGAGGATGTTGGCATAGTTTTAGGTCAGGCTTTAGAAAAAGCACTTGGTAATAAAATAGGTATAACTAGATTTGGGTCAGCATATGTCCCATTAGATGAATCATTGTCTAGGGTTGTCTTAGATTTTTCAGGCAGACCTGGCTTAGAGTTTAATGTAACATTCCCAAGATCTCGCGTTGGAGAGTTTGACATAGATTTATTGCAAGAATTTTTTCAAGGTTTTGCTAACCATGCTAAAACTACTATCCATATTGATAATATTAGGGGTGGTAATTCTCATCACATAGCAGAAACTATATTTAAAGCATTTGGCAAAGCCTTAAAAATGGCAGTCACAATCGACCCAAGGCAAGCAGACAAAATACCGTCTACAAAAGAATTAATCTAATGGCAGATATTGCTATCATCGATTATGGCATGGGTAATGTTCATAGTGTGCACAAAGCCCTGGATAAAGTCCTAGGTAAAAATTCCAAGATAAAGATAACTAATTCGCTCAATGATTTATTAGATTGTTCTCATATTGTCTTTCCTGGGCAAGGTGCAGCATCAGAATGTATGATTAATATTGATAAAAATTTAGATATTATAGAATTTAAAAAAATTATATTACAGAAACCTTTTTTAGGAATATGTATGGGCTTACAAGTATTAATGACTCATAGTGAAGAGAACGAAGGGTCTAACTGCTTAAATATTTTGAATGGAGAGGTTCTTAGTATAAAAAGAAAAATGAGTGCAAAACTTAAAGTTCCTCACATGGGATGGAATAAAGTCAAACAAGAAAGTAAGCACCCTCTCTGGAATAATATACCTGATGAGTCATTTTTTTATTTTGTGCATAGTTATTTTGTTGAGCCTTCAAATAAATCAAATATACTATCAACTACTAATTATGATGTAGATTTTGCATCGGCACTCTATAAAGATAATATTGCAGCAGTTCAGTTTCATCCTGAAAAGAGCTCTAAGATGGGATTAAGACTACTTGAGAATTTTATAAATTGGAATGGTGAGCTTTAATGAAAATACTTCCAGCAATTGATATTAAAGATGGCAAATGTGTAAGACTTGCTAAAGGTGATTACAGTCAAGTAACTCATTATTTTGATAACCCATTAGATGTGGCAAAGAAATGGATTGATCAAGGGTCTATGAATTTACATATAGTTGATCTAGACGGGGCAAAATCTGGAAAAACCATTAACTACGACATTATTGCTAAAATCAGGAATAATCATCCAGATATCTACATGCAGATTGGTGGTGGAATTAGAGATGTTGAAAATATAAATAAATATCTTAATATTGGTATTAATAAAGTTATAGTTGGAACCCGCGTAGTTTCAGACCCAAGCTTTTTAGAAAAAATACCATCTAATATTAAAGAAAAAGTGATAATTGATCTTGCTGTTAAGGATGGTAAGCTGGCTGTTCATGGCTGGAATAATTCATCAGATTTCACGCTACAGAGTTTCATTAAGATTTTGGAAGCTAATAATATTAAAGAAATTGTTTTTACAGATGTAAGTAAAGATGGGATGTTAGAAGGAATGAATTTTTCAGAGATTTCAAATATTTTAAGATTTTCTAGCATTCCATTAATTGCTTCTGGGGGTGTAACTTCAATCGATGATATCAAACATCTTTATGGAATGAATGAAATTAAAATATCTGGTGTAATCATTGGCAAGGCTTTATATGAAAATAAAATTAATCTCAAAGAAGCAATTAAACTATCTAGTAAAAACTAATGTCTTTATATAAAAGAATAATACCCTGTCTAGATGTTGCCAATGGCCGTGTAGTTAAAGGAACTAAATTTGTAAATATTGTAGATGCAGGTGATCCAGTTGAAGTAGCCAAGCGTTATGACCAAGAAGGCGCAGACGAAATTGCTTTCTTAGATATTACTGCAACGCATGAAGATAGAAAAACAATTATAGAAACTGTTGAAAAAGTAGCTTGCGAGGTTTTCATTCCACTAACTGTTGGAGGTGGGGTTTCTAATTATAATGATGTGCTAAATCTTTTAAGTGCGGGCGCAGATAAAGTTGCAATAAACAGTGCTGCAGTAACTAATCCAAATTTAATAAATCAGGTCACAGATAAGATTGGCAGGCAATGCATTGTAGCTGCAATAGATGTCAAAGAAACTAAAAATAATAGTTGGACTGTCTATACTCGTGGGGGGCGAAACTCAACAGGAATAGATGCTTTCCAATGGGCTAAAGAACTATGCGATAGAGGTGCAGGCGAGATACTGCTAACTAGCATGGATAGAGATGGCACCAAAAAAGGTTTTGATTTAGATTTATTAAATCTTATTTCTAGCGAAGTATCTATACCTGTTATTGCATCTGGAGGAGCTGGAACACTAGAGCACTTAAGAGATGCTGTTATAGTTGGTAAGGCAGATGCTGTATTAGCTGCAAGTATATTTCATTATTCAATATACTCAATTCAAGAGGCCAAGGAATATATGAAAAAACATGGAGTTTTAGTACGAATATAATAATTTGTGCTAACCTAGTAATATGATTGAAAACACTAAATCAAGCATTCTTGCAAAGCTAGAAGATATTTTGAATGATAGAAAACATAGTGTGTCGGAAGACTCATATGTTTCTCAATTGTATAAAAAAGGGAATCAGTCTATAAATTTAAAAATTATAGAAGAAGCAAATGAATACATAGATGCGGTCAGTAGCTCTGATCGTGATCACATCATTCATGAGGCTGCTGACCTCTGGTTTCATACATTGGTATCATTAACTTTGAATGGAATATCATCAGATGATATCCTTAAAGAGCTTGAGAATAGATTTGGTCTATCGGGATTGGAAGAAAAAAGATTAAGAAAAAAATGAGGTATTAAAAATGTTAAGCGGTATATCACCATGGTCAATATTACTAATATTAATTATAGTAGTTGTTTTATTTGGAACTAAAAAACTTAGAAATGTTGGTTCAGATTTAGGAACAGCTATAAAAAGTTTTAAAAAGTCATCAAAAGAAGACGATGCTAGCAGTAAAACTGTTTCGGCAAAAAAATCTGTAAAAGAAGATAGCAAGTAAGCCTTATGTTTGATATAGGTTTTTGGGAACTATTCCTGATATTTTTACTACTCTTGTTTGTTGTTGGGCCAGAAAGGCTTCCAGCAATTGCTGGTTATTTAGGAAAATGGTTTGGAAAGTTTCAAAGATATTTCTTTGAACTTAAGGATTCCATACAACGCGAAACAGAAGAGCCTAGCAACAAAATTAATAAAATATTGGATGATCAGAAAAATTCAAAGGATAGAATACAAAAAGAAATTAGTGACAAGAAAGAGGAAGATGATAAATAATGGATTCCAAGGATGAAATAAATAATTCTTTTAAATCTTTGGTCCCTCATTTTCAAGAATTAAAATCAAGAATTTCAAAATGTTTATTATTTGTACTTGTTTTTTTTATAATATTATTTCCATTTTCAGATGTAATATATACTCAATTGGCAGAACCTTTGATATCAAAGCTACCTGAAGGTAGTAACATGATAGCTATTGATGTTGCTTCCCCATTTTTTATTCCATTTAAGCTAGTAATGATTTTATCTGTTTTTATATCAATTCCTTATCTTCTATACCACTTATGGATGTTTACAGCTCCCGGGCTTTATGAGAAAGAAAAAAAACTAGTATTACCAATTCTTGTATCTAGCAGTATATTATTTTATTTAGGTGCAGCTTTTGCATATTTTGTTGTCTTCCCTTTGATATTTGCTTTCTTTATTAGTATTGCTCCTGAAGGAATAGCTGTAATGACTGATATTAGTAGGTATTTGGATTTTGTAATAACACTTTTTTTTGCATTTGGGTTTGCATTTGAAGTTCCAGTGATTACGGTTTTATTAGTTTTAACTAACGTAAGTACGCCTACCAGTTTGTCTAAAAAGAGACCATATGTTATTGTTGGTGCATTCGTAATAGGAATGTTATTAACGCCACCAGATATTATTTCTCAAACCTTATTAGCGATACCAATGTGGTTTTTATTTGAAGTGGGGATTATATTTTCAAGAATCCTAACTAAGAATCGAAGTAGTAGTGATGTTGTTTTATATGATGATATCGCTGATAAAGATAATAAAGATAATAAAAAGGATGATAATTAACTATGGCTAGAACTATTTGGTTTGCAAGGCATGCTCAATCAGAATATAACAAGAAAAAACTTTTTACAGGGTGGCATGATCCTGATTTAACAGAACATGGTATACATAAAGCACACGATTTAAAAGAAGAGCTTTATGGGGTCATGTTTGAGCATATCTATTCTTCACCTTTAAAACGAGCTCTATCTACAGCACAAATATTATCTGACGATAAAGATATTAAGATAGACGACAGACTTAAAGAGAGAAGTTATGGTGACTGGTCAGCCAAGAATAAAGAAGAAGTAAAATTATCCGAAGGTGTTGATAATTATTATGCAGCTAGAAGAGGTTGGGAAACTAGCCCTCCTAATGGCGAAAGTTTGAAAGATGTAAGCTTGCGCGTTAAACCCTTTATAGATGAGTTACCTGAATCTGGAAATATTCTTGTGGTTTCTCATGGCAATACAATTCGTGCAATATCTGTATTATTTGGT
>Ga0115002_10010101_pt1 | contig 10193 bp, 7 predicted proteins | sample ArcticOcean_MG_C_8_FD_89576 | JGI IMG/M metagenome (GOLD analysis project Ga0115002, IMG submission 89576) | Marine microbial communities from western Arctic Ocean - ArcticOcean_MG_CB11_86 | ecosystem: Environmental > Aquatic > Marine > Oceanic | place: Arctic Ocean: Canada Basin | collected... | reverse complement strand
ATAGCAACCTCTGCTTCGCGGAGCTTGCTAATAATCGGCTCCGCAGTGTGTTTCTTGCCTCGTGACATCAAAACGCCTCCTTCAAGTTATGAGCTTCCAGCTGATGAGATTATCACTCAGAAGTTGGGCTCAGTTGAAGGGGGCAGGTCAGCACGCTGTGCCATCAAATGCGATTTCATGTCTAATGATCGGAGTAGAAGAAAGAGTGATTTCATCAAGTTTTGTGAACCCAGATGCATGCGCTGCATTTGTAAACAAAACAGAGAGTACAGTAGATGCCGACATCGCGATGAAAACATTGCGTCGATTCATGAGCTGTCTCCAATTCAGGACGGTGCTACCAATTGCAAGCATATGGTCTACTGCCTGCCTTGGCCGGGATTTCCCATTTGGAATTGCCTAGATCTGCTCCAGGTTCGGAATGCCCACATTCTAGCAGGTATCGGTCGCTCTTCGCTACGTAAAAATCTCAAGCCACCGATCAAACACGACCGTTGGCTGCGCCTGTTAGAAATCGTTGTCGGCGGAGTCGCGTAATTATTTGGGATTTTTCAAAATAAGCAGGTGTTATAAAAAACTTTCCACATAAGCCGCCCGGAATTGCAGGAAATCGAACAGCTATTACGAACTGACAAAAGAGTTCGTTATCTCCGTTGGTGAATCTGCCCGCTGGTAGACAGGGCACCTAGATATCTAGCACATGACACATCGTCGTTGGGCTCGAACGGCCCCAGGCTACGACGCGTCGGAGTGAAACTTCGACGCAGGAAATACACCCGCAATCTGCTTATCAGCCGAGCGTCAAGTTTGGGAATACGATTCTTGCCGTAAGTCCAATTGAATGGTGGCCTTAGCAAGGTTCGCCATGACAGATTTGGTGCCTTAGTACGGTTGCACCCTACATCGAGTATCGTTCGCGCGGGTCGGCTATGCTATCGGCCATCTTGCTGAGCGCTTCGGTCTCAATCTGCCGTACCCGCTCGCGTGTGAGCCCCAACTGCTCGCCAATTTCTTTCAGCGTACGTGGCTCGTGATTATGTAGACCGAAACGCATTTTCAGTACGGTCGCTTCGCGCTCATCCATTGTTTCGAGCATACCCATCACGTGTGCAAGGCTATCACTTTCAACCAAGGCCTCGTCTGGGCTTTGTTGGCGCTCGTCCATCACCATATCACCCAGACTCCAGCCCGCTTCTGTCTGATCGGTCTGAGGCGTGGCGTTGTAGATCTTGATCGCCTTTTTGATGATCGGCAATTTTTTGATCGGAAGTCCCAATACGCGGGCAATTTCTTCTGGCGTAGGACTGCGATCGAGTTCTTCTGTAAGCCGTGCCGTGGCACGTCGCCATTTTGATAGTAACTCCACCATATACGCCGGAATGCGAATCGTCTTGCCGGTGTTGATCAGTGCGCGTTTGATCGACTGCTTAATCCAATAACTAGCATACGTGCTAAATCGCGTGCCCATCCCCGGGTCGAAACCCTCCACAGCACGCAATAACCCCAAATTTCCTTCTTCGATAAGATCCTGTAAGCTTAAGCCTTTGCCCGAGTAGCCACGAGCGATGTTGACGACCAATCGCAGATTGGCCCGCACCATCCGATCGCGAGCGGCTGTATCCCCTTTGCCAATCTTTGTGGCCAACTCTTTTTCGTCGGCCGCAGTGAGCAGGGCCGTCTCGTTAATTTCACGCAGATAGGTTTCGAGCGGAGACTGAACCGCGGTGCCATTTTTGCTTTTGAGGGTCGTTGTTGCCATAATCGGAAGCACCGTTGTTGGTCGGGGTGGGAGCATGGACAGCGTCGAGTGTGGAGGATCGTGCTCGAAGTGTTATTTTTGCGGACTTATCTGTAGCGCCTACGTAATGCGCCGTCCCGGCGCGCCGGGATGCCGTTGCCTATGAGTTATCGACGGCACGGAGGGCCAGCCTGCAGCACACGTGATTTGCGCTGCCGTGGCACGAATGTACCCGACGTTCGGACCGTAACAAAAAGAAGGGCGCCACGGGTCGTAACCCGTGGCGCCCTGGAATAACTTAGGAGTTTTGTCTGGCCAGCAAACAATCAAGTCAAGTCGCTGACAAACGTGCTAAGATCGGCTAACTTTCCGTTTCTGCGGCCTCGACGGATTCTGCGGCTTCCTCCAATTGTTCGGCAGCAGCTTCCGGTTCGGCAGGCGCCCCGAGATCGTCGGTCATATCGGCTGGCATATCGGCTGGCGATTTGAATAACGGGCCCGAATCCCTGCCAATGCCGCCCTTTAGGTCGGCAGGCAGTTCCTTGCCCGCCGCAGCTTCGGCTTCGGCAGCTTCAGCCGCCGCTTCGTCTTCAGTAGCCCATTCAACCCTTTTGCGAGATAGGCCAATTTTGCGATCTTCCGAGTCGACCCGCAAAATCTTAACCTCCAAATCGTCGCCCACGTTCACGACGTCTTGAGGGTTCTCAACTTTATGTTCAGATAATTCTGAAATGTGAAGCAGCCCTTCGAGGCCGTCTTCTAAGCCGACAAATACACCGAAGTTGGTGATCTTCGTCACTTTGCCGTTTACAATTTGACCTTGTTGATACCGATTGGGAATATCAGTCGCCCAAGGATCTTCATCCAGTTGCTTGAGTCCCAAGGCGATACGCCGCCTGTCCTGATCGACCGACAGCACTTTGCACTCGACCTCCTGCCCCTTTTCGACCATTTCGCTAGGATGGCTGATTTTGCGCGTCCACGACATGTCGCTCACGTGGAGTAAGCCATCGATTCCTTCTTCGATCTCGATGAACGCACCATAGTTCGTGAGGTTGCGGACGCGGCCTTTGACTATCGCTTTCTCAGGATATTTGTCGGCCACGTTCTCCCAGGGATTGTCCTGGGTCTGCTTCATACCGAGCGAGATTTCTTGCTTTTGCTCGTCGATCCTTAGCACAACGACTTCGATTTCGTCGTCGATTTGCACCAATTCGCTGGGGTGGCTGATCCGCTTGGTCCACGACATTTCGCTGATATGTACCAAACCTTCGATGCCGTCTTCCAGCTTTACAAAGGCACCATAAGTCATCACGTTGACGACCGAACCCTTGACCGTAGAGTTGACTGGGTACTTGCCTGCCACGTTTTCCCATGGGCTGGCAGACTTTTGCTTGAGGCCAAGGGCGATCTTTTCCTTCTCGTAGTCGATATTGAGGATCATCACCTCGAGCGTGTCGTCGATCTTTACCATTTCGGAAGGATGGTTGATTCGGCCCCAGCTCATGTCGGTAATGTGCAGCAATCCGTCGATGCCACCTAGATCAACAAACGCGCCAAAGTCGGCGATGTTTTTGACAATGCCAGAACGAGATTGGCCAATTTCGAGCTCCTTGAGAAGCTCGGCCTTCTTTTCGGATCGCTGGGCTTCGATCAAGCTGCGACGGCTCACCACGATGTTGCGGCGTGCTTCGTCGATTTTGAGCACCATACACTCGATGGTCTTGCCGATGTATTCGCCAATGTCGTGTGGCCGACGAATGTCGACTTGGCTGGCGGGCAAAAAGACGTTCACACCGATATCGACCAGCAGTCCGCCTTTAATTTTGCGAGTGACTTCGCCGGAGACCACGTCATTTTCATGGACGCTTTCCATCACCTTCATCCACTTTTCGATCTTCTCAGCCTTGCGTTTGCTGAGCACAATCATGCCCCGGTCGTCATCATGGCCCTGGGCGTCTTCGACATCCTCGATCAGTACGCGAACGGTCTGGCCGACCTCAGGCTGTATTTCGTCATCTTCCCACTCGTTGAGAGGTACAGTGCCTTCACTCTTGTAACCCACATCGACGAGGACAAACTCATTGTCCACTCGAATAATTTTGCCTTCGACTATTTCGTTGAGGTCCACATAGGAGGCTTCCAACCAACCGGTATCGTCCGGGGCGAGCTCACCTATTGCAGCGTTCCAATCTTCTTCAGAAACATCAAATTCACGGATTAAATTGCGGTTGACCATAGAAAGAACAAAACCATCTGCAACTCGCAGCAGCCCAAAAACCCAGCCGCCAAAAATCGCGTTAAAAAGGAAATTCGCCACCCGACCACTCACGTAAGCGGCAAGTTAGAAAAAGGCGGCGAAAACAAGCCCATCATCCTAACAAATCGGGATTCTAGGTACAATTGGGCTGAGTCATTGGATATCGGCCACCTTGACGTCGTTTCCCCACTTTAGCGGCACCAATTGACGAGGAAGTTGCCAATCGCAGCGCCTATGAATAACAGCCTAGTCTCCAGGAAACGCCCATTTTCGCCTAGCAGTGGCCTACTCAACCGTATTTCAATCACGGTGCTCGGCGACGATCTTTTCCAAACGCTGAATCACCTGGTCGGTTGAGAGCCCATCGGTATTGAGTTCGATCGAGTCGGCCGCTTTACGCAATCCTCCGAACTCACGCTCGAGGTCGCGTCGATCGCGCTCGATTTGCTTGGTCAGTACCTCGTCAAAAGTAACTTCTTCGCCGCGACGATGCAGGTCTTCGTATCTTCTTTGGGCACGAATTACGTCACTGGCAGTTAGGTAAATTTTGCACTCAGCGTCCGGGAATACCAAGGTCGCCTGATCGCGACCCTCCGTTACCATATCGGACTGAGAAGCGATCCTGCGCTGCAACTCCACGAGATGCATGCGTACTGCCAAGTTGTCGGCTGCAAAGCGAGAAAGACGGGTGACCTCAAAAGTACGGATGGCTTGGGTAACGTCTTCGCCGTCCCACAGGACGCGATCGCCAGACAGATCCAATTCAGCTTCCGAGGCGATTCGAGCCAGCGCTGAGGCGTCTTGCCAATCAATTCGCCGGCGAATTCCTGCCAGGGTGACGGCTCGATACATGGCTCCAGTGTCCAGAAATCGAAAGCCAATTTTTTGCGCCAGTCCGCGCGCTGCACTACTCTTACCCGCCCCGGCGGGGCCGTCAATCGTCACTATCATGGGGTCAAAATTGGTGATGCTCAGGGAGTGTTTCGCGATGTAGCGAATGTGTGCCGAGCTACTTGTTATCGGAGAAATGCTTCAGAATGCAACGGGTAGTGTCGCGCCGAACAGACACAAAGTCGGCTTTTCGACCCCATCACGCTTGGGGAACCGCAGATAGAGAGGGGCTCGGTCAGCTAGATCGCCTATTCGGAGAGGTTCTGCTGCAATCCGGGCAGATTCTATACAAATGGCAATTCTTGACTAAAATAGATGGCGTGGAGTGGCGGGGGGCAGTTTGGCTCGATTTTGCCGAAAATGCTCTTCAGGTGATCTGCCTAAACGTAGAATAGAAGTGTCACCCGGGTCGTCGGGTTGCACTGGTTTGATTGGCACTAGAAGTAGGTTTGCATTCTCCCTTTGAGGGGAATAAGCGACCCTTGGAACAGAGGATTCGAATATGGCGAAGACAGGTGCCGTATGGGGGATTGATATAGGGCAATGTGCTGTTAAAGCATTGCGATGTCGTCCTCATGAAAAAGAGGAAGATCGCATTGTGGTCGAGGCCTTCGACTACATTGAGTACCCCAAGATATTATCTCAGCCCGAAGCGAAACCAGAAGAACTTGTCCGCGAAGCGCTGGAGCAATTCTTGTCTCGCAATGATCTCAGTAATGATCGCGTGGCGATTTCTGTTGCGGGTCAGAGCGGTCTGGCACGCTTTATCAAATTGCCGCCAGTCGAATCAAAAAAAATCCCTGACATCGTCAAGTATGAAGCGCGTCAACAGATTCCTTTTGCACTCGAAGACGTGGTCTGGGACTATCAACAACTTACGGGTGGAAGCGAAGAGGATGGTTTTGTCTTGGAGCCCGAAGTCGGCCTGTTTGCAATGAAACGCGACCAGGTGGCGCGTGCCCTCAAGCCGCTCGAAGATGCAGGCATCGAGGTGGACGTGATCCAATTGATGCCTTTGGCCGTCTATAACTATGTCTGCTTTGACCTGCTCGGCAATTTGCAAGCACAAGCTTATGATCCCCAGAACCCTCCGGATTCGACGGTGGCCATTTCGTTGGGTACCGATGCAACGGACTTAGTCGTCACGAACGGATATCGGGTTTGGCAGCGAAATATCCCAATCGGAGGTAGCCATTTCACGCGTGCCTTAAGTCGTGAATTGAAACTAACGTTCGTCAAAGCCGAGCATCTCAAACGTAACGCAATGCAGGCGGACGACCCCAAGGCAGTGTTCCAAGCAATGCGGCCAGTATTTAGTGACTTATTGGCAGAAATACAGCGGTCCTTAGGTTATTTCGCGAGCATCGATAAAACGGCCAAGATCGGCAATGTTATTGCCTTAGGCAATACGATCAAGATGCCGGGCTTGCAGCGCTATCTGTCACAAAATCTGGATCAAGAGGTCAAGCCCGTCGAAGAGTTCCTAAGGCTTTCTGCCGGGAGTGCGAAGTCACGAAGCCAGTATAAGGACAACTTGCTGAGTTTCGCCGTTTCTTATGGATTGTGTGTGCAAGGATTGGGCAAGGCAGAAATTTCCACCAATCTGTTGCCTGAGGAGATTGTGCGCACGCGATTAGTACGTGCCAAGAAACCTTGGGCGGTCGCTGGCGTCGCTGCGTTGATGGTTGGACTGACCTTCAACTACTTCAATCACGTCTCTGCCTGGAAGGATACGGCCACGCAGCAAATGACCACGGCAGAGAGAGATGCCAAAAATGTGCAGGACGCAGCCAACGGTTTCTCCTCGAAGAATGATGAGATTAAGCAGCGTTTTGATGAAATCAGGCAGATTCGCGATAGCTTATCAAGTAACGACGAAGGCCGCTTGCTCTGGTTGGAGTTATTGAAAGGCCTCGACGCCGCGCTTCCCAAAGACGCAAGACCCATCGAAGAGCGTAAAGAGACCGCCGAAGACATTAGCAACCGTGAAGAACTCCATATTGTGTCACTCGATATGCAGGAGTTTGCAGATATAGAAGCCGAGTACTATGCCAACATCGAGTCGGCCTACCTTACGGCACGCGGACTAAACACAGAAGGTGATGAATTAAGTGAAGAAGACGGTGATGGCTACGAAGCGGGAAGTTACGATTCGGGAAGTTACGAAGCGGGAAGTTACGATTCGGGCGACGACGGAGGTGACGGAGGTGAGGGAGGTGAGGGAGTCGCCGAGGGGCTTGGCGCTAAAGACATGGTCATTCAACTCACGGGCTACCACTATCACAATCTCGACCCAAAGCATAATGCCGACCGATTTGTCAAAGATACGCTCATCAAGCAGCTCGAAGAAGGAACGGTCGAACTTCCCGATGGAGAGAAAGGGGACAAAATCCAAGTTCCCATTGCCGACTTGGGCATCAATCGCCCTTGGATCGTGCGGGAATCTCGACTCAAAGATATCGAAATCGACCCGGAGACGGCCCTTAATGGAAATGCGAACCGGCCCGGTACGGGTCGCGTTCGTGCCGGAGAAGATTTCGGCGGCGGTGCTGGCGGCGCGCTTGATGAAGAATCCAAGCCAATCAAGCTTCGCCGCTACAACTTTGTCGTGCAATTCTGTTGGCAGCCCAAGACCCGAAGTATGCGCAAACAGATTGCCGAGCAACGTCGACTTCAGGCAGACCAAGAACAGACCGAAACGGCATCCACTGAGGATGGCACGTCGATTCAATAGTCTAAATCAGGTCAATAACCCAAATCGGGTCAATAACAGTTTCGGGTCAGTAAGATTGAATCGGGCAAGAGTCGTGGTTCTGTAGCATCTGGATTCAGTAAGATAGGCGTTCAGCAAATCGGAGTGAATAAACTATGGATCAAGCACGAGCGATATTAAGAGCCATTTGGGAACAAAGGTTCTGGGTACTAAGTTCCGTAGGGGTTCTTGTCGTCTTGATTTGTTGGAACAAGGCCACGGGCGAGCTTGATTCTCAGTTTTCTTCGCGAAAGCGTGCCATTGACGGCATGTTCTCAGCGATGAATACACTGAATACCCAGCGGCTGCTTCCCAACGAAAACGTCATTGAAGGCAACTCCAAAGAAACTTCGAAAGAAGGAGCCAGCACACTCGAAAAATGGCAGGAACTTTACGATTTTCAAAGTGAAAAAGTACTTTTTTGGCCCCAAGACCATCTCGATGCCCAGTTTATCAAGGAAATCGATCAACTCAGATTTGGCGATCCTTTTCCTGCTTCTAAAGCACCAGATATGCGAGCCAATTACTGGAACTACATCGAAAAACGCTTTGACGGTCTGTTAGAGATTGTCCAGGCTTTAAAGTTGGAAGAATCTGGCAGAAGCTCCAGTCGCGGAGGCCGGGGGGGGGGAGAATTTGGTGGAGAATTCGGCGGTGATTTTGAGGGAGGCATGCGAGGTAGGGCAACTGCTGCGCTAGAAACCGAAGAGGACGATTATTTAGTGCAGTGGATTGATCAGGGAGAACTGCAAGCTCAGCTCCACTTCGAAGAGAAGCCAACCGCAATAGAAATCTGGGTCGCGCAAGAAGATCTGTGGGTTTATGAAACGCTGCTCAACGTGATTGCCAAAACCAACAAGGCTAAGGGAGCGACGCGTCCTGACAACACGGCGGTAAGAATGATTGCCTCGCTTCAAGTGGGACGTAACGCGGTCGAAGGGGGAAACCGGCGTGGTAACCTAGTCGCACCGCTAAGCTCGGGAGGAGCGAGTTCAGAGTTCGGCGGACGTGGCGGGGAATTTGAAGGCGGAGGCATGGAATTCAGCGGGGGGTACGGACGGGGCGGAAATGAAGGTGGAGGTGAGTTTGGTGGAGGCCAGTTTGGCGAAGGCCAGTTTGGCGAAGGCCAGTTTGGCGAAGGTGCCGACTCCTCCGATGCTGAGCTTCTTAGCTTCCGCTATCTAGATACAGCGACCGGCGAACCTCTCGCTGGCGATCGAGAAAGTCTTAATACAGAGTTTCGCAAACTGCCGGTTCGCATGGTCCTCCGCATGGACCAAAGCTGGATTCCTCACGTGTTGGTCGAATGTGCCAATGCGGCTTTGCCTGTTGAGGTAAAAAAACTGCGGATTAATCCGGATCAATCCGGAGAGGGGTTTGGCAAGGGGGGTGCGAGTGGTGGTCGAAGTCGTAGCAACATACGCGGCATGCAGCCGATCGCCGACGATGGGTCGTTAGTCGAAGTTGAGATTCAAGGAGCCGTTTACATCTACAATGAACCGGACAAATCCAAGCTGGAAATTCCTGGCGAAGAAGACGGGCAAGATCAGTTTGCCGATACTTCGTCATGAGCCTTATATCGCTTGATTATTTGGAGATCTCCCCATGAATACGAATCTAAAAGGTGGCAATGCCCTAGTGCGGTTTCTGCTTAGTCACGGGGAAAAAATAGGTATGCTCGGCATCTTGGCATGCTCGGGCATGATCATTTGGTCTGCATTGGGCGTTGATCACTTAAGTGAACAGCAGACCCCCAATGATTTGACGCAGGAGCTTAAGGCCGCCGATCAAAAAGTCAAAGCTTCTACGTATCAGGACTACCCTGAGGATGAGAAAATTGTTTCGAAACCTCTGAACAAGGATGAAGCTATCATCAAGCCTATTGCCAAAAGCAATTTCCCAAATTCGCAGTACGGGTACAACAGGTCTATCCTCGACCCGGTGTCGCTGCGCACCGATCCAGTGCTCTTTGCTCCCGAAGACTTAGAAGCGAATGGGGATTACGGACTGTGGGCATCTGCCGGTCCAGAGATCATCAGGCAAAAACAGTTGGCCGCCATGAAGGAACAGGCACGCCTCTTCAAGGAGCAGCAAGAGGAACGCGACCGAGCTAGTCGAGACGGGCAAGATGCAAGCCAGCGCCGGAGTCCCGAATTGGGAGCGGGCGACCCCCGAGACCCAAACGGCAAAAGAAAGGTTCAGAAAGGGCCCATCGTTGTGCGTCCTGGCCAAGGAGCTCAGTTGCAAGGCTTCGAAGAAATTACAGCCCGCTCGTGGGTAACGGTGCTCGCCCGAATTCCGGTTGAGCAGCAGTACTTGCAGTACGACGACGCCCTGCAGATGGCACGCGGCTATGATCCGGCTAGCGATATCCCCGTCTACGGAGGATACATCGTGGAGCGTGCCGAAATCACCGACAGCGGACAAGCTGAGTGGAAGGCGCTCCCCATGGTGACCGTAAAACGTATTACCAAAGAGATTCAGACATATCCTGTCAACGTTCCCGATGTGATTGATCCACGCGTGCAGCATCCAGTACTCACGCATCCCTT
>Ga0115002_10010096_pt1 | contig 10196 bp, 8 predicted proteins | sample ArcticOcean_MG_C_8_FD_89576 | JGI IMG/M metagenome (GOLD analysis project Ga0115002, IMG submission 89576) | Marine microbial communities from western Arctic Ocean - ArcticOcean_MG_CB11_86 | ecosystem: Environmental > Aquatic > Marine > Oceanic | place: Arctic Ocean: Canada Basin | collected... | reverse complement strand
TGGGAGCCGTGATTGGTGCGTACGCCGTTGTCCTCACTGAAGACCATGTCGTTCAGCCTGATGGTTTTGCACGCCCCCTGTTTTTTGAACAAGACCAAGCACGGTATGCTTCTACGGTTTTGGTTGCCTTCATTGGTGTTTTCACCGCCATAGGCCCATTCATCGTCGCGGCATCATTCGGCCCTTGGATTCGCCACGCGGTCTATGGTCTTGTTGGAAGCGTTGGCTTAGTTGTCGTCGTCGCGCTCATTGCCGCAGCAATTATGAATCAGCAACCATTCAATATGAACAAAGTGTCGCATAGTACTTGCATCGATATCGCCCGTATTTATGCCGTTCCCATAGCGATCATCATTGGTCCCGCAGTTGGTATTCAGGCAGGCACACTTTGGCGACGCCAAAACTTAGAGGGATAGCCTGCCCACCACGGTTTGAATGGTGTGTGGAGTTTTTCCTACCCAATTGAATTGTTCCCGCCAATCGTGTTGAATACCAGGACGTTGACCCCATTGAAGAACACCAAGAGAGAACAAACCAATGAACTCACCCAACCCACGTATTAAAAAATCAATGGCCATGTACCAACGGGCGATGGAGATTATTCCGGGAGGGACGCAGTTGATTTCTCGGCGACCGGGTCGATACGCACATGGGGTGTCGCCCGTGTTTGCGAACAGGGCGGCCGGGGCGCGGATTTGGGACGTCGATGGGAATGAGTACATCGATTGGGTCAGCGGCATCGGGGCGATCATTTTGGGTTACGCAGACCCGGTGGTTGATGCCGCGGTGAAAGCGCAAATCGATTTGGGAACGAACTATTCGATTTCGTCCGAGTTGGAAATTGAACTGGCCGAGGAATTGATCGAAACCATTCCCTGTGCCGAGATGGTGCGCTACGCGCGCAGTGGCGGCGAGGCGTGTGCGATTGCCGTGCGAATTGCCCGCGGGGCGACCGGTCGTGATATCGTTTTATTTTGCGGTTACCACGGCTGGCACGATTGGTACCTGGCGGCCAACTTGTCCGCCGATGCCAGTTTGAACGAGCATCTGTTTCCAGGCATCGAACCGACCGGCGTGCCTGCCGGATTGGCGGGAACCGCGTTTCCGTTTCCTTACGGCGACTTGGCCGCGCTGTCCGAATTGCTAAGCGAACATCATGGGAAAGTGGCCGCGATCATTATGGAGCCGTTACGGTCAGAGATGCCTCCGGACGGATATTTGGCAGGGGTCAAACAGTTGGCTGAAAAAAACGGTGCGGTGTTTATTTTCGATGAAGTTTCGACCGGTTTTCGTTTGAGTTCCGCCGGCGTGCAGCCAGTGGTGGATGTGGTGCCCGACATGGCCGTGTTCGCGAAATCGATTTCGAACGGCTACGCGATGGGGGCGGTGGTTGGTAGCCGCGATGTGATGGCCCCGGCGGCGAATATGTTTATCTCAAGCACGTATTGGGGCGAGACCATCGGCCTGCGGGCCGCATTGACGACGCTGCAAGAAATCCGTAACCGCGACGTTCCTGGTTTGGTGAAACAAACAGGGCAGACGTTGAAACGCGAGTTGAATTCGGTGGCCGAAGAGATTGGCGTGCCGATTCGTTGTGCGGGAATTGACGTGCATCCGCATTTGAAATTTGACGTGGATGATGCCGATCTCGGCGGCAAGTTGGCGACGTTTTACATTCAGGAAATGGCGAAACGGGGCTGTCATGGGTATGCGTCGTTTTACTTAAACGCCGCCCAGGGGCCTGCTGAGATTGATCAAACAGTGTCTGCAGCGCGTGAAGTGTTTGCGTTGATAGCCACGGGATTGGAAGCGGGGAACATCGACGATTTGCTGGAATGCGATTCTGCGGTTGATTCGTTTCGCCGGTTGGTTTCTTGAGTGTTTTTTGTAGCAGTCTTCGAGCGGCTTGGGTGAGAATTGTGCCAGAAAATCACTCAGTTTCGCTCATTTTAAAAAAAGTTGATTTTTCGTTAGAGTTCAGTTGCATTACCAGTTTAACAAGCACTGCGATGGAATCCGTGTTCGTTTTTTCGAATATTTTGTGTCTTCGCAACTCAACGGTTCTCAGGCTTACGCCGAGCTCTTGGGCAATCTGTTTGTTAGGTTTTCCATCGACAAGTAGTCCTAAGACCTGATTTTCACTTTCAACAAGCTGGCTAAATCGGGCCGTCAGATCATGGAGTGTAGTGTGGACTTGCTCCATCTTTTTCGAGACTGTCATCGCTCTTTGAATGGCTTCGAATAGAGCATGGCTTTTGAACGGTTTTTCCAGAAGTGTCACTGCTCCCATCTTCATCACATCGACGGCAAGTTCTGTCGAGGAGTATCTGCTAAGCATGATGACAGGCAAAGGAATCGTATGATTTTTTAGAAATTGAAGCACTTCAATACCACTCACTCCTCCCAATCTGACATCTACGACGACGCACCCAGAATAGGATGAGTTGAGGCATTCAAAAAACTCTTCAGCGGAATGAAATGTCAGGCAATGATATTTTGAGGATTCCGCGACTTCTTGTATGCTCTCTCGACCAAGCTCTTCATCGTCGATCGCGTAAACAGTTTTGGGAAGTGAGGTCATACTTCGGTCAAACTTTTTTGTCGATCACCTTCTCACAAAATTGCAAAGATGAATCGGGCCCGATTATGTCATCTCAACTGTTAAGGGCCTGGGAAACTCATTACTACGCCTTAACAGTTACATGGGCCGTAGTTTAATATAGTTCCAGATGTCGCACATGGGTTTTCTTACCCCAAATATCCAGTTTAGGCACCATTCTTAAATGACGGTGAAGAAAGGATTTGAGAAAAGCTACCACCCTTGCGATACTGCTACTTTGGTCGAATCATATTGACCGAGTGCCTCGTCTTCTGAAGGTTGTTTTACGGAATGACACTTATCAATTCCATACGGATCGGAGAGGTTTCTTTGCGGGTAGTTTTACCCAGATTTGTGATTGAGAATCAAAACCGTCGAGTTGGGTCTCAAGTAGGGAACTCGGCTCAGCGTTAGTGGCTCAATGCATTTCGAGAATTGTCATTGCTTAAGTGGTGACAACAAACGCGTCCTGCTCGGCCCATTTTTTTGCGCTCCAGACGGGGTAAACTTTGCTTTTTCGATATTCGGTTGAGCAAAGTAAACAGACCGAAACCTCGGGGTATTCTATCGAAATGCTATCGACCATTCCTTTCCACCATGCCGGGGGTCGGGCGGTGATGTGGGCGTTTTCACCATTCGGCAATAACGCCAAAGCTTTGTAACAGGCCACATTTAGAAACAGCAGCTTGTCGGCATACGAAAACATGTCTCGCAGGATGTTGGGCACATCGGCAATGAAAATATGTTCGAGCACATCGAACGAAATGACCGCGTCAACCGGTTGCCGTTCATCGATATCTCGGGCGGGCTCGTAGCGGTAGGCGTGGCTCAATCCAAAAAACTTGACCGCTGTATTGTTCGTCGCTTCGTCAAAGCCATCCGCCTGCCAGTCTGAACCGCCGCAACCGTAATCTAAAACGGTCGAGATGGGGTGATTGCTAAATGTTTTGGCAACGAGGTCTTTGTAATCCCGCAGGTTAAACCGACTATAAGCCTCCTCACTTTCAACTCGCTTATTATTGGTTCGGTCGAATCCTTCCCGAGCCATTTGCTCGTACAGCGTAATTAAGTCTTGCCCTTTTTGGCTGAGTTGGGGGACGGTCATTAGGAACTTCCTTGTTATTGCTCAACATGGTCATCGTGGTCTTCAATCTCGATGTAGCATTCGCCGTTACATTCTTTGCAGCTTCGGTCATCGTGCCCGCCCGTTGTGTAACGCCTATTCGACGTAGGGTCGATCCCGGTGCCTTTGCAAACAGGGCAGCGTTTCGGCCTGGGCGGTTCGTTTGTTGTCATGTCAGTTTTTTTGGGGCGTTCAAGGTACATCTTGGTGTGTGCAAGCACACACCCTACATTTAGAAACGCAATTTAGCTTCAGGACGGTGTTGTCACAATCGCCAATACAGTACCATCTTATTGACACTTTCCTAATCCTGAAAGATGAATATTTCCTCCACCCTTTTATCAATAGAACACGCACCATGAACACGCCCAGCGCTCCGCACGAAGGTCTAAGTACGCTCGATTTTGTCATGCTGACTTTGTACTTAGCAGGAACGTTCGGCATTGCTCTGATCTTCTCGAAGCAAAAGGGCTCGACCGAAGAGTTTTTTCTAGGCGGGCGGAAGATGCCCTGGTTTGCGGTGGGGCTCAGTATTGTCGCCTCGTTGATGTCAACCATTTCATACCTGAGCCTGCCGGGCGAGATGATCAAAAACGGCATCGGCATGATGCTGGGCTACCTGGCAATTCCCTTTAGCATGGCGGTGGTGCTGCTGTGCTGGGTGCCATTTTTTATGAAGCTGAAGCTGACGTCGGCCTACGAATATTTAGAACAACGGTTTAACTTGGCGGCTCGGCTCATTGGGGCGACATTATTTATTTGCATGCGGCTGGGTTGGATGGGCGTGGTGGTTTACACGTCGTCGCGGGCGCTCACCCGCATGCTGGAAAACGAAGCAACACTGTCACTGTTAAACCCGGCACTATTGTTTCTTCCCATCGAGGCTGAAGCGTCGTTTCGGCTCATGCTGTTGGTCATCTTGCTGGTCGGACTGTTTGCCACCATCTACACCACGGTCGGCGGCATGCGGGCTGTGATTTGGACCGATGTTATTCAGTTTTTCGTCCTGTTCAGCGGGGCACTGCTCACCTTGGGCTATATCATTTACTCGACGGGCACCGGGCCGTTCACTTGGTTTGCCCAGGCGGCTGAAGTCACAACAACGCACACCAGCCCGCCATTGTTTAGTTGGGATCTTACCGTGCGTGTCACCATGTTTGGCGCTGTCATGCATTCATTTTTCTGGACCATCTGCACGCACGGCTCGGACCAAATTGTGCTGCAACGTTATTTTTCAGTCGGCTCAACGACGAAGGCCCGCCGCAGTTATCTCATCAACGTGGTGGCCGATATTTCCGTCGGCCTGTTACTGGCATTGTGCGGAATAGCCCTGTTGGCGTTTTACATTTCAAACCCCAGCTTTTTACCCGAAACAATTAACCCCACAATTTCAGCAGAAGCGGACGACGTGTTTCCGTACTTCATCGCACATCAATTGCCCGCTGGTGTCGGTGGATTAATTTTGGCAGCACTGTTCGCTGCGGCCATGTCGAGTATCGATTCGGGCGTGAACTCAGTCTCAGCGGTTGTTACCACCGACTTCTTCACCCGGTTGTCGCGCAAAGAAAAAACGACCGCGCATCAACTGAGGCTCGCACGGTATCTGACTTTGTTCGTCGGTGCCATTGCCACCGCAACTGCCATCGGTGTGGCGTTTGTCGCACAGACGACCAACATTATGGAACTGATGGCGAAAGGCTTCAATCTGTTTTTAGGACCGCTGGCCGGCCTGTTTTTCGTCGGCATGTTCCTGCCATTTTGCACGGGCAAATCGGCCATTCCCGGCGTGCTGACTGCACTTACCGTTTCCGGCGTGTGGAGTTACTGGACCGAACTATTCAGCAGCCCACCGCCAACATTTACCCTGGCAATCGCCGCCCCCTGTTTGACGTGCTTGGTGGTGTCAGCCGTGTTGGGACTACTGTTAGAAGGCCCGGGTAGAAAACCGGGGAGTGAATTTTGTTGGTGGTCGGTGATGAGGAATCAAAAAGAGTAGACCGTTTAAAGTTGTTTTGTCATCCTGAACGAAGTGAAGGATCTCTTACCCCGAACGACTTTCAGAGATTCTTCACTTCGTTCAGAATGACATTGTCCTTCATGCACTTCATGTTCTCTGTGGTGAATTTCAAATGAGCTTTCAACAATACAAACAACCATTCGACGCCGACGGTTTCTGTGTCATCAAACCGTTTCTCGACTCGGATGAACTGAAACGATTAAGCAGTGAATTGGACCGGTACATCGCTGACGTGGTTCCCACCTTGCCAGAGAAGGCAGCGTTTTATGATGACCGCGACCGTCCAGAAACGTTGAAGCAGTTGCAGCACATGATGGACGACCCGTTTTTTAACGAATACGTGACTCACCCCAAATGGAAGCAACTAGCGGAAACCCTGTTGGGGGAAGAGGCGCATTGCGAGTCGCCTGAGTGGTTCAATAAACCGCCCGGCACCGACCATCCGACGCCCGCGCATCAAGACAATTACTACTTCAACTTAACGCCGCCGAACGTGCTGACCATTTGGGTGGCTTTGGATTTGGTGGATACCGAGAACGGTTGCCTGCGGTACTTGCCTGGGTCTCACTGTGGCGGTGCCCGACCACACAACCGCAGTTCGGTGCTAGGTTTTTCTCAAGGCATCTCTGATTACGGCGACGCCGATTTTACTGATGAAGTGCCCATTCTGTTACAACCGGGCGACGCAAGCATCCACCACGGCTGGACCGTCCACCGCGCCGACGCCAACCAATCGAACGCCCGCAACCGCCGGTCGTTTGCAATGGTGTATAAGGGCGTCAGTTGCCACCGCGACGAAGCCGCCTACCAACGATACGAGGCTGCACTGGACAACCAGCATGATGAGTTGGGGTTGAAGTGAGTTAATGTAAGAACTGGAGGACAATGTCATGACATCGACAATGGTTGGGACTACATTCACAGTTCTTGGACTTATCATTGTGGTATTTCGCCATCCTGTCGCGGTAGGTTTTTGCAGAATCGGCAAGCGTCTCTTTAAAAACAGCCCAAAGCATCTCCGGACAAGAGCCGAGGAAATCTACAACGAAGAGAAGGCACCACCTATCATCGGAATTTTGGGGGCACATATGGCGATTCTTGGTGCATACATAGCATTTGTTTTACCTCGGTGAATTCAGGAAAGTCCATAACTACGTGGGGTGCCCTGTTGCCTGCGGAATTGCTTGATGAAGCAACCGGAATGTGGAATGATAGCCGTTGAGCTAAACACTGCTGGACCAGCCAGCAGTGGCACCCAAAGCGTCGCAACGATTAAGGAGCTCGTCAAAATGACTTTAATTTCAAATCAGTTCCAACAGTTGAAGTGGCTGCCTGCTTTGTTGATGTTGACGTTCGTCGGGCTTGCAGAATGTGGCGATCACCAAGCTGAGGATGTTTTAGATAAAAGTGAAAAATTATCTAAGAATGAAAAACCAGTAGTTGCCGTGAAGCCCCTTGAAGTTGAGAATCCTAAGAAACGAGAGCTCACTTCACCCGATTATTGGCTTGAGCCTTCGGAATATGAGTTTTTTCGTCCGGGAAGGTTGAAGTCAGAGATTCTTACAGATGTGAATTGGAAAGGCGCTTGGTATCAAACTACAAAACACCAAGGGAAATCAATCGCGGCAATTAACTTTGGTTTCTTTGAACGCCCTCCCAGCGGTAAAGGCACTATGGCGTGGGCGATTTTTGTTGACGACAAATTTGAGAAATTTGTTCGATTTCCCAAACCTGTTTATGATCGCAAAGTCGGTAATTTTCAAAGACTAATCAATGCATATAATAGTGATTCTGTGAGCGTCCCAGATCTCAGAAAAGAACGCAATGAATTATCGGCTCGTCTTAAAAAAAAACCTAGAAAGACAGATTGGGGGCTAACATTTGTTTGGCTCTTGTTCAGTAAAGGAATCATTGAGCGGGAGGCAGCGGAAGAAAAAAAAAGAGAAGCTTTGTACCCGGAATATCTAAAACGAAACGCTATTTTGCGTGATCAATTCAATGCTGCGCGTTTGAAAATCGGAATGACCGAGAAGGATGTGGATTCGATTTTCAAAGCTAAACCACTTCACACAGGTAAAGTTGAAGCGGGACCATTTAAAATTTACGGAAGTAACGAAAGACTTGTGTTAGGACCGAATAATTACTTGCATTATGTGAATTCTTTGATCGTTTATCGGGAAGGCAAAGTGATAGGGATTCATGCAATTCCAGGATGCAGCCTAATGAGAACTATGAAAATGTTCAAAGAGCTTTCCCAAGATAATTTTGATGAATAGTAAAGTGGACCCTGCACGATAGATCGAACCTTATGAACGACCAACCAAAACCACCCGCCCCAATCGAAATCCGCGACATCGATAAACGCATCTGGGAGGAAGAACTTGACGGGTTTGTGCCTCAGAAGATTTTTGATGCGCACACGCACAGTTATCGATGGGCTTTTAATACCGACCCGAACAAAAACGATGGGCCGTACTACAACTTTGCGGGGAAGGAGTTTGCCGAGGCGGATTGGCAGATGCTGAATGTCTGCGATGAATTGATGATGCCTGGGCGGGAAGTGCATCGGCTGTCGTTTGGGTTTCCGTTTTCGCCCGACTGCGATTTCGAGGCATCGAACCGGTTTATTGCCGAGCAGACTAGCAAAGACCCGGAGTCAGCCGGGTTGATGTTGGTTCGACCGGAAATTACTGCTGACGAAATTTCGCACGGGGTTAAAACGCTGGGGCTGTTGGGGTTGAAGCCGTATCGGTTTTATTCTTCGACGGGGGATGCCGTGAATTGTCGGATTACCGACTTTTTACCCGAGCATCAATTGGAAGTGGCCAATCAGTACGGGCTGTTGGTGATGATGCATCTTTCAAAACCAAACGCGATTGCCGACGAAGAGAACTTGGCCGACTTGCAATACTTGACCACCAAATACCCCCGCGTGCGTTGGATTTTAGCCCATTGTGCCCGCAGTTATTTTGCCGGCCCGTTGGAACGGGCTGCCCCCGTTTTAAAAGAGTTGCCCAACGTGTGGTTCGATACGTCGTCGGTGTGTGAATCGGACGCAATCACCGCGCTGTGCAAAGCCGCTGGCCCGGAACGTGTGATGTACGGCAGCGACGATGTGCCCGTCGGCGTGATGCGTGGGAAGTACGTTGCGTTTGGTTTCGGCTGGGCGTATCTTTCGGAAGACAACCACAGTTTGAATTTATCGCATTGCAACCCGAACATGACATTCACCCGCTACGAACAACTGCGAGCCATGCGGCGTGCGGCGATTTATTTGGAGCTGAGTGCCGAGCAAATTGGAACCATGTTTTACACCACGGCAGCGAATTTGATTGCCGACGTGCGCAGCGATGTGCATGCCTGCAAATAATGGTATGCTAGAACCAGTCATAAAACATCGGGTGGCAGGGTCAGAACGAAGTGATGGCCCTGGTTGGAAGTCACACATCAGGGCCATCGTTGCACTCTGACCCTGCCACCCAACGTCACGGGACAGTTTTATGTCTGCAGCTAGTTTGCTCGATCTATTTTAATCATCAAGGTACTTCTCACATGAAAAAACTGACACTCTGTTTTCTAGCGTTGTCGTTTTGCCATCAAGCGATAGCCGCAGAACCAAAATTCTTACCAACAGACGCCAAGCGGGTTTTGTTTCTGGGTGATTCAATCACCTACGCCGGTCATTATGTGGCGAGCGTTGATGCTCGGCTGCGTGTTGAGCATCCGAATCGCAACATCGAAGTGCTGAATTTAGGCCTGCCTTCGGAAACGTGTAGCGGGCTATCTGAGCCCGACCATCCTTACCCACGGCCCAACGTTCACGAACGGCTAAGCCGGGCGTTGGCGAAGTTCAAGCCCGATGTGGTCGTTGCCTGTTACGGCATGAACGACGGCATTTATTACCCGTTTTCCGAAGACCGGTTCGCCAAATACAAAAAGGGCATCGGAGCGATCATCAAAAAAGTGAAAGCCACCGGAGCCAAGTTGGTGCTAATGACGCCCCCCGCCTTTGATCCGTTGCCGCTCAAACAACAGGGAAAACTACGTCCCGCCGGTTCAGAAAAGTTTGCCTGGTTTGCGATTTACGAAGGCTATGACGACGTGCTGACCAAGTATTCCGCCTGGATTATGCAGCAGGGGAAACGGGTTGATTTGTTGATTGACCTGCATACGCCGGTGATTGAGTATGTGGCCCAGAAACGTAAAACAAACCCCAAATTTACAATGTCCCCCGATGGCGTGCATGTTAACCGTGAAGGACACGCGGTGATTTCAAAAGCCATCTTGAAAGCTTGGGGCTACGGTGGTCCGTCACCCGTCAAAGAGAAATTCGCCCAGCTTGTGGAACAGCGCGAGGTTTTACTACGAGACGGTTGGCTGACTTACGTCGGCCACAAACGGCCCAATACGAAAGTTGGCTTGTCATTGGAAAATGCCAAACCAAAAATCGCCGAGTT
>Ga0115002_10010095_pt1 | contig 10196 bp, 5 predicted proteins | sample ArcticOcean_MG_C_8_FD_89576 | JGI IMG/M metagenome (GOLD analysis project Ga0115002, IMG submission 89576) | Marine microbial communities from western Arctic Ocean - ArcticOcean_MG_CB11_86 | ecosystem: Environmental > Aquatic > Marine > Oceanic | place: Arctic Ocean: Canada Basin | collected... | reverse complement strand
GGCTGGAGTGATGCTTGGTTCGCAGGATTCCCTGCCTTCTACTTCTACTTCCCGCTTCCTTCGTTGGTTATCGTGGCGCTTGACCTCGTGCTGCCTTATGGAGTGGCCTTCAAAATGGTAACTGTGGCAGGGCTAGTCGCGACTCCAATTTCGTCCTATGCGTTGGCCCGGTCCATGACCTTGAGTCGGATAACGTCCGCCACGGCGGCGGTCGGTGGTGGCGTATTCGTGTTATTCGAGAACTACACCATTTATGGCGGCAACGCTCCCTCGACGCTGGCTGGAGAGTTCGCTTTCTCGTGGTCGTTTGCGCTGGGCCTTTGGTACTTGTCTCTCCTGATCCGCTCGGTCCATGATGAGCCTCGACTCATCTGGGCAGCCGGCTTTGTGCTCGGGCTCACGGCGCTAAGCCACATCATTACGACCATTGTGTTCGTACTTGGCTCGCTGGCGGTAATGGCATGGAAACGCGCCGCTCCAAAGGTAATGGCGACCTGGGTCGTCGGTTTCGCCGTTTCGGGATTTTGGGCGATTCCGCTTTTGATGCGTATTGGCTTTACGGCCGATATGGCGTGGAGTCCCCTACGCGCCTGGGATGAAATCTTTCCTACGGAGATTTGGCTGATGGGAGCCGCGGTGGCGGTCGGAGGCGGTTGGCTGATGTTCAAGACCTCCCGAGTTGGGCCTCTTTTCCTGATGGCGGTGACCCCGCTGATCTATTTCTGGCTACCAACGCTGGCAGCTGACCTGGAAATTTTCGACGGCACGTGGAAACTTTGGAATGGTCGCCTGTTGCCATTCTGGTTCTACGGCGTCGCATTTTGTGCTGGTGTCGGCGTTGCCGTGACTGCAAGAGCCCTAGCGCGCCGGATTCCCACCACCCTCTCCGTATGGTCGGGGGCTCTTTGGTTCTTCTTATTAGCAGGAATTTCGACCATTCTTATCCCTGCGTTTCCGGGAACTGGTTGGTGGGCACTTGGACTAGCTGGCGCAGGAGCGACATGGCTGATCGGGGCCACGTCGGCTACTTTGGCCCAGCACGGGAAGGCAGGCACCGCGCTGTCGGCAGGCGTCGTTTTAGCTGCGTTAACGGGCACCTCCATAGCTCTGGTGAGGGATGTTCAAGGCGTACCATTGATGATCTCTTCCGCGATTCTGGTGGCATCAGTTGCCTGGTTGGCGGCAAGCTTCATGAGTAGACCTCGCCTCGAATCCATGGCGTCGGTAGGCTTCGTTGCTGCGATGACATTTCTTGTCATTGCGCTAGCGGGCGTTTCCTTTATACCGAGTTGGGCCAGCTGGAACTTCACGGGGTACGAAGGCAAGTCCGACTATGCCGAATATGCCTCGCTCATGGAGACGCTCGATTCTCTTCCGCCCGGGCGGGTGCAGTGGGAAGCCAACAAAGATCTCGACAGGTACGGGACCCCGATGGCATTGATGTTGACGGGCTACTGGTCGGAGGCGCATCCCTCGATGGAAGGGTTGTTCTTCGAATCGTCGCTTACGACTCCGTTTCACTTTCTCAATGCAGGTGAACTGAGCCGCAATCCGTCGAATCCGATTCCTGGACTGAATTACCACACGTTCGATTTCGACCGTGGGATTGCCCACATGAAGAAGTACGGCGTGACGTACTACGTTTCTTTCACGCCAGATGCTACGGCGTCCGCTCACAATCACATCTTGCTTACTGAGGTAGCTTCCTCGCCACCATTCACGATTTTCACTTTCCCTGAGAGCAACATAGTAGAAGTGGCTCAGTTCCAGCCGTCGGTCTACGAGCGAGATCCCGGAGACGATACCTTCCACGAGATAGCACTCGGCTGGTACGACGATCTGGAAATGCTCGATTTCTGGTTGACCGATGATGGACCAGAAAGCTGGCCACGGATTCAGACACTGGAGGAGGTGCCAGCTGTCGCCATACCTATAGAATCCTCCGGAGGAGTGTCGAGCGTAGTCGTCGATAATGGGACGATCAGTTTCCACACCAAGGCGTTGGGAGTACCCCACCTCGTCAAGATTTCGTACTTCCCGAATTGGGAGGCGGATGGAGCATTAGGACCCTATCGGACGAGCCCGTCGTTAATGGTCGTGGTGCCCACGTCTGAGAATGTCACGATGACCTTCGCTCGCCAGTGGCCTGAGCTTCTCGGCAACACATTGTCTGTCTTGGCATTATTTGGCCTTGGTGCCGATGCTACGATCCGAGGCGTGCGGCGACGCCGGACCGCTCTCGAGTAAACTGCATCTTGATCGACAAGACGCCCGCCAAAGTTCTCGGAACCCGTTTTAGAAGTGAGTTGCTGGCGGCGCGCCGCTCCTCCACGACGATGGGCACTTCGGCAATCTGAAATCCCATACGTTCCGCCCTTAGTACAAGCTCCGTGTCAAAGAGATCGAATGTGCTGCTTGTCAGGGGTTCAACTTCTGAAAGCACCTGTCGTCGAAACGCCTTGATTCCGTGGGTGTCGGTAATTTTGGACCTGAGCAGAGTTCGCAAGGTGAGGTTGAATCCCCATGTCGCTAGTCTTCGCAGACGGCTCCGGCGATCATCGCTTCCTGGTGCCCGCTTGCTAGCGATCACGACGTCGGCCTTAGAATCTTCTAGGCCGCGCACGAAGGGTCCAGAGAAATAGTCGATGTCAAAATTGATAACCCAATCCCCGTTGGCTTGCCGGAACCCTTCGCGCATGGCTGCCCCATAGTTGGCCTTAGTAAGCTCGATAACGTGAGCCATCCAGCCTGCTGATCTAAGGAGCTCCGCCATGGCTCGGGCCTCGCTCGCAGTTGTATCGGTTGAACCGTTTTCGATCATCCAAATTTCTTGCGGACCCCCAAGCGCATGGGCGACAGTATCGGTCATCTGCGAGATCAGCGTGGATATGTGTGCCGATTCGTTGTGCATCGGCACCACTACTGAATAGGTCAAGGTCGGCATAGGTAAGTTCTACTAGGGTTGGCCAGTCTAGGGATCTACCGCACGCGATAGAATTCGGCAACTTGCATTGAGAAACCCGTCTTCTAACTCTCAGCTAGAGTTAATCGACATGACAGATCTTTCTACGATCTTCAAGGCTTATGACATTCGCGGGCGCATCGATAACGGTGAGCTCACTTCTGATGGTGCGATGCGAATTGGGGCTGCCTTTGCCCAGTTCGTCGCTCCGGCGCCAGTTTGCATTGGATGGGACTGTCGATCTTCCTCCGTTCCTCTGGCTGAGAGCTTTATCAAGGGTGCCCGTTCGGCGGGCGCGAACGTTACAAGCCTTGGCGAAACTGTCACCGACATTGTGTACTACGTGTCTGGCGCGCATCAGATGGCGGGCGCGATGATCACAGCCAGTCATAATCCTCCTGAGTACAACGGAATCAAGCTCTGCGGTCCGTCTGCCCAAGCCATCGGGGCGGAATCTGGTCTGGTAGCGATTCGCTCCGCTGCCGAAGCTTATGAGGCTACTGACTCCCCACCAGGCGAATTAACCTCTCTAAATCCAATTCCTGGATACCTCGATCACCTGTTTTCCATTGTTGACGCTACTGCTATTTCGGAAATGACTGTGGCGGTTGATGGAGGAAATGGAACGGCCGGGTTGGTGGTTGGGCCTGCCTTCGACCGGATTGCGCCCTCTCTTATCGGGCTCTATCTAGATCCGGACGGCTCCTTCCCGAATCACCCTGCCAATCCTCTTGAGCCGGAGAATCTCCGAGACCTGCTAGAGGTCGTCAAGAAGCAGCATCCCGACATTGGAGTAGCGTTCGATGGTGACGCCGACCGAGTCTTTTTTGTGGATGAAACAGGCTCACCTTTATCTGGCAGCGCCACGACAGCACTCATCGCTCGCTGGTTTTTGGCGTCTGAGCCTGGGGCAGGAATCGTTCACAATCTCATAACTTCACGGGCCGTGCCCGAAATCGTGTCCGAACATGGCGGAGTGCCAATTCGCGCGCGAGTCGGGCATTCCTTTATTAAGCAAGTGATGGCGGAAACGGGCGCGGTGTTTGGAGGCGAGCATTCGGGTCATTACTATTTCCGTGACAACTACCGGGCTGACTCGGGCATGTTGGCGATGTTGATCCTCATGCAGATTGTTTCAGAGTCTGGCGTGCGGCTTTCGGTGTTAGCGAGTGATGTTGAACCGTATTACCAGTCGGGCGAATTGAATTTCACCGTGAGCGACAAACCAGCTGCCATTACTCGGATTGGCGAGGCGTTTGATGGTCCACACGACGATCTGGACGGTTTGACGGTCGACGTTGGAGCGTCTTGGTTCAACGTCCGAGCCTCGAACACAGAGCCCGTGTTGCGCGTTAACGTCGAGGGCCCGACGGATTCCGGCGTGGAGGAGATAGTGAGTCAGCTCACGGAACTTATTGCGAACGACCTTCCTGTGGGAGCGAGTGAGCCTTCGAATGCTGCCGTACATGACTCGCTCCGGTCATTGCTGGTGTGCCCTCGTTGCCGAGGAGAGCTTTCCGACGAACCAAACGCGTTGGTGTGCGTTACTGATGGCCTTAGGTTTGCGATCGTCCAAGGTATTCCGAATATGATTATCCAAGACGCAGAGGTAATCAGCTAAGAGGCGAATCTGTCAGTGCGGTGTAATGCTTGAGTTTATGTGGTGCATTTCCTTGTGGGGTTTCGGTCTCTCCCTCGATTGAACTATGCCAAAGCTGTGCGGCAAGCTTGCGCCCAGCGCCCGACCGGATATCTGTCGGGTCGTCGACGCTGCTGGTGCGGTCCGAATTTCATCATGATGGCGTAGCCCGTTGTCTGGCTTATCTGATGAAATGCCAAGGCTCTACCAGAGCTGTCGAAGAGTTGGCTCGGCACGTGTGCCTTTGACCCACGACAACCCAAACACGACCCTTGTCCCAATTCCGAGGGTTTGGTTTCGAAAGTGGAGGTATGGAATCGATCAGTCGCAGGTGCTGTCGACTTTTATTTCCCAAATGGGATCCTGGCCGGTATCTGACCTGTTGAGCCCGCCCGTCCTGGGTCGGAGGCCGCGTAGGTCTCTGCAGTGTTAGTTGGAGCGAAATGAATTCGAAATCTCCGAGTCGGGATATGATATAGACCTATGTCAGTTTTCGATAAAGTCCTGCGCGTTGGTGAGGGACGAATCCTCAAAGAACTTGAAGCCTTCGCCGAGCTGGTGAACGGGTGGGAACCCATCATCTCTGCTCTTTCTGATAAAGAATTGCAAGCTAAGACGGCCGAATTTCGGGATAGATTGGTCAATGGTGAGACTACAGATGACTTTGCCGATGAAGCCTTCGCGGTCGTCCGCGAGGCTGGTATCCGTGTTCTAGGTATGCGGGCGTTTGATGTCCAAGTCGTTGGAGGAGCTGCTCTTCATCGCGGGGCCGTTGCAGAAATGCGAACGGGCGAGGGGAAGACCCTCATGTCCACTATGCCTGCCTATCTCAACGCGTTGACCGGTAACAATGTCCACATCGTCACCGTCAATGAGTATCTAGCGGAACGCGATGCCGAATGGATGGGCAATTTGCATCGATTCCTCGGACTCTCGGTCGGATTGATTCAATCGCACATGACCCCCCCCGAGCGCCGGATGGCGTATGGGGCGGATATCACGCACGGAACCAACAACGAGTTTGGGTTCGATTATTTACGTGACAACATGGCCATGTCTCCCGAGAATATGGTGAAACGCGGTCATTTTTTCGCGATCGTCGACGAGGCTGACTCGATATTGGTGGACGAGGCCCGAACTCCCTTGATCATCTCGGGCCGGGTGGGCGACACGGCCAAGTGGTATCAAGACTTCGCTAAGATCGCTGACCGGCTCCTGGTTGACGAACATTATGAAGTGGACGAAGGCAAGCGCCAGGTTGTCACCACCGAAGAAGGTGTCAGCCGAGTCGAGAATATCCTCGGCATCGAGAATATGTATGACCATGCAGCTGTGGACTTTGTCCATCACCTCGACGTCGCTCTCAAGGCGAAATCGCTCTACCGCAAGGACGTTGAGTACCTCGTCGTCGATGATGAAGTAAAGATTGTCGACGAGTTCACTGGCCGGGTATTGGATGGCCGACGGTATTCAGAAGGACTGCATCAGGCTATCGAGGCGAAAGAACGCGTTGCGATTAAAGATGAAAGCCAAACCTTGGCAACGATCACGCTGCAGAACTACTTCCGGATGTATAAAAAACTCTCCGGAATGACAGGTACGGCAAAGACGGAGGAGGGCGAATTCAAGGAGATTTATAATCTTGATGTTGTCGTCGTACCTACCAACCGTCCGATTGCTCGACTCGACCAGACTGACATGGTGTACAAAACAGAAGAAGCCAAATTCGATGCGCTGGTCGATGACATTGTTGAGCGACACACGAAAGGACAACCATGTTTGGTTGGTACCGTCTCGATTGAAAAATCTGAGCGTCTCTCTCGGTTCTTGACTAAGCGAGGAGTGCCGCACGAGGTCTTGAACGCCAAGCAACACCATCGCGAGGCGGACATTATTGCCCAAGCTGGTAGATTAGGTGCGATCACGATTGCCACCAACATGGCAGGCCGCGGCGTGGATATCATGCTGGGCGGAAATCCTGAGGGACTCGCGCTATCAGAAGCTCGTAAGAAGGGCTTCGAGGCGCATACGCCAGAAGCCCACGCTGCCTTTGAGGAAGCGTTCGGTCGATATGCCGCCCAGACCGAAGAACAGAAGCAGAAAGTCATTACCGCGGGCGGTTTGTATGTGATCGGAACAGAACGACACGATTCGCGTCGGATCGACAATCAGCTGCGAGGTCGATCTGGGCGGCAGGGAGACCCGGGCGAGTCGCGCTTCTACCTAGCGCTCGAAGATGATCTGATGCGACGTTTTCAGGGTGATCGAGTGGCTTTGATCATGGACAGGCTACGAGTGGCCGACGATGTTCCGATTGAGGCCAAGATGGTTTCTAAATCCGTCGAACGAGCCCAAAATACCGTGGAAGAGCAGAATTTCGAAATCCGTAAGAACGTTCTGAAATATGACGAGGTTATGAACCGCCAGCGCGAGATTATCTATACCTGGCGGGAGCTGATCCTGCGAGGCGAAGACTCCGGCACGCTTGCGAGAGAATGGATCAACGACTCCGTTGCTGAGGCCGCTGAGTTTTCGATTGACTCCGGCTTGGCGCCGATCGCCTGGGACACCGAAGAGATCCGTAAAGAGCTGACAGTCCTGTTCCCAACCACGATGACCGACGACGCTATCCGGTCGGCTGGCACAGTGGAGAGTGTTGCGCAGCAAGCCCAAGAAGAGGCCCATACGCTCTACGACATCCGAGAGGAGGAGTTCGGAGCCAAAATGCTGCGCGCCGTTGAGCGGCGAGTGATGCTGTCCGTGATCGACAATAAGTGGCGAGAGCATCTTGCCGAGATGGGCTACCTTCGTGGAGGAATAGGGTTGCGTGCCATGGGCCAAAAAGATCCTTTGGTGGAATACCAGCGAGAGGCGTTTGACGCGTTCAACGAGCTCGTCAACAGCGCCAAGCACGACGCGGTTCGATATCTCTTCCATGTACAGGTACAAGAACAACAAGCTGTTCCCGTCGCACCCCGAGTGCAAGTGACCGAGACGAGTGGCGGCGGTCAGGCCAAACCCGTACAAGCTAAGGCCGTGGCCAAGATTGGACGGAATGAGCCCTGCCATTGTGGATCGGGAAAGAAGTACAAAAAGTGCCACGGAGCGATCGAATAACTTCTATGAATCTGACCGGTGACCCCCGCACGCGCTTGACGGAATTGCGCGCCCGTCTGAGCAATGCGCGGCGATTTCTTGACGTGGAATCGAAGAAGACCGAGCTTCAGGAGTTGCGGGCTCGTGTGGCTGAGCCTGGTTTGTGGGACGACGCCAACGCAGCTCGAGAAGTTACGGGTAAGCTGGTTCGCTACGAGCGTATCTTGGGTCAGCAGTCTGATCTCGCCCAAGCGCTCTCCGATGTCGAGGTCCTGTTGGAACTCGCATCGGAAGAAGGCGATACCACGATCACGACCGAGGTTTTAGCTGACCTGGGTAAGGTGAGCGCTGAGCTAGAGATTCTGGAACGAGAAAGCCTGTTTTTTGGAGAGTACGACGAACTTACTGCTCTCGTCTCGGTTCACGCTGGTGCGGGTGGGGTCGATGCCCAGGATTGGGCGGAAATGCTACTACGCATGTACTTGCGTCACTTCGAAAGATCTGGACATACCATCACACTGGAAGACGTGACCCCAGGCGACGAGGCAGGCATTAAGTCGGCCTCATTCACCGTCGAGGGCGATTACCCCTACGGCCACATGGAAGGAGAACGAGGCGTGCATCGCTTAGTACGAATCAGTCCGTTCGACTCCGCGGCTCGGCGCCACACGTCATTCGCTGCGGTTGACGTCGTTCCGGAAGTGGCCGACGAGCCCGACCTTGAAATTCGTGACGAGGACCTCCGGATAGACACGTTCAGGGCTCAGGGGGCGGGTGGACAGCATGTCAACACAACTGACTCGGCTGTTCGCATCACGCATATTCCAACCGGTGTCGTGGCAGGTAGCCAGGCGGAGCGAAGCCAGATTCAGAACCGCGCTCGAGCCATGACACTCCTCAGGGTGAAACTTGTTGAACGGCAGCGGCTTGAGCGGCTTGAAGCCATCGACGAGATCCGAGGCGAGCAAACTGAGGTGAGCTGGGGAAGACAGATTCGGTCATACGTCCTTCAGCCATATCAAATGGTCAAAGATCTCCGTACTTCGGCGGAGATCGGGAATGTGACTGCCGTTTTGGATGGTGATTTTGGCGCTTTCACCGACGCCTACCTGCAGTGGCGACGCGCTGGGCACGAAGGAGCCAGCTAACCTACTTCTCCTCGGCGGTCTGCGCTGCAGACATTGTCGTCTCCGAAAGCTATAGGTAGTTACTGGAGTGTTGGTAACCTCTTGTTGACAGGCCCACGCTGGGTAAACTACAAACCAGACGCACCCTCCTGATGGGTGCGCCCAAAGGAACGTAATGATTCGACTGCAAGATGTCACCAAAGTGTATAAGGGTGGCACCGTTGCTGTGAAAGATATGGTCCTCGATATCCCTAAAGGAGAGTTTATATTTCTCGTGGGAGCCTCTGGATCAGGCAAGTCCACAATCATTCGGATGATCCTGCGCGAGGAAGACGCTACTCGCGGCAAGATCTGGGTTGCTGGCAAAGATATCACTACCTTGCCGTCCTGGAAGGTTCCTTACCTGCGACGAACGGTAGGAACAGTGTTTCAGGATTTCAAGCTGCTTCCTAATAAGACTGTTGCGGAGAATGTAGCGTTTGCGCTAGAGGTTTTGGGTCGGTCTCGTTCAGTCATTGACAAACAAGTACATCAGGTTTTAGATCTTGTTGGCTTGTCCGAAAAGCATGACCGCTCGCCTAATCAGTTGTCTGGTGGCGAACAGCAGCGAGTCTCGGTGGCGCGGGCCTTTGTGAATCGGCCGCCGATCTTGCTCTGCGATGAGCCGACGGGAAACCTGGACCCCTCCACATCAGTAGGGATTATGCGCCTTTTGGATCGCATTAATCGAACCGGCACAACAGTGGTTATGGCCACACATGATCATGCGATTGTCGACGCAATGAGGCGAAGGGTGGTCGAGCTCGAAGATGGCCGCATTGTTCGAGACGAAAGCACGGGGCGCTACGAGGAAGGCGCTAACTCGTGACTCGCGTTTCCTATCTGATTCGAGAAAGCTTCGTGAATATGCGGCGCAATCTTCTCGTTGTGGTTGCGGCGGTGCTGGCCGTGTTCGTGTCGTTGGCGTTAGCGCTGTCCGCGCTCATGGTCTCCGAACTATTTCGGGTAAATACCTTGCAATGGCAAGAAGGCACGCACGTTATTGTCTTCCTGCGTGATACCAGAGATGGCATAGGCCTGGAAGCCCACCAGTCGTTATTGCGAGAAATTCTTGATTTCGATGCGGTGGAGGGCGCCGCGTATGTCGATAAGGCAGGGGCTTACGAAGAGTTTTCCGAAATGTTCGCCAATACACCATCCATCATTCGCGAGATCGACCCGTCTGTGTTGCCTGCCTCGATTCGTATCAAGCTTAAAGATATAAAGAAGTATCGCGATATTGAGTTTCGTCTGGCGGGCGATGCAGCCGTTCGCCAGATCGTGGCCCCTGGTGAGACCATCGAGCGCCTGGCGAAGTTCAGTACCGCGATCG
>Ga0115002_10010092_pt1 | contig 10197 bp, 7 predicted proteins | sample ArcticOcean_MG_C_8_FD_89576 | JGI IMG/M metagenome (GOLD analysis project Ga0115002, IMG submission 89576) | Marine microbial communities from western Arctic Ocean - ArcticOcean_MG_CB11_86 | ecosystem: Environmental > Aquatic > Marine > Oceanic | place: Arctic Ocean: Canada Basin | collected... | reverse complement strand
GTGTTTGGCGCCGACCTGATCGCGGGTTTTCCGACCGAGACCGAGGCGATGTTCCAGAACACGCTGGCGTTGGTCGAGGAGGCGGGGCTCACCTACCTCCATGTCTTCCCCTATTCCGAGCGGCCGGGCACCCCGGCGGTGCGCATGCCCGCGGTGCCTAAGTCCGTGCGCCGCGAGCGCGCGGCCCGGCTGCGCGCGGCGGGCGAGGCCGCCATGGCCAGTTTTCTTGCCGGCCGGGTCGGGGTTGAGGCGCGCGTGCTCGTCGAGCGCGAGGGCCTCGGGCGGAGCGAGCAATTTGCCGCCGTCGAGTTCGAGCCCGCGCTCGGCCGGCCGGGCGAGATCGTGAGCTTGCGAATCATCGAAGCCCGGGCAGACCGGCTGGTTGGCGCGGCGGCGGCCTGAGCATGGCGCAGCGCGGTTGGCTCAAACGCCTGGCCTCGGGGCTCGGACGTTCTTCGGCGAAGCTTGGCGGCGGCGTCGCGGCTATTTTCGGCGCCGGGCGAATCGACAGCGCGACCCTTGAAGAGCTGGAAGAGCTGCTGATCGCGGGCGACCTGGGCGTTGCCACCGCGGCGCGGCTTACGGCAGCGCTCGACAGCAGGATCTCGGGGGGCGCGGCCTCGGCCGAGGCGGTGGCGGAGGCGCTGGCCGAAGAGATCGCTACGGTGCTCGCGCCCGTCGCCCGTCCACTCGAGATAGATCCCGCACACAGGCCCTTCGTCGTTCTCGTTGCGGGCGTGAACGGCACCGGAAAGACCACGACCATGGGCAAGCTCGCAGCCCAGCTTCGCGGTGACGGCAAATCGGTGCTGCTGGTGGCCGGCGATACCTTTCGCGCCGCCGCCGTCGAACAACTCAAGATCTGGGGTGAGCGTGCCGATTGCCCGGTACTGGCGCGGGACGAAAGCGGGGCCGATCCGGCGGGCCTCGCGTTCGACGCGCTCGAGCGGGCGCGCGCCGAAAACATCGACGTGGTGATGATCGATACTGCCGGGCGGCTGCAGAACAAGTCGGTGCTGATGGACGAGTTGGTCAAGATCGTGCGCGTCCTGCGCAAGACCGATCCCAGCGCGCCGCACGCCTCGTTGCTCGTGCTCGATGCCACGACCGGGCAGAACGCCCACAATCAGGTCGAAGTCTTCCAGGAAGCGATCGATGTTTCCGGCTTGGTCATCACCAAGCTCGACGGCACCGCGCGGGGCGGCGTGGCGGTGGCGCTGGCCGAGCGCTTCGGCCTGCCGATCCACGCGGTGGGTGTAGGCGAGGGGATTGACGACCTGCGCCCCTTCGACGCCACGACGTTCGCGCGCGCCCTGCTCGGCCTCGATGCGGGCGCGGGAGACGACGAGGGTTAGATACTCGCGCCAGGCGTGTAATCGCCGCGTTCACCGTCAGGGTTGGTGAAGGGGGAAAAGTCGGTGCCCGAGCCGATTGCGCGGTCATGGTCGAGCGCCCAGCGCACCGAGGGAAACGCAAGCGTGTCCCAGGGAATGTCGTCCCAGGCAAACAGGCCGACCTCAAGGCTCTCCTCGCCGGCGGCAATGTAGGGCGAACGCAGGGCGGCGCGATGGATGAGCTGCACCTGGCTGATCCGCGGGATGGAGTAGACCGCGAGCAGTGCCGTAATAGCGATATCCGCATGGGCTTCTTCGCGGGCCTCGCGCACGGCGCCCTCGGCGCAGCTCTCACCCAGTTCCAGATAACCCGCCGGGATCGTCCACAGGCCGCTTTGCGGCTCGATTGCTCGGCGACAGAGCAGCACCCGATCCTGCCACCAGCAAACCGCGCCGACCACGACCAAAGGATTGGTGTAATGGATAAAGCCGCACTCCTCGCAGACCAGGCGGGGGTGGGTATCGCCATCAGGCGTGCGGTGCACGATCGGGCCACCGTCATCGGGGTATTTGGGCATCGCGCCACTATGCCGCTTTGGGCCTGCCGGGTCCAGATCGCGACAAGGCTAACGGTCTGGTAATGCCCCCATGGCAGGCTTCTTTCATCGGCGCTTGAGCGCTTCGCAAACGGTCGGGCGGACCGGGACATGGGGCGCGAGGTTGGCGCCGATTGGAAAGACGCATTGTGGGGCGGGCAAGCGTGATCGGGCAGCGGGCGACAGCATCAATCGACATCCATCGGAAGGCCCCGGAACCGAACATCGAATCGCGCGATGGGCATCCCGATTTCGGCGCCATGCCCGGCGCCGTCTGTATTTACCGGCGCGGCGCCGACAAATCGCTCCAATTCACCTATTTCAGCGTTCAGGCCGAGCCCTTGCTGGGCCGGACGCCCGAGCCCCTGATCGTCGACCCCATGGCGCTAGTCAATTGCGTGCATCCCGACGACCGCGAGCTTCTGCTCCATCTTCTCGGCTGCGGGCCCGACGAGGCGAAAGCACGCTTTCTCGCCATGATGACCCATGAAATCCGCGCGCCTTTGAACGGCGTGATCGGGATGACGGGAATGCGGCGTGAAGCAAAATTGACGCCCGCGCAGCAGGATTACGCTGACATGGTGCTAGATTTTGCGAAGTCGCTCGTCGCCCTGATCAACGACGTTCTCGGTTTCTCGAAGCTAGACGGCGACAGCCTCGAGCTGGAAGCCACCGGTTTCGACGTGGTCCACCTGGCGACCAACATCTTCCGCGTCTTCGAACTGATGGCGGACAGCAGCGGGCTCGACTTCATGCTCGGCATTGCACCCGAAACCGTCACCCGGCTGCAGGGGGATCCCAGCCGCCTGCGCCAAGTTCTGGTCAACCTGGTGGGCAACGCCGTCAAGTTTACCTCCGAGGATTTGGTGTCGCTGTCATTGCTGGGTACAACGCGCGAGGTCCAGCCGATGATCCAATTCGAGGTGATCGACACAGGGATCGGCATCCCCGAGGCAGCCAAGGCCCGGCTGTTCTCCGAGTTCAGCCAGGCCGGCAATTCAATCTCGCGCCGCTTTGGGGGCTCCGGGCTTGGGTTGGCGATTTCGCAGAAGCTCGCCCGTCTGATGGACGGAGAAATCGACTTTGACAGCAGCGTTGGCATCGGCAGTCGCTTCTGGTTCGAAATTCCGATTGTAGAGCATAGCACGCCGGCCTGCGCGGATGCCGAGGATCGCTCAATCGAGGGCATGCGCGTACTCCTCGCCGGCCTGAGCCCCGTCGACTGCGATTTGATCCGCGGTGGGCTCGAAGCGGGCGGCGCCCTGGTCGAGAAAAAAACCGGGCTGGCGGCCTTGACCGCGTTCGACGAGGCGGCCTCGGGCGGTGCAGCCACGGCTTACCGCTTTGTCACAATCGACAACGACATTGCCGAGCCGGCAGCAGATGTTCTGGCCAGCCGACTGAGTGAGCATCCTGGTGGCAGTGGCACCAGTCTCGTGCTGCTGGCATCGACGGGCATGCGTGGCGACGCGTCGCACGCCAGCGCCAGCGGCTTTAGCGCCCATCTGACAAAGCCGTTCAGCGCACACCTGATTCGCGAATGCCTGACAGAGCTGGCAGGCCGTCCGGATAGCGAGACCGCTGCGTCGCTGGTTACGGCTCACAGCCTGCGTGAACAATTTGCGACGGGGCTCAATGTTTTGTTTGCTGATGATAACGATCTGCAACACACCTTCGTGCGACGCCTGCTCGCGGCGCGGGGCCATCGGGTCACGGCCGTCGAGGATGGACGGGCTGTCCTCGAGGCCATTGCCGACGGGGAATTTGATTTCGCCCTGCTCGGCGAGCACGTGGCGAAACTGGGCGGGCTTGCCACGCTTTGCGAGATCCGAGGGACGCGCGGTGACCGGAGATTTTTTCCGGTCTTTGTCGTCACAAGCGTGGCCGGACCGACGACGCACTCGTCGGGTTGCTCGAGGATTTCCAGCTCATCGCGTTGGTCGACAAAGTTCGCGGCGCCCTGTCGGCGGGCGATGTCATCGAGGTCGGCGGCGGCCATTTCGACAGCGCTCCCTCAATCGCGTTCGAGAGAATATTCGGTCGCGACGAAGCCATTCGCGTTGCCACTGAGTTTGTGGCCAACGCCGATATCTCAATGGCAAGCTTGCGTGGCTATTGGAAGGATGGTGCTATCGAGCAGCTGGCGTGCCTTGCTCACGAACTGAAGGTCGGGGCCGACAATTTCGGCCTCGCGCGTCTGGCCGAGGCGGGTGTGCAGTTCGAAGACGCGGTCGTCGAGAGCCAACTCGATGAGGTGCCGCGTCGGCTGGCAGCGCTGGAGGAGGTTTACCCGGCTGCACGTGCCGCGCTCGACGATTATTTTGGCGGGCTCGCCGGCTAAATATAGGCGTCTCGGGCGCCGGGCTTTTCAGGCTGCGTGCTTCGCGGCACACTACGGGCCATGACCGAGCCTTGCCCTCCCGAATTCATCGACTTCGCCCACCGCCTCGCCGATCAGACCGGCGAGATAATCCGGCGCAAATTCCGTACCCCATTGACGGTGGCGCACAAGCCTGATGCCAGCCCCGTGACCGAGGTGGACCGGGAAGCTGAAACCGCGATTCGCGACATGGTGCGCGCAACCTATCCCGAGCACGGCGTGATCGGCGAGGAGTTCGAGGCGGAGCGCCCTGATGCGGATTACGTCTGGGTCGTCGATCCCCTTGACGGAACCAAAGGATTCATCACTGGCAAGCCGTTGTTCGGGACTCTGATCGGCTTGCTGCGCGGCGGGCTGCCCGTGCTTGGGTTGATCGACCACCCCATCCTGCGCGAACGCTGGATAGGCGCCCGCGGCCATGCCACGAGTGTGAACGGCGATCCCGCGCGGGTCCGCGCCTGTGCGAGCGTGAGCGAGGCGGTCCTGTTCACCACCGATCCCGATACCTTCCAGGGGACCGATGGGGAGGCGTTCCGGCGGGTTCGAGACACCTCGCGCATGACCATGTATGGCGGCGATTGTTACTGCTACGGCCTGCTTGCCAGCGGTCTTGTCGATCTCATCGTCGAGGTCGGTCTCGGGCCCGACGACTATTTTCCCATGATAGCAATGATCGAGGAGGCGGGCGGCGTGGTCACCGACTGGTCGGGCGCGCCGTTCGATATGAATTCGGACGGCCGCATTCTGGTTGCGGGCGATGAGGCCGTGTACACCGAGGCTCGGGCTCTCCTGAAGGGTTGAGCGTTGGCGCCTGCTCGCAGCGCTCACGCCGATCCGCTACAATCCGTCGCTATCTTTCGGGGGGGAGGCACGAATGCGACACGGCTTTGCGGGGCTGCTTGCCCTGGCACTCGGGATGTTTTTGGCCGCTGGCGCCGTCGCCGGAACAGCCAACCACGGGCTCTCGCTGTTCGGCGAGCTCAAATACGGTCCCGATGCGGCGCATCTCGACTATGTGAACCCCGAGGCGCCCAAGGGCGGCGTGCTCAGCCTGCCCGCGGAAGGAACTTTCGATTCTCTCAACCCCTTCCTGCTTAAAGGGGTCCCGGCAGCCGGCGTCGATATATGGGTCTTTGAAACTCTGCTGGAGCGGGCTTACGACGAGCCCGACGCGGCCTACGGCCTGATCGCCGAGAGCGTGGAGCTTGCTGCCGACCGAAGCTGGGTGCGTTTCGTGCTGCGCCCAGAGGCGCGCTTTCACGACGGCACGCCGATCACCGCTGCCGACGTGGTGTTCTCGTTCGAGACGCTGGTGTCGGAGGGCCATCCAACGTTCCGGATCATGTTCGCCGACATCACGGGGGTCGAGGCGCTCGACGTCCGCGAGGTCCGTTTCAATCTAGGTAACCCGAAGAACCGGAAGCTCGCGTTGCTCGTGGCGACGGAGTTACCCATCCTTTCGAAGAATTATTACGCGACCCGGGTTTTCGCCAAGACGGCTCTGGAATCGCCTCTGGGCAGCGGGCCGTACCGTGTCGATCGCGTCGATCCCGGCCGCGTAATCGCGTTCGCACGGGTCGAGGATTACTGGGGCGACGGACTGATGACGCGTGCGGGGCGTCACAATTTCGACGTCATCCGGTTCGATTATTTTCGCGACCGGACCATCATGGTCGAAGCACTCAAGGCGTACGAATACGACTTTCACGAGGAGTATACGTCCAAGACATGGTCGACCGCCTACAACATACCCGAGGTTGCCGACGGGAGGATGATCAAGGAAATCCTGCCCGACGACACGCCTTCTGGCGTGCAGGCGTTTTTCATCAATTCGCGGCGCGAGAAATTTGCCGATCCCCGGGTGCGAGAGGCGCTAGGCCTCGCCTTCGATTTCGAGTGGACCAACGCCAATCTCTTCTATGGCCTCTACGACCGGATGAGCAGCTACTTCGAGAATTCGGAGCTGGCGGCGCGCGGCCTGCCGAGTGCCGCCGAGCTGGACTTGCTCGAGCCCTACCGCGGGCGGATACCCGACGCGGTGTTCAGCGAAACCTTCGTGCCGCCCGTAACTGACGGGTCGGGCAATACCCGGACGAACCTCACCGCCGCCATCGACCTGTTCGCGCAAGCCGGCTGGGTGGTCAGGGACGGGCGGCTGGTCAATGCGGCAAGCGGCGAAGCCTTAAACGTCGAGTTCCTCTATTTCCTGCGCAGTTTCGAGCGTGTCATCGCGCCGTATGCCAGGAACCTGGAGCGCCTCGGGATCGAAGTTTCGATGCGGTTCGTCGACGTGCCCCAGTACCAGCAAAGACTGGAGGAGTTCGACTTCGACCTGACCACCGAACGCTACGTGCAGTTCCTTTCGCCGGGCGCCGAGCTCGACAGCTATTTCGGCTCGATGTGGGCGGACCAGCCGGGCAGCCGCAATCTGGCCGGGATGCGCGATGCAGTAATCGACGAACTGATCCAGGTCATCCTTGACGCCCCGGATCGCGAGAGCATGGTGACCGCGACCCGGGCGCTCGATCGGGTATTGCTGTGGAATCACTACACAGTGCCCCAGTGGTACAAGGGCGAGCATCACCTGATCTACTGGAATAAATTCTCCCGCCCCGAGATCAAGCCGCTCTACGATTTAGGAATCGACTGCTGGTGGCTCGATCCGACCAAGAAAGCGGCGTTGAACGCGGCGCGGGACGGGGTAGAGTAGGGACCTGCGCGCGACTCTTTGTCTCAGCCGACTTGCGCGCCGCCTGAGGGATCATGATGCTGCGCAGCAAACAATTCTTCGCCAAGTTTTTTTCGCTTCGATCCGGCTCGCTGTTTGGGCTCTTCGTTGCCCTGCTCGCGGGCTGCGCCGTTGCGGCGACGAGCCTGTCAGCGGTGGCCGGGGAGGCAGCGCCTCGTCACGGCGTCTCGATGCATGGTGATCTGAAATATCCGCCCGATTTCGCGCATTTTGACTACGTCAATCCCGACGCACCGAAGGGCGGCGAGGTGCGGATGGCTGCCATCGGTACCTTCGATTCGTTTAATCCGTTCATTCTTAAGGGGACCCCCGCCGCCGGTGTCGGCCTGCTGTTCGACACCCTGACGGTGCAGTCCGACGATGAGCCGTTCAGTCAGTACGGCCTGATTGCCGAGACTATAGAGATGCCCGAGGACCGCTCCTGGGTAATTTTCACCCTGCGCCCCGAAGCGCGGTTTCACGACGACAGCCCGATTACCGCCGAGGATGTGATCTTTTCCTTCGAGACCCTGCGCGACGAGGGCCAACCCTTCTACCGGGCCTATTATGCCAATATCACCGAGGTCGAAATGCTCGGACCGCGCCGGGTAAAATTCCATTTCGATGGCACCGAGAACCGTGAGCTGCCGCTCATCGTCGGCCAGCTCGAGGTCTTCTCGATGGCATGGCACGCCGAACATCCGTTCAACGAATCGAGCCTGACCCCGCTCATGGGGAGCGGGCCCTACCAGGTCGCAAACGCCGAGGCCGGCCGCGCCGTCACTTACCGGCGCGATCCCGATTACTGGGCGGCGGACTTGGCGGTAAATCGCGGGCGCTGGAATTTTGACGCGCTGCGCTGGGACTACTACCGCGACTCGACCGTTGCGCTCGAGGCGTTCAAGGCCCACGAGTTCGACTTCAGGGTCGAGAACAGTTCGAAGGATTGGGCGACCGGCTATGGGGGCAAGTCTTTCGAGAAGGGATTGGCGGTTACGGAAGAGATCCTTCACGAAATTCCGACGGGTATGCAGGCCTATGTGTTCAACACACGAAAGCCCATGTTCCGCGATCCCAACGCGCGCCGTGCGCTGGGCTATGCCTTCGATTTCGAGTGTACCAACCAGACCCTCTTCTACGGTGCCTATACCCGGACCCGGAGTTATTTCTCGAACTCCGTGCTTGCTGCGACATCGTTGCCCGACGGTGCCGAGCTCGCATTGCTCGAACCGCTACGCGATCAGCTGCCTGAAGAGGTCTTTACCACCGTTTACGAGCCGCCCGCCACCGACGGTTCGGGCAACGTCCGGGACAATCTGCGCAAGGCGTCGACCTTGCTCAAGGCGGCGGGCTGGCGGCTGGTCGACGGCAAGCTGACCGATCCTGTGAGCGGCGCGCCGATGGAGATCGAATTCCTGCTCGTACAACAGAGCTTCGAGCGCGTTATTGCGCCGATGGTGCAGAACCTCGCCAAGCTCGGGGTGACGGCGAACATACGGGTGGTCGATAGCTCGCAGTACCAGCGCCGGGCCGACGATTTCGACTTCGACATCATTATCGGATCCTATGCCCAGTCGAATTCACCAGGCAACGAGCAGCGCCATTACTGGGGCTCGGAGTTTGCCGACGTGCCGGGCAGCCGTAACCAGATCGGCGTCAGGGATACGGCGGTCGATGCGCTGATCGACGCAATTATCCAGGCGCCCGACCGCAAGGCGCTGGTCGCTGCCACCCGGGCGCTGGACCGGGTTCTGCTGTGGGGTCACTACGTCGTTCCCCATTGGCATATCCGCGCGTTCCGGGTCGCTTACTGGAACAAATTCGCCCGGCCTGCGACACCGCCCAAGAATGCGCTGGGGTTCCTCGACACCTGGTGGGTTGATCCGGCCAAGGCCCAGGCACTTGCGGCGGGGCAGAGCCCCCCCGACGCCGACTAAGGCAGGAACCCGACCATCCATGTTCGCCTATATCGTCCGGCGTCTGCTGCTAATTATCCCGACTCTGTACGGGGTCATGGTGATCAACTTTATCATCATTCAGGCAGCGCCCGGCGGGCCGGTGGAGCAGGCCATCGCAAAGCTTTCGGGCACAGCGGTGGAGGCCACGGCGCGCTTTTCGGGCGGCGGCGGTGAAACCGGCGGGGTACAGAGTGCGTCGCCCATGGCGGCGGCCCAGGGCGGGAGCAAATATCGTGGTGCGCGCGGCCTCGATCCCGAATTGATCGCTGAAATCGAGACGCTCTACGGCTTCGACAAGCCGCCGTTCGAGCGCTTCGTGCATATGATGGGAAATTACGTCCGGTTCGACTTCGGCGAAAGCTTTTTTCGCGACGAATCGGTCGTCAATCTCGTGATCGAAAAGATGCCCGTGTCCATCTCGCTCGGGCTATGGACCACCCTGCTGGTCTATCTCATCTCGGTTCCGCTCGGCATCGCGAAGGCGGTGCGCGATGGCACGCGTTTCGACGTCTGGACCAGCGCAGTGATCATCCTGGGCTACGCCATCCCCGGCTTCCTGCTCGCGGTGCTGCTCGTGGTGCTGTTCGCGGGTGGCAGTTATCTCGATTGGTTTCCCTTGCGCGGATTGTTCTCGGACGGCTGGTCGGAGCTTTCGGTCCTGGGCAAGGCCGGGGACTATTTCTGGCACCTGGTACTGCCGATCGCCGCCCTCGTGGTGGGCGGCTTCGCGACCCTCACCATGCTGACAAAGAATTCCTTCCTCGCCGAAATCAACCAGCAATACGTCATGACCGCGCGGGCCAAGGGCCTGACCGAACGCCGGGTGCTCTACCGCCATGTCTTTCGCAACGCGATGTTGATCATCATCGCAGGATTTCCGGGCGCCTTTCTCGGCATCCTGTTCACGGGCGCGCTGCTGATCGAGGTGATCTTCTCGCTCGACGGGTTGGGGCTGCTGGGCTTTGAATCGCTGATCAACCGAGATTATCCCGTCATCTTCGGCACCCTGTTCTTCTTCACCCTGCTCGGCATGGTGGTCAAGCTGCTGAGCGACATCATGTATGTCGTGGTTGATCCGCGGATCAACTTCGAGAGCCGGCGGGTCTGAGCCGTGGGTTTGCGCGCTCCCGGCCTGCGCATGACGCCCATGGTGCGCCGCCGCTTCGCTAATTTCCGGGCAAATCGGCGCGGTTTCGTCTCG